>Ga0233369_1000005_pt1 | contig 166220 bp, 139 predicted proteins | sample ElkDunMinimDraft_26_FD_191537 | JGI IMG/M metagenome (GOLD analysis project Ga0233369, IMG submission 191537) | Fecal eukaryotic communites from dung pellets of Tule Elk in California, USA - Elk Dung D16 | ecosystem: Host-associated > Mammals > Digestive system > Large intestine > Fecal... | reverse complement strand
CTAACAATGGCTCGGCGACTTACGTCGCTTGCCGTAAGCCGCCGCTTCGCGGACTGCTTACAACAAGCGACTTGGCTAAATAGCTCCGCTTTTGTATCTTCGATACAGCTTCGCTACTTCGTCAAGTCGCCGAGCCATTACCTGCAAGCATAATGAAACAGACCGCATCAAAAATATTGACCATTTTAACCTTGATATTTTTACTTGGTTGTAACAACAAGGCTAACGACAAAACAGAAAATATGACACCAACAGAAAAACTGAAATCTATCTTGACCGAAAAATATGTTTCCGAAGACGGAGACGAATATAAAGTTGAACTTATAGAAGGTTTGACTGACCAACAAATAGACGAATTAGAAAAAGGACTTCCGACAGGACAAGTTCCGACCGAAATCAGAGAGTTACTAAAATTTGCAAGTGGCTTTGAATTTTTCGGACTTGAAGAAGTAACCTTTGACGGAGTTGGACAATTTGGATTAGAAGAGTTTTTTCCAAATTCTGTTCAACTTGCAGGAGACGGATTTGGTAACTTTTGGATTTTGGACGTTGACAAAAATGGAAATTGGGGAAATGTTTTTTATGTGTGTCACGACCCAGCAGTAATTGTAAAACATTCGGACAACTTAACTCAATTTATAGAACACGTAAACGACTTTGGAAAAAACGAGAACAAGTCAAACCTTGACATAATTCACGAAAAAGTTGTTATGGACATTTGGAGCAAAGACAACGGTTTTATTGAACTTGAAAATGCAAGACAATCAAACGACACAACCTTGAAAAATTTTGCATTATCGCTTCCTGACAATTTTGTAATTGCCGACTTAAGAAACAAACCTATTCAAAGTGGTTTTGCTTGGGGCAAATTCGGACCGAACATTGACAAAGCAAAACGACACGAAAGTGAATTAGTTTGGGGAATTGAAAAACCAGTTAAGAAAGGACTTTTATCAAAACTATTTGGGCGATAATGATGGATAACCGAAGAATGCCAGCAGGTAACAGCACCTACCCAAAAGGCGGGGTTTCGTGTTCCAAAGACAGTTTTGTGGTTATTGGAACATTCGTTTTTCAAATTAAGTTTTGTGGTAAAAGTCCCGCCCTTCGGGTAGCTGCAAAACGTTATGCGGCATTTTAAAACGATATACATTCGACAATGAACTGGACTGACCTAAAAAATAAAATTTACTATTGGGACGGCTCTTGGCGTGACATATACATATTACAAACAAGCCTCGAAGAAAATTTAAAATGGACTGACTATGTAAACGCAAATTACCGTATTGAGTGGTTTAATGGTTTGACACAGGCAGACGAGAGCAAAGTTAATTTTGATGTGATAAAAGAATATTGGAACGGAAATCACGACCTATGTTCAACTGCAAAAGTATACATAGACAAAATTCAAATCAACAACCACTTTTTTGTTGATACGGAAATTGAGAATGACATTGACCCAAGAGAAATAAATTCGATTGAAGACCACGACAGAGTGTTAAAATATATGACTGATTTATCTTTTTTGTTAGACAAGCCCGTGATATTGACACCAGAAAATGACCAGGAAATAGTTTTAATAAAAGTTTCGAAAAACAATATAGAATTCTCAGACAATATTGACCCTAAAGAATGGAAAATAAAACTGAGATAAAATAACGACCGCATAACACGGGTTTTGCGTCAGGCGGGGTGACGTGCAAACTGGGAGCTTTGTACTTCTATTCAGCTTCAGTGCTGGTTGACAGTTTTGTGCTCCAAAACCCGCCCGAACGCAAAGCCCGAAACCGTTGTTGTTGTTAGCAATCCGCTGCGCTCCTTGCTAACAATGGCTCGGCGACTTACGTCGCTTGCCGTAAGCCGCCGCTTCGCGGACTGCTTACAACAAGCGACTTGGCTAAATAGCTCCGCTTTTGTATCTTCGATACAGCTTCGCTACTTCGCCAAGTCGCCGAGCCGTTACCTGCAAGTTTTAAAAGTTACTACCAATGAATTATAATCTCGAAAATATATTCAAACTTGAATCCGAAGAAAAATATAATGAAGCATATTACCAATATAAATCGTTGCTAAAGGCAAGTCCATTAAATTTTGATATATGGAAATATTACTATTTTTTTCTTTGGTCAATGATTGAAGATGTTAATGGTGTTTTTACAATATTTAAAGGCGAAGATTTAAGAAATGAGTTAAAAAATGAACTTGATTACGGATTAAAAAATTTTGAAAAAATAGCTGAATTTAATTTTTTAGCCGGATATACAACATCAATTTTTCCTTATGAATATGGAGATTATGAAGAAATGGAAAATTTTGGGAAACAATTATTATCAAAAGCTTCTGAATTAGAATCTAATAATGTATTATTTAAAATGGTGTTTTTGGGTAGTTTAGAAAATCCTAATGTTGAACAAAAAAATGAATATAATTACTTAAAATCAAAAGTTAGAATAGAAATACTTGAAAAACACTATGGAAATGGACTTCTAAACGAATACTTTAATCAAGTTTTTATAAGAAAATAAAACCAGCAGGTAATAACTAAGCTTTCGTCTTGCCCGTAGGGCTAGAGATGAAAGCCCGTTGAACGGAACCGGTTACTGGACACGTATTTTTATGGAGTTTTCATTTTTAGGTTAGAAGATATTCGAGCAGGTGGAGGCCTGCTTTTTGTTTTTTCGTGGCTTTTGACTCTTAATAATCAGTTTACTACGCTCATTACCATCACTTCTGAACACAAGTTCCCTTACCCGTAAAAGCTAATTTACAGGAACACGTTTAGGGTCAAGAAGGTAACCTTTTGGTGGACCTCTCTTTCCAAAAGTCAATATCGTAACCAAATTTCCTTCATGACAACAGCGGCATTTAAGATGTTGCATTTTGGCTGCTTTTTGGGGTCTAATAATTTTTAACGCATCTTGTAATTGCTGAAGTCTACCCCGTTTCCAGCGGCTACTTAAAATGCCATAATGACGAATACGAACAAATCTGCGCGGCAAAATATGCAAGCTAAAACGTCGGGCAAATTCTTCATGTTTCAACTTCAGTTCCTTGGTTTTACTTCCATCTTTATAGTCTTTGTAGTTAATCGTAACTTCTTGATGGCTTACGCTTTTTATCCGATGATTACTGATCGCTACCTTATGTGTATAGCGTCCTAAGTATTCTATCACTGGCTTGTCTCCACCAAATGGTCGTTTAGCATACACTACCCAATTCTTTTCGAACAAACCTGCGATGATATCAGAGTCGGTGAGTTTCTCTTTACGCAACAACGCGACATATTTAGCCCGAAAGACTTTACTCAATGCTTGCACTGAAAACAGATATTTATCTGTTTTAATTTTACCTCTCCACTTCCCATTTTCATCGATACCTCCACCTGGAACGATACAATGCAAATGCGGATGCAAACTCAAATTTTGTCCCCAAGTGTGCAGAATCGAGATCATACCCAATTGTAATCCTTCGGTTTTACCAAACTGAGATAAGGTAGACCAAGTGGCTTCAAACAACAGGCGGTAAATGACCTGCGGATGTGAAAGTGCTAAAGTATTCAATGTATCGGGTAGGGTAAATACTAAGTGATAGTACCAGCAAGGTAATAACTCTTGTGCTCTAGCGGCAATCCATTCCTCACGTTTGTGCCCCTGACATTTCGGACAATGTCGATTTCGACAACTATTGTAGCTGATACTTATGTTGCCACAAGCATCACATGCGTCGAGATGACCACCCAAAGCGGCTGTTCTACATAACGTTAAAGCTCTTAGTGTTTTCTGTTGGTGAACCGTAAAGTTTTGATGTGATAAATCTACTTTTTCAAGCACATCGGCTACTTCCCAGTGCGGCTGCATAAAGCAAAAACGGTATCAAGAGGACTATGGACTTGTTGTTGGGCTAACTGACAAACATGGAGGTATTCCATCGTACTCTCCACCCGTTCATGGCCCAAAAGCTTTTGAACTTGTAGAATATTCACACCATCTTCTAACAAATGCGTAGCATAGCTGTGTCGTAGCGTATGGGTATGTATCTCCTTGAGGATGCCGGCTTTTTTACAAACGGTTTTGACAACCCATTGAACGCCACGCTGGCTATAACGCGAATCAAAATCTTTGCCCTCTTTGCTATTGCCTGTGAATAAAAAGGTAGTAGGATGTTCTGCTGAAATATAACTTTTTAACCCTCTAATAAGGTGCTCAGAAAGTGGAACATAGCGATCTTTTTTGCCTTTACTTTGAACAATATGAAGGAGCTTACGATCAAAATCAAGATGTTTTAAGGCTAGATTACGCACTTCCATACAACGCAGACCACAGCCATAAATCAATCCAATCAATAAACGATGTTTAAGTAAATCCGCATGTTGAAGCATACGCCAAATCTCTTCTCGACTCAAGATAACAGGAAGCTTTTTTTCTTTGGAAATAGATGGTAAATGAAGATGATCGTACGGAAGATTTTCGGTTTTTAATAGAAATCGAAGACTATAGACAGTATGCTTGAAATACGTTTGAGAAAGACTTTTGCTTCTTTGCTGCAAGACATAAAGGTAGTCTTGAACTTGTTCAGCATCTAGCTCCGTGGGAAGACATCCAAAATGTAATGCCAGCGCCGCTACATGACGGCTATAGCATTCGAAAGTACGTTTACTACGGCCTAAGACTGAAATATTACGCTCAAATCGTTGCACTAGTGATTCGAATCCTGTAACTTCACGACAGGCGCGATAGATAAACTTATTGTACCGTAAATCCTCCGGTTCTTTTTTTTGTTACCATAATAGTATATTTAATTCACATATAAAGCTATGATTTATAGACGATAGAAAGGCTACCGGAGGTTTAGTTCAACACGGGTTTGGCGTCATGCAGGGTGACGTACTTAAAATCAAGTGTTGTTTTTCAAATCAACTTTATTGCTGGGTTGACAGTTTTGTCCTTCGATTTCCCACCTTCGGCAATACATAAAACGTTAGCGGCTATTTTGCAGACGACTACCGCGACAATATTATATGAAGAAAAATACCTTTGGTTAATTGCACTTTTAACATCACTAATATCTATCTTTTCCGATATTTCACATTCTCAAAATAAAGTATCGAAATTCTTTATCTCCAAAGCACAGCAATCTCTGAAAAGCTGTGTTTCGTATCTCCCATTTCGCTTTGTTACAACGCTTCATGTTGATAAATCAAATTAATATATAGCCTTGTATAAATAGTCAAAAGTTTTATCCTACTCAAATTGGGCTTTCTAGCCCATTGTAGAAATAAATCATGCTTCCGACCTTAGTTAAATAAATTGAAGAATATTCTATTTGTTATTAAAAGCAATAGTACACTAATTATCAATTATTACAAATTAAAAAAAATGAAACAAAATCAACTGTCAAAACTTATTATTTATTTTTCTATTTTACTTTTTTTCTCTTGTGAAAAAGAACAAACAACAGAATCCCCTGCCAACGGTAATGATGCTTACAAACCTGTAAATGTATTGAACGAGAAAGCAGGTTTTGAACATGTTTGGGATACTACACGATTAATGCAATTTTTAGGAAGGTATGGGATGAGTGATATGACGATAGAAGACAATCACTTGTTGCATTTTGTTTTTACTGAAAGACTTACAGGGACGGGCGTACGTAGTTATCATCGAAATACGATAGACCTTAATACCAAAAAAACAGTTCCCTTACCTAAAGATGCTGCTCAATACCCAGATTTTGTGAATTTTTTAAATGGAGGTGAAACAAAATTAGTGGTAGATAACTTTAGGCCGTATACCAATCAATATATTATGGTTTTAGCTCAATATATATCTGGGTTTGGGCCTCGAGGTACTCGGTTGCTAGTATCGGGAGATGCTCAATATATATCAGAGGTCGGAGCTTATCCTAGTAATCCACCTTTAAACCAGACGGATGATGCTGCTTTGGGTTATCGAGATTTAAGCATGGGCGCGTTTCCAAGCACAATATACTCATTTTACGGAGCTGTAAATAATCCACAACCGTATCTCATTACAGGATTAAGATTAGCTTATGGTCGCTATCATAGCATAGGAACTTATAAATCCGACAATTTAGGTACCCTTAAAACGCTATTTACCGAAGTTAGATTACCCGGTAAAAATACAGTGTTTGTAGCAACTAAGGATAATCAATTACTTGTTGGCGAATATATGCAAATAGGTTTACCAGTATACCAAACAGAAACACCTACTACGTTGGTAGCCTCTATACCTTACACCAGATATGAAGAAGTAATTAATAAATATGAAGGGGAATATAAAATTGAACGTCATTATAGTAAAGATGGTAAACAGATGGGGCTCTTTTTTCAACATCCAGACACAAAAAAATATTACTCTTTTACCTATAATTTTGATAGCAAAGTCATTAAAAAAGTATTGGATGGCGTAATCTTGGAATATGGAGATGATGAGAAAAGCGATGTGGCTTATGATGAACAAGGTAATTTATATTACACAGGCTTTGCGGGCAATGGCAGTAATAAATTAGGTATATCTATCTACAAAGTTTCTACAGCTGGTCATTCGCTAGTGGGTACAGACAACTTTCTGAAGTTTGGAGAGGTAGTACATTTAAAATATTTACTTGGTAAAGTTTATGTTACTGTACAGGGTACGAAAACAGGTACATCTGTACAACAACTTACCATATTAAGACAAAAATAAAAAGTTTGGATTGGTGACAGCTATATAAAATATATGGGAGAATATATATCAAATTATAAATTTAAATATCTTATTTAGAAGGATTTGTGTTGATAGAGAGTTAGCTCGGAAATTCAAAACTTAGAAGCTAAACTAAAAAAAATGATAGTCTAACAACAACCCAAATTGTCATTGTAACACTAAATAATGCAAAATTAACAGAAGAAAATTTTGACAAATATGCAATAGACCTTTCAAATTTTTGGGGGGTTGGAACAAAAGAAAAAACGACGGACTAACTATTGTCCTAAGTCCTCAACTAAGAAAAATAAGAGTAGCTACAGGATTATGAACTGACAGAATATTGACGGACAAAATTTGTGACGATATAATTTAAAACATTATTATACCTGAATTTAGAAATGGCGAATATTTTGAAGGAATCGACAAAGTTATTGACGAATTTATTAATCAATGGAAATAACTCATACAACCGCTAATATGGGTAACTGTTGCACAACTACTTCTAAAAGTTAAAGATTAAAAACATTCGACCTCGTTTAAGCCGTTTTAAGCGAGGTTTCCTTTTCTACAAACCAAAGACATACTTTTAAATATAGTCCCGCTTAATAAGCTATTTTAAACCTACAATTTAAGTAATGGACTTCACTATAATCCGAAATATACCCTAGCCCAAAAGGTAGAATACATAACCTCAATGCTAAGTAAAGTCTATATTTAAAAGGTTCGGGATTCTATATTGCAAAATTTAATTACTCATACCCTGTATATTTTCCAGGTAATTCGTGAGTACTTCGTAGTTACCATGTTTTTTTATTTAACTTTACAAATAACCATCAAATGAAAAATAATTAAACGTGGATTTTAAAGAGTTTAATTTCAACCCCGAACTTTTGGAGGGCTTACTGGCGATGGGTTTCAAAAACGCTACGCCTATACAAATACAAGCCATTCCTATCATTACAGCGAATAAAGATTTAATTGCTTGTGCGCAAACAGGTACAGGAAAAACGGGTGCTTTTTTGTTGCCAATAATGAATTTGTTGACACAGAAAAGTGATCGACATAATTCGGTTTTGATTTTAACCCCTACCAGAGAACTCGCGCAGCAAATCGATTTACAAGTGGAAGCGCTTTCGTATTTCACCAACATCAGCTCCCTAACGGTCTATGGCGGCGGTGATGGGGCGGCATACCTTAATCAAAAACAGTCGATGAAAGATGGTGTAGATATTATTATAGCAACACCAGGGCGTTTAATTTCACATCTTGCATCTGGTGCGTTAAAACTAGATAAGTTAGAACATTTGGTTTTAGATGAAGCAGATAGGATGTTGGATATGGGCTTTTATGATGATATCATGAAAATAGTGAATTATCTACCCCAGAAACGTCAAACGGTAATGTTCTCGGCTACTATGCCGCCAAAAATCAGAAAGCTTGCAGGTACTTTACTACATGAGCCTGTGCAAATTAGTCTGGCTATTTCGAAACCGGCAGAAGGTATTAACCAGCAGGTTTACCTTATACATGACAGTCAGAAAGTTCCATTGCTTACCGAATTATTAAAGTCTGCGGAATACAACAGAATTATTGTTTTTGCGGGTAGAAAAGAGCAGGTGAAAGAGTTAGGTAAGGTATTCCGTAAACTAGGTCTTAAAGCCGAGGCTTTTCATAGCGATTTGGAACAGCAGCAACGAGAGGCAATTATGCTCGACTTTAAAAATGGAAAATGCGATGTGCTTATTGGTACCGATGTGTTGAGCAGGGGTATTGATGTAACGGGTATCGATTTGGTGATCAACTACGACGCACCGCAAGATCCTGAAGATTATATTCACAGAATTGGACGTACCGCCAGAGCTGCAACTACTGGAACTGCTATAACTTTCGTAAACGGGAAAGATAAAAGAAGGCTAGCAAATATCGAAAAACTAATTGAACGTTCTATCGATCGTATTCCTCTGCCAGAGTATTTAGGTGAGGCACCGATAGAAGAACCTGTCAGCGAAAGAAAGCTATATTATAAGAAGAAAAAAAAGCCTTTTTATAAAAAGAAGCCGAAATCAGTTTAGTAAAAATACACACCGATTAAATAACTTTTATTCTAGCTATTAACAATGTTTCAATGATTGTAGTTAACCCTAAAAATCACAGAAATGTTAGGACTAAGAACAACCATGTATAAAGTCTAGAACCTCTAGAAGCAACTGTATGGTGCAGCAAAGCATTTGCAACAGAGCCTTACTTTAGCGAATCCTTCTATGTTGGATTTAATATTGCACGCTATGTATACGGTCGTCAACCTATTGAAAATATGGAAAATAACAGAACTGATCATGTTATTTCCTATTGGGGTGTCGAAAATATAATTGGAGAATATGACAGAATCTTTAACTATTAGACAACTGACAATAAAACCAAAAAGGTGCAAAATATTTTGAATGAAAATGCTTTATAACATCTGTAACTGTTGCACAACTCCTTGTAAAAGTTAAAACCCAAAAATATTCGACCTCGTTTAAGACATTCTTAGCGAGGTTTGTTGTTTTATTAAGATCCGCTAATTGATAATTTGACTGGCTTATATTCGCTAATTTCAAGGCTGATAATTGCATTTTTGATAAACAAAAGCAGACCTTGGATTACGGTCATTCTTTGGGCTATTATTATTGGTATTTTGCGGATGAAATTCAGATTATAGTATAGTGCGGCCATCATAACATGTTTGTTCACCTGCGCCATACTTTGACTAATTGTCCTTTGGGAACAAACTTTCTAAACTGGTCTTGTAAATAATTGCGCAATAAAATTTTACGCCCATGAATACTGTAAGATAATAAAATTTCACTAAATTAAAGTTGTGCAAAACGTTCGTGGCAGTATAATGAGAACCAACAATGATAGAGAAAATTTATAATTTATTTCTTGACGATAAATTGCTAGGGACATCGAAATTAGAATTTGGCGATCCACCTATGGGTATTGTGTTTGGACAAATAAATTTTGTTGAAGCAAGTGTTGGTTATAACTTTATAAAACAATATTGTATTGACAATTTAATAGAAATTCGAACAGACTATCCAAATGAAAAAATAATTGCAACAGGAAAGATTGAAAATCTTAAAGTTTGTAATTCTGCGAATTGTGAAATTGTTGGAATAGGAAATAGTATTGAAGGTATGGACACTGACATTTACACAATAACTATTCTTGGGTTGGATGCGGAAATTTATAGAAAGGAATTTCCGATACACATTGCTGAATATGAACACAAATTCAATAGTTAGAAATGGAAAGAAATAATCAGAATGACCCCGTGAATTTACATGTAGATACCAAAGCGACACCTTTTGCGCAGACTTATTTTCACGGTACAAAGGCAATTTTAAAGATAGGTGATTTAATACAACCTGGATTCAATTCAAACTTTGGACAAAGAAAAAGAGCAAAATATATTTTTCTATCTGCGACATTGGATGCTGCTATTTGGGGTGCGGAACTTGCTCAAGGCGAAGGTAAAGAAAGAATATATTTGGTAGAGCCAACAGGAGTGATAGAAGATGATCCTGACTTGACGGATAAAAAATTTCCAGGAAATCCAACACAATCTTATCGTTCAACAGATCCGTTTAGAGTTGTCGGAGAAGTAACAAATTGGCAAGGCCACACATCAGAACATGTTAAAGTAATGAAAGATGCTTTAGAAAAATTAAAAGAAAAGGGAATTGACTCATTAAATGATGAGTAGCATATATTGCAATACAGTGAAGCATTTGCTCTATAATGACCAAGAGGAAGGGTTAAATACTCGAAGAGAATTTGCTCATGATATTACTTGTTCGAAGATTTACGCATGTTATGACGTAAAATTGCGTTTCTAATTTCATGTGGATTCTAGTTAAATGATTTGCTTTAATTGTGTTATTTATATTTATAAGAAATTATATAAATTGCAGCGTTATAAACCTAAATCTCGTTTTGCTTACAATTCTTAAAATCTAAATTTCATAATATGAAAGCAGTCATTTGTACCAAATATGGTCCACCTGAGGTTTTGCAAATTCAGGATGTACCCAAACCAACTCCCAAAAACAATGAAATTCTTGTCCGAATAATTGCATCTGCGGTCAATTCAGGGGATGTCAGGGTAAGAGGGTTGGCTGTACAAGGTTTTTTGAAAGTGATTATGCGGTTGGTTTTGGGATTTACTAAACCAAGAAAACCCATTTTAGGTGTGGTTTTTTCTGGTGTTGTTGAGGCTGTAGGAGATAAGGTATCTAGATTTAATGTTGGCGATAAGGTTTTTGGTATGACAGGCTTCAAATTCGGAACCCATGCAGAATACATTGCTATCAATCAGTACAGTAATGTACTAGTAATGCCTGAAAATGCCACATATGAAGAGGCAGCTGTAATTGTTTTTGGGGGACATACAGCTATTTATTTTTTTAACAAAATGAAAATAGCTGAAAAGCGCAACACAACTATTTTAATCATTGGTGCAACGGGAGCTGTGGGATCATCTGCAATACAGATTGCTAAATATTTTGGTGCGAATATTACGGCAGTATGTAGTTCAAGTGGAAAAGATTTCGTGGAATCCTTAGGCGTTGAGGATATTATTATGTACGATCGAGAAGATTTTCTAAATCAACCCAATCAATTTGACTTTGTTTTTGATGCGGTTGGCAAAACTACGAAGAAGCAATGTAGAAAGCTGTTGAGGGATGGAGGAGTATATAAAACGGTTGGCGGTCTGGAAACTGCTTCGGAATCTAAAGAGCAGTTGGAGTTATTGAAATTACTTTTTGAAGAAGGACTTCTCAAAGCTGTTATCGACAAAACATATACTCTAGAAGAAATAGTTGAAGCTCATAGTTATGTTGATTCTGGAAGAAAAAAGGGAAATGTAGTGCTGAAAATTACTGATTAAATTACGATATATAATTTCTATACAATTCAAAATATAAGATGATTTAAGGAGTTATTAAAATGTTCTTTTCAAATCCCATAGATAACTAAATATTAACTTCTATATTTAGATGATTTTACCCTACCATTAAAAGCTAAATTACGAAAAAAGAAATGCATGTTCAATCGCATAGCATCTACCGTTTGATTGCAATCATAAGTCTCGTATGTCTTGTGGTAGTACAATTTCAATTGATCTATAACACATTTGAACTCACAAATAATCAATATTATATCAAGGAAAAAGATGTAATTCATCAGAATTATAGTGCCCTAATCCGTAATGATAAACTCTATCCTGGTGCGCAAAAAATAATAGACAAACATATCATTCCACAAATGCCGCTTTTTGAACGATTGTATGAAAACGATCGACGAGCTTATAATAAAAAGATAGCGGAAGTTTGGAATGAGGTAATTGCAGAGTTGCGGTTACGACAAAATATGGATACTATTTTTCCAAACATCGTCGAGGAGTTCAACCTGAATGATAAACTAAAATATGGACTCTATGTGGAACATATGAGTCTATCATTTGACGGAGTGAATTATGTGCCTGTCTTTATGCCTAGTGTTGATGGTGTAAGTTCTTCCCATCCGAATGGAGATAGAATCGCCGGGACGCTTGATCGTATTGATAAACAAAATCAAGTATCAGGCTATACTGTAAGCGCGCATACCAAAAACTCCTACCAGATTACATTTGCATTGTATGTAGATCAAGATAATAGAGTACTACAGATTTTTAAGGCTATGCTGCCTACATTCTTTCTTTCCATATTTTCGATTCTATTAGTTGTTGGAATTTACTTCATTACCTATCAAAATTGGATGAGACAAAAGAAGTTGACAGCGATTACTTCCGATTTTATAAATAGTATTACACATGAATTTAACACACCAATAGCTACTATTTTAGTTGCCAATCAATCACTTGAAAATTCCCTGTTAATGGATGATAAAGTGAAATCAAGAGATTTGATAGCAGTGATCAAACGTCAATCTATTCGCTTAAAAAATTTAATTAATCAATCACTTACCATCTCACAACTCTCGAGTATTAATTTGGATAAGGCTCGTTATTATCTGCCTTCTGTTTTGTTGGAATTATTGGAAGATTATAGTTTAAAATTAGAAGACAATGTGTCGATAATACCCGATATCCAACATGACGTAAGTGAGTTAGACTTGAATAAATTCCTTTTCACCACGATGATATATAATTTGCTGGACAATGGCATTAAGTACAATGAGTCTTCGGAAAAAATTATTCAGGTGAAAGTATATCAGCAGGATAAAGATGTTTTTATACATATCGAAGATAATGGCGTTGGTGTTAATTTGGAGAGTTTGAAACATATTTTCAAAAAGTTTTTTAGAGGAAAGCAGCGTGTAGAAGAAGGTGGTTTAGGATTGGGGCTATTCTATGTGCAGCAAGTTGTCAATTTACACGATTGGGATCTTTCGGTAGAAAGTGAAATAGGCAAAGGGACAAAATTTATAATTAAGATTAATACGAGGAGATAGATGTTAGCTAAAATATTATTTGTAGAAGATGAAGTGGATTTAGGTAATGTGGTGAAGCAATATTTAGAATTACGCGGATTCGAGGTTACATGGGTTCAAAGCGGTAAAGATGCATTGGACTGTATTTTGGCTGGGGAGAGTTATAATCTTATTATTTTGGATATTCAGTTGCCAGACATAAATGGATTTGAAGTTGCTGAAAAAATAAAGAAACAGAATAAGGATATATTCTTTCTATTCCTTACCTCACGAAATGAAAAGAAAGATAAAATATACGGATTGGATATCGGAGCCGAAGATTATATTACTAAGCCATTCGATATCGATGAATTGATACTACGCATTAAAGTTATATTGAGAAGATCTGGATTTTTTCAAGATCAAGAAGTCCATCCAACGTCTGATCAGTACATATACCAAACGAGTGATGTTACATTTGATAGTAGTCTCATGCAGTTGATTGTTGCCGATACTAAACCAATTGTATTAACTCAACGGGAAGTAGATCTACTCATGTACTTTTTCCAGCATAAAAATAAAGTTCTCAAACGAGATGAAATACTCACTGCTGTTTGGGGGGATAATGACTATTTTATGGGGCGGAGTTTGGATGTTTTCATTTCCAGATTACGAAAAATTTTAAGTCATTCAACAACCATACGTATAGAAAATATTTATGCTGTAGGATTTGTCTTCAAACTTGAAGAAGAACATTCGTAATTAGTCAAAAACACATATGTTTTTCTTATTAACAATTTGTTAACAATCCGTTAGGAATGGATTAACAACTTGTTGTCTTTACTAATGCTAATTTTATATATCGGCTCTAAACCGTATATACTTAAATTATATTTTACCAATCGCATTATGAAAATAAACAGACAAATATCGCTCATTAGTATTAAAATACTAAATGGTTTTAGCTATCAATTCTCTGTCTTTCATTTAGGTTGGTCTTTAAAAAACCTGACAAATACTACTACCTATTAAAAATAATATTCACCGAAAACAAACTAATCAATTATGTATGAAATGAGAACTATACACATTCTAAAATTTACAATGCGAGGTGTTCAAATCCTATTGACACTTTGTGTTTTGAGTTCTATGGTATTTGCGCAGAGCAACTCTAGTATAGAAATTCAAGGTGTTGTAAAAAATGAATTGAACGAAAATCTGAGTGCAGTGAGTGTTATTAATTTGAAAACCAATCTTGCTGTGACCACCGAACAGTCTGGTAATTTCAAAATAATGGCTGAAAGGGGGGATTCCTTGCGTTTTTCCTATGTTGGATTTGAGGATCAATTTGTAATAATAAACAATAGTATAACATTAACGATAACCATGAAGGCGTTGAATAATAGCCTGAATGAAGTTGTCGTAGTGGGCTATGGTCAACAGCGTAAGATAAACATGGTGGGCGCGCAATCTACAGTAAAAGTGGAGGATCTAAAGCAGCCTGTTGCGAACTTGAGTGCTACTTTAGCGGGGCGAATTGCTGGGCTCGTGGGGGTACAGCGTACTGGTCTTCCTGGAAGTAATTCAGCCGACGTATGGATACGGGGTATTTCTACATTTAATTCCCAAAATAGCGCGTCGCCACTTATCGTGGTGGATGGGGTTCAGGGCAGGGATCTTAATGCTTTTGATCCTGAGGATATTGCGACATTGACAATTCTGAAGGATGCGTCTACGACTGCTGTATATGGTGCTCAAGGAGCGAACGGTGTAATCTTGATTACCACTAAAAAAGGTCGTGTTGGAAAGCCTACTTTGATGTTTAATTACAATCAGGGAATGGTAGATTTTACCAAAAGACCGGATTTGACAAATGCAGAGCAATATATGCGCTTGCGTAATGAAGCAATGGTGGCATCAGGTTTAGCTCCCGAATATAGCGATGAGTATATTCAAAATACTTTAAATGGAACTGATCCAAACTTGTATCCAAATGTAAATTGGTTGGATGCCCTGTTTAAAAATGCTTCATACAATAGAAGAGCAAATTTTAGTGCTCGAGGAGGAACTGAGAATACCCAATATTATACCGCTATCTCGTATTATGATGAATCCAGCTTGTTGAAGACTGATAATTTACAAAGTTATAAGGCAGATACCCGATTCAGAAGATATAATTTCACTTCAAATGTGGATATGAATTGGACCAAAACGACGAAATTTTCTTTTGGAATATTAGGCTATGTCATAAATAATAATTATCCAGGTGTCAATCCTCAAGAGGCTTTCGGTCGCGTGATGCAGACTAATCCTGTATTGTATCCCTTGATGTATCCAGGCAACTATATTCCAGCAGTTAATCAGTCTTCTGATGCACAGCCCAATCCTTATGCCTTAATAACGCAGACAGGATATCAAAATAACTTTTCTAGTCAATTGAATTCTAGCGCAAGAATTACACAAGATTTGAGTAGTTGGACTAATGGATTGTCAGCTTATGGAATGTTTTCATTTGACACGAATAATTCGCATAATATCGCTCGTACACGCAATAGAACAACATATTCTATAGATCGTGCTAATCCTTATAATGAGGACGGCTCATTGAATCTTGTGATTATGTCCAACGGTTCAGAAGATTTAGGATACGGCAGAAGCAATAGTGGAGATCGACAATTCTATTTTGAAAGTGGATTTAATTACAGTCGCCAATTTGATAAGCATAATGTAAATGCCTTGTTGTTGTATACACAAACTGATGAAGTATCTGCTTTTGCAGGTGACCTAACCTCTTCATTGCCATATCGTACACAACGTGTAGTAGGTAGAGCTAACTATTTGTACGATGATCGTTATGCTGCAGAATTCAACTTTGCTTACGATGGTTCAGAAAACTTTGTGCCGAGTAGAAGATTTGGGTTATTCCCATCATTTGGTGTGGGGTGGATATTATCAAATGAGAAATTCTTTGAATCTGCTAAAGAAACATTTCAAATGGTCAAGCTTCGTTACTCAAATGGTATCACGGGATCTGGAGGTGGAGGTCGAAGATTTGGCTTCTTAACGATTGTAAGTACAGGTGCAAGTGGATATTCATTCTGGAATGGAACGAGTAATGTAGGTTATGGTGGAGTAGCAATCTCTGATTATGGATATGATGTGACTTGGGCTGAATCACATAAGCACAATGTCGGTATGGAGTTTACGACATTAAAAGGCAAGTTGAATGTGACAGTGGATTGGTTTAAAGAAAATCGCTCTGGAGTATTTTTACAAAGAGGAAGTTTGCCAAATTATCTAGGACTTCAAAATCAGCCTTTTGGTAATTTGGGAATTATCAAAAACCAGGGCTTTGACGGTACTGTAGCATTAGAAAATCTAGAATTAGGAAAAACCGTCTGGTCATTTAATGGTACGTTCTCGTACAACAAAGATCAAGTTATAGAAAATGATAATCCACGTCAGTTATTCCCATACTTGGAGCGTAGAGGAAGGAACTTCTTAGCTGGTTATGGTTACGTGGCTGATGGACTATTTCAAAGTCATGGAGAAATTGATATTCATGCAGATCAATCGGCGTTGGGTGCGCAGCGTGTAGGGGATATTCGTTACAAAGATTTAAATGGTGATGGAGTAATTAATACCTACGATCAAACGAAAATTAGTAATGGAGATGTTCCAAACCTTGTATTTGGTGCGGGATTCAATGTCAGTTACAAGAAAGTTTATTTTGGCGCCTTCTTCCAGGGCATACAAGGTGCGGAAAGAAGAATATCAGGCGATGGTATTATTCCATTCAATAATAGTACAGGCGCTGAACGTAGTAACTTATTTACTATTTCTGAATCGCGTTGGACAGAGGCAAATCCTTCTTCAGACGTTTTCTATCCACGTCTAGGCTACGGTAATTCTGTAAATACCAACAATGCGGTGGCGTCTTCATGGTGGGTAAAAGATATTGACTTTTTAAGACTGAAGACTGTTGATTTCGGTTATTATTTGCCAACAGAAAGATTGAAAACTTGGGGATTAAAAAATGCAAGAGTATACTTACAAGGCGTGAATCTGTATTACTGGAGTAAATTCAAGTTATGGGATCCAGAATTAAATACGAGTAACGGATCATCTTATCCGAATACGCGTACCATTTCTTTGGGACTTCAAGCTAATTTTTAATGATAATAAATTTCGCTATGAAGATTAATCAAACCCAAATCAGTAGGATCAGCAACATTAACGTTAACAACATGAAAACTAAAATATTATCAATATTAATGGCAGGCGGGGTTTTTCTTACCTCATGCTCAGGATTCTTGGATCAAATTCCAGATGATGTTTTGACCGTAGAAGATATATTTCAATCAAGGAACTATGTAGATAATTACTTAACACAAATTTACGCAAATCTCCCTAATGAGATGTCACAAAGGTTTGTTGGTAATCAATATGCAGGTCCTTGGACGGCCGCATCGGACGAAGCGAAATATACATGGGATTTCAATTATGCCAATAATATGAATAAAAGTACCTGGGCAACTACAGATGGTTCAGTTTCTACCTTTTATGATAATTATTATAAGTCCATACGAAATGCTACAGATTTCATCGATAAAATAGATTCTGCAAATCCCGCAGAGGTTAATGATGCGATGAAATCAAGATACAAGGCAGAAGCAAGAGCACTTCGAGCGATGTACTATTTCTTTTTGATTCGTATATATGGCCCAGTTCCATTAGTAACAAATGTTATTCCAGTAGACGCTCCGTTGTCGGAAGTGTTGTTGCCTCGTAATAGTTTTGACGAGTGCGTTGATTTTATCGTGTCTGAGCTTGACTTAGCCTATGTTGATTTGCCTACCACACCTGTGAATAGCGAATTCGGCAGAATCACAAAGGGAATGGCTAAAGCTTTCAAACAACAAACGTTACACTTGGCAGCTAGTCCTTTGTTTAATGGAAACACGGATTACGCAAATCTTAAAAATACAGATGGTAAACAGCTTATATCTCAAACTTACGATGCGAACAAATGGAAATTAGCAGCAGATGCGGCTAAAGAGTTTTTAAATGAATTCGTACCGAATACGTACAAATTATATGAAGAAAATAATGCTGACCCATTTGTGAAAGCCTATTTGTCTACGCGCAATGTCATGTTGAGAGAGTGGAATGAAGAATGGGTCTTTGCACGTACTGATGCCCAAAATTATTCGCAATATGACAAAACTCCAAAACATGTTGGCTATACAACTGATGTACAGGGTGGTGGAGCATTAGGTGCAACACAGAAAATTGTAGATGCTTATCACATGGCTAATGGATTACCTATAACAGATGGTGCTTCAGGCTACGAATTAAATGGTTTTACAGATTACAGAGCACCATTTGATGCAAGAGCGCGAAGTACATTTAAACCATGGGCAAATCGGGAACCACGTTTTTATGTCGGAATCACTTATAATAGAAGCTATTGGTTGAATCAAGGTTCGAATTCTAGTGAAGTCATTACTGTAATGGAGCTTTCTGGTAATTCTGGACGTAGGCAAAGTACATCAGACGTTTCTCCAACGGGGTATATTATCCGCAAGAATGTTTCGACCAATGGTAACAACCGAGGGTCTGTACAATTAAGATTAGCACAAATCTACTTGGATTATGCGGAAGCATTAAACGAATATGAGCCAACGAACAATGATATCGTCACCTATCTCAATTTAGTACGCCAACGTGCAGGAATTCCGACCTATGGTACTGGTGTTGGTCAGATAGCAAGACCAGCGAATCAAACTGCTATGCGTACGGCTATTCGTAGAGAGCGACAAGTTGAATTAGCATTTGAGAATGTACGTTATTTTGATTGTAGACGTTGGAAAACTGCAGTAGCAGAGTTTGGTGGTGACGTTTTCGGTATGAATATGTTTGCTGATGGAAATGCATTCTATGACAAAACGTTAATTGAAACACGTGTATTTAGACAGCGAGATTATTTATTCCCTATTCCGAATAATGAAATTTTAAAAAATGAGTTGATGGTTCAAAATCCTGGATGGTAATATTTAATAAATGTATAGAAATGAGTGTTATAATGAACATAAAAAATAACTTCTTGCGAGTAGTTGGAGTTATGACTATCGCAGGCTTTATCTTAAGCTCTTCTGTGTCATGTGTGAAAGATGTGGATTATGCGGTGGATAGTGAAGGCTTGATTTACATGGCTCAAGCTTCAGAAAGCAAATCGTATCTTCAGCTTTTTGATATTGATACGATTCAAGATATTTTCATCGGGGCTTCATATGGAGGTTTAAAATATCCCGATAGTGATTTGAGTGTGAAGTTCGCGGTTGATGAAAGTTTGATCACTGCCTACAATCTTGAAAATGGTACAAACTATATTGCTTTTCCACAATCATCGTATTCCATTTCAAGTTTAGAATCTTTAATAAAAGCAGGAGCTTCTAATAGTGATCCACTCAAAATAATGATCACCGCAAAGTCATTACAAATAGGTAAATCATATATGTTGCCAGTGAAACTAATTTCGGCAGGCTCTTCAGCTGTTCATCCGGATCGAAATACAGCCTATTTTCGAATTGATTCACTTATAAGAAGAGAAAGAGATGTTACCAATTTGGGTGCACTGTCCGTAAGTCATGAGAATAATGGTGGGGCTGGACATGGTGAAGGTTCTCCAAAACTCGTCGATAATAACCTAGGAACAAAATATCTAACACAAGGATATACTTCAGGAATGTGGTTTCAGATAAAATACAATACACCTCAAGTTATAGGAGCCTATACGTTTACATCAGGTAATGATGCGAGTGATCGAGATCCAAAAACTTGGCGATTCGAAGCATCAAATGATGGTAATACTTGGACCGTATTGGATAATAAAGTGGAATATTTCTTTAGTGATCGCAATCAAACAAGAAGGTTTGAGACAACAAATACAACGCCATATACGTATTACCGAGTTACTTTAGTATCAAATAATGGGGCTAGTTTATTTCAAATGTCTGAATGGAGACTGATTCAATATTATTAAAATCAAAGCTCATCATATAAAATATTTATTATTTCCCTATGTTAAATGTTAGATTAATGTTTTTGTTTGGTCTGTTGCTTCTTTGCGTCTCTTGCAAAGAGGTGGCAGATAACAATCCGCTAGATGAACCCAAAGAAGAAAATCCTGTAGATTCAGAGGATCCAAATGCACCTCCACGTCTTTGGAGAGAAAAATGGCTGGAACACGAATTATTGTTGACAAGACAATATTATAATGATTCCATAGTCATATATCATGATGAGGATATGGATGATGCGGTGACGTGGACACGACGAGCTATTACCAAAATTTGGAATTACACATGGAAAACCTATGGAGGGTTTGGACCTGATATTCGACTTAAAGTGGCATTACATGGAGGAACATACGGAGGAGGACATCCGGGCTATTACCTCAGTAACAGTCATGGTTATATTAATATCATTGATGCAGGTTTAGGAAGGACCCGATGGCTAGATAGTATCGGTGAACCACTCGATCTTATTACCCACGAAATAGGTCATATCGTTGAAGGAACTTCCTATAATACATTAAATTCTCCTGCTTTCCCAATATGGGGCGATAGTAAATGGATGGAAATTTATCAATACGATGTCTATAAAGCGCTAGGTTGGGCAGATAAAGCACAAAGCTGGCATAATAGAATGCTCCTTACAAATGATAATTTCCCAAAAACTGGGACCTATTGGTATCGTGACTGGTTTTATCCTATTTACGAGCAATATGGCGAAGCAAATGTTTTGAATAATTTTTTTAAACTATTGTCTCAAAATTTTCCTACCACAAGTATCCCTAATGGAAGAAAATATACAAGAGATTTAAATTTTGGTGAGTTTATTCATTTCTGGAGTGGGGCTGCAGGGAAGGATCTTTCAGATCTCGCACTCCGTGCATTTGGTGATAAGGATCGGTATGGCAACCTTTGGCAGCCTCAGTTACAAAAGGCAAAAACAGATTTTAACACAATTACTTACTAAATACACTACGATTATTTATATAATGCAAACTATAATTAAATATTTAGCCATTTTTCTTTGCCTACTAATCATAACTATTCCGAATCTATTTGGACAAAATGGACAGATAGAACCCGTAGATTATGTTAATACCTTAATGGGCACAGACTCAAAAGTTTCTTTATCCAATGGAAATACATACCCTGCTGTGGGAGTTCCATGGGGAATGAATATGTGGACGCCACAAACTGGCAAAATGGGAGATGGGTGGCAATACACATATTCCTCCGATAAAATCCGAGGATTGAAACAAACTCATCAACCGTCACCTTGGATGAATGATTATGGACAATTTTCGTTGATGCCTGTGAGTGGTAAGTCAGTTTTTGATCAAGACGAGCGTGCGAGCTGGTTCTCGCATAAGTCGGAAACTGCGAAGCCCTATTATTACAAAGTATATTTGGCGGATTACGATGTCACAGCCGAAGTGACACCTACTGAGCGAGCGGCTATGTTTAGATTTTCTTTTGGAAAAACAGATAGTGCATTCGTCGTGTTGGATGCTTTTGATCGCGGATCTGAAGTGCAAATTATTCCAGAGAAGAATATGCTAATTGGTTATTCCACACGATACAGTAGAGGTAAATTACCAAATTTCAAAAACTATTTTGTAGTCGTTTTTGATAGACCATTTGCTAATAAAGCTGTTTGGGAAGGTAAAACCAAAAAGGATGGTGTTTTAAAAATTAATGCTGATCACGTGGGTGCGATTGTAGGGTTTAAATCTAAAGGAAAACACGACATTATTCATGCTCGTGTTGCATCATCATTTATTAGTCACGAACAAGCGATTCTAAACCTTAACGAGTTAGGACAAGATTCATTTGACAAAGTAGCAGGTAAAGCACGTAAACTTTGGAACGAGAATCTTGGAAAGATTAAGGTTGAAGGGGGCACAATTGATCAAATGCGAACTTTTTATAGTTGCCTTTACCGCACGTTATTTTTTCCAAATAAATTATATGAATATGATGCTAAAGGTAATATCGTACACTATAGTCCATATACAGGAGAGATACTACCTGGTTATATGTTTGGAGGAACGGGTTTTTGGGATACATTTAGAGCTTTGTATCCGTTGCTAAATATGGTCTATCCTTCTATTAATAAAGAAATGCAAGAAGGTTTGCTGAATTGTTATAAAGAAGGAGGTTTTCTACCCGAATGGAGTAGTCCTGGTTTTGCAGACATAATGATAGGCAATAATTCAGCTTCTGTCGTTGCTGAAGCTTATTTGAAAGGACTTCGAGGATATGATATTCAAACTCTTTATGAAGCGCTAAAACATGGAGCAAATAATGAAGGACCGATGATAGCTGTAGGTCGTAAAGGTGTAGACTATTACAATGATTTGGGTTATGTGCCATATGATGTCGGAATCAATGAAAATGCTGCGCGTACCTTAGAATATGCTTATGATGATTTTGCTATATATAGATTGGCAAAAGCATTGGGTAAACCTAAAGAAGAAATCGAGTTGTACGCAAAACGTAGTCAAAATTATAAGAATTTATTTGATCCATCTACCAATCTGATGCGAGGAAAAAATAAGGATGGACAGTTTCAATCACCATTTAATCCATTGAAATGGGGTGATGCCTTTACTGAAGGAAACAGTTGGCATTATTCGTGGTCAGTATTTCATGATGTTCAAGGGTTAATTGATTTGATGGGCGGCAACAAAACATTTGTCAACATGTTGGATTCCGTATTTGTACAACCTCCATTATTTGATGATAGCTATTACGGTGGAGTGATTCATGAAATACGTGAAATGCAGATTGCTGATATGGGCCAATATGCGCATGGGAATCAACCTATTCAGCATATGATATACTTGTACAACTATGCAGGAGAACCTTGGAAAGCCCAATATTGGGCTCGTGAAGTGATGAATAGAATGTATAGCGCGGCACCTGATGGCTATTGTGGTGATGAGGATAATGGACAAACTTCAGCATGGTATGTGTTTTCAGCATTGGGGTATTACCCTGTATGTCCAGCGATGGATGAGTATGTCCTAGGCGCTCCTTTATTCAAAAAGGCGACTATAAAATTAGAAAATGGAAAGTCATTTGTCATTGAAGCACCGAATAATTCGGGCGAAAATAAGTATGTCCATCACGCAACGCTTGGTGGGAAGATACATTTATTAAATTACATTACACATACAGATGTAATGAAAGGTGGTACTTTAAAATTGGATATGCGCAGTGAACCTAACAAATCAAGGGGAACAATGGCTTCCTCTTATCCTTATTCATTTACAACAGATAAAAATAAATTTTAATACATATTAAATATGCAATTTATAAAATACATCGGCCTGACAACGATATGTCTAATGGGAATTATTAATTCAGGATTTGCACAGCGAGAATGGTCGAATATCTCTCGAGATATCAACAATGCCTTGCAGGTGGACACGATAAAGAAGAAACAATTTACATTAATCTATATTAATAAATCGAAGGATTTCGATTCGAGTATTGGTGAGCGATTAAAAGAAGTGTTTTTTATTAACTATCCAAAACAGGTAAAGCTTTACAACAAAAAATCCGCTCCTCAGGTGATTTTTGTGATTGATCCTGAATATGATGGAATAGCGGCAGCAGGAGGTGGGGTTATTCGATTCAATCCAAAATGGTTCAAAAAGAATCCTAAAGATATTGATATCGTAACACACGAAACGATGCATTTGGTGCAAAATTATCCAAATAATGCTGGACCAGGTTGGATAACGGAAGGTATTGCAGACTATGTGCGACACACGATGGGAGTGGATAATGAAGGAGCCAATTGGAGCTTGCCAGAATATCGTCCAAATCATAAATATACGGATGCATATCGAATCACCGCTCGATTCTTTTTATGGATTGAAAAAAATAAGAAAAAAGGAATAATGAAATCTTTAGATGCGCAAATGCGCAATAAAACTTATACAGAAGATTTTTGGGTGAAAATGACAGGTAAGAATGTGGATGAATTGTGGAAGGAATATGCTGAAAATCCAAAAATTTAATAGTTATTAAATAGTCATAAATTGTATAACGAGCCTGCAAATATAGGCTCGTTTTCAGTTTTTTAAGATTATACCATACATTTTGTATATCTTCAACAATTACTTTAATCAATAAATATAATGCGCGATACAATCTTTGCAACTGATAAAAAATGAATGCAAATTGAGACGATCTTATCCGCATATTAAATTTATTCCAGCTTTATTTGTGTTGCTGAATGTTACGCAGTAATTGTTAATAACATTCTTTAATACTTATGAATAACCAATATATATTCTGAAAATTTTAAATAAAGCTATGTATAGATTCTTTCCAAATCCTATTGGGATAAAGCATACGAAGAAAAGTGTCATTTCGTTCGCGTTTGCTTCCGTTCTTACGTTGATGTCAATCTTTAATCTGCAGGCACAAAAACGAGTTGCGCCAGCCTACCCGCTAATTACGCACAACCCAAACTTTAGCATCTGGTCTATGACTGACCAATTGCATGCATCTACGACTAAACATTGGACGGATGCTGATCATTCTTTGTTAGGTTTGATAAATGTGGATGGCGTTATCTACAGATTTATGGGATTGGAAGCTCCTAACTACAAATCCATTTTAAATACAGCTGAAGAAAAATCCTTTGAAGTGCACTATACAGAACAAACCCCAGTAGGAAATTGGACGGCTGAAAGTTACGATACACATAATTGGAAACAAGGCGCTGCGCCAATCGGAGATAATGGAGATGTAAAAACGCAGTGGAAATCAGATAATATTTGGGTGAGACGTGTGTTTGATATTGCTAGTTTGGAATCTATAAATGAATTAATATTAAAACTCAATCACGATGATAATATCGAATTGTATTTAAATGGAAAATATGTATATAACAAAAATGGTTGGACCAATAAATTTGATTACATCAAGCTGAATAAAGCAGATTTGAAGAAGGGTAAAAATATAATTGCTATTCACTTGAAGAATACTGCTGGTGGTCGTTATTTGGACTTTGGTTTGGTAGATAAAATTCAATCAAAGGATTCAAAAATTCTTGAGGCAGTTCAGAAGAATGTAGAAGTTACTGCCACGCGAACTATCTATACTTTTCAAGCAGGTAAAGTGGATTTGAAAGTTACTTTTACTTCACCATTGCTGATGGATGATTTAGCTTTGTTAGCAAGACCTGTTTCTTATATCACATACAGTGTAAAAGCAAATAACAACAAAAAACATAATGTTAATGTGTTTTTTGCGGCATCCTCTGATATTGCAGTGTATAGGCCTTCCCAAAAAGTCGTGGCTACTCAATACGCTAAAGAGCAATTGAGTATATTAAAGGTTGGTACTGTGGAGCAACCAATTTTGGCAAAAGGTGCTGATGATATGCGCATAGATTGGGGTTATTTTTATGTGGCTGCACCCAAAGAGGATAAAATAGTGCAATATATTAGTACAGCAGCTCGGGCTATAGAATCGTATAGAATAGGATCGACATCTACTTCTAAGACAAATGGTACGTCTTTATCATTAAATACAATCATTCCATTCGGTCAAGTTGGCACTGTGGAAGTAGAGCGGTTTGTAGAACTGGGCTATGATGAGCTGTATGCTATTCAATATTTTAAAACCAATCTGAGACCTTGGTGGAATAATTCGGGCAAAGAGACCATCGAAAATCAACTTACTTTGGCTGCAAATGAATACAAAGAAGTAATAGCTAAATGCGAACGTTTTGATAATGAATTATACGCTGAAGCTTTGAAATCTGGAGGTGAGAAATATGCACATTTGAATGTTTTGGCTTACCGCCAAAGTATTGCTGCGCATACACTAGTCAAAAGTCCGAATGATGAATTATTATGGCTGTCTAAAGAAAATAACAGTGGCGGATTCATAAATACAGTGGATGTTACATACCCATCTGCACCTTTGTATTTGTTATATAATCCTGAATTACTCAAAGGTATGCTGACAGGGATATTCTATTTTAGTGAAAGTGGTAAATATCCTTACCCTTGGGCTGCACATGACTTGGGAACTTATCCACATGCAAATGGTCAGACTTATGGAGAGCCAATGCCAGTAGAAGAGTCAGGAAATATGATAATTCTAACCGCAGCAATAACTAACGTACAAGGTAATGCGACATACGCTATAAGACATTGGGAAACTTTGACTACTTGGGCAGAATACTTGGTCAAGGAAGGGTTTGATCCGAAGGAACAGTTGTGTACTGATGACTTTGCTGGACATCTTGCGCGTAATATCAATTTGTCAGTGAAAGCTATTGTAGGAATTGCCAGCTATGCACAGATGGCTGATGTGTTGGGTGAGAAAGCTACAGCGCAGAAATATCGCACCATCGCACATGAAATGGTGCAGAAGTGGATTGAAATGGCAGGCGCGGGTGATCATTATGCGTTAACTTTTGATGATAAAAATACATGGAGTTTGAAATACAATTTGGTGTGGGATAAGGTGCTCGATTTGAAACTCTTTCCTCAACATGTTTACGATACAGAAATTGAATATTATTTAAAAAAAACAAAGAAATTTGGTGTGCCACTAGATAGTCGTAAAGCGTATACAAAAAACGATTGGATTTTGTGGACAGCGACTTTTGCACCTACACGTCAGCAATTTGACGCGTTAATTAATCCAGTATATGTCTTTTCTTTGGAAGCTCCAACGCGCGTCCCGTTAAATGATTTTTACGATGCAGATACAGGTGTTAGAGAAAATTTCAAAGCGCGTAGCGTGGTTGGTGGTTTTTTTATGAAAACATTAGCTGATCGAATGGCGAAAAAATAGTAAGAATCATAATAAGGTGGTAGATAAATTGTAGGTAAACATTGATTTTTCAATGTTTGCTTTTTTTATTATAAATTTTGAATGACTCTTGTCCATTTAACCATTTAGGAAGATTATAATTATCAAAGCTTAAGTGAACATGGTTGGTTAAATTTGGAAATTTTAACACAAATTTCAAATTCTGAAAAATATTCATTGATAAAATTTCAATATTACTTGGTTTTAATAGGCTAAAGTTCTTTTGTTGAGATTTAATTCTTCTTTTGTGTGGAAATTTTGCTTAAAAGTGTGATTTATATGGGTGTTTGTTCTTTTTGTTGTGTGATTTGTGTTAATTTTTGATTTAGTAATGTTATATTTTCATTAATAAAATATTTTTTATATCATAATTGTAAATATTTGATGTTTTTTGTATTAATATTTTTATATTTAACCTAGTAAGTTGTAAATATTTAAATTTTAATCATGAGAAATGGGTTGCTTGCCTCTTATAGACCAATAGATGGTGTGTATGATGAGATGATTGAGGAAGTTTTGCGTCCTCAGTTTGAAAAATTTATCCATTCTTTGGGTGAAATGGATTCAGATTCTTTGACACTGCGTAATGAAATGACTAAAAAGTTGTTTATGCGAGAAGGAATTACATTCACAGTGTATAGTGATGGCGAAGGAATTGAAAAAATATTTCCTTTTGACATAATTCCGCGCGTAATTCAATGTAATGAGTGGGAACATATAGAATCTGGAGTAAGACAGCGATTAAAAGCATTAAATATTTTCTTAAAGGATATTTATCATCAGCAATTCATACTTCGTGACGGCATCATTCCGTCAAGTTTGGTGTTTTCATGTCCAAATTACCTCCGTCAAATGATGCATGTGGATGTTCCATTTGATATCTATACACATATCAGCGGAATTGACTTGATTCGGGATTCGGATGGTAGTTATTATGTGTTAGAAGATAATCTTCGTACGCCTTCTGGAGTAAGTTATATGCTGGAAAATCGCAAGATGAGCTCACGCATTTTTCCAAATCGCTTAGTCGAAAATAAAGTACGTTCTGTAGGTCATTATCCAGATTTATTAATCAAAAATCTATTAGCGTTGGGTTCGCATTTGAGTGATCGACCAAATGTAGTATTGCTCACGCCAGGTATTTACAATTCAGCTTATTTCGAACATACCACGTTAGCGCGTTTAATGGGTATTGAATTGGTAGAAGGTCGTGATTTAGTCGTTCAAAACAATTTCGTATATATGAAAACGACTCGCGGATTGCGAAAAGTTGATGTAATTTACAAACGTGTGGACGATGAGTTTTTGGATCCATTGGTATTTAAATCTGATAGTATGCTCGGCGTTCCTGGCCTTTATCATGTATACAGAAAAGGGAATGTCAATATCGTCAATGCGCTGGGTAATGGTGTGGCTGATGATAAAGCGGTGTACACGTATGTTCCAGATATGATTCGCTATTATTTGAATGAAGAGCCAATTCTGAAATCTGTGCCTACTTATCAAATGGCGAATGAGGAAGAGCGCGAATATACCATTCAAAATATCACCAACATGGTGGTTAAAAAAACCAATGAAAGTGGTGGTTATGGTATGTTGATTGGGAATAATGCCACAGAAGAAGAGATTAGCGAGTATATCAAAGAAATTAGAAAAAATCCAAGACAATTTATATCTCAACCTATAATAAAGCTTTCAAGCGCACCTTGTTATATCAACGGCGAACTGCAACCGCGAAGGGTGGATTTACGGCCATTTGCATTGTATGGGCCAGATGGAATTGAGATTGTACCAGGAGGATTGACACGTGTAGCCTTGAAGGAGGGGTCAATTGTAGTAAATTCTTCGCAAGGTGGAGGAAGTAAAGATACTTGGATTATTGATTAAAAAAAGACATTAAAATATGCTGAGCAGAGTTGCGGAAAATATGTATTGGATGAGTCGATATATGGAGCGAACAGGTATACAACTGCGTGTTTTGAACTCCACATATATCTCAGACCAAGATGGATTGGTCAAAGTAGACTGGAATCAAATTGCGAATCACTTTTCCTTAAATTATCCCATGGATAATAATGGTGGTGAGGTATTAGGCGAATTGATTTTTGATGGCCAAAAAGATTTCTCGATTCTGAATAATGTATTAAAGGCGAGAGAAAATGCGCGGAGTGCGCAAGATCATATTAATAGAGAATTATGGCAATCGTTGAATGATTTCTATCATTTGATTAAAGACGATTATCTAAAGGGACAGTTGGCTGTCGATCCAATGACCGTTATGGATCAACTCATTAAACAGGCAATGGTTTATGATGGTATTATTCACAATTCGATGAATAGAGGTGAAGCGTTTTGCTTCATGCAATTGGGTAAATTAATCGAAAGGGGTTTGCAATTGATTGATCTATTGAAATATCATTTGACATTGGATAAAAGTGATTGCGAAAAACCTAATGAACAACGTTGGCGCTATTTATTAATAGCCTTGAGTGGATATGAAACCTATTTGCGTGAACATGTAGGTAATTTGGATCCTAAGTTAGTCTTTAACCAAATTATGAATAACAGCAATTTTCCCTATTCTTTGGATTACAATTGGGAACGTATATCTGTTTATTTGAAGATGATGAAAAAGGAAGAAATTGGATTATATCATCCAGATCTTAATTTTATCTCTGGAAAAGCTTCTTCTTACATCAAATACATTCAAATACCCAATGATTTTGATGGTCAAATCAATTACCTCAATACGGTTGAGAAGTATTATGTTGACATTAACCGTGTTTTGAACAACGATTACTTTGGAAATATCTATTAATATTTTAAAATATGCCTAAATACTACGTTACTCACGTTACTAAATATCAGTATCCATCTGCAGTTACAGATAGTGCAAATCAAATAATTCTATACCCAAAATCTGATGCAAATCAGCAGATTATTTCGCAAATAATTACCACAAAACCGCCTGTACAAATAGATACTTTTTCGGATTATTTTGATAATCAGGTTGGTTTTTTTACAGTTATCGAACCACATCAAGAACTGGAAATACGCGTTGATTTGGAAGTTATCACGACAAATGTGCCATTGCGCAAACAAACTTTATCGCTGCAAGAGCAAAAAAAGGAATTGGAACGTATTCAATGGGCGTATCCATTTATGGAGTTTTTACAACTGGAACAAGTTAATGCCAAAGCAGAAGTTCAACATGTATTTGATGTGTTGAATGTTGAAAACTTGGATACTTCAGATGTTGTGTCAAGCCTATCAAATTATATATATAATGAATTTGCTTATCGCCAAGGCGTGACGACAGTAGAGACAACAGTGGATGAAATTTGGTCTCTAAAGGCTGGTGTTTGCCAAGATTTTGCACATTTATTGATTACAATGCTACGTATGTTGCAGATTCCATGTCGTTATATATCAGGCTATATATGTCCAAGTAAAAGCGAGATGCGTGGCGAAGGTGCTACACATGCATGGGTAGAAGTTTATATCCCAGGACTGGATTGGGTAGGAATAGATCCTACTAACAATTGTTGGGTGGCTGATCGTCATATTATCATTGCATATGGACGCGACTTTAAGGATTGTACGCCTGTAAAAGGAACATATAAGGGGCCTTCGGAACAAAGGTTGACCGTATCAGTCGTTATTTCTAATGAACAAAATAAATACCGCGAAGGTACTAATGATCCTTTAGTTCCAATGTACACCACAACAGCAGCACCATCAGTGAACACGACACAAAACTCATATCGTCACTTTTTGGATATGCAGCAGCAACAGCAGCAACAACAATAAATACAACTTTCCCTATAGCCATAGTTTGTTTTTAAAGGGTTCGCATTGTCGAGCCCTTTTTTGTGCTATGTAGGACTTGATGTTTATTAGCATTTGTTATTGTAATCTCTTATGGAAAAGATTAATTTTTTGTAAAAACAGTTTTTTTCGATAAAAAATTCAATAATACTATATCAGTGTTGAAAATAATATTGTTTTATCGGAGATTTGCCCTGTCATTGAACGTAAATAATAAGTGTAAAGGAAATATGTTGGCAAATTCTACCTATAGTAAATGTCTTTCCCCTGAATTGGATAGTAGATTCAATCATTTGTGGTGCCTTGTTGGCAATACGCCTATGCTTGAATTGCATTATACCTACAAAGGAAAGGTTGGGAAAATATATGTGAAATGTGAAAACTATAACCTCACAGGAAGCATCAAGGATCGTATGGCACTTTATATTATGTATAAGGCGTATATGAATTGTCAAATCCGTCCTGATGATATGATTGTGGAGGCTACTAGCGGAAATACTGGTATCGCATTTTCGGCTATTGGAAAAGCATTAGGGCATTCTGTCAAGATTATTATGCCAAATTGGTTGAGCAAAGAGCGTATCGATATCATTAAAAGTATGGGTGCAGATATTCAATTAATTAGTAAAGAAGAGGGTGGTTTTCTAGGTAGTATTAGATTGAGCGAAGAGCTTGCTGCGCGCGGTGGAGTTTTCTTGCCAAGACAATTTGAAAATACATTTAATGCAGAAGCGCATGAGATGACAACAGGTAAAGAAATAGCTCTACAATTGGAATCCAAAGGGTTAGTTGCAGATGCTTTTGTGGCAGGCGTAGGAACTGGAGGAACGGTGATGGGGGTAGGCAAGCAATTAAGAAATTACAATCCTTTTGTTAAAATACATCCTTTAGAGCCACAAGAAAGCCCAACGTTGACAACTGGCTACAAAGTTGGAGCACATCGTATTCAAGGAATTTCAGATGAATTTATTCCTGCAATCGTAAAATTGGATGAATTGGATGAGGTGCTGTGTGCATCGGACGGTGACTCAATTATCATGGCGCAGAAGTTAGCCAAACAATTGGGATTAGCTGTGGGGATTTCTTCTGGAGCGAACGTGATTGGAGCGATCAAATTGAAAGAGCAATTGGGTGAAGATGCGGTGGTCGTGACATTATTATGTGATGATAATAAAAAATATTTGAGTACAGATCTAGTAAAAGATGAGCCTATCAAAGATGGGTATATATCTACGGATCTAGAGTTTATTGATTTTTTACCTATAGCAAGATTATCAAAACCATTAATTGGTTAATATATAGATTGTTTCATCCTATTTGTTTAGGAATTGTTTGTGTTAGAATAGATTTAGTCGAGTGATTCACTCGACTGATCTTATTCGCAAGACTAAAGCCAACTTTATGAAATTATTTTTGAAATTTTTAGTTGTTATAACCTTAATCTGGAGTTCTAATAACTTAATGGCGCAAGATTCTTTGGTAAGCCTGACAGACGTTGAATTTTCGGATGGCAATTCGTCGGATACAGGTTTTGTAGATCTTAGCGATGTAGAATTTTCGGACGGAACGGACGAAGCTAATTCGAATCAAGACACGATCACACAAGACTCTTTGCAAAGTAAAACTGAAGACTTAAGTGTGAATAATTCCGAATCTAAAGATGACGACGCTTCTTTATGGGGAATATTTATTGCCGGATTATTGGGTGGTTTTGCAGCATTTTTTATGCCTTGTATCTTCCCAATGGTGCCATTAACAGTAAGTTTTTTTACCAAAAAAGCAGGTTCTCGATCAAAAGCTGTTTCCCAAGCTTTCATGTACGGCTTATTTATTATTGTCATTTATGTGGCATTAGGTATGTTGATTACCATTGCTTTTGGACCAGAGGCATTGAACGAACTTTCTACAAATGGTATTTTCAATTTCTTCTTCTTTTTGATGTTGGTGGTGTTTGCTGCATCATTTTTGGGAGCATTCGAAATTACTCTGCCAAGTTCTTTTGTCAATAAAATCGATGCCAATTCTGACAAAAGCGGATTAGTTGGGTTATTCTTTATGTCGGCAAGTTTGGCGGTGGTTTCTTTCTCTTGTACAGGTCCAATCATTGGGACATTACTTGTAGAGGCGGCTACGCGTGGCGAACGTTTAGGTCCTGCAATCGGAATGTTAGGTTTCTCTTGCGCTTTGGCAGTTCCATTTGTATTGTTCGCGATGTTTCCTTCGATGTTGAAGTCTTTACCAAAATCAGGTGGTTGGTTAAATAGTGTGAAAGTGGTTTTAGGTTTCTTAGAATTGGCTTTGGCACTTAAATTCTTATCCAATGTGGACTTAGCTTATAACTGGAATTTGTTGGATAGAGAAGTGTATTTGGCTTTATGGATTGTGATTTTTGGACTTTTAGGCTTATATCTAATCGGAAAAATCAAATTTTCGCACGATAGTACTTTGGAATATATGTCCGTGCCGCGAACGATGATAGCTATAATGGTTTTCACATTTGTGGTATATATGATTCCAGGGATGTGGGGAGCGCCTTTGAAAGCTATTTCAGCATTTTTGCCTCCAGTGGGAACGCAAGATTTTGATTTGACTTCAGGAAATTCACATTCGGGGAGTGCGCCCCAAAGTGCAGATGCTGCATCACGCAAGCATTACACGTATTTCCACAGCAAAGCGACAATCAAAGGCATGGATCCATATTACGATTACGATGAAGCTTTAGCAGCAGCGAAACAACAGAATAAACCTTTATTGGTGGATTTCACGGGTTGGAATTGTGTGAATTGTCGTAAAATGGAAGCTGAGGTGTGGAGTTCACCAAAAATCAAGGATTTGATAAATAATGAGTTTATTTTGGTGGAATTGTACGTGGATGACAAAGTTTTAAAGCTTCCAGAATCAGAGCAGTATGTTTCCGAGAAGACAGGCAAAAACATAAATACAGTAAGCAAGCGTAATGCTGATTTTCAAATCACACGATTTGAGAGTAATTCGCAACCGCTTTATGCTTTGCTAGATACAAATGGTAAATTGTTGGTTCCGACTAGTGGAGCAGAATATAATATCGACAAATACGAGGCGTTCTTGAATTCTGCCTTGGAAAAATTTAAATAAAATCAACCTAAACATTAATTAATAATCCCAATTGCTAGCAATTGGGATTATTAATTTTATTTATCTCGGCTCCAAATTTCGTGAATAGGATCGCCTTTTGAACTTTTACCACTGTGGTGCCATTGACCGTCTTCAATTTTTCCTTCAAAATTCAATGATGCTCCAACTCTGGAATTATCACGGGAGAAAAATGAGATATTTTCTTGATATAAACCTTTGTCAAAAGTATATTTACCACCACCAGTTCCGTAAAAACCTTTTTGCGCAGGGTTGATAGCTATCCACTGAAAGAATCCGTCCACCAGAATTTTTATAGTTTTACGATCTCCGCGTTGAATGGTTTGCATACCATCATTGCTTTTACGACCAGTAATGCGCCACAATCCATCTAAGCCTTGCGCTTTTACAGCTTGTTTTTGAAAAGGCACACCTTGAATATTGATGGAATTGGTTCCTATTTCTAGTGGAAATTGGTGCGTGTTACCTATATTCTCAGCATTTTTATCATCATATTCACATACAACCACAAGGTTATTATTTTCTACTTTGTATGTGCCACCTTGTGTACTTTTATAGGTGTCATTACTAAAAATTGAGTGTGAAATATAGCCATCCACCATTAAAATTAAGTGTGAATCATCGCCATTTTTTGCAATGTAAGCGCCTGTCAAATTTTGTGCTAATACTGATGGAATACCTATAGCAATAGCTAGAATAGTCAGAATAATGTTTCTCATAATCAATGGGTTTATCTCATTAAAGATAAATATTAATTGTATGAGCCACAAAAAATTAAGTGCTTTTTGACTTTTCTTTAAAAATGGTAAGCAGTTTCACTTTTAGTTTCTGACAAAACAAAATAAGTTTGCACGGTATTTACCTGCGGTAATACAGCTAATTTATGACGTAAAAACATGTGGTAGGCTTCCATATCTTTGGTGGCGATACGTAACATAAAATCGTACGATCCAGCCATTTGATAGCACTCCATTACTTCAGGGAATTTCGAAACTTCTTGTTCAAATTCATTTAACGTTTCAAACGTATGTGCTTTTAAGAATACCTGCGAAAATGAAATCAAACCTATACCAATCTTATTACGATCTAAAATTGCTACTGTTTTTTTGATGTAACCTGCTTTTTTAAGCTTTTTTACACGTTCGTGAATGGCAGCGATGGATTTGTATAGTTTCTCTGCCAATTCCTTATTGCTTAAGGTGGCGTCTTCCTGCAATAACTTCAGTAATTTTATATCAGTAGGGTCTAAGTTCATTGTAATTTAGATTGATTAAATCAAAAATATAAAAATATGAACATATAACGTAATATTTACAGGTGAAATTTATTAAACCTGTAAATATTACGATTTGACACTGTAAATTCAATATAAATTATTATTTATAGGGTAGAAGGTGCTATGGTAATATCCTGACTTTGCGATTGTATAATATGTGAGAAGAATTCTTTTAAATCGAGGTATTGATCTGGCAAAAACATTGGTTTGTTTAGCATAGAAGATATTTGCACAGTAAGTACACCCTCGGCTTCTTTTATAATATACAGATAACGCGCATCTCGATTAGGTAGCGCTAGGCTTTGGTTCTTGGGCTTATTTTTTACGGTATATGAATCCGGTAATTTTATATTTAATATAAATGATTCCTCAATTGTGGAGCCTAGGTCTACTGGATAAGATCTTTCATCTAGATTGAACGGGTTTTTAGTTGTCCTGCCGGTAATAAATGGAATGAATTTTAGTTCATCACCATTTTTATTTGCAAAATTTTTAAATTCAATTTCTTGAGATTCTGTTAGAACTTGTGAAGGATCATCTAAATTATACATCTCATGCGTGTTTATCTTGTAGTTCGTGTTTTTTTCATAAGCGTTTTCTTTGTACTCCTCTATGGAATTGAACTTTTTAATTTCTTCGCGCTTGTTAGTTGCTGCATACCCGATACGCATAGAAGTTAGTGTTCCCCGTAACTTACCATCATCAGTTAGTTCTCCTGTAAAATCATAACTCACTTTGCTTGATAACATAGAAACCAAATCTACCCACTTATAAGCTGTTTTTGTCAGTAGGTTTCCTTTGTGATTAATACATCGCAGAGGTAACTGCCCAAATGGTGCATGAACATCTGATGCATCCAGAAGGTATTCTGAAGAATCTATTTCAATATGAGCTATCACGTAGTTGTAGTCGGTAATGGTTGGTCTGAATAAAGCAGGCATTCCATTTTCGCGTGTGGATAAAATTACTGGATTAGCGTCGACATTAGCAGCACGCAACGCACTGATTAGTGCAAAATTAATATCTGCGGCATTCCCATTTCTTTGTTCTAAAGCTTTCTTAACACCATTGTCTGCAAAAAGGCCATAACTTTTATTCCAATTTATTTGGGATTTTATATAATTATATAAGATGTTAGCTTTTTCGTAATTCGTCATATCATCTTTGATGATTGTAGGAAGAATCGATTTGAAAAGATTAGTTCTGTTTAATTCTTTACCAAAATTATCAGCCGTATATAATTGTTCTTTAACATTTTTCCAAGTGTTAGCATAATTGTGGCTTGGGCCAAAAGGAATCGAAAATGAAGCTAATTCAAATGTAAGCGTACCCATGAAATTCTTGGGAGTGGTCATATAATCCTCCCTTATAAATGCTGGAATATCTTTAGCGATATATATTGTTTGCGTCCCGCGGATATCTCCTGTCGACGTAGATATTTTGGTGTCATAAGGTAATTGCTTGCGAGAGTCCAATTTTACATACCCTTTCATATTTACATTATAATGGCATATTTCGGGAATTTCGGAAACAAATTCTGAATGTATTTTAGGTATATAGCTCTGAAATTGCCAAGACTCTAAGTTATATAAGTAGGGAGATTCTGTGGAATATTTAAGTTCAATGATTGAGCCTTCTTTGACATTGGCCAATGCAATTTTAACGATATCTCTATTCTCCGATACTTTTTCGGTCAAAATATTCTTTTTATCCAGATCTATTTTCTCGATTTTACCATCTTCTAATTTATTGTATGTGGTTCCTTTAATTCCATCTATAGTCTCTCTATTGCCACTACTTTTGAACAACGGTACAGTAAAGTTTGCATAATCTAGACCTTCTTTGTTTTTAATCAATATTTTAGTGTGGTAATAGAAGCGTAAAACTAGGTCTCCCTTAATGCTTTGGTATTCAATTCTAGCTTTACCGTATTCATGCAATACGATTGCTTCGGAATGAGGAGCATAATCTCCTTTATCAAAATCTTCAGCTGATATTTTTCCGTATGAAAAATCTTGAGCAAATCCACTTATAGTTATTAAAACATAAAGTAGGGTTATTAGTGGTTTTAGCATTTTGATTTAAATGAGTTAATAATTACTTCTAAAGTAATGTAAATTTTTTTAGTTTTCTTGAAAATAATTTTAGATGGATGTTGCTTAACATAATTAGTATATTTGTTTTCAATTTTTATAAACCATACATTATATGAAAGTTAATAAGTTCCATACGTATACTGTGCTAGCAGCTTTAGCATTAGGTTCATTGTCATCTTGTAATTCTGGGCAAAATGCAGAAAACGAGGAAGAAATACATAATCCTGCAACGCAAACAATACCGGACGACATGAAAGAATTAATTGGCCGATGGGATATCACTGTTGAAAAGGAAGGTAAGCAAGTGCCATCTTGGTTAGAGGTGAAATTGTCAGGTTTCAACACGTTGGTAGGTTATTTTGTGGCAGATGCGGGTAGTGCTCGTCCTGTTTCGCATATTAAACTGGATGCTGGAAAATTTTCATTCGAGATTCCTACACAGTGGGAAGATGGAACGGGTCTTATCAAACTTGAAGGTGTGTTAGAAGGTGGTAAGTTAAAAGGTAAAATCATAAGTAACAAAGGAAACGAATTTTCGTATACAGGGGAAAAGGCACCTTACTTAGTTCGTACGGCAGAAGGTAAATTAGGTGCTCCAATCGAATTATTCAATGGGACTGATTTGACAGGATGGAAAACTTCTTCAGATGATAATCAATGGGAAGTGAAAGATGGTGTCTTAATCAATAAAAAAGCAGGTGCTAATTTAATCTCTGAGCAATCTTTCGAAGATTTTAAATTGGAAGTTGAGTTTAAATATGGTAAAGATGGCAATTCGGGAATCTATTTACGCGGTAGATACGAAGTACAAATCGAAGATTCACCATTAGACAGACACCCAGGTTCGTTGTATTATAGTGGAGTGTATGGATTTTTGACACCTAGCGCAATCGTTACGAATGGTGCTGACCAATGGAACAAATATGAAATTACATTAAAAGGTCGTATGGTAACTGTTGTTTCCAATGGAAAAATTGTTATCAGCAACCAAGAAATTCCAGGAATCACAGGCGGAGCGTTGGATAGTAAAGAGGGTGAACCAGGACCGATTTATTTGCAAGGTGACCACACAGGTGTAGAATTTAGAAAAATTACGATTACACCAATTCAATATTAGAATACTGGTGAAAAATACTTAAATGCTGCTTTTTCTGTTCATGAAAAAGCAGCATTTTTTTAATTTAGGCTATTATGAAAAATAAATTATTATTGCTTTTGAGTTTTTTGATGTACAATGGATTGGGGTTTGCGCAGCAAGATTCAATAATGTTAGATCAGATTTATCGTCATTCTTTTTTCAATGGAAAAGCTTACGATGATTTGAGGGTATTAACGAAAGAAATAGGTAACAGAATTGCGGGATCACCCAATGCTGAGCAAGCGGTAAATTGGTCAAAAAACTTGATGGAAACATTGCCTTTTGATAAGGTGTATTTGCAAGATGTAGCTGTTCCATATTGGGATCGTGGTGACAAGGAAATTGCTAAGATAGTAGACATAGATGAATCGTTAAGTGTGTTGGCTTTAGGTGGTTCAGTAGGAACTTCAGTTGATGGACTAACAGCCGAAGTCGTAGAAGTCGAATATTTAGCGGATTTAAGCAAACTTGGCGATGCAGTGCAAGGAAAAATTGTTATTGTTAATAAACCTTGGGACGAATCGCATGTGGATGCTTTTGTCGCGTATAGTTTGAATAGTAGTCAGCGTTCGCGAGGTCCAGTTGAAGCGGCCAAACGAGGTGCTATTGCTTATTTGTTTCGTTCACTTGGTTCATCTATTGATGATTATCCGCACACAGGCGGTACACGTTATGCTGCTGGTATCGATAGTATTCCAGCACTAGCTATATCGGCTGTGAGTGCCAATAAACTAAGCGATGCGCTGAAGAAAAATAAGAATTTGAAAGTTTTTTTGAAGCTCAATTCACAGTGGAAACCAAAAGTAAATACACATAATGTTTTAGCCGAATGGAAAGGAACTATTTATCCCGACAAAATAATCACTATTGGCGGTCATATTGACTCTTGGGATGTAGGAGAGGGTGCGCATGATAATGGAACTGGAACAATGGGTACGCTTGATGCCATTCGCACGTTGATGGAATTGGGTTATAAACCCAAGCATACCATTCGTTTGGTGTTTTATATGAACGAAGAGAATGGTGTGCATGGTGCTATTAAATATGGTGTGGAAGCACAACGTAAGAACGAACAGCAAATTGTAGCAATCGAAAGCGATGCGGGAGGATTTTCGCCGCGGGGTTTTGACATCAAGGCTTCGCAGGATGCGGTATCTTGGATGGTGAATACGTGGAAACCACTATTTGAACAAAAGTACTGGGTTTCTAGGTTTTTAGCAGGCAGTCCTGGTGTAGATTCAGGCGTTTGGGGATCCAAATTTCCTAATACGATTATGTTTAATCTTAGACCTGATCCACATCGTTACTTTGATGTACATCATACCGCCAAAGATGTTTTTGAAGCGGTAGATCGTCGCGAATTGCAATCAGGCGTTGGCGCGTTAGCTTCTTTGCTATATCTTGTGGATACACATTACGAAGCTATACCTAAAATATGAAGTAAAAATAGCCACTGCTCCTTATGACAAGGAGCAGTGGCTATTTTATACTTTAAGAATTTTATATTATTTTATAAACCAATAAGTACAACTACTATATCTTCATTGTGATACGCCGGGTAGTATGACGCAATAGTACCAGCATTTTTATAGTCCCTCAATTCTTCGTAAATCGTATCACGTAAAATCCCTTTTCCTTTGCCGTGAATAAATTTTATTTCTGCATAGTCCCAATAGATGGCTGCATCCAAGGATTCCCTAAAATGATCAATTGCCAGCGCTAATAGTTCATCAACATCATAATCTTCCCAATCGTCTAAAAATGCTTCGGCATGTAAATCTACCGTCTTTGGTGGCTTGGATAATGTTCTCATTGGATTAAAATAATAAAGGTTTATTCGGATTATTGTGAATGAAATCAATTTTACTCTCAAACATTACGGCCATTTTTCTTGCTCTCCAGATCGCTTCATTTGCTTTTTCTCCCGCGAATAAGCTATGTACCGTTTTTTCGAATAACTGGAGCCATTGATCAAAGTGAACCTTACTAATGGGTAGATGCGCATGTGGAGGAAATGGCCTCCCGTTATACGTGTATTCATCCAAAAGTATTGTCTGCCAAAATCTGTACATCTTTTCCAAATGCTGCGGCCATCTGTCTTGAATATTTTGATTAAAAATAATCCCCAACATATCGTCAGCTCTTATTTCAGCGTAGAAAGTGTCGACCATCAATTTTATATCTTCAATATTTTCTATATCGCTCATTTGAATTTGTATTAATAGTAACAAAATTCTTGTTTTTTTTATTGCAGTCCGTCACGTTGAGGTCAATTGATTAGGATTTAATGATTTTCACAATTTCATCGAATCCTCTACGTTCTGCATGTTGAAGTGGTGTCACACCATCATGATCAGGAATATGCAAATCAGCACCTGCATCTTTTAGAATTTGTACTATTTGTTGATACTTTACACTTCCATCACCAAGAATAACTGCTTCCATTAATCCTGTCCAGCCTAGTCTATTGATATGATTAATGGGGAAATCTTTCGTATTTGCTAATAATCTTACAGTTTCTACATGTCCTCTCTCACAAGCAGGAATTAGCGCAGATCCATTGTATCGGTTGAATATATCGAATCTCGCACCATTTGCGATAAATAATTTGAGTAATTCGGTTTGCCCCGTGGCTCCAGCATATAAAAACGCATTATCCTTATTATTAGCTTGCTGGTTGACATCTGCTCCGTGTTGTACTAATATTTTTGCCATTTCGAAATAGTAATGGTTGGTAGCAATCAATAGAAGAGAACGGTTAGCATCATCTGTAATATTAACATTAACTCCTTGCTTTAATGCGGAGACCACAAATGTTGTGTCGTTATTCACCACAGCTTTTATAAGCTTTTGATTATCCATAATTGTTTGAGTTGAATCTTGTGTTTGCTTTGCATTACACGATAGCAACGCATAAATCATATATAGTATGAATGAAAATGATTTCATGTTTTTCAAAAGTTGAGTTTACATTCTAATTCTTTTTCAGCGGATAGTAAAATACAAAATGAAATTTGGAAGAAGAAATATCATCAATTTGTGTGTGCTTTGATTGTGTAGTTTAATGCGGTTGAAAATTATCTTTCAATAAATCAGTAGGTTCTATATTTATTTGAAATAAATATTTGCAAGTAAGCAAAATCGCTGTATATTTGCATCACAATAAACAAAAGGTGATACCTTTTCGGGGTGTAGCGTAGCCCGGTATCGCGCCACATTTGGGATGTGGAGGTCGTAGGTTCGAATCCTGCCACCCCGACAGAAAAGCTCTAGCGAAAGTTAGGGCTTTTTTTATTTCCGGAGTTTTTCTACAAGATTCCAAGATTATATAATTTTTGTAACCTAAGCATAACTATTTTAATCTACAATAGATTTACGATTTGCACTATACAATTGATAATTAAGAATTTTGGTTATTAGATTGAGTTGTTTAAGGTTTTAATTAGATAATATTGAGATAATTCGATTTTTATGACATTAAATTTTTTCTGTTTTATTGTTCAATTACTCTGTTTATTGAACTAAATTAATCAGTTGTGTATGTAATGAACTATTGTGTAATTTTTGATGTGAGATATGTATGAAACGCTAAAATGTTATTGATTCGTGACAAAATGTTGTTGAAATTCGATAGATTTACATTCATTAATTTACTAGTATTTTAATTATTAACTATTTTATTTTAAATTACACTTTAATGTGGTTTGATTTTGTAGTCGTACAGCTACAAGTTAAAGTTTCTGTAGTTAACACTTACATATTGGAATTTGTATTTAATAATATTGTATATCTATGAAGACAAATGGTATTAAATTTCTAAAGGTTAGCATAGTTGAAGTGTGTGTGAAAATATTCGGCAATGAGTGAAACAAGAGGAAACTTACTTTCGTATCAAGAATTTGAGAAATCAAAATTTAATGTTTTGAGTCTTAGTGAATTTGTAAAAATTTCTAATTTCGATTATGATAATTCACATATAATCGAATGTTATGCGATTATTCTTATTACATCTGGACATACAAAATACACAATTGATTTTAAGCCTATTGAATTGAAAGAAGGGGATATGCTACTTATTTCACCTGGACAAGTTTTTCATTGTTTGACACCTAGAATGGTAACGGGTATGTTAGTTTTTTTTGATGAAGATTTTTTTTATACGCATCATGAACAAGATTTTGTAATTAATAATTATAATTTGCTGATTGATATTTTTCAAAGAAATAAATTGACTATTAGAGAAGAGAGCAGTTCTTTTATGTTTAGTTTAGTAGATCTAATGAAAATGGAAACTGAGATTATTAGAGACAATAAACCAACTTCTATATATCAACAACTTATATCAGTATTGTTACACGCTATACAGCGCGAGTGTTACGATAGAGAAATGAACGATATTTTGTTAGCAGAAAAGCATTTGGCATCAAAATTTAAATTGCTTGTTCAAAAAAACACATCTGTAAAGAATAATGTGGAATATTTTTGCAATAAATTGAAAATTTCTAAGAGTACATTGCAAAAGACTACCAAACTCGTATATCAAAAAACACCAAAAGATATTATAGAGGAAATATTGTTGTTAGAGGCTAAAAGAATGTTGACTGTAACCTCATTTCGAATTCAGGAAATAGGATATAAATTAGGATTTGCAGAACCTACGAATTTTACAAAATTTTTTAAAAGAAACGTAGGAATTACGCCAGATTATTTTAGAAAATATAAAATTTAACTGAATTGTATTAAAAATTACCATTTATTTATTCATTTTGACCTTTTTTAAGCAATGTAAAGTATTAATTTTGTGACAGTTGTGTGTACTATATAAAACCGTATATTAATCATAAAAAAATTAAGTATATAAATTACTTAAACTATAATCTACCTAAACTGTAAAAGCATCTACCAGTGCGATTACATTTAAACATCAAACAATAAGCTAATCTGGTTGATCTAAAATTAACTGGAAAAATAGATTATTGTTTGTAGTGAAGAAAACTAAAACCATGTCAAACAAAAAAGAGTACCAAGCACCAAAAGTATCTGTATACGAGGTTTTTATTGAACAATCGTTTGCAGCAGGATCACAGATTACATTACGTATTGAAGATTTCGATGGAAATATGGAATCTGAATGGCAACATGAACCTATCAATTCGGAGTTAGAGTGGTAATGATAATGAATTTATATTTAAGATTATTTAGCTTTTATTTAGTTTTTTGTGTATTTATTATTGGATGTTCTCGTGAAAAAAGTAACATTTATTCTACTAATACACTTAATATTAATTTAGAGTATACTGAATACGAAAATACTGTTGATTTTAAATCTGGTAACGAGGTTGGTAAAGTATATAAAGAGGAGATTCCTTACAATGATGATTTGTATTTTGAAGTGAGTATATCATCTCTCCCGAAATCTCAATTTAAATCTACATCTTTTAGAAGAGTGATACCTGTTGGTACAACTTTTAGAATCTTGGTTTTTGATGAAAATAATAAATATTTATTAAGTGGTGACTACATATGTGGCTCTTTAATAACTACAAATATTCAATTACAGGCAAATAAAAATTATAGTTTCATTGTTTATTCATTTGGTAAATTAACGGCTTTGCCTTCTCTAGCCATTAATGTTGGTGATGATATTTCTGTAGCGAAATTGTTATTATCGTCTTTTGAAGATGTTATGTCTCATACTATTTTGAATCGTGTGATCAATCAAAATAATAATACATTGTCATTTGTTCTGAAACATACATTTACAAAAATAAAAACCACCATTAATGCTAGTGCAGTAGGATTGATTAATTCAATTGGAAATTTTAGTGTTACCAATACTTTTAGCAATGCAGAAGTAAAATATACTAATCAACCGATTACTCCATTCAATTTGAATTTCTCAAACTTGATTCCTAGCCGCAATTTGTCATCTTTTGTGGTTTCAAATGATAATAAATCAGCTTTGTCGGATGAACAGTTAATATATGCCGACGGAATTCAGTCCCAATCGTTAATGTTGTCAGCTATGTCTGTGAATAATATTCCAAAGACTAATGTAACTTTATTAAATTATGTTTTTAAACCCGGTGTATATTATGATATTAATATAAAGTTAAAGAGCACAAAACCAGATGGATATCTTATTGGAGATTTATATTGGGCGCTTGGAAATCTTATACTCGAGAATGGTGTCTACAAACCAGCAAGTAATCAAGGTGAAATGGGAGATTATTGGTTAAGAGCTGATAGGGGGCTAACAGATGGAACTGCTGGATATTATTATAAAGCTCCAATTAATAAAGCTTCTCCTCAGGTTAGTGGCTCTGGAACAAAAGTATTAGATATTTGTAATTTAGTTGGTCCAGGATGGCGATTGCCAACTTATTTGGAAGCAGATGCTTTACAAGCATTTGCCTCATGGCATAACAGTCCTATAAATAAATATGTTGGTTATTATACTAAGCCGAATTCTACAGATAGTGTTTATGGGGTGTATTTTGGAACAAAAGTCAGACCGACTATTTCAAATCAAGATAATTTTCTATTTGTTCCATTTGCTGGCGCATACAATTCGGGAGTTATGTATGATTATAAAAGTGTTGGTTTCTATTGGCATACAGGTATGGATGGTAATCAAGGTACTTCTTTTCAGTTTGCTTCTGGATATATGAGTTCGCGGAATAATGGAGGACTTGATGATAGACGTGCTAATTCCGTACGATGTGTTAAAAGTAAGTAGAGTGTGTGTAATTAAATTAGGCTTCAGGGAAACCTGAAGCTTTTTTACATTCTTAAAGAAAATAAAATTATAGGTTATAATGGAAACAATACTCCCAATATTTGGGAGTATTGTGTTTTATGGATTTGTGGACCACAATGATGCAGATTTCAACATAGCTCTTCTTGGTAATTTTAAATTAGCAACGATTAACTCTGCAAAATCTTCAGGTTGTAAAACTTTTTCTGTATCTCCATCTGTTAATTTTAAGTCAATAGACATGTCCGACGCTATTGTCGAAGGCATTAAAGTACAAACACGAATATTGTTTTTACGCACTTCACGCATTAAAGAGTCAGATAAACCAATAACACCAAATTTAGATGCACTATATGCCGAAGTTGTTGCTGCACCATTTAATCCTGCTGTAGAAGATACATTGATAATGTCACCTTGATTTTTTTCGATCAATTGTGGCAATACAGCTTTTGTAACGTAATACGTACCAAATAAATTGGTGTTAATAATATCTGTCCATGTTTTTACATTCATGTCTACTAACGATCCAAAAGAAGCAATACCGGCATTATTTACCAAAATATCAAACATACCAAATTCCACATTTAGTTCTTGAACAGCTTTTTCTACAGCATCGTAATCAGTGATATCAAAAACCTTATAAGTAGCTTGCACACCTAAAGCATTTAACTCTTTTACAGTATCAATTAAGTTAGATTCATTTCTGCCTGTGATTGCAACATGGATCCCTTCCTGAGCGAACGCTAGAGCTGTTGCTTTACCTAAACCACGCCCTCCACCTGTAATCAGCGCATATTTTCCTTGTAAATTTTCCATATTCAAAATTATAAAAACTAATATTATTCCAATGTTATTTGATTTATATATTAGGATTTATTTTTTTAATGCTTTTGTATTTACGCTGTTGTGACGAATGTTTCTGACTCTCTTTGTAGTTTTAAATAAAATAGAATTGCCATGAATAAAATGAAAATTGAAATATGGAGCGATGTAATGTGTCCATTCTGCTACATAGGTAAGCGTCGATTTGAAAAATCATTAGAGAACACATCGTTAAAGGATAAAATTGATATAGAGTGGAAAAGTTTTCAGTTGAATCCTGGTATGCAAACGGATACTTCTATTAGTATTAATGAATATTTAGCACAGCATAAAGGTATGCCTATAGAGCAAGCAAAAGCTTTGAATGCTCAAGTAACGCAAATGGCACAGGAAGAAGGTCTAGTTTATAACTTTGATAAGTCTGTTGTAGCCAATTCTTTTAAAGCGCATGTGTTGACACATTTTGCTAAGCAATTTGGAAAGCAAGATGAAGTAGAAGAATTATTATTTCAATCATATTTTACCGAAGGTAAAAATATCGACGATATAGAAGTGCTAAAAGATATTGCTAAGCAAGTAGGTCTAGATGCTGTAGCATACCAAAAAGTTGTCGTAGATGGTTCGTTGGATGACGAAGTGAAAATGGATATTAACGAAGCACGTCAGATTGGTGTACAAGGAGTTCCTTTCTTTGTGTACGATCGTAAATATGCTGTCTCTGGCGCACAGCCAGTTGAGTTATTTATCCAGACATTAGAAAAAGCTTATTCAGAATGGCAATCAAAAGCATATCCGATTCAAATTCAGAATACTATCGATGGACCAACTTGCGGTTCTGATGGATGTGATTAAAATAAAAAATCCTTCTCTTTATGGGAGAAGGATTTTCTTTTTCAATACTGAAATCTATCACACTTTGATTTCAACTTCAACACCTGAAGGTAATTCAAGTTTCATCAATGCGTCAACAGTTTTAGCATTTGATGAGTAGATATCCAAAAGTCTTTTGTAAGAACATAATTGGAACTGCTCACGTGCTTTTTTGTTAACGTGTGGTGAACGTAAAACTGTATAGATTTTTTTCTCAGTAGGAAGAGGAATAGGACCTGAAACTACTGCACCTGTAGGTTTTACTGTTTTTACGATTTTCTCAGCTGATTTGTCAACTAAATTGTAATCGTAAGATTTCAATTTGATTCTGATTCTTTGGCTCATTTTATATTTGTTTTTTAAAATGATCTCCTATTAGAGCTATTCACAATAGGAGACCGGTTTATTTTGAATTATCAAAGATTATTAGTCTTCGATAGATTTGATTTTACCTTTTGATTTTGAGATTACTTCGTCAGAAACGTTACGAGGAGCTTCAGCGAAGTGATCGAATTCCATAGTAGAAGTTGCACGACCTGAAGTAATAGTACGTAATTGAGTTACATAACCAAACATTTCTGATAAAGGAACGATAGCTTTGATTACTTGAGCACCATTACGTGTATCTAGACCTTGCATCTGACCACGACGACGGTTTAAGTCACCCATTACATCACCCATATTTTCTTCTGGAGTCAATACCTCCACTTTCATGATAGGCTCTAATAATACAGGAGAACATTTAGGTAATGCTTCACGGTAAGCCATACGACCAGCTAATTCGAATGATAATGAATCTGAATCGACTGCATGGAATGAACCATCAATCAAACGAACTTTCATACCAGTCAATGGATAACCAGCTAATACACCGTTTTTCATTGAAGTTTCAAATCCTTTTTGAACTGAAGGAATGTATTCTCTTGGAATAGCACCACCAACGATTTCATTAACGAATTGAAGAGGGTTTTTAGCTACATCCCAATCCTCATCAGCAGGAGAGATAACAACTTTGATATCAGCGAATTTACCGCGACCACCTGATTGTTTTTTGTATACCTCACGGTGCTCTGTAGTACCTGTGATAGATTCTTTGTATGCTACTTGAGGAGCGCCTTGGTTTACCTCAACTTTGAACTCACGACGTAGACGGTCGATCAAGATATCTAGGTGAAGCTCACCCATACCAGAGATTACTGTTTGACCAGTGTCTTCGTCAGTTTTTACTACGAATGTAGGATCCTCTTCAGCTAATTTACCAAGACCAATACCTAATTTATCAACGTCAGCTTGAGTTTTAGGCTCAATAGCTAAACCGATAACTGGCTCAGGGAATACCATTGACTCAAGAACGATAGGGTTCTTTTCATCACACAAAGTATCACCAGTTTTGATGTCTTTGAAACCAACAACAGCACCGATATCACCAGCACCAATTCTTTCGATTGGATTTTGCTTGTTAGCATGCATTTGGAAGATACGAGAGATACGCTCTTTGTTGCCTGAACGCGTGTTCAATACATAAGAACCAGCTTCTAATACTCCTGAATATGCACGTACGAAACATAAACGACCTACGAATGGGTCAGTCGCGATTTTAAATCCTAATGCTGCGAATGGCTCAGACTCAGATGGTTTACGTGAAATTTCTTCACCTGTATTAGGGTTAGTACCAGTTACAGCTTCGATATCTAATGGAGAAGGTAATAATTCCATTACTAAATCAAGCATAGTTTGTACACCTTTGTTTTTGAAAGATGAACCACAAACCATAGGAACGATAGCATTGTCTAATACAGCAGCACGTAATGCATTTAAGATTTCGCGCTCAGTCAATGAGTTAGGATCATCGAAGAATTTCTCCATCAATGACTCATCATAAGAAGCTACTGCTTCTAATAATTTCTCACGGTACTCAGCTACTTCTTCCTCCATGTCAGCAGGGATTGGAACTTCTGTAAAAGTCATACCTTTATCAGCCTCATTCCACACCATACCTCGGTTGTTGATTAAGTCAACTACACCTTCGAAACCATCTTCTGCACCGATAGGTAATTGTAAAGCTACAGCGTTGGAACCTAACATTGATTTTACTTGACCAACAACTTTTAAGAAGTCAGCACCTGAACGGTCCATTTTGTTTACGAAACCAATACGAGGAACTTTGTATCCATCAGCTAAACGCCAGTTAGTCTCTGATTGAGGCTCAACACCATCAACAGCAGAGAATAAGAATACTAATCCGTCTAATACACGTAATGAACGATTTACCTCAACCGTGAAATCCACGTGTCCAGGAGTATCGATTACGTTTACTTGGTATTTATTGCCACGGTAATTCCAGAATACTGTTACAGCAGCAGAAGTGATCGTGATACCACGCTCTTGCTCTTGTGCCATCCAGTCAGTAGTTGCAGAACCTTCGTGCGTTTCTCCCAACTTGTGGTTTACTCCAGAGTAAAATAAAATACGCTCTGTAGTTGTAGTTTTACCAGCATCGATGTGCGCAGCGATACCGATATTTCTAACTAATTTTAAATCTTTTGCCATTTTGTTTTTATGCAATTTGTCTTTCGACGTTTTCTTTTAATGCAGTAATTAAATAAGTACACCGACTTTGATAAAGGAATAATCTTTTATCAATAGTCGGTGTAATCATATTTATTGTGTTGCTTTCAAAATTAGAATCTGAAGTGTGAGAACGCTTTGTTAGCCTCAGCCATTTTGTGCGTATCTTCTTTCTTCTTAACAGCAGCACCTTCACCTTTAGAAGCTGAAATGATTTCTCCTGCTAATTTCTCAAACATAGTTTTTTCACCACGTTTGCGAGCATAAGAAATTAACCATTTCATACCTAAAGCGATTTTACGCTCTGGACGTACTTCCATAGGTACTTGAAAGTTAGCACCACCTACACGGCGAGACTTAACTTCAACAGCAGGCATAACATTGTTTAAAGCTTTTTTCCAAGTCTCTAAACCGTTTTCTTGTGTTTTTGATTCTACTAATTCTACTGCATCGTAAAAAATTGAGTAAGCGATAGATTTTTTACCATCGAACATCATATTATTTACGAAACGTGTTACCTGAACGTCATTAAACTTTGGATCAGGTAAAATGATTCTCTTTTTTGGTTTTGATTTTCTCATTTTTCTTTCCTCCGCTTAATTATTTCTTTTTACCTTTTGCTGGAGCTGCAGCTGCTTGTCCTGGTTTAGGACGCTTAGTTCCGTATTTCGAACGACGTTGGTTACGACCTGCTACACCTGAAGTATCTAATGCACCACGGATGATGTGGTAACGTACACCTGGTAAATCTTTCACACGACCACCACGGATCAATACGATCGAGTGCTCTTGTAAGTTGTGACCTTCTCCAGGGATGTAAGCGTTTACCTCTTTACCGTTTGTTAAACGTACACGAGCTACTTTACGCATTGCTGAGTTTGGTTTTTTAGGGGTAGTAGTATATACACGTGTACATACACCTCTTCGCTGTGGACATGAGTCCAACGCTGGTGACTTACTCTTGTCAACCAGAGCTACTCTACCTTTTCTAACTAATTGTTGAATAGTAGGCATTTACCTGTTTTTGTTTTTAATTTTTGTTAAAAAATCTTTTAAGTCTGCAAAGATAAAGAAAGATTTTGAATTGTAAAGTGTTGTGTAGAAAAAAGTTGTTAACTAATTTCTTAATGTAATGTAAGATAAAATAATAATAACATCAGCTTATTTCGGTGATTGTGATCGTAGCAAAAAAAAATATATTAATGCTGGTAAATTGGTAAATCTAACTCTAATAAGATGCGAAAAATAAATTTGGATAGGAATTTTGTTGTCAAAAGTTATATTTGTCAATGAAAATGTATTAGTAAGAGGGGGATGTCTATGGAAGAACACACTAATTTATTACATCAAGTTGCATCTGGTGATGAAATGGCATTTCGGCAATTGTTTGAGGCTTATCATCCTAATATATATACTACAGCATTACGTATTACCAACGATGAGAATATAGCGCAAGATGTTGTGCAGGACACTTTTCTTAAGGTATGGATAAATAGGAATCAGTTGACAACGGTTGATAACTTCGAAGGCTGGTTGTATACCATAGCTCGTAATATTACGTTCAACATACTGAAAAAAGGCCAACATTATAAACAGTATTTAAATGAGGAAGGGCAATCTGCTCTCTTGCGAATTTATCCAAGTGTTGATTATACTTTGCAGGATAAGGATTTCCAAAGTCTGCTTGAGCGCGCGATTAAAAGATTACCCCCAAAACAACAGGAAACGTATAGACTACTTAAGGAACAATATCTCAAACGTAACGAAGCTGCTCAGATTTTAAATGTATCACCTGAGACTGTCAAATATAACATCGACCAAGCGATGAAAAGTATTAGAGCCTATTGCTTAGCACATATGAAGGATATGCCATTGGTGCTATTGTTGCACTTCTATTCAAAATATTTTTAAATCTCTCCCCCCCATAGTTTAATTCAAATTGTCAATCTATTAAATGCACTTATTTCGACTCTATGAGAGAGTTGAAAGTCGGACGCATATATAATATCCATATGTCTAATAAACAACGTATAAAATATTTATTTAACCAATGTATACAGCATCAGGAAACTGTAGCTGAGCGCAATGAGTTAAATCAGTACATAGCAGACCCTACTTTCAAGGAGCTCGTGGAAGCATGCATGTTGGAAGCTTTTTATTTAAAAAAGAAAGAAGAGACACTGTCTTCGGATTCCAAAGAGCAAATATTGAACGCCATATATGCATCTGCTGACGAAATTATAAGACCTTCCTTTAAGGCGCGGTTGTGGCAATGGGCATCTGTAGCAGCTGTATTTCTAATGATTACTGTACCATTAGTAATCAAGACAGATTTGCATGAAAAGTTAGCGGAATTAACTTTCCTTGAGGATAAAAGGAATGTACCGAATGAAAGTATTTCGTCAAAAAATGAGATTTTACCTGCACAAGAATCAGCTACTCTGGAAATGGTGGATGGCACTAAGTTGTACTTACCCACGTTGGCTATCGGTACCCAAATTACAAAAAATGGACTTGTGGTACAGAAATCTGCGCAGAATGAACTTTTGTTGAAATACGATTTGAATCATCTGAATAAGCAGATGAAAAATGCTAATTATGTTATTAAAACTCCAAAAGGAGGTAAGTACAAGCTTGCATTACCCGATGGGACATTGGTACATTTAAATTCCGCGAGTACACTCCTGTTTCCATATTTTCTTACAGACAGTTTACGTTATGTGGAGTTGATAGGCGAAGCGTATTTTGAAGTTGTCAAAGATAAGAGACAATTTGTCGTTTATTCAAAACAAGGCAAATTGAGACAAGAAGTGAAAGTCTATGGAACTTCTTTTAATGTCAATGCTTATCCAGATGCCGATGGTTTTGAAACTACTCTAGTAGAAGGTTCAGTACATGTCACAAACCTTAATAATCAAAATATCTTATGGCTAAATCCAAATGAGCAAGTAGTGCTCGGTGCAGATGGTATGGTGAAAAGTAAAGCTGATCTCGATAGAAATCTTGCTTGGCTAAATAATATATTCTATTTCGAAGATGAAACTTTAGAAACTGCATTAAAGCAAATTAGTCGTTGGTATGATGTAGATTTTAAGAATATCCCAGAAAATCTTGATCAAAAATTATGGGCGCAGGTATCGCGCAATATATCTCTAGTAGAATTACTCACAATAATAGAAAAGACTTATGCTATTAAGTTCGAAATACGAGGAAAGGAGGTGTACATCGTGAATTAGTCCTAGCTAAATAATGAATGAATACATGAATAATAATAAAACCTAACTCGCTCTTTAGCCTATTATGAATAAGAGCATATGAATTTCAAAAACTTATGTCTAAAGTATTAATAAAGCTTATTTATCCTACACTATTGACTTTAGTTATCTGGGTTTGTCCTACGCAGCTATTATTTGCGCAAACCAAATCTATTACTATCGATGAAAAGGGGATTACATTAAACGAATTTCTAACCAATATTCGTAAGCAAACGGGCTATAACTTTGTTTTTAGCTCTAAAAAATTGGATTTCAATCAACGTATAAATCCAAAATTTAAAAATGCAGATATCAATGATGTATTAATCAAATATTTTAATCCATCAGCTGGTGTTGTCTATATGATTGACAAACAGACAATCGTATTGATGGATGAGGAGCGTGCCACCAAGAAGACGTTCAAAGGCCGTGTAATTCATACGAATACTAAACAGCCTATCCCAGGAGCTACTATTATTTCTGGCGTTAAAAAGTTGAACACACGCTCAGATGCAAATGGTTCTTTTGAGATAGAATTGCCTGAATATGAATCTTACTTAACAGTGAGTTTTTTGGGTATGAATAATGAAAAATTGTCCTTGCAGCATGGTTTAGAATTGTTAGTAGAATTGCAAGAGAAAACAGAAACCATTGATGATGTCGTGGTTACTGGCCTTTTTAGTCGTCCGACAGAAAACTTTACAGGGGCAGCTACAGCGGTGACGGGCGATCAATTGCGCAATGTCAATGCGATGAACGTATTTGATGCGCTAAAAGTATTTGATCCAGCAGTTCGTATACCTGATAATTTAGAATTTGGCTCTGATCCAAATCAACTGCCAAAAATCAGTTTGCGCGGAACTAATAATTTTCCAGTGCAAGGTGATGGGGGCGTAAGCAATCAATCTGGTGCTGATTTCATGGCAGCATATCAATCCAATCCAAGTATGCCTTTGTTTATGTTGGACGGATTTGAAGTGAGTTTGCAAAAAATTTATGACTTAGATATTAATAGAATAGATAAAATAACCATATTGAAAGATGCTGTCGCGACTTCAGCATACGGTTCTAGAGCTGCTAATGGTGTAATTGTAGTTGAAACTAAACAGCCACAAGCGGGACGCTTGAATGTAAGTTTCACAAGCACAATGCAATTAACTGCTCCAGATCTTACTTCCTATAATTTGTTAAATGCTAAAGACAAATTGGAGTTGGAGCGCATCAGTGGTCTCTACAATACCAATAGACCTGAAAATCAATTCATCCTTGATCAGCGTTACTCCAATAGAATGGCAGCTGTGGCTTCGGGAGTAGATACCTATTGGTTGTCGCAACCGTTGCAGACCGGTGTCGGTACGAAGCAATCTATCTACGTCGAAGGTGGTGATAATCATGTGCGTTATGGCGCTTCGGCTGGTTATACAAATAATAAAGGTGTAATGAAAGGTTCTGATCGTGAGACATTTGAAGGGGGAATGGTTTTGTCTTACCGAAAGAATAATTTCATATTGCGTAACCAATTAAATATCAGTTCAAATACTTCCGAAAACTCACCATATGGCAGTTTTGGAGATTATTCGAGAATGAATCCTTATTGGAATCCATACGACGCAAATGGCAATGTTGTCAAAATTTTGGAAAACGTTTCCAATTTTGGAGTTGGCGGAATGACATATGTTTCTAATCCACTATACAATGCCAATATCGGGACGATTGACAACAATAAATATACTAGTATCAACAACAATACTTTCTTAGAATGGCGACTAAATGGTGGTTACCGTATCACCGGGAAATTGGGTATTACCAAGCAAAACGACGAAAGTAACGTATTCCTACCTGCTGATCATACCGCTTTTTCTAATATCACAGATTACAATTCAGAAACTTATGCAACTAGAGGATCATACGATCGTTCAAATTCTGGCTTCTTCAATTACGACGCTAGTTTGGTCGGAGATTATAGTAAGACCTTTGGTAAAAATTTGATTTTCGCTACACTAGGTGTCGCTGTAGCAGAGCAACAAAGTAAATCTACTTCAATATCAGTTATTGGGTTTCCAAATAATCGATTAGACGAAATTTTCTTCGGTAATGCTTATCAAAATGGCAGTCGACCTAGAGGTCAAAATAATATAAGCCGAAGATTTTCTTCGTTCGCTAACTTCAACTATACGTATGACAGAAGGTTTTTGTTTGATTTAGCCTTAAATGTTGATGGTTCTACACAATTTGGAGAATTGAATCGTTATGCCCCATTCGGTGCTGTAGGTTTGGGATGGAATGTGCACGAAGAATCGTTTATGACATCTTTACGTCCATATATCAATAGATTCAAACTTCGTGGTGGTATAGGTACTACGGGAAGTCAACAATTTCCGCCATATATGGCTATTACTACTTACAGTTACAACACTGGACAGGATTATTTAGGAGGATATGGAGTGAATGTATTGGGGTATGGAAATACCAATCTAAAGTGGCAGGAAACCATTAAATACAATATGGGTGCCGATTTAGCATTTTTAGCTGATCGTTTTATCATGCGTATTGACGCCTACTACGAGCTGACAAACAACTTGCTTTTGGATGTGAATACACCACCGTCTTTGGGGGTGAGCTCTTACAAAGAAAATATGGGTAAACTAGCAAATAAAGGTATCGAAGGAAATTTGAATGCTTTTATTTTCAAACCTGGCCAATCAAAATTGACATGGTCTGTTTTTGTAAATGCTATTCACAATAGAAACGAAATTAAGGAAATTTCTAATTCACTTAAAAAGATGAATGAAGCTAACGATCAAAATAACCAAAGACTTCCACAGCAACGTTATGTCGAAGGGGAATCTGTAAACTCTATCTGGGCAGTACTTTCTGCCGGTATTGATCCTAGTACAGGTCAAGAATTGTTTTATGATCGAAATGGTCAATTAACTTATGTGTGGAATGCACAAGATAAAGTTATCGTAGGAGATGGTATTCCAAAGGTGAGTGGGAATTTTGGTACTAATCTAGCGTACAAAGGCTGGCAATTTGGAGCATATTTCAGTTACCAAGCTGGTGCAAAGCAATACAATCAAACTTTGGTTGACTACGTAGAGAATGCAGATTTGTCGATGAATGTTGATAGACGTGTTTTCTTGGATCGTTGGACAAAACCTGGTGATGTGACATTTTTTAAAGGATTGACAGATGTGGAAGGCAATACTGTTACTACGGCTACATTTGCTACATCACGCTTTATGCAGAAAAACAATTATTTGAATTTCACGAGTATTTCATTGGGTTATATATTTCCTGAACGTTGGACTAATAAGTGGAATTTGAAAAATACACGTCTGACTATGCAGGGGAATAATATATTACAATTGTCTACTATCCAAGTGGAAAGAGGGTTGTCATATCCATTTGCACGCAATTTTACATTTACTTTAAACACATCCTTTTAATCGTATCTATTATGAAATATAAATTATTATTTATAACAGCCAGTATACTTACGGTTTCATTTAGTAGCTGTACGAAATGGCTTGATGTGCAACCTAAAACAAATATTTCAGAGCGTGTACTTTTTCAAGATGAACAAGGTTTTAAGGATGCTTTGAACGGGATATACGTGAAAATGGCGCAACCTTCGCTGTATGCGCGTGAATTTACAATGGCTACCATGGACGTGTTTGCGCAACAATACGATGTAAGTGGCAATACACATGCATATTACGAGTTTGGAAAGTATAATTACACGAATGCAGGAGTACAGGGTCGAATAGATCAGTTTTGGAATCACTCGTATAATACTATTGCCAATATCAATAATTTGTTAGCAAATATAGAAAGCAAAAAAGGAGTTTTTTCTGAAGGCTATTATGAGCTTATCAAAGGCGAAGCATTAGGTTTACGTGCATTCTTACATTTCGATTTATTTCGTGCATATGGTCCAATACCAAAAATTGGTATGCAAGATAAAAGTATTCCATATGTGGATGTTTTTGAAATGGTAGTAAAGCCAAACCTTGATGGTACTGCATTCATCGAAAGATGTTTAAAAGATTTGGATGAATCGATTACATTATTGTCTGGTCAAAAGGCAGTAAACTATGGAGTAGCTGACCCATTCAAATCACATACACGCAATCATATGAATTATTGGGCAGCTAATGCATTGAAAGCTCGTATTGCACTCTACGTAGGTGATAAAGCTACAGCTCTGCAAAGTGCACGCGTGATCCTTGATAATGCATCGTTATTCCCTTTCATTCAACGTAATAACCTCACAGGGACAGCCCCAAATCGTACTTTCTTATCCGAACAATTATTTGGAATATATGTACCAACATTAAAGAACATCAACGATGGATTGTTTCGTGAAGCCTCTGGAGGTAGCGTGTTGACAAATAAAGAATCTTTTATTACCACACTATTTGAAGGCTCAAGTACGGATTTTAGGTTGGTGTTTTTATGGAAAACGGATGGTTCTACAAATCAACGCTATCCAAGTAAGTATTTGATAGATGATATCCAGACGGATGCATTGAATACAAAGCGCATACCGCTGATACGACTTTCGGAGATGTACTACATTGCAGCAGAAGCTAGTGATGTCTTGACGGACAAAATTAATTACTTGAATACGGTGCGTGCAAATCGTGGTATCAGTTCACTTAACGTTGACTTGACAGAAAGCCAGATTGAAACCGAAATTTTCAAAGAATACCGTAAAGAATTTTATCAAGAGGGTCAATTATTCTTTTATTACAAGAGAAATAATACGTTGCGTATCGCAGGATATGGATACGATATGACAGCAAAGGAATACATCATGCCAAGACCAAATGATGAGATTGAATTTAACAACCAATAAAAATCGAATGGTGAGAAAATATATTTTAATACTATTTGTCGCAGCTTTTAGTTTTGTGCAAATAGGTTGTAAGAAAGATCAGATGCTATCTTATGATTTCGGATCAGGAATCGCTATTTACAAAAAAGCCATCACAGAAGGGCAGGATAGTATGACTGTTTCTTTTGCGGTGATGAACGAAGATGTGGTGTCGGATACTATAGCAATACCTGTACGTATTTTGGGGCAAATTTCGAACATAGAGCGCCAAATAAATTATAGTGTAGTTACGGATTCTACCACGGCTTCGGCGGCTAACTATGAACTTTTGCCTGCGACAATTCCGGCAAATAGCTATGAAGGCGTATTGCATGTCAAATTAAACAAATCAGATGATTTGACTACTAAGGAGGCAAGAATATGGATTGCATTGAAAGATTCTGAGCATTTCAAAGTAGGACCAAAAGAGCAAGCAAACTATTTAATCAAACTAAATAATTACTTGACAAAACCTTCTTCTTGGCAGGATGTACGCTTTGGAGAATATAGTCAGGCTAAGTATGGCTTAATTATTAGGGAGACAGGATATAGCAATTTTACGGGCTTACATCCGGAAGTTTTACTTTTTATTGTTGCCAAATGTCGTAATTACTTGAGGCAATATATCCTGACACACAATGCAGAAATGGTAGATGAAAATGGTGTGCCAGTGCGATTCCCTTAACCTAAATTTTAATACGATGAAAATCATAACCTCTATATGGAGTAAAATTGGAATTTTACTTTTCATAATCTTGCAAATATCCTGCTATAAGGATAAAGGTAATTATGACCTCACAGAAATTAATAAAGTCTCCATTCTCAAGAATGGGAGTGACACAATCAAGATAAATCAATTCGATATGCTTAGCGTTGAAACGCTAGTCGAACAATCTTTGGCAGAGAAGAATGATAATTTGTCTTATAAATGGTCTGTATATCTTCTTAATGCACCTATTACAGGTTTGATTGATGAAGTTCTTGCGGATACCAAAGATTTAAACATGCAATTTGGTTTGCGACCTGATACGTATACCTTGTTGTATACAGTAACAGATAATAATACGGGAGTATCATCTTTCAAAAAGTATTTATTGCAAGTAGGAAGTAAATTGAGTGAAGGATGGCTTTTGATTAATCAAAATGCAGCTGGAGAAAGTGATGTTGACTTATTGCATCCAGAGGGATACACAATCAAAAATCTGTTGAGTACTGCAAATCCAAATTTGGTTATTCCTAAAAATTTGCATTCAGCCCGTGTTTTAACTACATTTTTTGGAGGTTCCCAAGATATTTTCTTATTGGGCGAAAGCGATGCTGTACGCGTTAGATATACCGATTTTACCAAAATAAATGAAGGAAGCGATTGGTTTGTAGAATTGCCAAATGTGCGCAAGCCCGAAGAATATGTCTACGACATGGTTGGATCGAATGCATTCTATATTGATAATGGTAAAATTTATTCAAATCAGATCGATTTTAGGTTTGGCGTTCCTGCAATTGGCGACTATAAGCTTTCTAAGTATTTTTTAGCTTCCCAAAGTAGTGATGCTGGAGTGTTTTACGATGAGATTGCAAAACAATTTGTCAATTACAGCAACAAGCAATTCGTCCAATTTTCAAATCAAGAAAATGCACCATTTGATATGAGAAATGTTGGTTTGGATGTGATGTTTGGAGGTATTGCACCGTTGAATCAATACAGTTTCTTGATGAAAGACAATCAGCAAGTTCCTTATGTATTACGTATACATAGCGCAGGTTTAGCTGTTAGTAAAGATAAAGTGGATAAAGCAGAAAAGCTTTTACAAGCTACTCATGCAGCATTCTCCGGATTGTATTTTCACATTTATTACAGTGTAGGTAACGAGTTGTATTTGTTAGATGTCTCAAATAATTCTTCCAAATTAGTATATCAATTTCCTTCGAGTGAAATTATTACCGCGATGAAAATAAAGCAGACTAGAAGCAGCTTTGTAGGGTTCCCGGATAACAATAGAACTATAGCTGTCGGAACTTACGATGGACAAGAAGGAAGAGTGTATGTTTTTTCTATCGATAACGTGGGTGAATTTGTGGATCAAACATATACCACTGTATATGAAGGCTTGAATAAGCCCATTTCCCTAGAATATAAGAATAGAAAATAATGCAGAATTTATTAATTATTGGGCTTGTTTTTATTCAATCATTCGGGTTTGCACAAGACACTGTATCGCCTTTTATATCCATTCCTGCTGTAGCGAAGCAGATTAAGAATGTTTCTGAAGAGAAGGATTTGATGGAGATATATGCGAAGTTTGAGAAAGATTATCCGGAAGATAAATTTGCGCAGGTTCATTTTTTGATGGACCAAGTTTACATTGCTGCGTCTGAAAAGCTAGTAGCTTGGGGAAATTCAAAGGCATTGAATTATATTATAAAAATTCAAAATCCACAAGATCGAAACAGATTATTAGAAGCGCTGCCAGCAGATAGCTGGCAGCAATCTTCTGCTGAATCTGTAATTACTTTGCTTAGAAACCAAATCCATAAATCCAAGTCTCAGTTACAACAGCAGAATTTTGTGTACGCAGAGATACTTATGCATGCGGGTAACCATAAGGAGGCATTAAATTATTTGCGCGAGCAGAAGGATTTTTCCACCCTCATAGCTACGCATCCTTATTTGTTTATTGATCTATACCGTCGAAATAATGAACCAGAAATAGCATTACCAATTTTAGCTGAAATTATTCAGAAGGGTAAGGGTAATGAGGAATCAAAGCGTTTGCTACAGGATTTATGGGAACAGAAACATGGGAATGTGAAAGGTTTTGAAACTTATTATGAAGAGCAGCTTTCTGTATTGCGTAAAAGTAAAGAAGCGCACCTTTCTGATGGTTTTCTTTCTTATGAAGCACCCGATTTCGAATTAAAAGATGTTCAAGGTAATGTAGTATCCTTAAAGGAGTTGAGAGGCAAAGTCGTGTTTTTGGATTTTTGGGCGACTTGGTGCGGCCCATGTTTGGCTTCATTTCCTACTATGCAACGCGTGGTAGATCATTATAAAGATAACAAAGAAGTTGTTTTTCTATTTGTAAATACGATGGAGCGTGATCCAGCAGAACAAGATCGAATAAGAAAGATTAAAAATCTTATGAATGAAAAATCTTGGAATTTTCAGGTGGTATTAGATCGAAAAAGTGGTTCGCAATATGAATTGGTGGAAAAATACAAAGTCACAGGTATTCCTGCACAATTTGTTATTGACAAACATGGAAAAGTTCGATATGCATTGAAGGGATTCAATGGAAGTACCGATGGTCTTATTCAAGAAATAAATGTATTAGTGCAGAGTGCACTTAAATTTTAATAAATGAAACTTTATAAAAAATGTTTATCAGTTGCGGTTTTGCTTACGAGTAGTGTCGCGACTAATGTTGAAGCACAACAAATAGATAAATTATATCCGCAAATAGATCGTTATTTCGAAGAAAGATTAAAATCAATTGATGAGGAAACTAATTTGATATCTTTCGCAGGTAGCCAAAATATTAAAATAGCACAAATCGAGCAGACCAAATCTTTAATTTGGCAAAGATGGAAGGGGCAAGTTTATAAACAATATAATTTACCGCAAGTAGAAGACCAAATTGGAAAAACTGATCCTCCAACATTGCATCAATGGGAATTAAAAAATGAGGATCCAATGCCTTTCTATTTTATTCGCAAAAGTACCGAATCTACTGGTAAACATGCATTGTTTTTGAATCTTCATGGTTCAGGTCCTAAGCAGATGGAATTTAAAAACACTTTAGGATGGACGATGCATTATAAAGATGCGCCATCTATTTATTTTATACCACAAATTCCGAATGAGCGACGCTACAGATGGTGGTATAAACCTGTTCAATATGCTTGGGAGAAGTTGTTTCGCTTAGCTATGTTGAGTGAAGAGATAGATCACAACAAAATGTATGTGATGGGAATTTCAGAAGGAGGGTATGGAAGTCAACGATTAGCAGCATTTTACGCAGATTATTTGGCAGGTGCTGGTCCGATGGCAGGTGGAGAGCCTTTGAAGAACGCTCCGCCGTTAAACTTTAGAAATATCGCTTTTTCATTGCAGACTGGAGAGCATGATCACGGCTTTGGTCGTAATAAGTTGACTTTTGTGGCAAAAGAAGAATTTGAAAAATTAGCTGCTGAAAATAAAGGAGAATTTGTACATCAAATTGCTTTACAACCAAATCGAGGACATGGTATTGATTATGCGGTGACTACACCTTGGTTAATCAACTACAACAGAAATCCTCATCCACAGCATATTTCTTGGGTGCATTTTCCGATGCATGGTCGCTACCGCAAAGGTTTTTATAATATAGTGTTCAACAAGCCATTAAACATCAAAGAAGGAGATGAGTTTGATAGAGCGGTTTTTGATATTACGTTTCAAAACAATACAGTACAGCTTAACGTCGATTTGTTGGATAATGAGATGAAGAACACAAAAAAGATAGACGAGTTGGATATTTCTATTTACTTAGATCAGCATCATATTGATTACAATAAAAAGGTCAAGATATTCTTGAATGGAAAATTGGTGTTTCACGATAAAGTAAAAGTTAATATTTCGAATATGATTGAAAGTACGGCGTTATTTGGTGATAGCGCACGTGTATTTCCATCCAAAGTTAAAATTACATTGTAGTATTTGTTTATTGTACGTAGAGGGAGATTTTCTAAAAATCTCCCTTTTTGGTTTAAAGGTAATTTCTATACTATGTATCCAGATTCTATTCCTAACTTTGAGGCATGAATCTACCAAAATTTATTGCATCAAGCTTCGCTTTTTGTGTGCTGCTTGCTTCTTGTGTAACACAGCACAAGCAGATGGAGTCGAAAAATGAAAATCTTAAAATTCTTTTGATTTCGGATCTCAATGATAGCTATGGTTCCGTTGGCTACAGCAAGGAAGTCCATGATGTGGTGAAACGCGTCAAAGATATTCAACCGGATATAATCTTGTGCGGGGGCGATATGGTGGCAGGGCAGAAAGCGTCATTGACAGCATCACGATTGGATTCTATGTGGTTGGCATTTGATCAGTCTGTTCTTACGCCAATCAATCAGTTAGGCATCCCATTTGGTTTTACAATGGGAAATCACGATGCTTCTCCAGGTTATCTTTTGGATAGAGCTGCTGCTTCTTCATTTTGGAAGATGAACAGACACAAGGCAAATTTAACGTATGTAGATGATACTCATTTTCCGTACTATTTTTCATATATCAAAAATAATGTATTCTTCATCAGTTGGGATGCTTCTTCCTCTGTTATTTCTGCTGAAGTAAAATCATGGATGAAAGAACAATTAGCAACATCTACTGCTACTAAATCGCGAGCGCGTATTGTTTTAGGGCATTTGCCTTTGTATGCCATTGTAGCGGCAAAAAATAAAAAAGGCGAAGTGCTAAATGATGCGGATGAAACGTTGAATTTTCTGAAACAAAATTATGTAGATATGTATATTTCGGGACATCAGCATGCGTACTATCCAGCTACAAAAGAGCAAATAACACTTTTGCATGCGGGCTGTTTAGGTGGTGGTCCTCGTGAGATTTTAGGTCATCCAGTTAAAGCAACTAAAGCTTATGCTGTATTAGAATTGCCAAGGCAAAAAGGTATAGAAAATATTAAAATAACAGGGTTTGAACCAGCTTCGCATCGTCATATTATTTTAGAGTCATTGCCAGACTATGTTGAAGGGTTTAATGGAAGGGTGTTTAAATGGTCTGGTAAATAATTTTAATATTGTGGTAAGGTATTTGATGTGATGTTATTTACATTAACTATTTAAACAATATTTCTATGAAATTATTTAACAAAATTTTGCTGTTTACAGTATTAATTGGTGCTATTTCTTGCTCTAAAGATTCGGATAATGGACAGCCTTCTGATAAAAAAGAAGCTTTAAAAGTCACGGTCACTAGTTCGTCGTCGTTTATTAATGACAATTCAGATATTCGTGTAGCAGTATCATCTCATGATAATAATGCTAATCCGATGAAATGGGTGGTAAATGGTGTTAACGGAACCGATGGGCAAGTGTTGTATAGTGTGTCAAAAGAATATTTTTATGGTGGCAAAACTGCCGTATTGCAGTCTCCGTCTGGATATTTGACTTCGTCAATTAATATAAGTGCTTTTGCTATTACCAATGCTTTTACCTTGACTTACAAGATTGAAAAAGGGAATAAAGTAATGGTTGAAAAAACAGAAACGATTAATCCTGGGGGGACACCGTTTACTCTCGCCTTGACCTATTAAAAAAAAGAGTGCTTGTAGCACTCTTTTTTATGATAACAACGTAAAGTCTATTTGTCTTTTTTCCAAATCGACTTTCTTTACTTTGATTTGCACTTCATCACCCAGTTGGTAAGTTTTCTTTTTACGTTGACCGATGATGGCGTAATTCTTCTCATCTAACGTGTAAAAGTCATCCGTGATATCGCGTAAGCGTACCATACCTTCACATTTATTTTCTTGAATCTCTACATACATTCCCCATTCTGTTACGCCAGATACGATGCCTGTGTATTCTACACCAACTTGATCTTGTAAGAATTCTGCTTGTTTGTATTTGATTGAAGCGCGTTCAGCTTCTGCTGCACGTTTCTCCATTTGAGAAGAATGTTCAGCAAGCTTTTCGTAATGCTCCGTGTTTACTTTTGTGCCTCCATCTAAATAGTACTGCAATAAACGATGCACCATTACATCAGGATATCGACGGATAGGAGAGGTGAAGTGTGTGTAATAATCAAAAGCTAATCCATAGTGGGATGAGCCTTTGGTTGTATAAATAGCTTTTGCCATAGAGCGAACTGCTAATGATGTCAACATGTTTTGTTCTTTAGAACCCTCAATTTTTGTCATCAACTCATTCAATGATTTGGCAGTTTCTTTATCATTTTTAGTAAGTAACTTGTGCCCAAATTTTGCAGCAAATAGGGAGAAGCTAGCTAAGGCATCAGGTTTTGGGACATCGTGGAAGCGGTATATAAATCCTAATTTGTTTTTACCTTTTCCTTGCTTACCGATATATTCTGCTACTTTGCGATTTGCCAAAAGCATGAAGTCCTCGATAAGTTTGTGCGCGTCCTTACGAACTTTCGTGTACACGCCCAAAGGTTTTCCATTTTCATCCAAATGAAATTTTACTTCTTCGCTTTCGAAACTGATAGCGCCATTTTTGAATTTGCGTTCACGCAGAATATAAGCCAGCTCATTTAATTTTAGGATAGCTTCGGAATGATCACCTTCTTTATTCTCGATAATCTCTTGCGCCTCTTCATAAGTGAAGCGACGATCGGAATGAATTACGGTGCGACCAAACCATTGATCGACGACGTTGGCTTTTTCGTCCATTTCAAATACTGCGGAAAACGTAAGCTTATCTTCATTCGGTCTTAACGAACAAAGATTGTTAGAAAGACGTTCTGGGAGCATCGGTATTACGCGGTCAACTAAATAAACTGAAGTGCCACGTTGGAATGCTTCTTTATCTAGAATAGAATCTGGCGTTACGTAATGAGACACGTCTGCAATGTGCACGCCAATCTCATAATTTCCATTTTCTAAAACTTGGAATGAAATCGCATCATCAAAATCTTTAGCATCAAAAGGGTCGATCGTGAATGTTAAAATATTTCTGAAATCACGACGTAAGGAAATCTCTTCTTGGCTGATTTCTTCCGAAATATTTAGGGCTGCTTGCTCAACCTCTTTTGGAAATTCCAATGGGAATCCGAAGTCCGCAAGGATGGCATTCATCTCCGTATTATTCTCTCCTTTTTTGCCCAATACAGCTTTCACTTTTCCGATGGGATTTTTCGCATTTTTGGGCCACTCGATAATAGACACGACGACCTTTTCTGCGTTCTGTGCACCATTCAAATTGTCTAGTGGAATGAAGATGTCGTGCAGCATTTTTCGATCATCCGGAAGGAAGAATGCATAGGTTTTGGAGATGTCAATTGTGCCTGTGAAATCTGTCTTTGCGCGGTGTAAAATCTCAACAATTTCACCTTCTCTTTTTCTGCCTTTTTTGCGTTCATAAACGTGCACTTTCACGGTGTCACCATGAAGAGCTTGACGCAGCTTTCGAGGTGCGACGAAGATGTCATTTTCGAGTTCATCCTCGGGTACAATATAGGCTGAACCGTCAGCTGTCATATCGACAGTTCCGATTATGTATACGTTCAATTGACGTAGTTTGAATTTGCCTCTTTCGGGTTGTTGAAAGTGTCCCTGTTTTGAAGCGTCGTTTAATATATCTGCTATTGTTATTTTGGAATCTGTATCGGTGATGTTAAGTTTTGCGGCCACCTGTTTGTAGTTCATCAGTTGGTTGCCGTTTTTCTCAAACACATCAATTATCATTTGAGTTATTACGTCTTTATATGGATTTTCTTTTTTGCTCTTCATATGAGTTATTCGTATTTGTTTTTTATTTAGATGAATTAAGGCAGGGTAGAGGAGAAGTGTTTCCCTATAAGTGATGCCCTAAAAAATCTAATACTAATATACAACAATACTGCCAGAGTTTTCGAAAGTTTTGAGTCAAGGGGATGTGAATGACTGTTAAGATTTCTTTTATTAACTTTTTATTTATTTTAGCTATTATAAGTGTTTGAATTACATTATTTTGTGTTTTTCTTTTGCTAAAATTATGTTTTGTAAAACTGTATTGAATAGGGTTTTATGAGATGCTGTTGAAAATGTATATGTTTTTCAAAAATATTCATATAATTTAATTTATAATTTTAGCATATTTAATATATTAAAAAATAGATAGATATATTCTTTTTAGCTAAAATAAACTTAGTTTTTTTTTGCTTAAAATGTGCTTAAAAAATGACTACGAAGATCCTTATCCCACATGTAAAATATGCGAGAGAAATCTTTAGAATGAATTACGATAAGCTTACTTTAATCCTGCTGTACTTGACACCCCGAACAAATACCAACGGCATTTATTGCGATAGCGTGTAAGGAAAAATTAGTGGGGATATTGATTTTGGGAACGGAGATTTCATCCAAACAATATACACTATTGCATACCGAGCAGATAAAGTGTACGTGCTGATCGTGGTGGTGATCAGCCGAACATTTAGTCGAACAGATAGCGTAAGTTGCTGTACCTTGCAAGTCGAAAATCTTATGTAAGATTCCTTTCTCTTCGAATGATGCAAGAATTCTGTATAAGGTTACTCGGTCTATTTCAGCACCAAAAACTTTCTCCAAATCAGGTTGTGTAATGGCTGTCTTTTTGTCAGAAATAACTTCCAATACACGCAGACGGGGCTTCGTAACTTTCAAGCCATTTGACTTTAAAAGTTGTGTAAAATCTGTGGGATGATTGTGGTTGTGTGCCTCGTGACCTGTTGTTTTCATAGGAGTAAATTTACGAATAATTGCTGGTATAATAAAGCCTCTCAAACGCGTGGTCAGAGAGGCTTTATTAAGCTGTATTTGGGGTTGTATTATTTGCCCGCAGCTTTCGCGTGATCCGCTAAAAATTGAGCAAGACCGCTATCCGTTAATGGGTGTTTTAACAACGCTGTGATTACCGATAATGGACCAGTCATAACATCTGCACCGATCTTCGCACAACCTAAAAGATGCGCGCTGTGACGAACTGAAGCTGCTAAGATTTGAGTCGTGAAACCGTAGTTGTCATAGATCAAACGGATCTCTTCGATAAGGCCTAAACCATCTACTGAAATGTCATCCAAACGACCTACAAATGGAGATACATAAGTCGCTCCAGCTTTAGCCGCTAACAATGCTTGACCCGCTGAAAATACCAATGTACAATTTGTTTTTATACCTTTTTGGCTAAAATATTTGATCGCTTTAACGCCGTCTTTGATCATAGGAATTTTAACTACAATCTTAGAATCTAAAGCAGCTAATGCTTCTCCTTCTTTGATCATGTTTTCGTAATCTGTAGAGATAACTTCTGCACTTACATCACCATCCACGATTTCGCAGATCGCTTTGTAATGATTGATTACATTTTCGTCGCCAGAGATTCCTTCCTTAGCCATTAGGCTTGGATTAGTAGTTACACCGTCTAATACACCTAAGTCTTGCGCTTCTTTAATTTGAGCCAAGTTGGCTGTGTCGATAAAAAACTTCATTGTTTGGTTTTGTTGTATTTTAATAAATTTAAAACTATCTATAATTTTAGCTGTTACAAAGGTAGTTATTTATTCAGATTAAAAGCTATATCGTTCTCATGGAAATTTTCAGATCGTTGCACTATCCGAATTTCAGATTGCATACGATAGGACAGTCGTTGTCGCTATTAGGTACCTGGATGCAGCGAATAGCTATCAGTTGGTTGGTATATGAGCTAACAAACTCTGTATTTTGGTTGGGTTTCGTTTCATTTGTATCCTTATCTCCATCGCTTTTCTTATCTCCATTTATTGGATCTTTTGTGGACGGTCGATCGAAGTATAGGCTTGTGGTGTGGACACAAATTCTTTTGATGATTCAAGCTGGCGTACTGGCATTAGTAGTCTATTTTGGTTGGGAGACGGTCATTTGGTTGTGTGTACTGGGATTTATACAGGGCATAATCAATGCATTTGATGTCTTAGGAAGACAAGCTTTACTCTCTTCTTTGATCGACAATCGTAAGGATTTACCAAATGCAATAGCCCTGAATTCATCAGTTTTTAATGCTGCTCGTATGGTTGGGCCTGCTGTTGGTGGGATTTTGCTTAGTACCTATGGAGAATTTGTTTGTTTCCTAATGAATTTTCTAAGTTTTATCCCCGTACTGACGACTTTGTCCTTGATGAAGGTGATTGAAAAACCTATTTTAAGGAAAAAGGGAAGTTCCACGTGGCAAGGTCTTCGAGACGGTTTTGATTACCTAAAACGTTCACCGCATTTAGCATCATTGATAGTAATTATGACATTCTCAAGTTTGTTTGTCATCCCATATACTTCCTTGTTGCCCGCTGTTGCTCGTGATTTGTTCGATGGTGATGAAACCACATTCTCCTGGTTTGAGTCGGCAGCAGGTTTAGGCGCAATGATCGGCGCGATACGTATGGCAAGTCTTAAGACAGGAGAAAATCTTCGGTATCGAGTCATGTTTTCTGCCTTGATGATGGGGATTTCGTTATTGCTTTTGGCTTATGCGCATTACCTACCTTCAGCAATTTTCTTCACAGTGGCTGTTTCCTTTGCGATGATGATGCAAAATTCCAGTATCAATACTTATATCCAAACACATTCAATGTCTTCGTATAGAGCCCGAATTATGTCTTATTATGTAATGGCTTTCCAAGGGATATTTCCAATCGGAAGTTTGTTGACAGGTGCTATTGCGGAGGCTGTGGGACTCAAAAATGCGCTATATATAATGGGGGGCGTTGGCGTGGCTATTTCGATTGGATTTTATATTTATTTGCGAATACACTTACATCGACGACTATTTAAAATTGATTATTCAAGTTGGAAGAAATAAGATTATTAATCTAAAAAGGACTAGTAATTTAATTACAAGTCCTTTTCGTTATAAATTTACAATCAAAAATTAAAGTATATTCTTAAATTTCAATACCAATAATTCTCCAGCGATTTCTCCTGGTTTAAAGCCTGATAAATCCACCTCACAATTCTTTCCTACATTTTTATTTTTTAAAATTTTAGAAGAACCTAAAATAGTTACAGTCGTATTAGACTTGATATTATAATCTTTCAACACGACCTTTGACTGGTACTTTGGTAAGAAAGCATAAAGATCCTTGTCTTTCATGGTGAAAAATAATTCTACATGTGCTACATCAGCTTTTGGTTCTACCAGTTTTGCTGCACTGTATCCTGCCATATAGCTTTTGTCATCTTTCTTTGGAATGTTAGTTGAACTCCATTGGTATGGATTTTTAACAGTTTTAGTGCCGTAAATTGCTTCTCCATTTACTTTAAGCCAGTCACCCATTTCAGTCAGACGCTCCTGCATAATAACCGGTATTCTTCCATCGGATGTAGGACCAATGTCGAGTAGTAAATTTCCGCCACGTGCGACAATATCAATAAGTAACAATAACAGTTCTTTCGAAGTTTTGTAATCATTGATATTTTCATTACGGTTGTAACCGTAGGAATGACCTATTCCTTGGCTTTCTTCCCAAACAATATCCGCATTCATGCCGCTACCATATTCGGAAGTCGTATAAGTCGCTCCGTGGTTTGTTTCCCGTGTATTTTTACCCCAACGATCATTTACGACTACATCTTTGGCTACAGGTGATTCATTGAAAAGCCAAGCCAAGAATTCTTTACTTTGCCATGTGGTATCGGATAAATCCCATTCACCATCCGAAAAAATAATAGATGGTTTATGTTTGTTAACCAAATCTTTCAATTGAGGAAGCATATGGTCGTTGATATATTTCTTTTTATCGGACTGCCATAGTGGATTATACCATTCGTAAAGCGAATAATAGTAGCCCATTTTCAATCCTGCATCTCGTACAGCAGTTGTTAAGTCACCAAGCAAATCACGTTTTGGCGTACCAGAAACCGCATTCCAAGGTCTTCCCCAAGTACGATCCGCTTGTGGATTATCCCATAATGCATAACCGTCATGGTGTTTTGATGTCAAAACCACATATTTTGCGCCTGAATTTTTGAATACTTCAGCCCATTGTGCGGGATTGTATAATTCGGCCTTAAAATTTGGCTCAAATTGGTCGTATGTAAAATTTTCACCGAAATTCTTCTTGTGAAAATCCCAATATTTTGGTTCTTTGGAAGCAATTCGTTGCCAATACCATTCCGAATAACTTAATCCATTATTCGGGATAACAGGTGCATATGCTGGGACCGCATATACTCCCCAATGGATGAAAATTCCGAATTTATCTTGATTAAACCATTCTGGAATTCCTCTTTTATTCAGTGATTCCCAATTTGGTTCAAATTTTTGGGCATGTGAAAGACTGCTAATCAGCAAAGCGCATAGAAAGATAAGTTTTTTCATAAAGTTTATTTTGGTTTCCTTAGACTTAAATATACAAATTAAAAACAAAAGCCTCTAGTGTCCAACACTAGAGGCTTTGTATTCTCTTTATAGGGATGAAGATTAACTTTCTTCTACCCAAAGTCCATCGGACTTGATAATATTTATAAGTTCATCTAATGCATTTGCTGAGGAAACATTTTTCTTTACCACTTCTTGTCCTCGATATAAGGTGATTTTATCAGGTCCCGCGCCTACATATCCATAATCTGCGTCCGCCATTTCACCTGGTCCATTTACGATACAGCCCATAATGCCGATTTTCAAACCTTTAAGGTGGTTTGTGCGCGAGCGAATCATTTGTGTCGTATCTTGCAAGTCGAACAATGTACGACCACAGCTTGGACATGAAATATATTCGGTTTTTGAAATGCGTGAACGAGTAGCTTGTAATATTCCGAAAGAAACTGAAGCTAATTTATCTGTTGGCGTTGCAGGGGAATCAATCCAAATTCCAGATCCCAATCCATCGATTAATAAAGCGCCCAAATCTGTAGCCGCATACAATTGAATCTTAGAAATTGGCTCTTCAGGATTCATAATGTCACCAACAGGACCAGAGAAATCTTCTGCGGCATAACTGCGGCGTATAATCACCGGATTGTCTAATCCAATTTCTTGCAAATTTGCGAAAAACTGACGTTGATCTGCCATGCCGTGTGTATGTGTTGTCTCCAACAAAAAGACTACAGTTTTGTCTATTTGCAAGTTATTGAATTCTTCGCTGGCTAAATCATCATTTGAAATACGGACCATATTCAATGCAGAATCTTTTAGCGTTGCTTGATTAAATTCTGCTAAGCTATATACTGGATGAATATTAGCTTTATTTGTCAAGGACAACCACGTCTTGTAATTGTACAATTGTTTTAAATTACCCGGCATCGTAAAAGAAGGCAATTGATCCGCCAAATAAACGAAATCTACCGATTGATCGCCCATGTGGTATTTATCATTGATTGCATCATATTTGTAACCAACTTCCGAAAGAATAAATGGATCTTTCAAGTTTTTGGTAGAAATATCAATAATGACACGCGGAACAAGCGAACCACCGACAAAAGTATTCACTTCACGTGAAACATAAGGAGTTGTCTTCCCAACTTCGCTTAATGTTAAGATTTCTCTATGTTGGTCTTGTGCTAGCACAACTTTTCTTTTGCTGTAACGATTGACCAATGCAATAGCTACAGGTGCTTCTTTTTCGGGTTCTTCTGTCAAGGAAACACGTACAGTATCGCCTAAACCATCTTCTAGTAAGGTTCCGATCCCGACAGCCGATTTGATACGACCATCTTCACCATCACCAGCTTCTGTCACGCCCAAATGCAATGGATAGTTCATGTTTTCCGACATCATTTTTTCCACCAAAAGGCGGTAAGCCTGCACCATAACTTTTGGATTCGAAGATTTCATCGAAACACATAGGTTGTAAAAGTTCAAATCTTCGCAAATACGGATGAATTCCATTGCGGATTCGACCATACCTTCTGGGCTATCGCCATAGCGGCTCATGATGCGATCCGAAAGAGAACCGTGGTTTGTACCGATACGCATAGCTGTGCCGTATGCTTTGCAAATACCAACAAGTGGCGCAAATTTTTTATAAATACGATCCAATTCAGCTTGATAGGCCGAATCGGTATAGTCTATTTGATCAAATTTCTTTTTGTCAGCGTAATTTCCTGGATTGACACGTACTTTTTCGATCAGACGTGCTGCTACTTCTGCGGCATTGGGAGTGAAATGAATATCAGCGACCAAAGGGACGTCATAGCCTCTTGCACGAAGTTCATTCTTAATATTACCTAAGTTTTCGGCTTCTTTGATACTAGGAGCGGTTATTCTCACAATCTCACAACCAGCATCAACCATGCGAATAGTTTGTTCGACCGATCCCAAGGTATCCATTGTATCAATAGTAGTCATACTTTGGATACGAATAGGATTATCACCACCCATTCCAAGATGACCAATTTGGATTTCACGCGTTTTGAATCGTGAATATGTTAATTTGGAGTTGCAATAACTACCTGGCAATATCAAACTTTGTTGTGTGTCCATTTCAAAAACAAAGGTAGTTATTTATAGATTTAATATCTATCGATCTTAAGAGAATTCGCTGCACCGTTTAATTCAACATTGTATTTTTTAGCTGCGGTTTCGTAATTATCGGTTTGCCATACTCCATCTTTCTTCGTAAATCCTTCTAATTTATTGTTTGAAAGAATTGTCGTCATATCGATGGCGCAAGCCACATCTTTAGGTAAAGAAAGTCGAGCTGTAGAAGCTGCTGTGTTTATTTCAATTTTGACATCATCTAAAGCAGGCTGTCCTAATTTTAGTGTTACGTTAGCAGCGCCTGAATTGATTTCCATTCTCGAAAACTTATGGGCAGAAAAATCTGCGTTGAATTTGGCCGCGCCAATATTAAAAGTCATCTTCCAAAGAGGAGTACTATTAAGTGCTAAATTTATTTTATGGCTCTTGGCGCTTTTGTCACTTATAGCTGCATTTAACTCAAAATTGTCTTCAATTCTATTTAGGTTAAATCCTAAGCTTTTGCTTTGAGAGTTTGCTTCAATAAGTTGATTGGTATTGCTGTCTATATCAACCAGTGCTGCGCCAATATTCAGTGTGAACTTTGGTTCTTTAATTTCATCTGAATAAGGTACTTCGACAGATTGTTCGCTTCCTGTTGTATCGTTGGCCATATTATTCAAGACCACTTTATTTGACCAATTAAACTTGTCTGTAGATGTATATCCAACATACGCTAAAAAAAGACACAAAGCCATATTTAATGCAATGATTACAGCCGTGCCGTAGTTTTTATATTGAAATATCAAATTGATACCTAAGGAAACAATCAGCAAAGGCCAATATTTTATGATGGCATAAAAATTAAAATCGATGATATTGAAATTGTCCAATAAAGCAATGATTCCAAAAAATACAAGCCAAATGCCGGTGGAAATTTTACTTTTCATATTAGTGTAAATATATACATTCTTCTATATATGATACGAATGTAAGAAGGTCGTTTAATGTTTGGTAACTATATTCGGTAAAGAAAGGAAAACTTTCGGTGAATGTGTAGATGTTTATTGAATTTTAAACAAAAGCAAATTTTATGGGTTATAAGTATATAATATGTATTTTAGCATAAACCGTAATTACACATATGATATTCTATTATTTTGGTGAATATATTCTCTTATTAAAAAAGGTTTTCAAAAAACCAGAAAAATGGCGCGTATACTATAAAGAAATGTTGCATGAGATGAGTGAGATAGGCGTAGGATCCTTGGGCTTGATTGTCATCATCTCAACATTCATCGGTGCTGTAATGACCATGCAAATTGCTTTTCAGCTGAATTCTGACTTTATTCCAAGATCTGTTATCGGACAAATTAACCGTGACTCTAATATCCTTGAGCTTGGACCAACCATTTCTGCGCTTGTATTAATGGGAAAAGTAGGGTCATCTATTTCTTCGCAAATAGGTTCTATGCGTGTGACTGAGCAGATAGATGCGTTGGAAATTATGGGAATTAATGCTGCAGGTTATTTAATTATGCCAAAGTTGATTGCTGGTGCGATCATGGTGCCTGTTTTGGTCATAATCGCTATAGTTTGTGCATTGGTAGGTGGTCTATTAGGTGGTGTATTGACAGGAGCAGTGACTACGAATGAGTATATACAAGGTATTCAGGGTGGATTCAACGGATTGACAGTGGCTGTAGCAATGGTGAAAGCTTTTGTGTATGGTTTTATCATTACGACTATTCCAGCGTATAAAGGTTTTCATGTGCGTGGGGGAGCATTAGAAGTAGGTCAAGCAGGTACGCGTGCTGTAGTGGTAGGTTGTATTACGATATTAGCTTGTGATTATGTGATTACTGCATTGATGTTATAATTAGAGAAGAATGATTGAAGTTCAAGATATACATAAATCTTTTGGCGATAAAAAAGTATTAACAGGAATTGATGCGATTTTTGAACCTGGAAAGGTTTCTTTAATAATTGGTGGTTCGGGATCTGGAAAGAGTACTTTGCTTAAATGTATTGTAGGGTTGCATAAACCTGAGCAGGGGCGCGTTTTCTTTGATAAGCAAGAATTCACAGCGATGGATTTTGAAGAGAAGGTTCCTGTCCGAAAAGAAATTGGTATGCTATTCCAGAATTCAGCATTATTTGACTCGATGACGGTAGAACAAAACATAATATTTACTTTGGATATGTTCACCGAAATGAGCAAATCCGAAAAACGTGATCGTGCTAATTTTTGTTTGGAACGCGTAAACTTATTGAATACGAACAAGCTTTATCCTGCTGAGCTTTCTGGAGGGATGAAGAAAAGGGTCGGGATTGCACGGGCAATAGCGATGAGTCCCAAATATTTGTTTTGCGATGAACCTAATTCGGGATTGGATCCAGCGACTTCTATTTTGATAGATGAACTTATTCTAGAATTGACCCAAGAATACGAATGTACAACTGTTGTCGTGACACACGATATGAATTCTGTGATGGGAATAGGCGAGTATATTATGTTTTTATATAAGGGGCAGAAATTTTGGGAAGGCTCGAATCAAGATATGTTGCATTCGGATGTACAAGAATTGAATGACTTCGTGTTTGCTAGTCCATTGATGAAAGCCGCTAAGAATACAATGAAGTAATTTATGTTAGAATTTAATTTTGAAACTTGGTATGCAAAAGATGAAAAGCCTAGTGAATGGTTGGTTGGAAACTTATCTAACTTAAACAAAGTTGAATTAAAGACAAATACGAAATTATTTTTATTAAAAGGGTTTCCTAGAGATGCGCCTTTATATATCTTTTTTAATAAAGAAAATGAATGTCTTTGGGTTGAATCTATAACAAAAGGTTGGTTGCATGAAGGCTATGATAACTATATTCAATTTGGTTCAGATGGTGCTGGAAATCCCATTTGTATTGATTTAAACGATAATGATAGTATTTGGATATTAGATCATGATAATGATTTTGAAGAAATATATATTAATCAAAAAATAGATTATTACGCACAATGCTTATTGGTATATAAAAACTTTTTATATGATATAGCTGATAAATATGGAGATGATGCATGGTACGATGGATTGTATAAAGAAAATGATATTATAGATTTAAAGAAATCATTCGAACAGATTGATAAAACCATTTTTGATGTATACAAAAGTTATTGGAGGTTGACAATTGATGATTTATTAGCCTTTATGAAAACCTAAAATAATTATTCGGTTTTCCGTATCTTTGCAAAAAATTAAACGAATAGCACATTGTCTACTTCAACAAATATCCAACTACTTACGCCACAGCATTGGAAAGATTACGAGTTAATCGATTGTGGTGATTTTGAAAAATTAGAACGTTTTGGTGATTTAATCTTGATTCGTCCAGAGCCGCAGGCTGTTTGGCCAAAAACTTTAGGCGATGCCGAATGGAATAAACGTTACCATATTAAGTTTAAAGGTCGTTCGGCAACAAGTGGTGAATGGCTTAAGAAAAATCCAAAATCGGCAGACCGTTGGCATATTGAGTACAAGAATAACGATGTGGCGATCAAATTTCGTTTGGGATTAACATCGTTTAAGCATGTGGGAATCTTCCCAGAGCAAGCGGTGAACTGGGATTATATTTCGGAATCGGTTAAATCCTTTAAAACGCCGAATCCAAAGGTTTTGAACTTATTTGCTTACACGGGCGGTGCTTCGATGATCGCACGTGCGGCTGGTGCTGATACTACGCATGTCGATTCAATTAAGCAAGTCGTGACTTGGGCGAACGAAAACCAGGAGCTTTCGGGCTTGTCTAATGTACGTTGGATGGTAGAAGATGCTTTGAAATTTGTAAAACGTGAATTGAAGCGTGGTAATAAATACAACGGTATTATCTTGGATCCGCCAGCTTACGGTCACGGGCCGAAAGGAGAGAAGTGGAAGTTGGAAGATCACATCATGGAAATGATGCAAGATGTGGTTCAATTGTTGGATCCAAAAGAACACTTCTTGATTTTGAATACTTATTCGTTAGGATTTTCTTCCGTAATCGTTGAGAATTTAATACGTACGTCATTTCCTAAAGTAGAAAACTTAGAAATAGGCGAGCTATACTTACAAGCTACTGCAGGACCAAAATTGCCATTAGGTGTATTTGGTAAATTCAGAAAATTTTCGAAATAAATAATAGAAAAGCTGCTCCAGAGCAGCTTTTCATTTTTATAATGTGTTGATTTGGTCTTTAGCTTCTTCCAGCTGTTGACTGAAATTATGATATTCTTTAGCGTTTGTTTCAAAAAGTGCTTCGCGTAAATTTTGATAGTATGCAACACCATCGAGCAATTCAGCTTTAAATTTCTGAATATATTTCTCTTTTTTAGTATCCAAGTCCTGTTTATTAGATTGAATATATGTTGTCAAATGTGCAATATATAAGCGTAATTCGTTGATAAATATAGAAGGTCTCGCGACATTCTTCAATAAATCCTGTCTTCCATATATGTGATCAACCATTTCTTGCAAAGAATAAATCCGATCGAAGTATGCCGTATTGGGTCCTGGGCAAATTGCAACAGTGCTCGAATCTTTTTTCTCCAATATATCATATTTTAGATATGCGGCATTTGCTAATCCTTCGCAGAGACAAGTTTTTTCTGTAATTTCTGCTAGTTTTGCTGCGTAGGTTTCCTCATCAAGCTCGAGTTCCTCCAGTTCCGTGATTTTTAGATGTTGGTATATTCTCGATGCTGAACACATTGGCTCTTCTTCATACGTCGACGGTGTGACAAGGTATTTTTTTGTGCAAGGCGCACCAGGACGACCTTTTTCTATTCGAGATTCACGTAATATTTCTGCCGTACTTTTCTTGAAATTGTTAAAAGGCACACCCAAAGGTGATGCACCACTGATATAGAAGTCGTCTGCTGTTGCTGTTGCTAAATTTTTAAGTGTATTTTCATCCACCGTAGTTGCTTCGGGAACTAATAAAAACGGCGATCCCCAACCCGTACCATCTAATTTGTAATAATCTATCAAAAATTTTTGTTCTGCAGCCGTTCCAATTCCTCCTTGCGCAGTGATTTTTATAGGTGGAGCTTTGTCAAGGATTATGTTTTTTTCAATTAGAGCGAATTGGTATATTGGAAAAAGCTCTTCTCTTAATTGCGATCGTTTTTGTTTAAATTCTTCTAAGATCGGACCAATTAAAAATCCATCAGTTGCAAAAGCGTGACCTCCACAGTTTAATCCCGATTCTATACGGTATTCAGAAATCCAGATTCCTTTTTTTGCCAAAAATTTAGCTTGAATAAGGGCAGATCTAAAGTCAGAAACTTTTAATGTTATTTTTTTATCGAATTCTCCAGCCTCATTCGGAAAGAACGATGGAAGTTCCCCTATATAACTGTATAACCTTGGATTCATTCCTGCGGATAATACAACAGAAGACTTAACTTTACTATTTGCGAAACCGCGTAAAGCTGCACTGGCATCAGAATAGTGTCCTTCCAATGCATTTCCTTTTCTGTCGTGATTAATTTTATCCACTTTAGACATGATGTTTACATCTATCTGTCCAGCTTCAATACAATTCACTAAATCAGCAAAAATTAACTTCTTTTTTTCTTCCGAACCTTCTGCTAAGAATTGCTGGTAGGTTTCGCGGATTGGCGAAGAATCTGGTTGTAGATCAATATATTTTTTAAGTGAATCCGAAATCTCTTGTCTTGAATTTTTAAGTCTTTGGATTTGCGTGTTAACAATATCTTGCACCAAATCCAAATAAGCAGTGATTCGTTTGGCTCTACCGTCTTCTTCGAAAGCGGAAATACCTTGAAATGGTATCCCGATTTGGCTACTGTAATATTTGCGCATACGCTCGATGAGTTCGTCATCGACAATAGATATTACAGATGAGATACCATATTGCGCAACTTTGATAGGAGAATCAATAGAAAAAGCAAGTCCTAAGACGGGTATATGGAATGTATGTGTCATAGTTTGAAATATGACGCAATTACCTAAAATATCACGGACTAAAAAATAGTGCAGTAGATACTAAAAAGTGTTTTAAAGCACATTTTAGTATCTATAAAATATAAAGTAAGGGCAAAATAAGTTCAGAACTATGCCTTAAAAACAATAGTTTTATTTCCATTGAGCATTACACGATCTTCTACAATCAATTGTATTGCTCTCGTAAGAACCGCTTTTTCAATTTCTTGACCTGCAGTACGCATTTTTTGTGGATCGTAACTGTGGTCTATAGACTTTGTATTTTGAACAATAATTGGGCCTTCGTCCAAATCATTTGTCACGAAATGGGCTGTTGCACCAATTATTTTTACACCACGATCGTGCGCCTGTTTATATGGATTGGCACCAATAAATGCGGGTAAGAAAGAATGGTGAATGTTAATAATTCGGTGTTCAAATTCTTTCACAAATATTGGAGATAGAATGCGCATAAATTTGGCAAGAACGATGAAATCAGGATTTATCTCTTTCAGTTGAATCGCTAATTCATTTTCAAAGTCATCCTTTGTCTTATTTTCATGCGTAATGTAATAGTAGGGAATGTCAAATCTTTCTGTAAAATCTCGCAAATTGTCATAATTACCAATAACAGCGCAAACTTCAGCATTCAACGTTCCAAAGTAATTACGAACCAAAATATCTCCTAGACAGTGATGTTCTTTGGTGACTAATACAGCTATTTTTTTCTTTTTCGAAGGATTTATTTTAATCAATGCTTTTTCAGGTAAAACGGCTTTCAGGTGGCTATATAGACCATTGCTTTCTTCTGCATTTCCTGTGCACACCACACGAACGAAGAATTTATTGTTTTCTTCATCGACATACTCACGCATCGTTATGATGTTGAGTTTATGCTTAGCAAGTACGTTAGATATATTAGATACCAATCCAACAGCATCTTGACATTGAATAAGTATTAAAGTTTGTGTAGTCATGTTTGGTTAGGTTGTTTATAATGGTATTCAGCCTCTAAATTGGTAGAGGCTGAATGGTGTTTTTTAGATGGCTGCTTTCACCAGTTCTTCCTCTAAGTCAAGTTCTACGCGCAGATTATCTACAATATGGCGTTGACGATCAGGCGTATTTTTACCCATGTAATATTCCAAGATTTGTGGTAACTTATTGTCTTTATTTAAGATAACAGGTTCTAGTTTGATATCTTCGCCAATAAATTGACCAAACTCAGAAGGTGAAATTTCTCCCAAACCTTTGAATCGTGTGATCTCTGGTTTTCCGCCTAACTTATTTATAGCATCAAAACGTTCTTGATCCGAATAACAATAAATAGTTTCCCTTTTGTTACGCACACGGAATAATGGAGTTTGCAGGATATACACGTGGCCCGCTTTCACCAAATCAGGGAAAAATTGCAAAAAGAACGTCATCATCAACAGTCGAATGTGCATACCATCGACATCGGCATCGGTAGCGATTACAATATTGTTGTAACGTAGTCCGTCCATGCCATCTTCAATATTTAAAGCATGTTGCAATAAATTGAATTCCTCGTTTTCATACACGATTTTTTTGGTTAGACCATAGCAGTTCAACGGTTTACCACGCAAACTGAATACCGCTTGTGTCTGCACATCGCGCGATTTGGTAATCGAACCCGAAGCTGAGTCACCCTCGGTAATGAAAAGCGTGGTCTCTAGATTTCTGTCGCTTTTATCCCCATAATGGACTTTACAATCACGCAGTTTTCGGTTGTGTAAAGAAGCTTTTTTAGCGCGCTCGTTTGCTAATTTTTTAATACCAGCGATATCTTTACGTTCACGCTCGGACTGCATAATTCGTTTTAATAATGCTTCTGCCGTGGCTGAATCTTTATGTAAGTAGTCATCAAGGGCTTTTTTGACAAAATCATTGATGAATGTACGAACGGTAGGGCCTTCAGGGCCGACGCTTTGTGAACCTAATTTGGTTTTAGTTTGTGATTCAAAGACAGGCTCTTGTACTTTAATTGCAATAGCACTAATAATAGATGCACGGACATCTGAAGCATCAAAATCTTTTTTATAAAACTCGCGTATAGTTTTTACTACAGCTTCACGGAATGCCGCTTGGTGTGTTCCACCTTGTGTCGTATGTTGACCATTTACAAATGAATAATAATCTTCTCCGTATTGTTGCCCATGCGTCATCGCTATCTCGATATCTTCACCTTTTAGGTGAATGATTGGGTAGCGCATGCCTTCGGTATCAACATTTCTTTCCAACAAATCCTTTAATCCATTTTCAGAAACGAATTTTTGACCATTGAAATTGATTGTCAGTCCAGAATTCAAGAAAACATAATTCCATATCATGTTTTCGACAAATTCGATGCGGTATTTATAGTGTTTAAAAATACTATCGTCTGGATAGAATGTTACCGACGTACCATTACGTTGTGTTGTATCTTTTTGTTCATCGGTTTGCAATTCGCCTTTGCTAAAAGTCGCAATACGCGTTTTACCTTCGCGGTATGATTGCACAGTGAAACTGGTAGAAAGTGCATTCACAGCTTTCGTACCGACACCATTAAGACCAACAGATTTTTGGAAAGCCTTGCTGTCGTATTTACCTCCAGTATTAATCTTCGAAACTACATCGACTACAGAACCAATCGGTATACCACGCCCATAGTCACGTACCGAAACTTTATTTTCTGTCACTGTGATATCAATAGTTCTTCCAGCTCCCATGACAAATTCGTCAATCGAGTTGTCCATGACTTCTTTGAGCAATACATAAATACCATCGTCATAAGCAGAGCCATCGCCTAGCTTACCGATGTACATACCTGGACGTAATCTAATATGTTCTTTCCAGTCGAGTGATCGTATACTGTCTTCGTTATATGCTGTCATGATTTATCCAAAAATTTGAAGCAAAAATATAAAAAAAATACCGATAAAGAGAGGAATTAAGATGTGCGAAAAGTTACATCAATAAACTACAAAAAGAATATTAAAGTTGTTATATTTAAATCTTAATCAATTAATACATGCCTAATGAAAAGAATCTTAATCATTTGTATGCTGCTTGGATTCGTAATGTCTTCATTTGCCCAAATAAAGTACGACAATGCGAAAATAAAAACAGCTGCTGAGCGGACTTCATTTTATCTACCAAAGCTACAAGGGAAGCGTGTTGCTATAGTTGCCAATCAAACAACAATACTTGGGAAATCGCACTTGGTTGATAGCTTGCAGAAGCTTGGTATTAATATCGTAAAAGTATTTGGACCAGAACATGGTTTTAGAGGTAATGCAAGTAATGGCACTACCGTGAATGACGAGGTTGATATTCAAACAGGATTAAAAATCGTTTCCTTGTATGGCAATAAGAAGAAGCCAAGCAAAGAAGATCTAAAGGATGTGGATCTGATGATTTTTGATATTCAAGATGTCGGCTGCCGATTTTATACCATTATGAATACCATGCGTGATGTGATGGAAGCTTGTGCTGAAAATGGTATATCGGTCATGATACTGGATCGCCCAAATCCAAATGGCTATTTTATCGATGGACCAATATTGGATATGAAATATAAATCCGGCATAGGGCAATTCCCTATTCCTGTGGTGCATGGCTTGACATTGGGAGAATTTGCACTAATGGTCAATGGTGAAGGTTGGATGGTAAATAATATTAAGTGTGATTTGGAAGTGATTCCAATGGAAGGCTACAAACACAGTATGTTGTATGAATTACCTGTCAATCCATCGCCAAATTTGAATACAGCACAAAGTATTTTGCTTTATCCATCAACGTGTTTATTTGAAGGTGTTGCATTGAATCATGGTCGTGGTACAGATTTTCCATTTACGATTATTGGTGGCCCAATGTTGAAGGAAAAATATTCTTTTAGTTTCACACCAGTTAGTAAACCAGGGATGGCTGAAGATCCTGTATTTCAGGATCAAGTATGCTATGGTTTGGATTTACGTAATTATGATTTGGAGAAATTAGTGAAAAGTAAGAAGATAAATCTCTCTTGGATGATTGAGCTGTATAATAACCATCCAAACAAAGACAAGTTTTTTGACAGAAGCATAAGCAGACAAATCGGAAATATTGATTTTTTGATCGGAGATGGAGAATTTAAAAAACAGTTGGCAGCTGGTTGGAGTGAGCAACGAATCAGAAAAACTTGGGAACCAGGGATTTCTTCTTATAAGAAAATGCGTAAGAAATATTTATTATATCCTTAAAAATGAAGAAGCCGAGAATGCTAATTTCTCGGCTTTTCGTTATTTTTTTTTAAATAGATCTTCCAAAATCATCCTGAACACGCACTATATCATCTTCATCCGAAGGATTAACTGCGTCAGTGTGTTGCCATATTTCTGCGACTACACCATATTCGGCTAAACCAACTAATCTATGGCGCTGACCTTGTGAAAGACGTATAAAATCACCTTCTTTCAGTATTTTTAACTCATGCTCATCGTCATCTGGACTAGTTACGACACCAACCTCCCCACGAATTACACGCCAGATTTCAGCACGACGGTGGTGGTATTGCCACGATAAACGCTTATTCGGACCCACTATAAGAATTTTTGGACTTAATTTTCCTGAAATCTTAAGCTCTTGTGTATCTAAACCATCAAAAAATTCATTTGCGAATTTTTGAGCTTGACTTTCGTCAATTACAAAAAAACCTCCCCATGGTCTAGATTGATCTATACTTTCTATAGAGAAACCCAAGCCATCTAGTTTTTCCTGAATTTGATTGAATAACTCACTTTTATCAACATATGCCATAGTAAGAATTTATTTAAGTTTTTTAAAATTTTATTATGAACTAATATCCACAAAATTTTTCGAAAATTTAAAAATTAATATAGAAATACTTATTCTTAGACATTAGTATATCTTTGTAGAAGATATGAGTGAACAAAAGATCGACGTAAATAATCTAATTTTCAAAAAGGCTGTTGCCTTTGTCAATCAAACCAACCAAAATCTTTTTCTTACAGGGAAGGCAGGAACGGGAAAGACTACTTTTCTGAAATATATCCGTGAAAACTGTTATAAGAAAATGGCAATCACGGCACCCACTGGAGTAGCTGCGATGAATGCTGGCGGTACAACTTTGCATGCTTTATTCTGGTTGCCTTTTGGTGTTTTTGTAGAAGATTATGAGTTGAAGTGGGATGAGCAAGACAATAATATTTATAACAAAAATCGTTTATTCTCCACGATCAAATTAACCAAACAACGTCGAGCAATTTTGCAAGAGTTGGAAATGTTAGTGATCGATGAAGTATCTATGGTGCGTGCAGATACGCTAGATGCAATTGATGTGATTTTGAAGTCTGTTCGTCGCGATATGCGTCCTTTTGGTGGTGTTCAAGTGCTATTTATCGGAGATTTGTACCAGTTGCCACCTGTGGTTAGAGACCAAGAATGGCAGATTTTGCGCAATCATTATACGAGTCCTTTTTTCTTCAATGCAAAGGTGTTGCGTGCTACACCAATGATTAAACTAGAACTTCAGCACATTTATAGACAAAGTGACGATAAGTTTATCTCTGTCCTAAATAATATTCGAAATAATGAGTGTGATCAGCAGGATTTGGAGGAATTGAATGCACATTATAAAGAGGAATTTGTTCCCGAGAAAAACGAACAATACATTACATTAACATCACATAATCGATTAGCGGATCAAATTAACCAAGAGGAATTGGCGAAGCTTTCGGGTAAGATGCATAATGTTAAAGCGGTCGTGAAAGATGATTTTCAGCAAGGAGCTTATCCGACGGAGGAAACGTTAACACTAAAGCTTGGCGCACAAGTGATGTTCATTAAGAATGATACAGGCGAAGATCGTAAATATTTTAATGGCAAGATAGGTGTTGTCAAAGAACTAAATTTAGACAAACATCAGGTTTTGGTAGGTTTTAAGGACGGTTCCGAAGACGTGGTTGTCCGTCGAGAAACTTGGGAAAATATCAAATACAAGTACAATAAGGGAGAAGACAAGATAGAAGAAGAGGTATTGGGTACGTTTTCTCAATTTCCGTTGCGGTTGGCTTGGGCGATTACGATTCACAAAAGCCAAGGCTTAACTTTTGAAAAGGCAATTATCGACGCCGGAACTTCGTTTGCAGCAGGACAAGTGTATGTTGCGCTGAGTAGGTTGATGGGTTTGGAAGGTTTGGTGCTACGTTCCAAAATTGCGCCACATGCGATTCGTACGGATTTTCAAGTTGTGGATTTTATGAAGCAGCTCGTGAAAGAAGATGAAGTCGATGAAATTTTAAAAAATAGTCAACGCGCCTATCTTGGACAGATTTTATTGCAAAGTTTTCGTTGGACAAGCTTGACTGAGGCTGTAAGTGAGCTGCAGGAAAGTTTGAAAGACCGTAATATCGATAACAAAGAAGGCGTGGTCTCGTTCTTTTATTTGTTAGAACAGTCTATTAAGACGCAAGAGAAAGTCGCGCATAAGTTTATGCAGCAATTGCATGTTATGCTTTCGGACAAGGCAGCATTGGATTATCATAAAATTTGTGAACGCACGACTTCTGCTGTCAATTGGTTTTTGCCAAAAATGGAGGAGGAGCTTCTGAAAGCTACCGAAAAACACATTGAAGACTGGACTATTCGTAAGCGAACGAAGAAATATATACAAGAAGTCAAAGCATTATTGCTGGATTTCAAACGTAAATATGAAGTTTTGAAGCATTGTCTGACTATAGCGGAAGCATTGACCAAAGAGCAAGTCTTGGATGATTTACCATTGCAGATAAATGTTGTTAAAGATGAATCAGTAAAAGTAGCTGACGACGATGTTAATGAAGAGAAAGATACTAAGCAAATTACGCTAGATATGTATCAGGATGGGATGGATATTGCGCAGATTGCGCAAAAAAGAGGAATGGTCGAAGGTACGGTGTATGGGCATTTGATTCATTATGTAGGTACAGAAATTGAGGCTGAAGAATTGATCGATCTCAAAAAACTGGATAGAATTCTTGATGTACTTAAAGCAAACGAAGGAAAGTCTTCTTCGCAAATCAAAATCATCTTAGGTGATGATTATTCTTATCCAGAAATTAAGATTGGTCAAAAAGTGTTAGAAACTAAAGTTTAGCATTGTCTTCGCGATAAGCCTTTATTGTAATATATTTGTTGGGTTAATTTGAAGGCTTTGACAGCGAATAAAGATAAAAAGAAAGATTCTAAGCTGAATAAATGGTTAGTATTTACTTCCATGCCATTTCAAATGGGGGTGACCATTTATGTTTTTTATCTGTTAGGAGAGTGGCTGGATGGCAAGTATCAAGTCGAAGGTGGTTGGTGGACCAAAGGATTAACCATGTTGGGTGTTACGGTATCATTATTTCAATTTATCAAACAAGCCAACCGAATAAGTAAAAATGAATAACTATATTAGATATATTGTGATGTTACTCGTCGTTGGGGTAGCGTCTTATTTTGCACATACTTTAGTATTAAACGGAATAGAAACTAACCATTTCTGGGAGCAAACGGATTATACCCTGTTGGGGATGTATTCTTTTGGTGTTGGGATTTCCTTATTTGTAGTCGTATTGACGTTGTTGACACAATACGCAATGCCTAAAAATTTGGGTTTTGTGTTTTTGGCTTTGATGACAATTAATGCTATTGCGAGTTACATTTACATCAAAAATGGCTTAAATAAATTTGAAAATGACTTTATTGAATATAATTTCTTAGTTGTGTTTTTTCTGTTCCTTATTTTCGATGTTTTTGTGGCATTCAAGGCTCTTAATCAAGAAAATAATGCGCAGTAAACTTTTTATAAAAAAGTTTAAGTAAAACATATTATATGCCAAATAAAGTTGTATTTTTGCACAAAATTTTTCATTATTCAATAGTAATCTAAAATGGTGAATCTTAAAAGAGCACTTTTATTTTTAACAGTAATTTTATTTGCTGCCAATCCTTTCTTATCTCTAGCTGCTGAAGACGCACACGGTGAAACTCCAAAGTCTCAAGCGCAAGAAATTAATGAGCACATCGCACATCACTTGCAAGATGATCACTATTTTACTTTATTCAAAAAAGGTGAAGAATATGTAGGTTTTCCATTGCCAGTAATTTTGATTGATGGTGGTTTGAAAGTGTTTTCTTCTGGCGAGTTCAAAAAAGGAAACGGTGTAGTCGAGAAAGATGGTCAATTTTACAAAAATTACCACGGTAAGATTTACAAAACTGATGCTGCTGGAACAATCAACTACGATGCTGAGCATCACCCAACAAATGCAAAGCCTTGGGATTTTTCTATCACGAAAAACGTAGTAGGTTTAATGTTAGCTGCATTGTTGTTGTTCTTAGGATTTACTGCATTAGCTAAAACTTACAAAAAAGGTGCGAACGCAATTCCTACTGGAGTAGGTCGTTTCTTAGAGCCTTTAGTATTATATGTACGTGACGAAATGGCTAAACCAAACATTGGTCACCGTTACAAAGAATTTATGCCTTATTTATTGTCTGTATTCTTCTTGATTTTCTTATTGAATATCATGGGGCTTACGCCAATAGGATTTAACGTAACTGGAAATATCTCCGTTACATTGTGTTTGGCATTGTTTACTTTCTTTATCACGAATTTCAAAGCAAACAAAGATTATTGGAAGCACATTTTCTGGATGCCTGGTGTACCAGTTCCATTCAAAATTGTATTAGCACCGATCGAAGTTTTGGGAATGTTCACGAAGCCATTCTCTTTGATGTTGCGTCTTTTTGCTAACATCACTGCTGGTCACTCCGTAGTAATGGGTTTGATTGCGATCGTATATTTATTCCAACAACAATTAACAGTAGGTGGTAGTATAGGTGTGTCTATGTTATTGACATTGATCTTATTCTTCTTAGAATTGTTAGTTGCGTTTTTACAAGCGTTTATCTTCACGATGTTGTCATCACTATTCATTGGTATGGCAGTAGAAGAGCACGCTCATCATTAATCAGAATTTTTTGTTAAATTTTATATATTAAAATCATGGTAATTCCAAATTTAGTAGGTGCAGGTTTAATCGTAATCGGTGCAGGTATTGGTCTAGGTAAAATCGGTGGTTCTGCAATGGAAGCTATCGCTCGTCAACCTGAAGCAGCTGGTAAAATTCAAACTGCAATGATCATCATTGGTGCATTAGTTGAAGGTTTAGCATTCGGTGCTTTAATCTTAGGTGCATAATCCAAGTTGATTAAAAAGATCTAAACGTGACTTGCAACGGTTGGTTGTAAGTCATGTTTAAAACAAAAAATTAAAGACAACAAATAGAAAAATTCATATTTTATAAGCAAATATAATGGACGCATTAATTAATCAGTTCTCATACGGTTTGTTCTTTTGGCAATTAATTATCTTATTGATTGTAATCTTTATTTTAGGAAAATTTGCTTGGACACCTATTGTTAATGCTTTAGAGGAACGTGAAAAAGGTATTTCTGATGCTTTGGCTTCTGCAGAGAAAGCTAAATTGGAAATGGCACGTTTGACTAACGAAAACGAGCAATTGTTGAAAGAAGCACGCGAAGAACGTGACGCAATCTTGAAAGAAGCAAAAGAGTTGAAAGATAAAATCGTTGCGGAAGCGAAATTATCTGCGCAAACTGAAGGTGCAAAATTAATTGAATCTGCAAAACGTGAGATCGAAGATCAAAAATTAAAAGCGTTGGCAGAAGTTAAAAACCAAGTGTCTGCTTTGTCATTAGACATCGCACGCAAAGTTTTGACAAAAGAATTTGAAGACCAAGGTAAACAAGAAGCATTAGTGTCTGACTTGTTGAAAGACGTGAAATTAAACTAATATTACTAGCGTTAGCTTTTTAATATTACTAGTTTTTAATTTTTAATTTTATAAAATGTCAGTATTCAAAGTTGCTTCGAGATATGCTAAATCTATTTTGGATTTGGCAAAAGAGAAAGGTACGTTAGAGCAGGTAAAAGCCGAGATGGAAGAGGTTGCGAAAGTAATCAAATCTAGTTCGGAATTGAAGGCTGTATTGGCGAATCCTATCGTAAAAACAGATAAGAAGCAAAATATCTTAAAAGCATTATTCGAAGGAAAAGTAAGTGCAGAAGTGTCTACATTCTTCGATATCATGGTACGCAAAGGTCGTGGCGAATTAGTATACGCTACAGCTTTAGAGTTTGTTCGTGAATACAACGAATTGAAAGGTATCGTGAAAGCTGAAGTTATTTCAGCACAACCATTGTCTGCAGCTAATGTACAATCTTTAGGCAATACAATTGCTCAACAAATAAATGCGAATGTTATCCTTACGAATAAAGTAGATACATCATTGATTGGTGGATTTATCATTAAAGTAGGCGATAAGCAATTGGATGAGAGTATTGCTGGAAAATTAAATAAATTAGAAAGACATTTCATCAATCAAGGTGTTTAATCACATTGATGTAGTAAAAGTTAATAGAATCTAAAACCCCTTATACGAAGTAAAATGATAGAGGTAAGACCAGATGAAGTTTCGGCAATTCTAAGAGAGCAATTGTCAGGCTTTAAGTCAGAGGCCGAATTAGAGGAAGTAGGTACCGTGCTTACAGTTGGTGACGGTATTGCTCGCGTTTACGGCTTAACAAAAGTTCAATCAGGTGAGTTGGTTGAATTTTCAAACGGATTACAAGGTATTGTATTAAACTTAGAAGAAGACAACGCAGGTGTTGTACTTTTAGGTCCTTCAGATGAAATCAAAGAAGGTGATACAATCAAACGTACAAATCGTATCGCATCTATTAAAGTAGGTGAAGGTATGCTTGGTCGTGTAGTTAATACTTTAGGTCAACCAATTGATGGTAAAGGACCTATCGTTGGCGAAACTTATGAAATGCCTATCGAGCGTAAAGCTCCTGGTGTTATCTACCGTCAGCCAGTAACTGAGCCATTACAAACTGGTATCAAAGCTATCGACGCAATGATTCCTGTAGGTCGTGGACAACGTGAGTTAGTAATCGGTGACCGTCAAACTGGTAAAACAGCGGTATGTATCGATACTATCATCAATCAAAAAGAATTTTATGATGCTGGTCAACCAGTATTCTGTATATATGTTGCAGTTGGTCAAAAGAACTCTACAGTAGCTAATATTGTACGTGTATTGGAAGAAAGAGGCGCTATGGCTTACACAGTTGTAGTTGCTGCTTCTGCTGCTGATCCTGCTCCACTTCAATTCTACGCGCCAATGGCGGGTGCTGCTATCGGAGAATTCTTCCGTGATACAGGTCGTCCAGCATTGATCGTATATGATGATTTATCAAAACAAGCGGTAGCTTACCGTGAGGTGTCCTTATTATTGAAACGTCCTCCAGGTCGTGAGGCTTATCCAGGTGACGTTTTCTACCTTCACTCTCGTTTATTAGAGCGTGCAGCGAAAATCAACTCTTCTGATGATATCGCTCGTAACATGAATGACCTTCCTGAGTCTATCAAGCACTTAGTAAAAGGTGGTGGTTCATTGACAGCTCTTCCTATCATCGAGACACAAGCAGGTGACGTATCCGCATATATCCCTACTAACGTAATCTCAATTACGGATGGTCAGATCTTCTTAGAATCTAACTTATTCAATGCAGGTATCCGTCCAGCGATCAACGTAGGTATCTCGGTATCACGTGTAGGTGGTAACGCACAGATTAAGTCGATGAAGAAAGTATCTGGTACATTAAAATTAGATCAAGCACAATACCGTGAGTTGGAAGCTTTCGCTAAATTCGGTTCGGATTTAGATGCAGCTACTAAATCGGTATTGGATAAAGGTGTTCGTAACGTTGAGATCTTGAAACAAGGTCAATTCTCACCAGTATCAGTTGAAAAGCAAACAGCTATCATCTATGCAGGTACAAAAGGATTGTTGCGTAATGTTCCAGTGAACAAAGTACGTCAATTCGAAGAAGAATACTTGACGCAATTAGAGCAACGTCATCCAGAAGTATTATCAGCATTAAAAGCTGGTAAATTCTCAGATGAGTTAACAGACGTTTTAGAAAAAGTAGCTAAAGAATTAGCTTCAAAATATTAATTAGATATGAGATTATAGATATGAGATTTGAGAGTTAGTGTTCTCTTATCTCATATCTAAAAGTCTCACATCTTTTATCTGAAATATGGCAAATTTAAAAGAAGTAAGAAACCGTATCACCTCGGTGACATCCACGCAGCAGATTACCAAAGCCATGAAAATGGTTTCTGCGGCAAAATTAAAGCGTGCGACGAATGCTATCGTGCAATTGCGCCCTTATGCCAATAAATTAAGAGATATTCTTGCTCAAGTTTCAGCTTCTGTAGAAGGAAATGATTCTCCATATACTCAAGATAGAGTGCCTACTAAGGTTTTGATCGTAGTAGTGACTTCAAATAGAGGTTTGGCAGGAGCTTTCAATGCTAATGCTATTAAAACGACGAATAACTTGATCGCTACTAAATATGCGGATCAATTTGCGAGAGGTGATGTAAGTATGATTGCTATTGGTAAGCGTGGTCATGACTTCTTCTCTAAGCGTAATTTCAACGTTATTGGCAATCATAATGAATTATTCAACAACTTAGATTTCGAAAACGTATCTAAAGTGACTGAATACATCATGAATGAATTCAAAGAAGGAAATATCGACCGTGTTGAGGTTGTTTACAACCAATTCCGTAATGCTGCTGTACAAGTTTTGACTTCAGAACAATTGTTACCTCTATTGCCTGAAGAAAAGAAAGAAGACGCAGTTGAATTGGATTACATTATCGAGCCTTCAAAAGAAAAAATCATTGAAGAATTAATCCCTAAAGCGATTAAGATTCAATTGTACAAAGCGGTATTAGATTCTAATGCTTCGGAGCACGGTGCGCGTATGACTGCGATGGATAAGGCAACAGAAAATGCTGGTGACTTATTAAAGCAATTAAAACTTTCATACAACCAAGCTCGTCAAGCAGCTATTACAACAGAGCTTACAGAGATTGTTTCGGGTGCAGCTGCACTTTCAAACGGCTAAATAATTCCTTCGGGAATCTCAATAGAAAAGCGATGAAATTAATTTCATCGCTTTTTTTTGCTTCATATTATGCAAAAAATGTTTCACCAATATATGTGTGATATTATCAGTACGGATTAATTTCTATTGCACATATAGCATTACTATTTGTTATTTGCTAATTAGACGGGCTTAAATAGTACGTTGAAACATCACGTCATATAAGGTTAGAATTAGCTACATTTTCAAACATACATTTTGTTTATTGCTACAGCATAGCGTTTTTTTAGGACATAAAAATGGGGCTTATTGATAAAGCCCCATTCAATTTATTTAAAAAGTATTTGTTACTTATTTGCTTGTTTGAATTCTAAAAACTCTTTATGAAGTCTTAACAATTTGAAAGTAGAACTTACCATTTCATTTGTCTCAAGTAAGATAGAGAAGTATAATCTCGTATTTCTTGGACTAGTATCTGTTGTTCTAATATCATTGATTTGAAGATCCATTAATTCATTGATGGTGCTTTGAATCTTGTTACGTTGATTCATTACATTATCAATATTGGTAAATTCAAGGCGCTTGTACATATTGTATATTTCAGCGTACCAATTACTCAATTGCTTAGTTACTAGACGAAGATCTTCACCACGACTCGTTCTTAGCGGCTTGTGGTTATTGTCTACATGACTATGTGCATTATTAGCAATGATGTACAGGTTTTCAATAATATCTTGAAGATAACCTAACGAAATGATGTAGTAACGGCTTGATTTAGCTGAATTATCATCTAAGTTACGGATGAAATTATACAAATTATCGTTAGTAGAATCCAAATCCTTATTGAGCTTCTTTATCAGTTTTTTATTGATGGATAATGACGTTAAATCTGTTTTGATAAGATTCTCAATTACCTCACTATAGAATAAGTTTGCTTTTGCGACTACTTCACTGATTTGGTTAGAGCTTGCTTCTGTTACTTGTTGTAGAGAGCGAATATCTGTTTTTTCCAATTGAAGTTTACGTTCTGCTTGTTCAGCCACTTTTTTCTTATGGCTACGTGCATTTTGGAATAATAATAAAGCCAACACGATCAATGCAACAACAAAACTTACAATGCCACCTATTTTTAAGAAGTAAGCGATTACAAATGCACCTGTAAATGCACATGCAGCCGTGAAGAACCATCCACCAATTACATGGAATACACCTGATACACGATATACCGCAGATTCACGATCCCATGCTCTATCTGCAAATGCTGTACCCATCGCCACCATGAAAGTCACATAAGTAGTGGATAAAGGTAATTTCATTGAAGTTCCCAAAGCGATTAGACTACTCGCTACCATCAAGTTTACAGATGCACGAACCATGTCAAACATAGGTTCATCTTTTGACTTTTGTGTAGTAGCTGATACTGTCTGCTCAAATCGCTTATCCAATTTTGATTGCAATGTACGAGGCATCACGTACGATAACACATTACCTAAATTTACAAAACCTCTTACAATCCATCTTGATAATGTATTGGGTTGGAATTTCTCAGTAGCCGAATCTTGACTACTTAAGTTCATTTCCGTTTCGATAACCGTACGAGCTTTCTTTGATGTCCATAATGTAAAGATCATAATCAATCCACTGACAGATAAGATCCACATTGGAGCTACAATCTCCGATGAAGCCAATTCTGACATCATGTATGTATTGGGGTCTATTCCTGCACCAGCAGCCTGAAAAAATCCTATTGATTGAATAGCAGCTACAGGAACGCCGATAAAGTTTACCAAGTCATTTCCTGCGAAAGAAAGGGCGAGACCAAACGTTCCAACACCAACAATTACTTTTAGAATGTTGATATTAAGACGTGTAAGGATAAAGCTGAAAATAGTAAAAACTACAAAACTTCCACCTAATAAAGCCAATTCGTGTGTGTCAATCCATGTTTTTACGTCTTTGCTAATGAAAGTAACGGACTTTAACCCTTTGATTAGGATGAAGTAAGAAATCAATGCTAACGCAAGGCCACCAAAGAATACGCCAAATGTTTTAAGGCGTTTTTCAAATTGGAAGGTGAAAAATAAACGCGATATATATTGTACAATAATTCCTAATGAAAATGAAATCGCTACAGAAAGTAATATACTGACAACAATTTCAGATGCTTTTTCCGTATTTATATATTCTGGAAGTGTACTATAATCACCAGAAGTGGTCATAATTTTATATAAACCAAGACACACGGCACCACCAAGCAATTCAAATACAATAGAAACTGTTGTAGATGTAGGCAATCCAAAGTAATTGAATATGTCCAAAAGGATAATATCGGTAATCATGACGGCAAGGAATATGACCATGACATCATTAAAACTGAACATACTCGGGACGTAAATCCCGCTTCGGGCAATTTCCATCATCCCACTGGAAAAAACCGCACCACACAGAATACCTGCTGATGCAAGTATCATAATTAGTCGGAAAGAAAGGGCTTTTGATCCTAAACCAGAGTTTAGAAAATTCACAGCATCATTACTAACACCAACCATCAAGTCGATGACTGCTAAAACTATAAGTGTAATGATGACTAAATAAAGGTAGTGTTCCATACTTATATAAAGTTAACCCTACAAAAGTATGAAGCTAATGTTAACTTAATGTTAACATTAGCTAAGTTTGATTTATTTAAAACATTGTAATACAGATTCTGCCATTAAGCTTATACCTGCCATACTTGTATGTACGCCGTCATATGCCCAGTATTTTCCATCGGCTTCTTTTCCTGCCTTGTCAAATATGCTTTGGTAAGGTATGAATACTGCCTTGTATTCAGTTGCGATCTCTTTACTTACGCGCTGATAATCGCCAAATTCAGGATACCAGCTGTTGTCCACATGTTGTACATCTTTGACACCGAAAGGTTCTCCGATGATTAATTTTACATTAGGAAGATGCTGAAGCGTAAGATCCAGCATTTTTTGGTATTGTGCTTTATACTCTGCTGCTGATCCGTTATAGTTTCCATTTCGTTTATGCCAATAATCGTTGACACCAATCAGAATACTCAATACATTTGGCTTAATATCCAAGCAATCTTTTTGCCAACGCTCAATTAATTGAGGTACTTTATGACCACTGATTCCACGGTTATAGATTTGCAAATCTTTAGAAGCATGTTTATGTAAAAGTGTACGTGCAGCGTGTGCAGCATAACCTTTCCCCATCGCGTCTAAATCATTCGGACCAAGTCGATCTCTACTACGTCCGTGGTCTGTTATCGAATCGCCTTGAAATAGAATGATGTCGTTTTTGCGTAATTCAATTTTATTATTTTTTGCGGCAAATGATTCAGCATGAGTCAAGTTACTGCCAATAACAGTTGTGCCGATAGCTGCAAGCGATTGTTTTAGAAAACTTCTTCTGTCTTTCATAGTTTAAGGTTTATAACCCTAAAGTAGCGATATTAACAGAATTTATCAATTCCTTGCTTGATGATTTGACAAGCTTCATTGATTTCTTCCTTAGAAATAGTCAATGGAGGCGCTACACGTAAAGCCGTTTCGCAGTGTAAATACCAGTCTATCATGATGCCGTTGTCAGCACAGTATTTACTAACATTATATACTTGATCAAAGTTTTCTAACTGCAAACACATCATTAAACCCAATCCGCGAATTTCTTTGATTTTTGGATGCGCTAGTTCCTGACGGAATAATAGTGCTTTTTCTTCTACTCCTTCCACCAGCTGCTCTTCTAGAATTACTTTCAGCGAAGCTAATGCTGCAGCGCAAGAAACAGGGTGACCACCAAATGTCGTGATATGTCCCAACATCGGATTGGCTTTGATAACATCCATAATTTCTTTAGGTGCTACAAACGCACCTAAAGGCATACCGCCTCCAATACCTTTTGCCAACATCAAAATATCAGGAACGACACCAAAATGTTCAAATGCAAACAGCTTACCTGTACGTCCAAAACCTGTTTGAATTTCATCGAAGACTAATAATGCACCAACCTCCGTACATTTAGCACGTAATGCTTGCATATATTCCGCAGATGGTACACGTACACCTGCTTCGCCTTGGATAGCTTCTACAATGACTGCAGCAGTTTTATCTGTAATAGTTTCTAAATCTGTCTGGGAGTTAAACTCGATAAAGTCAATTTCTGGTAGGAGAGGAGCGTAAGCTTCTTGATATTGTGTACCACCTATTAAACTCAAAGCACCTTGTGTACTGCCATGATACGCATTCTTAGCCGCAATAATTTGCCGACGACCTGTGTATCGTTTCGCAATTTTCATCGAACCTTCTACAGCCTCCGCGCCCGAATTGGTTAAGTAAACTGAACCAAAAGATGAGGGCAGGTTTTCTAATAGTTTAGTCGCAAACTGTACTTGTGGCGCTTGTACAAACTCACCATAAACCGTTACGTGCAAATATTTTTCCAATTGCTCTTGAATTGCTGCAATCACTTTAGGATGGCGATGACCAATATTACTTACATTAAAACCAGATACTAAGTCTAAATATTTCTGTCCTTGAGGTCCGTAAAGGTAAGAAGCTTCAGCTTTTTCAATTTCTATAAGTCGTGGACTTTCTGATGTTTGAGCTGTGTTTTTCAGGAAAAGCTCTCTATTACTAATCATAGGACAAAGGTACTAATGATTAATTAAGTGAAAAAGTTAATGTTTGTTTGTTTTTTTGTCAATAATTTTACCTTAGAATTAAATCAAAGACTTTTATTATGAAATATTTTTATATTTTCTTGTCCATTATACTGTTGAGTAGCTGTGAGCCATTATTTAATGATCTAATATGCAGTTATGAAGGATATCGAACTAAAAAAGATAATATGAATAGATGTTATTATACCAATGGTATTGGACAAGAGATTTTCGTTGATAATTCTTATTGTAATTGTTTATTATAACTTTATAAAGATAAATATGAAAATTAACTATATCAGTTTTCTCCTATTTGGAATATTTCTTTTGACTACAGCTTTTCATTGTGAACCAGTTCGTCCAGAGGCCTTTCCAATTGAAGAATTAAAGGATGCGAAAGTTTTTGCCACTATTACACCAGCTAAAGATGTATATAAAGTCGGAGATACAATCAAATGTGTTTTGAAGGTTAATAAAAGTGACTGGAATAATTGGAAAGGATTTAGTTCTGCAATTTATAGCACGTTTATACTTTTTGATAATAATAACAATGATGGAAGATATTTATCTCCATTATTTGATATTAGTAAGATGAATAATTCAATCGTAAGTCATAATAATGAAACTTATTTTGAACAAATTATTTATTATGAACTTTTAGAAAGTAAAAATTATCTTTTGGGAGTTAGATTTCGAGATTTATCGGAGAATAAAAACTTAAGTTTTGATACATTCTTAGAGGTTGAGTACTGGGGAAACGAAGTGACGTATCACCAAATGGTTCCTATATATTTTACTAATAACAATCAACGATATATTACCTTAAATGTTGTGGAGTAAAATAATAAACTCATTTAATTAGAAGAAAAGTTGTTAGATACTTTCTGTTGTCTATATGAAATAGTAAAGCCCCAATCAACGATTGAGGCTTTACAAAATATCTAAAAGACCTAATTATTCTGCGATAATCAAGAAATAATTTTTTTTACCTTTTTGCGCAACTAAATATTTGTTGTTGATTAAATCGCCAGCTGTTACAGTTTGTTCGATATCGCCTAATTTTACTTTATTCAGTGATACGCCACCGCCAGTCAACATTTTCTTAGCTTCGCCTTTTGAAGCAAAAACTTGCGTTTGTACGGCTAATAAGTCCAAAATATTAACTCCAGATTCCAATTCAGCTTTGCTAATTGTAAATTGAGGTACACCATCAAAAACTTCCAAAACTGTATCGTGTTCTAAATTCGCCAAGAATTCCAAAGAACCATTACCAAATAAGAACTCGGAAGTTTTAACCGCTGTCTCGTAAGCCTCTTTAGAGTGTGTACGGATCGTGATATCCTCCGCCAAAGCTTTCTGTACGATACGTAAATGTGGCGCAGCATCATGTTCAGCTACGATAGCTTCGATTTCTTCTTTCGAACGTAGTGTAAAAATATTAATCCAGTTTTTCGCATCGTCATCCGTTGCATTCAACCAGAATTGGTAATATTTGAAAGGCGAAGTTTTCTTCGGGTCTAACCATACTGCACCAGATTCCGTTTTACCGAATTTCTGACCGTCAGATTTTTTAATCAACTGCGTAGTCAATGCGTAAGCTGTACCTTGGTCTTGACGACGAATCATCTCCGAACCTGTTACAATATTTCCCCACTGATCCGAACCACCCATTTGGATTTTGCAATTGTGGTGTTTCCACAAATAATAAAAATCATATCCTTGAATCAGTTGATAAGTAAACTCCGTGAACGATAATCCGTTATCACCTTCTAAACGTTTCTTTACCGAATCCTTAGACATCATATAGTTGACCGTAATCAACTTACCTACGTCACGAATAAAATCCAAAAAGCTGAAATCTTTAAACCAATCGTAGTTATTTACCATTTTAGCGTCGTTTTCGCCGTCGCCAAAATTTAAAAACTTCGCCAATTGATTTTTAAGACAAGTTACATTGTGATTCAATGTAGCTTCGTCTAAAAGATTTCTTTCTGCAGACTTGAACGATGGATCACCGATCATTCCTGTAGCACCTCCGACAAGGGCAACAGGTTTGTGTCCTGCATTTTGAAAATGGATTAAAGTCATGATTTGAGTCAAATGCCCCACATGTAAAGAATCGCCAGTTGGGTCAAAACCGATATAACCTGAAACTTTTTCTTTGTTCAGTAAATCTTCTGTTCCCGGCATGATATCTTGAAGCATGCCTCTCCAACGTAATTCTTCTACAAAACTCATAACGATATGATTATATATTTTTTGATTTAAGATTGCAAAGATAGCAGATTATGACGTATATTACGACTAATAATTCTGTAATTGCTGCATTTTGAATTTTTTGTCACATTACTATTTCGAACGATATGCTGTTCATTCTGAGCAAGTGTTAGGCGGACTTTTGCCTGATTTATTAAAGAATGCAGACAAAGACAATTCTTTTCAGCTTCATAAATTTTCACCCATGCTGCCGATAGGTATAAAGAGTGAATCGATTACGGAGGGATGGAAAAGACATCTTTTGGTAGATAAAATTTTTCATAGTTCAGATTTCTTTTACCATCATACCCATCAAATTCGTAAAATCATTGAGCAAAACGTTGTCGATTTACCAGTTAGAGCATCTTTTTTAGCCCACATTAGCTTAGAATTATTACTTGACCACAAGCTTATAGCGAATAATCTACTTTCCGTATCTCGATTGTACGAACATTTAGAACATATTGATAAAATTACTTTAACAAAGTACTTGGAAACTTTTGAGACAGTGGATGTAGAAAGATTTTACAACTTTTATGATAGATTTGTTTCCTCAAAATATATCTTTGACTATGCAAAAGTGGAAAATCTTCCACATGCATTATTCAATATTTGTAAGAGAGTATGGAAATTTACACCTGAAAAGCGTCATTTTGAAGTACTCGCAATGCAGCTAGATGAATACCAACGCGAGAAATTGAAAGATTATTACGATATCTATATATCTATCACGCAACAGTTGGATTAAAAGTTTTAATGACCAAAATATTAATTATATGAAAAACCAACTTTTCAAAAAGAAAAGTGTTGACCAGATACTACTTGATGCAGAGACTAATGGTAGTGGACTAGCTAAAATATTAGGTGTTCGGGATTTGGTTTCGTTGGGAATAGCTGCTATCGTCGGTGCTGGGATTTTTAGTACAATTGGTTTGGCGTCATATAATGGTGGCCCTGCCGTATCGATGTTATTCGTTTTTGTTGCCTTTGCTTGTGTTTTTACAGCACTTTCTTATGCTCAGTTTGCAAGTACAGTTCCAGTTTCAGGATCTGCTTACACTTACGCATATGTGGCCTTCGGCGAATTATTTGCATGGATTATTGGATGGGCATTGGTTTTAGAATATGCGGTTTCCAATATGGTAGTCGCTATTTCATGGTCGCAATATTTTGTGTCAATGCTCGAAGGATTTGGGATACATCTCCCCAAATGGATGACAATGGCTCCGGGATATGCCACAGAAGCGCACGCAAAAATGCTTGAAGTAGGCGTTGATAAATTGACTGGAATTGACAAAATCGCTTTGCAAGCATATGAAACTGCGCCTAAAATAGGAGAGATACCTATCATTTTTGATATGCCAGCAGGGTTAATCACCGTATTGGTGACGTGGTTGGTTTATATTGGAATAAAAGAATCACAACGAGCAAGTAATATTATGGTTATCGTTAAGATTGGGATAATATTGGCTGTAATCTTTGGAGGTCTTTTCTTCGTCAAACCAGAAAACTGGACACCATTCGCACCCAACGGACTTGGAGGTGTGATGAGTGGTGTTGCAGCTGTTTTCTTTGCTTTCATTGGTTTTGACTCGATTTCGACTACGGCTGAAGAGTGTAAAAATCCACAACGTGACCTGCCAAGAGCGATGATTTATTGTTTGGTAATTTGCGCTGTCTTATATGTGTTGATTACTTTGGTTTTGACAGGAATGGTTAATTATACTGAATTGAATGTGAAAGATCCATTGGCTTATGTTTTCCAATATGTTGGGTTTGACCATATGGCAGGAATTATTTCGGTAACATCTGTAATTGCTATTACTAGTGCATTATTGGTATTCCAATTGGCACAGCCGCGCATTTGGATGACGATGAGTCGCGATGGTTTATTGTGGAAAAAATTCGCTACAATCCATCCCAAATATAAAACTCCATCGTTTGCTACAATTGTTACAGGTTTTGTGGTAGCAATTCCAGCATTATTTTTCAAAATGGATTTCTTTGTGGATTTGACTTCAGTAGGGACATTCTTTGCTTTTATATTAGTTTGTGCAGGTGTACTTTATATGGATAAATCGGGGCTTTCTGCGAAGTCTAAATTTAAAGTGCCTTACGTCAATGGAAAATATATAGTCGGATTGAGTTTTATTGTGGGAATAGGGTTGATGTATTTGTATGGTCAAGATAGCTTGGCAGAATGGAAAACTTTGGGTGCTTCGGAAGTTATTTTACATAAATCGCTCGTGGTAATATTCTGGCTGACTTGGTTAACCATGAGTATTCTTTCTTATAAACATAATTTTTCACTGCTTCCAGTGATTGGTATATTGGTTAACCTGTATCTGATGACAGAGTTAGGTGCCAGTAATTGGTTTATATTTATAATTTGGTTAGCGATTGGATTGGTAATCTACTTTATGTATGGGTACAAAAATTCAAAATTAAGAACACAGGAATAAAAGAAATTTACACAAAGAATTAAAATAATACAGCCACTTCAGAAAGAGTGGCTGTATTATTTTAATTAGTTCGATGAAGTCGAATATTCTCTGTTGTCGGAATATTAAGCGGAACTCTTTCCAGTGTTACAAAACTGCTGTCTAAACCAAAGCCCTTTTCTTCACTTAAACTGAATCGGCGTAGAATTTTGTAGATTTCCATTACAATACGATTTGGCCAAGTCAAAGCAGAAGTTTTGGTAAATACCTTCTCCAATACGACAAAGTTGAAATCTCCCGGAATTTTGTGTTTCTTAAGCGTGTCGTATTGACTGATGATGTCTACTTCGCCTTTTTGAACCATATCTTCCACAACTTTTCGGAAAAGTAAACTCACGCGTTGTTCTTCCCGAAATCCTAATTTGAAATCTATTCGAATTAATTTGCCTGGAATTAATTGTTCCACCGTATATTCTCTACCGTGAGGTGCATCAGTCACATCTACGTGAACAAACCAATATACATCAGCGCGTTTTGGTTTTTTATTTAAAATGGAATAGATGACTTTAGCTTCAATTTCATGTTTGTTATTTGCACTAGTTAGATATACCAGTTGAGACGCAAATGTTGGCACCGAACGATCTTTATTGAGCTCATCAATAATAGGGAAATACTCGTCTATCGCTACAAAACGGACAAATTCATTTTTAATTTTACGCGCTCTAAACCATGCATACATAATTATAAATATACTTGCTGCAAGAAGTAGTGTCAACCATCCTCCATGCGTAATCTTAACGCCATTACCAAAGAGAAAAGTTACTTCTATGGTAAAGTACACAACAGCAAAAACTCCGATCAACAGTTTGTTGATTCTACGTCTCAACATGAAGAAGATCATTAAGATTGTCGTAGACAAAAACGTTAAATTGATTGCCAATCCATAAGCGGCCTCCATATTACTGGATTTTTCGAATACGAAAATTATCAGCATACAGCCAATAAATAATATCAAATTTATGGATGGAACGTATAATTGCCCTTTTTGATTACTTGGATACCGAATGCTAACCTTCGGCCATATATTCAATCTTACAGCTTCAGATATTAATGTAAATGATCCTGTTATCATGGCTTGACTGGCGATGACAGCAGCGATTGTCGCAATTGCAATTCCATATACTAAAAACCATTCTGGCATAATGGAATAAAATGGATTCATTTCTCCGATAGATTGACCATCATGTGCAATCAACCACGCGCCTTGTCCAAAATAATTTAAAATGAGGGTTAATTTAACGAATATCCAACTTACACGGATATTATCCTTTCCACAGTGTCCCATATCCGAATACAAGGCTTCTGCACCGGTAGTACACAAGAATATAGCGCCAATTATAAATAAGGCATTAGGGTAGTGGATTATGGTTTGTAATGCATAATAAGGATTGATAGCTTTTAATATTTCTGGAGCATGATCAATAGCATTAAAACCAAGAATCCCAATAACACTAAACCAAACCAACATTAGTGGGCCAAATACTCGACCTACAATTGAAGTCCCAAAACGCTGAATCAAAAATAGACAAGATATAATTGCAATAACGATTGGTACTGTAGGAATGTCTGGATTAAAAATTGCAAGACCCTCGATCGCAGACGAAATGGTAATAGCAGGGGTAATCATGCCATCCGCTAACAGCGTGGAGGCACCTACAATAGCAGGAATAATAAGCCATTTCGCTTTACGTCGCACGAGCGAGTAAAGGGATAATATTCCTCCTTCGCCCTTATTGTCTGCATTTAATGTAATAAGGACATACTTAATTGTTGTCTGAATTGTCAATGTCCACAATACACAGGAAACACAGCCTATAACCAATTCCTTGTTAATAATATTGTTGTTGAAAATAGCTTTGAAAACATATAATGGTGAAGTACCGATATCACCGAAAATAATGCCTAGGGAAATTAATAAACCTGCTCCACTGAGCCGATTCAAGTGTGGATTATGGTGGGAGCCCATATATTTTTTCTATCTAATAATATTTTATTTCGGTAGCCAATTTATAGCAATTATTCGACATAACGAATAATCTTGTTAAAAATTGTTAATTGTTCAAAAAAAATATTTATTTTTAACTCCTGATAACCAAAATCGAGTTACATTTGTAATATCGATTAAATGAATAAAAAAAATTCAATCTTAAACCACAACCATCATTAATTGTCGAATAGAGAAGATGAATAGAATTAATTTAAAAGTTGGTAATATGTTGAAAGTTAGAGTACTTGCTCTAGCCATATTCTCTTTTGGGTTATTCGGTTCTGCTGTTTATGCAAATTCTTTGCCCGTTGATGCTTCAATGTCAATAGATAGAGAAAAAGAAACCGCCGACAAATTGATTACCAATGTGAAAGCTTCTTATAATCCCGTGGTTGAACAAATCGTTGTTTCATTTAATTTGGCTAAGCAATCTTCTGTAACAATCAAATTAATGGATGCTTTGGGAAATGAAGTTTTGCATCTGTTCAACGGTAATCTAGATGAGGGCAATCAGAATCATCTTTTTGATACGAATGAAAAAGTCACTCCAGGCTTTTATTTCTTGCGCGTAGCTTCGGGATCTGAAACTATTGTAAAACGTATTTCCATTAAATAAAATTACATTTATCTTTCTTATTTAGATTTATGGCTGTGGATTATATCTTCCATTTCTATAAATTCTTTATCAATATCAGTATTTTCTTTTTTCGTAAATAAAGACACCACAATTGTTGCGACAAAGCTAATTGCAAATCCAGGAATGATTTCATACAATTCTTTGAAATTATGTGGAATATAAACCCATCCCAATACGGTCAAAGCACCCAGTATCATTCCTGTCAATGCGCCTTGCGTAGTTGTGTTTTTCCAAAATAGCGAAAGAATAATTAACGGTCCAAACGCTGCAGCAAAACCAGCCCATGCATTTCCTACAAGATTAAGAATGCTATCTTTTGGAGTTAAGGAAAGTAAAAAGGCGACAATTGCGACTAATAATACAGCTATTCTGCTGATGATTAACAAATGTTTTGAGCTTGCATCTCGTTTGATAAACGCTTTGTAGATATCTTCTGTCATCGAGCTCGAAGTCACTAATAATTGAGAAGAAATAGTACTCATTACGGCAGCTAAAATCGCGGAAAGTAAAAATCCTCCAATCAATGGATGAAACAAGTACCGGGAGAAAAATATAAAGACAGTTTCCGCATTTTCTTTAGAACCATCAAAAAATGCCATTTTTTCGGGTAACTGGGCAGACATGTAAGCAATTGCAAATAATCCAACAAGAATAGCTCCACCAACCGTTAAAATCATCCAGCCGATTCCCACACGTCTTGCCTTGGTTAATTCTCTTACGTCATTAATAGCCATAAAACGTACCAAAATATGAGGCTGTCCAAAATAACCTAATCCCCATGCAAGCAATGAAATAATACTTACGACTGAACTTCCTTTTAATATATCTAAGTAAAATGAATTCTTTGCTTCGATAATACGCAATGTATTAGTAAATCCATCAAGATTCATTAGCATCATGGCAGGAACTAGAATTAGGGCAATTAACATAATTGTTCCCTGCACAAAATCTGTTAGACTAACTGCTAGAAAACCACCAAGAAATGTGTATAATACGACCACGAAGCTCGTGACAATTAGTCCAGTGCTGTAATCCATTCCAAAAGCAGATTCAAACAATCTTCCTCCTGAAACCATTCCTGCTGAAGTATAAAGCGTGAAAAATACAAGAATTAGGATACTAGCTACGATTTTGAGTAATTGCGATTTGTCTTTAAATCGATTTTCAAAGAAAACGGGTAGAGTAATTGAATTATTCGATATTTCGGTGTAAACTCTCAGTCTTGGTGCTATGAGTATATAATTTAAATAAGCTCCAATGGTCAATCCTATGGCTATCCATGTAGCTGAAATACCAGACAAATACACCGCTCCTGGCACTCCCATCAATAGCCAACCGCTCATGTCTGCAGCACCTGCGGATAAAGCAGTGACTACTGCGCCCATTTTTCTGCCGCCAATCAGAAAATCATCTGAACTGTTTTTAGTCTTTGCGTACGAATAAAATCCTATAAGGATCATTAATAACATATATAAACCGATAGAAATGTATTCGTATGTATTCATAAAAATAGCTTTATTGAATCGAAGATAGTCAAAAGCAACAAAAAAGCGTTATTCTTTTGGAATAACGCTTCATGTATCAGCGAATTTTGTGTTTATTTCTTTTCTTCCAAGAATCTTTCGATGTCTTTTGGATTTTTAACCTTATTTTTTGTCAGAGCTAGATTTATAACCTCCGACATTTCAGTTACGTAATGGAAATTCATGTCTTTAATGTAATCTTCTTTGATTTCCAAAATATCTTTTTGATTGGATTTACAAAGAATGATTTCTTTGATGTTAGCGCGTTTTGCTGCCAAAATCTTTTCTTTGATACCACCTACAGGAAGAACTTTTCCACGTAATGTAATTTCACCTGTCATCGCCAATTTTTCTTTCACTTTACGTTGCGTAAATAAAGAAGTCAACGCTGTCAACATGGTGATACCGGCAGAAGGACCGTCTTTTGGTGTAGCTCCTGCTGGTACGTGAATATTCACATCCCACGTATCAAATACTTTGTAATTAATACCAAATTCATCTGCATGCGAACGCAAATATGCCATTGCAATTGCTGCTGACTCTTTCATCACGTCCCCCAAATTACCAGTCAAACTTAATTTTCCTTTGCCTGGACTCAAGCTTGATTCGATGAAAAGAATATCACCGCCTACAGCGGTCCATGCCAATCCTGTTACGACACCTGCTACATCGTTATTTTCGTAGATATCTTTATCAAAAATTGGTGCGCCTAAAACCTCTTCGACCATATCTGCATTAATGTTTGCAGCATAAGGTTTCTCCATTACGATTTTTGTCGCGACACCACGTACGATAGAACCAATCTTTTTCTCTAAACCCCGAACTCCCGATTCACGTGTGTATTCTTCGATTACTTTCTCAATGATTTTTCCTGACAAGGCAACATCTTTCGTACCAAGGCCGTGCATTTCACGTTGCTTTGGTAATAAATGCTTCTTCGCAATCTCAATTTTCTCTTCAATGGTATAACCGTTCACTTCGATGATTTCCATTCTATCCAATAATGCGGGCTGAATTGAGCTCAATGAATTCGCTGTAGCGATAAACATCACTTTGGATAAATCGTATTCCATTTCTACATAATGATCGTAGAAATTGGTATTTTGCTCAGGATCTAATACCTCCAATAAAGCAGATGAAGGATCACCTTTGAAGTCAGCACCCAATTTATCGATTTCATCCAATACAAAAACAGGATTTGAAGTTCCAGCTTTTTTCAACGATTGAATAATACGACCCGGCATCGCGCCGATATAAGTTTTACGATGACCTCTGATTTCCGCTTCATCACGGACACCACCTAACGCCATACGTGTATACTTACGACCCAAAGCTTTCGCAATTGATTTTCCTAGGGACGTCTTACCGACTCCCGGAGGGCCAACAAGACATAAAATAGGTGCCTTCATATCGTTTTTCAGCTTTAATACCGCTAAATATTCGATAATACGTTGCTTTACTTTTTCTAAACCGTAATGGTCTTTATCTAAAACCTTTACCGCACGATTTAAATCAAATTTATCTTTAGTGAATTCACCCCAAGGTAAATCCAACAGCAATTCAAGGTAATTCAATTGCACCGAATAATCAGCTGCAGCAGGATTGATACGCGCTAACTTTTCTAATTCTTTAGAGAAATGTTTGCTGACCTCTTCTGGCCATTTCTTAGATTTACCACGAGCGCTTAAGTTTTCAATTTCCAAATCAGGCGTATTTCCACCCAATTCTTCTTGAATAGTCTTAAGTTGTTGATTTAAGTAATAATCGCGTTGTTGCTTATCTAAATCAATGCGAACTTTGTTTTGAATCTGATTCTTAAGCTCCAACATTTGGACTTCCATTGTCAAATGCTCTAACAAAAGTTTTGCTCTTTTGACAAAATCTTTCATCTCCAACAATTCTTGCTTAGCTTGAAGTTCCAACGCCAAGTTTGATGAAATGAAATTCACCAAGAAAGTTGGGCTTTCAATGTTTTTGATAGCGATACCTGCTTCCGAAGGAAGATTGGGTGATAATTGAATAATTTGTAAAGCCAGTTCTTTAATTGAAGAGATAAGTGCTTTGAATTCCTTACTACTCGTTTTTGGCTTTTCTTCAGCAAAGCGTTCTACTTTAGCTTTGATATATGGCTCTGATTGAACAAGTTCATTTAGTTTGAAACGTTGTTTACCTTGGATAATGACAGTAGTATTACCATCAGGCATTTGCAACACTTTGATAATACTTGCGACTGTTCCAATTTTATTTAGTTGATCGAAATCGGGATCTTCGACGCTCATATCTTTTTGAGATACGACGCCGATAGTTTTTTCGCCTTTGTACGCTTCTTTGACTAATTTAATTGATTTATCACGTCCTACAGTAATAGGAATTACTACTCCAGGAAATAAAACAGTATTTCGTAACGGCAGGATAGCTAATATTTCAGGTATATCTTCGTTTCGCATTTCATCTTCATCTTGCTGACTCAATAGTGGAAAAAATTCCGTATCCTCATTGATAATGGGGATTGCTTGATTGAAGTCGAACGTGTTAAATTTGCTCATATGTATATTTTTCCTTCTCCGACAAGATGTCAGATTTGTATGTATATTTTAAATCTTTGTGATACGTTATAGTATATTGCAAGTGGAATGCCAAATACAAATTTGGTATCATTTGTGCTATATGAATTGCGTTTACTGCTATTTCGTCAGCAATATAATTGCTATATGGCAGTTTTAGAAATTAATTAGAAATGGATATTTTCGATGTAGAACATGTAGAATGTGGAAATGTTTATAAGTATTTGTTGACGGCTTAAACTTAATGTGGCAAATTTACTCTAATTAGGATAGAAACAATTAAAAATACACGATATGAACTTTAATTATTTGAATAGCAGATTGAAATCAGTGAAAATTGGCTTTTCAACGTTGGCTCTAGCGATGCTTGCATTAACTGCATCTGCACAACAACAAGAGGAACACAAAAATCCAAATGTACGTTTGGGACAAAAAGCATTATTGGATGGTGATTTTAAATCGGCTGTTACGCATTTACAAAAAGCACTTCCTGCCGAAGCAAATGATCCTAATGTACTTTATCTTTTGGGGTATTCGCAATTCCAATCTACAGATTTCAAAAAAGCTGCAGATACATTTGGCAAAGTAGTCGCACTTGATGCCAAAAATGCTAATGCCTTGTATTACAAAGCGAAAGCTAACAATACTTTAGCCGTAGAAAAAGATTCTAAATTAACAGTTGCACAAAAAGAGCAGTTATTACAATCTGTTGTAGCAGATTATACTAAAGCAATCGCAATCAATGCTAGCGATGCCAAATTATATCAAAATCGTGCGGTAGCGTATAGAGATTTAGGTATCTTGAAGGGTACAGCAGGTGCTGCTGGTTATAACAAACAAATCGCAACTGATGCTTATACTAAAGCGGTGGCTGATTATGAGAAAGTATTAAGCTATGATGCGAATAGAAAGGACATTCAAACAGAGCTTAAAAAAGCAAAAGTTTACAGAGATCTTTTAAAATAACAACAAACAACAATTAAATATGAAGATGAAGTGCGTAAATGCATTTCGTCTTTTTTTATTGAATTCGTGTGTATGTTTTGCTTATAAAAGTAATTGAGGATTCCATCAATTTTTGTAATGCTTCCAAATTGATATCACTTAATTTCTTGATATAAATACAGGCTTTGGCTACTTTAAACTTTCCGAGATCGTCTAGTAAGTACTTGTGCTCTTCAGCTCCAATATAGACGTAAAGTGAAATGGCAGCTTTGCGTGGCGAAAATCCTAAAAGCGGTGCTTCTCCGCTCTGTCCTGAGTCATATTTATACTGATATTTACCAAAACCTATGATGGATGATCCATACATTTTAGCTTTTTCTCCCGTAGCTTTTTCCATTAAATTAATTAATTCTAAGCTATCTTCGCGTTTTTGAATATCTTCTACCGTATTGATGAAATCTAATACGTTTGCATCGGTAAATTGTGTCTTGTTTTCTGCCATTCTTTAGCAATTAAGATTAGTCGCGTTTTTAAATTCAATCAATACCTTCAGATGTATGCTCTACGAACGATTTGAAACTGTTTAATATGGCTTGCCAACCTTCCTTTTGCATTTCTACAGAATTCATGTTTTCCGCTTCGAAGTCAATAATTATTGTGGTTTTATTTGATTGATGTTGAAAATTAATAAAGACTCTTCTGTCATCATCCATTTTGTAAACAATTTTTTGATTGGGGATTACATCCAAATACTCACCTTCAAAGTCAAACCCAAAGCTACCATCTTTAGCTTCCATTCTATTTTTAAATCTACCACCAATGCGCAAATCGTTAGAAGATAATGGACAATGCCAATCTGGACTTGCTTGATTCCATTTCGTGATCGATTCGGGATTATTATAGTAATCCCATACTGTTTTTAATGGCGCATTAATTTCGGTTTCAATATGTATCAATTGCTTTTCCATTTTTTTAAAGTTTGTATTTATCATGAAGACCCTTCCCAGATAAAATCATCGGAGCAATTTTTTCTAGGCGAGATGCTTTTGTTTTATCTAGTTTGGCTTCATTGATATATTGAATGTATTCTTTCTGACGCCCAGTAGTCAAAGCATTAAAAGCTTTGTTGAGATCTGAATTATTCACTAATTCTTCTTTTAAAATCCCTATTGGCTCTAATATTTTTCTTTCGATAGGAATAAACTTTCCATCCACAATCGTTTGTATGCTATCGTTAATATATTCTAAAATTTTATCCTCATCAAATGGAGTACTTTCTTGTAAACGCCATTGCCGCAAAGATTTTGTTTTTCCTTCTGTCGCAGCCACTAAAACTTTGTAAGGATCAGCTAAAAACACCCCATTGTAAAACCAAATGGAGAAAAAATGTTTAAAACCAGCCCAGCCGACAACATTTTTGCCCTCATACGTATAAATATCCATGCCCCATTTAATTTCCTTTTTAAGGCTGGTTTTTTGAATCAATTGTGCCATCTTTTCGTACAACTCTTCCCACTGCCCGCGATAAGCAGTCCAATTTGGACTTTTTTTATCTTTTAATAGATTAACATTAAAAAGTACAATGGATTCTATGAGCTTTCTTTTCAACGGGACTTCATTTGGGATTTGTATTGCTCCTTTAGAAGTTTTATAACATGAAAGTTGATCTTTAAAAGCTTCAATAGCATCAGGTCCGGGATAAATCCCAATGTGTTTTTTGAATTGTCCAAAATGTATCAGATTGCCATTAAATTTATACGTTGGCATTCCATATGAAATTGTTTCTTTGGTCTCGATTGGTACTATTCCAGCGATTATTGATCGCAACTCATGCAGTTTTGCCTGTCTTTCATATTCCTGAAAAGCGATATAAGTATCAATATTTTCAAATTCAGTATTCATTACCGTTTAATGTTTCATAAAATCGAAAGCTCCTTGACGAAGATTTACTCCATATTCCAAATAAGCCTTTAGGCATGCGAGAAAGTTTGCCCAACCTTCTGTCTGTCCTATAGCCTGTTTGGTACCTTCTTCATCTGGATTAAATTTACCTTCTTTGACTCGAACTACGGTTGTCATAGGCGAAGTTTTTTCAAGAAATATTTCGACTAGCATATCAGGATCACCACCACTCCAATCAAATGAAATGTAATCGTATGGTTGGACGATTTGTCCTTCCACAGGAAATATATCGTCAAATTCTGGAAACTTCCAATCAACAGTAGATTTATTGTCTAGTCTATCACTTCCACTTTCAATAAAATATTTGTTCATTTTATTAGGGTCTACAATTGCTTCGTACACTACTTCAATTGGTTTAAGTATTTGGATGGATGCTTTGGCTGTGATTATTTGGTCCATATCGTTAGTTGTTAAAAATTATATGTTCTTTTAGAACAAATTTGTACTGTACTCTGTTTTACTTTAAAACATTATAAACTAAGAATTATACATTATGAAAAAGTATTTCACCTTATTATGGGAGCGATCGTTGTTGTTAATTATGTTCGTTTTCACATCGGTTCAAACATTTGCACAATACAAAGGGCTTGATATAGATGTAGATATTAATAAAAATGATGATGATTTGTTTGCAAAACCTTGGGTGTGGATTGTAGGAGCTGCAGTATTTGTTTTGATTTTGGTAGCAATTCTTCGTGGCGGTAAAAAATAGTATTTTTGTTTGGTAATGTAAGTTAATTACGAAGGTAGGTTGCATATATGTGCAACCTACTTATTTTAGAATACCTTGTGGAGCGAATATTGATTAGCCATTTCGCTTTCTATGATATTACCTGTACTGTCCGTTTGTAATAATACATTCTCTCCAACTTTGTACTTTGTATCTATTTCTTTCGCTTTCAAATGCACTACGCTACCATTGTTGTGCCACATGAATTTCCCTGTATCTTGAAGTGTCGTATTGCGCTCCAAATATTCTGCGTAATACGCGTATGTACCATCTTCGTAAAGCTTGACTGTGGTGAGTATTCCTGGGCAATCAGCGCATGGAATTGTGTCTTGATATACTCCAGCCCAGTCTAAAGAATTTTCGGAAGTATGGGAGTCAATTACAGCAACGCTATCTTCCTGTTGCTGACTTTCTTTTTTATCAGCGCTATTCTGGCAGCTTAGCGTAATTAAGGTGAGAGTTGCGCTTAAAAGGACAAAAGTATTTTTCATCGTGCAGTTAATTAAAGTATATTTGTTTATGACTTTGAACGAATTATTACAACAATTAGAATCAAAACAAATAGTATTCAAAGATGTTTTGGCTCACATAGAAGAAAACTACAATTACACGGCTTCTGCATTTACAAATGGTACGCAGCAAAATTCAGCGTCAGAAAATCAAGGTAGTGCCCGTGTTCTTTTTTTTGCAGAATTGAACAAATTGACTAAAGAACAAACTTTAAGCCTTTTTGCAGAACATTATGATGCGGTATTGTCGACACCAGAAGGTACAGATCATCAAAATATTCGCCAATTCATGGCTAATGGTTGGGATGCTGTTCAATTTGATAATGATGTTCTTTCCGCAAAATAAATCGAAGAGATTCCCTCTTCGATTTATTGTTCTAAATTAGCCTTCATGTTGACTAATCCTTGTTTGAAATCTTCGTTCATATCGTAGAATAACGTGAAAATATTGAATGGAAAAGGAATTTTTCCGTCTATTTCCCAAGTTACTTTGCTTTGATTGTGCGCGATAGAATCTACTGCGATGAAGGATTTGTTGGCTTCACCCTCGCCGTTAAAATATAAATCCATTTCTACGCGTTTTCCTTCCACCACATTGGTGATTACTTGCTTTCCATCACCGACTTTATCACTTTTCCATGTGTACGTAAAGCCAACAGTTCCATCTTCACCGCTATATTCTTTTTGAATATTAAGGTCTTGACGTGACCAATTGTCATATTCTCCTTGTTTTTTGATCTGTTTGACGTAATCAAATACCTCGTTGGAGCTCCTATTGATAATTAATTCACTTCCCGCGTGAAAAGTTTTCGGCAAAACAGCAGCAATGAGGAGTACAATTGCCACAAGAGCAAAAATTGCGATAAGTACATTTTTTAAAATCTTCATAACATTCTAGTTAGTTCAATTGGTAGGCAAGCTCGCTTAATTTGAGCATTGTGTTTAAGTTTCGACCTGTCGTAAGCACTTTTAATTTCTGCTCGATAAATGGATTTGAAAGTTTGGAATTAGCCATTCCTTGCGGCACGTAAAAATAAAAAACGTCATCTTTGATTTCGTATTTTTCGTCACTTATATTAATACGAGCAAATTTTTCTAAATCCAAAGAATCAGGTTTTTTATCTAGTAATGTTATAAATACCCTATTTCCTTCTTCACCATTTTGGAATGGATTATTATGTAAAATGTGCTGCAATGAATCTGTATTCAGCACAAAAACATGTACCCTCACCCCAAACTGCTGCCTAATAATTTGTTGAACTTTCAAAAGAATATCCGAAGCTGATAAATCAGATTGAAGAATAACATTACCACTTTGGATATACGTTTTGACATTGTGAAAATTAGCTTTTTCAAGATGACTTTTTAATTCGGCCATCTTGATACTATTTTTTCCAGCAACATTTACTGCGCGTAGTAAAATAATGAAAGTTTCCATTAAATTACTTATTCAAATTTTCTATTTCCTTCAAAATGAATCATCCAAGCTATTCCAAATTGATCAGTGAATGAAGAAAATAATTCTGCAAAAAAGGCATCACCTAGAGGCATTTCAATATTCTGAGCATTTACCGAAAGTGAATTGTATAATTTATGTGCTTCTTCTGCTGTATCAACATCTAGCATAACGTAAGTTGTTGTTCCTGCGACAGCTTTTTGTCCAAAAGTTTCCAAACAATCAGATCCCATAAGCGTACTGTACTCGTTTAAAGGTAAACCGACATGCATTATTTTGTTTTTATCTGCTTCAGGGACTGTATAACTAGGATCTTCGGGCATATCACCAAATCGATATATACCAGTAAATTCAGTATTAAAAACACCTTTGTAGAAATTGAATGCTTCTTCGCAATTTCCGTTGAAATTAAGATAGGAATGAACTTTTGCCATAATAATTAAGTTTATATATAGTTATTTCTCTATTAACGTGAGGTATTTATTTCTATTGTCAATGATTACCCAAAGGATAATAAGCAGAAAAGCACCAGCCATAGGTAATCCTTCAGGGGCATAATAGATATGTTGTAGTATTATACCGACCATAATAGGGAATAATACAATTGCGCCTAAAGCTCTTGTTTTAGGAATTATCAATAACACACCTCCCAGAATCTCTACAATTGCTATTAATGGCATTAGCCATTCTATCGTTCCAAAAGCTTCATTCACTTTTTTCAACTCTTCACTTAATTCGGGTGTAGGGATGTAATGAAATAGTTTATTCAATCCGGCATTGATAAACATTAGTCCGGCTAATAAGCAGACGATAAACTTAAAGATTCTCATTGTTTTAGTATTGCGGTTAGCTTTTTTATTCAAAAAAATTATTTTCAAATCTATTACAAAATTTAAGCAAAAAACTTGGCATAAGGAAAGATTTAAATAAACAATAAAAATATAATTTCTACATATAGCCAATGCTAATCCAAATAATCCATTACCTTTGCAGCTGAAGCAAACTGGTTCTATCGCTGTCCTGTAATGGGAGAGAGGAAAGTCCGGGCAACATAGAGCAACACGCTTCCTAACGGGAAGGATGCCCATATGGGTAGACAGAAAGTGCCACAGAGAATATACCGCCAAGCGTTCGTGCAAGGTAAGGGTGAAAACGTGAGGTAAGAGCTCACGGTCTTGTATGGTAACATACATTACGGTAAACCTCGTGTGTTGAAAAACCAAATAGGTTGCGAGAGTCAAGGGCTGCTCGTTCTTTTTTCTTCGGAAAGCTCGCAATGGGTAGGTTGATGGAGCTTGTGCGCGAGTGCAAGCCTAGATAAATGATAGAAATCCTTACTCAAGGATACAGAACCCGGCTTACAAGGTTTGCTTCTTTTTTGTTTTTCTCTCTTATTTTCTTATTTTGTTGACCAATCAAATTATACATAAACACTATGGCAACAGTTTTAATTATTGATGACGAAAGACCGATACGCAGTTCTCTTCGTGATATCTTGGAATATGAAGATTATAAAGTATTGGATGTTGATAATGGAGCCGATGGTTTGGAAATATTAAACAAGGAGAAGATTGATCTTGTTCTTTGTGATATCAAAATGAATAAAATGGACGGTATGGAAGTGCTTAGCGCTGCTAAGGAATTTTCGGACGTTCCGATTATCATGATTTCTGGCCACGGAACAATTGAAACTGCTGTAGAGGCTGCGCGAAAAGGCGCTTTTGATTTTCTAGAAAAGCCTTTGGATTTGAATCGCTTACTTATTACGGTTCGCAATGCATTGGAAAAAGGAACTTTGGTCAAAGAAACAAAAGTCTTAAAGCGTAAAGTTTCAAAAACAAAAGAAATATTAGGGGATTCACACGGAATTTCATTAATCAAAGACAGTATTGATAAGGTGGCGCCAACTGATGCACGCGTTTTAATTACTGGAGCAAATGGGTCAGGTAAGGAGTTAGTTGCAAGATGGTTGCATGAAAAATCTAATCGCTCTTCTGCGCCTTTGATAGAGGTGAACTGTGCTGCTATTCCTTCGGAATTGATTGAATCTGAACTATTCGGTCACGAAAAAGGTTCTTTTACTTCAGCTGTAAAACAACGTATTGGTAAGTTTGAACAGGCAAGTGGCGGAACACTATTTTTGGACGAGATAGGAGATATGAGCCTTTCGGCACAGGCGAAGGTGTTGCGTGCTTTACAAGAGAATAAAATCACGCGTGTAGGAGGTGAGAAAGAAATTTCGGTAGATGTACGTGTTATTGCTGCGACAAATAAGGATTTGCTAAAAGAAATCGATGCGGGTAATTTCCGTATGGACTTATACCACCGATTGAGTGTAATCCTGATTCATGTTCCTTCATTAGCGGAGCGTCGTGATGATATTCCGACTTTGGCATCTACGTTTTGTGCAGAGATATGTGAGGAATATAATATTCCAACGAAACCTATAACTACGGATGCCATGAAAGCTTTACAAGCTTTGCCTTGGACAGGTAATATTCGTGAGCTACGCAATATGGTGGAGCGTTTAATCATTTTGAGTGGAAAAGAAATTACAGATTCTGATGTGAATATATTTGCTAATCCTTCAGTTTCGACACACAATTCAAAAGTATCTGGTTCCTCGATGATAGATATGGATCGTATGGAAACCTATGCAGACTTTTTGAATTTTGCAGAAGAGAAATTCATTGCACATAAATTGAATAAAAATGGGGGAGACATCGTTCAGACAGCACTGAAAATAGGCGTCTCGGAAGAGGAATTAAAAGGTAAACTTGCTAAATTTAAGCTATAACAAAAGAGGTTGTGATATATATATTCACAACCTCTTTTGCTTTTAATGATTGAACTTACGTTTTTGTCTATTGTAAAGAATAACTATTACAACAAGGAGTAGGATGGCACCAATAATAATAAAACCAGTTGAAGAACTATTTTCCTCTACCTGATCAGTTTGAGCCCATCCCAAACTAGCCCACAACGATAAGAAAAATATGCCACCTAACTTTCTCATAAAATTTGAATATAATGTTAACTATTAAATCTAATGAATTAAAACTTGACAAACAATAGATTTAAGACTTTTTAACGTTTTATATTAATTAACACTTAACATCTAAATAATTTATTATAAACGTTCTCTAGTTATAATCGGTTGAGCAGATTTTGTTATTTAATATAAGAAAAGCGGGTTTGAAATTTTTCAAACCCGCTAGTTTTAAATTTTGATAATAGGATTATTTTGAAAATCTGAAATTAGCAAAATAATATACCATATCAGTTGGTGGCGTAAACGTCAAACTAGGTTCACCACCAATATTTAGAGCAATAACTCTATTGTGACGATTTACAGTAGACTGTAGATCTACAGTAACATCTGTCCATTGTTGTAATTGACTATCTGGTATTCTAAAATCATTAGCATTAAACGAGGATCCTTCTTGGCCAAATGTGCTTTCGGATGTAAATGCCCAAAGGTAATTCATTATCCTAGGCCAAAGTCTTTGATAAGGATCATAGGTACCGCTAATGACAGATTTAGCTGGCATGTATACTTTGAATTTGAGGTATCTGTACTCTGGAATATTAAAACGATATTCTTTTGGTAGAGTAAATACAAATGTTCCATTTTTGCCTCGCATTGTAACTCGGAATGGATTTTCTATTCCGTTACCTGCTGGATAAGTGGTAGCTGGAATTTGCAGGTCTAAAGCCCATGCTGATGCGTCTTGAATTTTGCCATCAAGGAAGAAATTCATTGGAATTAAAGACTCACTTGGCGTTGTGACATACTCAATTATACCTCGACTTTCGAATGGTTTTAATAAATGGTCAATACCTAAAGAATTTGGCACGTATTTAATTTTTTTGATTAAACCTAAGTTCAAAAGATCTACCATTGTTTGAGCATTTGGATTTGTTATAGGAGATACTTTACGTATGAAAGGAAGGTAATTGCCACCACCTATGGTTTTTACAATTCCATTTCGATCATAATGCAAAGTTTTTAATGGAAATATGATGCCCCCAGTCAAATCTAGTTCTTCGACGTTTGCGAAATAAAACAAATCCTGAAGAGTGTTCGTGTGTACAGGAAAAGTTAATTTCTTATAGCTAGCTACTGCATCTGCCGTAAAGGTAGTTATCCCATTCGCTTCTAAAATTTCTCGCTCAGCAGGATTAAAGGTACTCGAACCTGTTGGCATGTTAATGGTAAATGGTGTGTTCAGTTGAACTGAATCTAATATTGCCACTCCATTTACTTTTGGTATTACATTATATTTGAGTAGCATATTTAATGGTTGTCCAGCATTCAAATTGGCTGCGAAGATTCGAGGATTATTTACTTGCTTACCTGTTATTTTTGTACCACTTTTATCGGTGTACTCATATTCTAAGCTCCTATAATTTAACAAAATATTTGTCAGCGAAGTAGGCCAATCTAGTACAGCGGCACTTGGTGATGTCAATACTCGTGGAGATGAAACTACTAAATTGTCCACATCACTCTGTGTATAAGGAATAACTGCTATTACCTGAGGTACAGATTTGTTCTCGAATTCGTCAATAGTATACACACGAATTCTATACAGTTTTGACTGTTTGAGATTATTTACATTAACCCATGACACTAAAGAATCTATAACAATTTTTTCGTTATCAAATTCTATAATTGTTTTATGTGATTTACCCATTGATATTTGACTAGAAGGAATACGACCCGCTTTCATCAAATCTAACTCAACCCGTTCATAACCGATTTTACTTACAATAGTATCGTATTTGGCAGGGTATACTACCTCATCTGAATAGGGCTCCACATTGTCATACATACCTTTACAAGAATATATAAGCGCAAGTACCCCAATTAAATAAAGATATTTGCTGTTTCTTTTAATGACTTTCATAATTCAAGGTTAATTGCTTTTTCTACCATAAAGAGTTATTTCAGAAAGACAGTTCGCATCTTCTAAAGTATAATTACCATTGAAACTTTTTACAGCTTCATAGCGAAACCAACGCGTTTTCTTGGTGTATGCTGGTTCGTCCGGGTACATATAAGCCATATCACCAGCTTCACCTTTTTTCACAAACTCCAACTCGCTCAATCCTAAAGGTACTTCGATTTTGTTTTGTGATACGAATTCCCAAGAGTTGGTACTATCGTTCCAGATATACATATTGTACATGCCAACATTTTCATTTCTATAATATTGACCACGAGAAATATTGGCAAGTCCTCCAGAGTGACGTTGTACAGTGACAATTCGGCTTAATTCGTAGTAGTCACCTAAGTCAATGATAAAATTCCAAGGCATATTACCATCTGATGATCGCCCTGTTTTGCCACGTCCACTGGTATGCATGAAATTCAAATTATCACCACGGTCAATAATATCATCTATCACATATCTATTTCTACCTTCAAGACCATTTCCAAATACCATAGGCACGCCACCTACTGAGTCATTTGGGTTGGGTAATACCCAACTTTGTTTCGGGACTTTTATATCCTCATACAAAGAAATTTGACCTTTTGAAATTGGTTCTGTGATATTACCATAAATGTCTTCTACGCGAATTTTTACATCAACCTTTTCACTTGGAGGAAGCACTAAATCATTAATAAATCTTCTGTCTTTCTCCAAGTTGGAAGAGAATACTGATGTGAGTGATCTTGTTTGCCCATTCTGATTGAATGTAAAGTCAACATATACATTTATATTTTGCTTTAACTCATTATTCCAATCAATGAAAAATGAACTAAAACCAGGTTTTACAATCATAGAGTTTGCTACTCTACTAAAAGCAGGCTCTAAGGGTTTAACTTTTACATCTAAAGCTTCAGATTTATTGCCCGTCCTATCGACTGCAAACAATTGTATCGTATATTCCTCTGTATCTGGAAGACCATATACATCTAGGGAGTCGACAAAGTATGATGCAGCAAATGTAAATACTCGGCCATTTTTATTAGTATAAACTGCTTCTACACTCATCAAGTCTTCATCTGATGGTAGTGAATAGAAAAAACGCGCTCCACCGTATAAGGGTTCATATTTTTTCAATGTGATCTTACCAGGGGCTTGGCTATCATCACTGTTTGGCTTAAATCTATCTTTCTCCTTGCAGGATAATAGTATACATAAGCTGATAAAACAGTAGATGACTCTTAAATATATTGTTTTCATAAAATTGCAATTAAAGTCTCAAATAATTACCAACCTGGATTCTGAATCAATTGACCATTCGTATTCATTTCATTAAGGCTGATAGGCCACAAACAATCTGTAATAGTGAATCTGCGTTGTTGTTTAACTTCAAGGATGAAGAATGTTGATCCGGTTGTGCCAGTATGTGTCCATCCCCAAACAGGCGATGAGAATGCAGAAGTAGCTTTTTTGTGCCTCCACATATCCCAAAAGTGAATTCCTTCAAATGCAAACTCTATAGATCTCTCTTTCAAGATTAAATCTCGAAGTCCTTCTTTGGTTCTATGTTTATTTACAGTTCTTGCTAAAGTTGGGTCTGACCATACCTCTTCTATTTTAGGAACACCTGCGCGTTCTCTTACTTTATTTATTTCATCGTATACAGATTGCGACGGTCCTGAAAACTCATTCATTGCTTCTGCCTTCATTAAATAAAGATCAGCCATACGTACTATTGGATATGGAAATTTGATTGTACGTTGCCAAGCGTTAGACTGAGATTCTGGATGAACCATTTTTTGCGTTCCAATACCTGTTGCCAAGAAATCTGTAGTATGTTGAGAGGAATTGTAACCGCCGTGAGAGTTACCGTACATCATTGTGTTTATACGTACTGCGTGCGCCCTCCAATATCCCGCAGTAATACCAAGATTTGCATAAAATCTCGGTTCTCTATTCATATATAATTTGATTGTCTCTGCACCAGGTTGCACGTATCCATTCCAGTGTGTATAAGCAGGATCAGACATGCCAGGCGTTCTTATTATTTCATGTCGATTATTGAAATCGTATGTCAAGTCTTCTTCAATAGGTAGTCCATTCTCAGTATAATAACGTTCAGTCATGGCGTAAGTAGCAGCCATCCACTGCCATGAATATGCTGCAGTATTCACTACACCATCACCATATCCTTCTGGTAGTCGTATATTAGTTGAGTGTGCAAGCTCTCCTTGATTATAATAATCTAAATTTGAGTTACCCCAGACCAATTCTTTATTCCAAGGATCTACAATTAGCATACGCAAATCATAAAGCTTTTTCATTCGTTCATTATTTTCAAGAAAAGCTGGTCTGTCATATATAAATGGTTCTTTTTCGTATTTGTATAAACCTAAGCCATTTTCTTCTGCTGTAGCAATTGCGTCATTTATTGCAACGAGAGCCTGCTGCCATTTTTCATTATTCACTTCCATCGGAAAGAATGGCTGCCCATCTTTATCCATAAAGTCACCAAAATATTCACGATTTCCATTAAAGAAGGGACTAGCTCTGAAAAATAATACACGTGCTTTAATCGCTTTAGCTGCGACTTGATCAATTTGTCCTAGATTATTTGATGTTGCTCTTTCTGTCAAATTCGGAATTGCTTGATTCATCAAATCAAGAATGTAAGTAAAGCACTCTTCTACCTTTTTTCTTGGTAGGAATAATTCTTCTTTTTTAGACTCTGGAGAAGCTGTTGTTTCTGGAATTACGATTGGACCATATTGTTGTACAAGTAAGAAAGCAAAATAGGCTTTTAAGAACATTACTTGAGCTTTCCAATCCGCAATTTCGACTTCAGACATATCTTTCACCTTGTCAATATTTGCCAAAAAGACGTCTGCTTGTCGGATAGCTATGTATAATGGTTTGCCTCCCTCAGATCCAGACCAAAATCCTAATTGAGGATTTGTTTGTGATTGAAGACCACGCATGATTCGGATAGCTCTTAGATTATCTGTGTTATTGTTTAGATCCAATCGACCTACATATTCATCACCCAATGTCCATGTAGTCACGTGGGTACGTTCGTCATTTGGCAAATAGCTATAAACTTTCGCGAGTGCGTTGTATGCATCTTCCTTTAAGGTAAATATATCTTCTAATTTTAAAGTGTTATCAGGAACTACATCTAGATACTTCGTACAAGAACCTAAGCCTATGGCAGTTGCTAATAATAAATATTTTAATGATTTCATTTTTCGGTTCTTTTAATTAATAGACTAATTGAATACCTACATTAAATCTTTTGTTTGGAGGATATCCTAATCCATTTCTACCCATTTCTGGATCCCAAAGTTTAAATGGACTTGTAACAAACAAATTCTCGCCACTAATGTATATACGACTACCTTTATTTAGGCCAAAACGTTTTAAACTTTTAGGGCTATAACCAATTTCAAGAGATTTCAGTCGTAGAAACGATCCATCGCGCATCCACCATGAAGATTGTTGAATGTTATTATTGACAGGATTTGTGGATAGTCGAGGCCAGAAGGCATGGATATTTGGATTTGTTTCGCTCCAATAATCTTCTGCTATTATTGAAAGGGCATTTCTTCTATTTGCAAAAGGAGCTATTCCGTATGCTCCTGTCGTAAGGTTAGATTCAGCTGTTGAATTTATAAAAAAAGAGACATTGGCATTTCCTTGTAAGAAGAATGAAAAATCGAAAGATTTATATCCCATAGACATACCAAAACCATATTGTATCTCAGGTACCGTTGGGAATCCCATAGCTATACGATCATTACTATTGATAATACCGTCGCCATTGATGTCTTTATATTTGATATCACCGGCCATATATTCTCCAAAATCTTGTTTTGGAGAATTTCGAATTTCTTCTTCATCTACAAATAAGCGTTCGGCTAGCAATCCCCATTGTTGGTTTATGTTCTGGCCTCTACGTTTTAGATAAGCATCAGGGTAATCTCTTTCATCTAATTCATCTAATTTATTTACGGCATAGGTGAAATTTGCACGTCCTGATATCCAAAAATCTTGGTTTATATTTTTCATGTAATCCAATGAACCGTCAAAACCTTGTGAACTAACCTGCCCCACATTACCACTTACGCTAGCTTCTAAACCAGCTGATGCAGGAAAGTTTTCTCTGTTCATATAAATTTTGCTACGTACATCTCTGAAAAAATCTGCAGTCAACTTTAAGGACTCATTCATGAAATTAATTTCAGCCCCTAAATTCCATTTTTCGGATTGTTCCCAAGTGATATCAGGATTGGCATATCTATTTACAGAATAACCATCATAAGCATTCATAAAGGAAGTACCCCAACGGTAAGCTCCTCCACCCATAGCGATATCGGATAAATAGAAGAAGCGCCCTGACCTGTTTGAAATGGCATCATTACCAACAAGCCCCCATGTACCTCTTACTTTTAAGGAACTGATCGCTGGCTTTAGCGGTTCGAAGAACGTCTCGTTAGACATTAACCAACTCACACCAAATGATGGAAAAAAGCCATATCGCTTTTCACCAGTGAATTTTTCCGACCCATTAAAGCCGTAGCTTGCCTCAGCAAAGTATTTATTGTCATAATCATACGTCAGACGACCTGAATTACCCATATTTTTTTCAGGTAATGTTTCGTAGATGGAAGTACTGTTTCCAGCTGTCAACAACTTTTCTTCCATCATACCTACAGTCATTGCGCCAATATTATGTGAACCAAAAGATCTATTCCAATTCAATCGCGCTTCAAAATAGTAATGTCCATTCGCATCTCTGTTTGGGATCACATTGCCAAGGTAAGATTGTCCAGTTGTTGGATTTAGAGGATAAAGCTTAAATTCCCCTGTAATCTGATTGTAACTTTCTAAATCGTAATAAAATGGGTTATATGTACGTCTACTAGCATATTTACTCCATGTACTGACAGATGCTTTACCTTGAATTTTTAATCCTTCTGTTAGAAATCCTAAATCTTGTGATAATGTAGCTTGTGCTATGATACTACTTTCGTTACGATCTTCAAAACCTCGTACCATTTCGGCGTATGGGTTTGATTTAAGTGAACCTGTCACAAATGAATTTCCAAAAAGAACATGCTCAGTAAATTCATTGGCAGCATCAGGCTTATATACCGCAGGGAAATCTACAGGATTACTATTCATTGTCATGCGGAAAATATTTGATGCTGACTCGTAAGGACCTGTATAACGCTCAAATCTGCCTTGTATACGAGTGTCTAACGTAGTAGTTTTCGTTAGTTTGAAAATCACATTTGATCTAATGAATAATCGATTGATATCAATGTTATTATTAAAGTTATTTCTGTTATCTACTTTCAGAAGGCCAGTTTCTTTATCAAAACCTGTAGAAACATAGTACGTTGCCACCTGTCCACCACCAGATAAATTAACATTTGCTTTGGTGTTGGTAGTTGATTTATTAAATAGTGTATTGTACCAGTCGATATTTGGATAAATCATAGGATCTTCTCCATTGAATGTGGATTGGATTTTTTGTTCTGAGTAGTAAGATCCAAGGATCGGTTGACGAGTCAATTGTGCTTGATTATACAAGCGCATATAGTTTACCCCATCGATCATATCTATCATTTTTGTAGGCATAGCCGTGTTGACATCGACACGGGCATTCATCGACACAGGTCCTTCGCGGCCTGATTTTGTTGTTACCATGATGATACCATTTGCACCTCTTGCCCCGTAGAGTACAGTAGCTGATGCATCTTTCAGAATTGAGAAACTCTCAATATCGTCGGGTTGTAGTCTTGCTAAATTGTCGGTAGTAGCTTCAAATCCATCAATTAAGATCAAGGGTGATGTTTGATAACCAAATGTTGTTACCCCACGTATAAAAAACTGTGCATTATCTGCGCCAGGTTCTCCTGAAGTTTGATACGAAATAACACCTGGAATTCTACCTGCAAAGGAACCTGTTAAATTGGAGGCAGGAATTTTGAGGTCTGATGCCTTGACAGTCGTAATAGCTCCAACAACACTTGATTTTTTCTGTGTTCCGAAAGCGACCACTGTTACTTCATCAATGGCACTACCATCTTCATACAATAGAATTTCCAGAATATTCTTCTGATCCACGACAATACTCTGTGTTTTCATTCCCACGTATGTGAATGTCAGGCTGTCTCCCACACTTGCTATCACTTGAAACTCACCGTTTGCATTAGTCTGCGTTGAGGTAATTTTATTCTTCAAGACGTTCACTCCTCCAATTGACTCTCCATTTGAACCACTTTTCACGACGCCAGTGATTTGTTTTTGAGAGAATGCTAGAATAGGAATTGCTAGAAAGAATAAAAGTATCAACAATTTTTGTTGAACTTTTTTCATAAAATAGATTTAGTAGTTGTATTAAATAAATGGTTAATTTAAATAAATATACAACACTAATATTTTAAAACAAATAGCTAAGTTGAGTATATGGAAAATTTTTTTACAAACTTTAACGTTTTAGCTTAGAAAGTTGACTATGTTTTATTTTCTTGAAATGAAATTAGGTTTCTTAAGTATGTTAAAAGACCTTATGTCTCTTAATATCTAGTATAATTTAATAGTTAGGGATGGTCAAAAAGCAAAAAAGCACAATCATTTTAAGACCGTGCTTTCAAATTTTGTTACATATTCTTTCTAAGATATTTCCGCTAGGAAATAACCATCTTGATTGATTAAATCTCGCTTGTCAATAATCTCTTGCAAATTAATGTAGCCAATCACATATTTTGATTTTTCACCATAAAAACGCTCGGTGATAGATTTGAAATCAATGTTTTCTAACACGTCTTCGTCTTCGTAACGTAAGTAAACTTTCAAATCGTAGTTTGTAGAATATTGCAATTCTTTAGATTCCAAATGTTTTTTATATTCATATCGGTAATCATAGCGTAGTGCTGCGATATCCGAAAGTACAGCCGAGCCTGTAGGATGACCACCTGCACCTTTGCCGTAGAAGAATTGCTCGTCTGCAAACGCTGCCTTTACCAATACACCGTTATTTTCATTCTCTACATTATATAGGATATTGTCGTTGGTGATAAATTTTGGCAACACGTATAATACTACTTCACTATTGCTGATTTCTTTAGCGAAAGGAATTAATTTGATTTTGAAATTCTTTTCACGTGCATAGCGGATATCACTGTCATTTAACTTATCAATGCCTAAGTTTAGGATAGTTTCTGGATTTACAAATAAGCCATACGCATGTGAGGCAACGATAGTCAATTTGTATTTTGGATCATAACCACCGACGTCCAAAATTGGGTTTGTCTCCGCGAAACCCAGCTCTTGGGCTTTTTTCAATGCATCGGCATAACTTTGACCTTCATTGAAAATTTTGGATAGAATATAGTTTGAAGAACCATTGAAAATACCGCTTATAGAATGTAAAAGCTCATTATCGTAGTATTCTTCCAAATTGCGAATAATCGGAATACTTCCACAAACAGCACCTTCATACAATAGGGAAGTGCCATGTTGTTGTTGGATTTCTGTTAATTCCTCTAAATGAGTTGCAATCATTTTCTTATTTGCAGACACCACGTTCTTACCTGAAGAAAGTGCTTTTTTGGTGATTTCAAAAGCTGCATCCGCATCATCAATCAATTCAACTACAGTGTTGATTTCTGGATCATTCAGAATGACATTAGCATCCGTCGTGAATAGTTCAGCAGGCAAGGATCTTTTCTTTTCTGCATTCTTGATCACAAATTTTTTAATCTCTAAGTTTAAGTTTTTTGTCTTAATAATATCGTAAAGTCCTTGTCCGACAACGCCAAACCCGAACATACCGATAGTAAGTTTTTTACTCATATGTAGCTTTAATAGTTCTTTTCTTTCCTTATGTATTTTTCAAAAAAAATTAAGTAGTCATCAGACTACTTAATTTTTTCGAATGCTTGTTCTAAATCCGCTTTGATATCGTCGATATGTTCAATACCAACAGACAAACGCAACGAACCTGGGAAAACACCTGCTTTAGTTTGCTCATCAGCACTCAGTTGTTGATGAGTAGTAGCTGATGGATGTATAATCAATGATTTAGCGTCACCAACATTTGCTAAGTGACTAACTAGTTCTAGTACATCGATAAATTGATCTGCTTTCTCAGCGCCACCTTTAATCGAGAATGAAAGAACAGCACCGTATCCATTTTTCAAATATTTTTGTGCATTTTGATGATGCGGATGACTTTTCAAACCTGGGTAACTTACTTTTTCCACTTGTGGGTGTGCTTCCAACCATTGCGCGATTTCTAATGCATTATCAACGTGACGTTGTACACGTAAAGACAATGTTTCTAAACCTTGCAATAATAAGAAAGAGTTGAAAGGAGATAGGGCAGGGCCAAAATCTCTTAAGCCTTCAACACGAGCACGAATAGCAAATTGGATATTTCCAAAAGGTCCATTTTCTCCAAAAACATCAGCAAAAACTAATCCGTGGTATCCTTCTGATGGTTCAGAAAATTGTTTGAACTTACCGTTACCCCAATTGTAATTACCACCATCAATGATTACACCACCAATACTCGTTCCGTGACCGCCGATCCATTTTGTAGCTGATTCAACGACTACATTTGCACCATGTTCTAATGGTTTGAACAAATATCCGCCTGCACCAAACGTATTATCTACGATTAAAGGTAAATCATGTTTACGTGAAACAGCTGCGATTTTTTCGAAATCTGGAATATTATAACTTGGATTTCCGATAGTTTCTACATAAATAGCTTTTGTTTTATCGTCAATTAATGCTTCAATGTTGTCAGCATCTGAATCTGCTGCAAATCGAACATCTATTCCAAGTCTCTTAAATGCAACTTTGAATTGATTATACGTACCACCATATAAATTTGCGCCTGCAACAAAATTATCACCGCTCTCTAAAATATTGTTCAAAGCGATAAATTGTGCTGCCTGACCAGAAGCAACTGCTAATGCCGCTACACCACCTTCTAACGATGCGATTCTCTTTTCGAATACATCCGTAGTAGGATTCATGATACGTGTGTAGATATTACCAAATTGCTTTAAAGCAAATAGATTAGCACCATGTTCTGCATTTTCAAATACGTATGATGAAGTCTGATAGATAGGGACAGCTCTTGAGCCAGTAGTAGGGTCTACATCTTGTCCTGCGTGTACTTGTAAAGTTTCGAATTTTAAATTTTTATTCTCAGCCATTTTCTTTTCTGTTTTTTTAGGTTATTAAATATATGTATTTATTCTATCAATAATGCGAAATTTGGTCGTCGTAATCGTATTTTACTATGTTAAAGCATGGTAAATACGGACGACTAGCGCATTCGGATAGAACGTAATACGGAATTATTTGGTAGCAAGATTTGTGTGTACTTATCAAGTACAGTAGTACATAAATACTTCGAAATTGTAAATTTTGTCATAGTCTATTTTCATTTATATGCTCTAAAACGATCTTGTTTTAGACAGGATTTGGCACCTTTTCAATCCTTATTGAAGGTTGCCAGTGGGTCATTGAGCCAGTCTCTCGCCACTTCTTTATAAATCAAGACCAATATTGAAAAGGTATTGATTAGGAATACTCTACTAAAGTACTCGACAAATATAGTGGATTTTTTAGAAAATCAAAAGTATTTGAAAAATAATAGTAAAAAATAAAGTCCAACTAGCGAGATTGGACTTTATTGGGTTTGGTTGATTTCTGTTTTCATTGCATTAGAATTTCAAATGTTTAACGGTTAAACCATTATTAATGAGTTGTTTTAATGCATCGATTCCAATATTTAAATGTGTCTCCACAAATTTTTCGGTTACGGATAGATCTGAAGCTGCAGTTTTGACACCTTCGGGCACCATCGGTTGATCCGAAACAAGTAATAAAGCTCCTGTCGGAATTTTGTTTGCAAATCCCACACTAAAGATTGTTGCGGTTTCCATATCGACAGCCATCGCACGGATGGATTTCAAATATTTCTTGAATGCTTTGTCATGTTCCCACACACGACGGTTGGTTGTATATACAGTTCCTGTCCAATAATCACGTTCGTGATCTCTTATAGTAGTAGAAATTGCTTTTTGCAAGGCAAAAGAGGGAAGAGATGGTACTTCAGGTGGAAAATAATCATTCGATGTACCTTCACCTCGAATAGCAGCAATAGGCAATATTAATTCCCCAACAGCAATTTTCTTTTTCAAACCTCCAGTCTTTCCTAAGAAAAGAACCGCTTTAGGATCTATAGCGGTTAGCAAATCCATTACTGTTGCCGCCATCGGACTACCCATACCGAAGTTGATAATCGTAATGCCATTAGCTGTACAGGCTTGCATGGCTTTATCTTCACCATATATCGGCGCATCATCGTGCATAGCCGAAAACATTCTTACATATTTTGAAAAGTTGGTTAGTAAGATATATTCCCCAAATTCTTCTAAGGGTTTGCCCGTATAGCGTGGCAACCAATTTTCAACAATCTCATCTTTTGATTTTAGTCCTGGTGTGATTGGACTTTCTACTGATTTCTGTTTTTTCGTCATAAGCAATTCTTTAAATTATATATTGCAAAAATCCCTCACTTTTTTGGAGTGAGGGATTCTTTATTATTACGCTACTTTCAATTTTTTGATATCAGATTTTGCAAATTTTTTCTTCGCATAATCGAGCGTAATATGTAATGTTTTGTCCTCACTATTTTCTTTGCTTGACGGTATTTCGAACATGGCATCCAGCATAATCGCTTCGCAAATGCTACGTAAGCCACGGGCACCCAATTTGAATTCCCACGCTTTGTCTACGATAAAGCTATACACTTCTTTGTCAAAAACTAAATCAACACCTTCGTATTCAAATAACTTAATGTATTGTTTGATTAAAGCGTTTTTAGGTTCTGTCAAGATGCTTAACAATGTCTCTTTGTCCAATGGATTCAAGTGTGTCAATACTGGAAGACGACCGATTAATTCTGGAATCAAACCGAAGTTTTTCAAATCTTGAGGCGTGATATATTTGTATAAATTGTTTAAATCTACATCTTCCTCTTCTTCCAACATTTTGAAACCAACAGTTTGTGTTCTCAAACGGTTAGCGATTTTTTTCTGAATACCATCGAATGCACCACCACAAATAAATAAGATGTTACTTGTGTTGACAGAAATCATTTTTTGATCTGGGTGTTTACGACCGCCTTGAGGCGGTACGTTTACATTTGTTCCCTCTAATATTTTCAATAGAGCCTGCTGCACACCTTCACCAGATACGTCACGTGTGATACTAGGATTGTCGCTTTTACGCGCAATTTTATCAATCTCATCGATATAGATAATACCTCTTTCGGCAGCAGCTACATCGTAATCCGCAGCTTGCAATAAACGCGTCAAAATGCTTTCAACATCTTCACCAACGTAACCAGCCTCGGTCAATACTGTAGCATCTACGATAGAAAAAGGAACATTTAAGATTTTGGCAACAGTTTTTGCCAATAATGTTTTACCTGTACCCGTTTCACCAACGATGATCAAGTTTGATTTTTCGATTTCAGTTTCGTCAGCAGATGATTTTTGGTTCAATCTTTTGTAGTGATTGTATACCGCTACTGAAATAACTTTCTTCGCATCATCTTGACCGATTACGTATTGATCCAAATGTTGTTTAATCTCTAATGGACGAATTAATTTTAATGTCGTTTGTAGAGATTTGTTTTTTCGCTGATTCAATTCTTCTGCTAAGATCTCTCCAGCTTGAGTTACACAACGATCACAGATATGTGCTCCGTCACCAGCAATAAGCATTAAAGCTTCGTTCTTACTGATGCCACAAAAAGAGCATTGTATATCTTTTTGATTTTTACTCATTTTATTTATTGTCTTTTCTTGGTGCTAACACCTCATCAATCATTCCAAATTCTTTGGCTTCTGCAGCTTTCATCCAGTAATCACGGTCAGAAGATTTTTCTACCCATTCGTACGATTGACCTGAATGATCCGAGATGATGGTGTATAATTCTTCTTTCAATTTCATCATTTCACGCAAATTGATTTCCATATCTGATGCTACCCCTTGCGCGCCACCTGAAGGTTGATGAATCATCACACGTGAATGTCTTAATGCAGCACGTTTTCCTTTTGCGCCAGCAACTAACAATACAGCACCCATCGAAGCCGCGATACCTGTACAGATAGTCGCTACATCTGGTGTAATATATTGCATAGTGTCATAGATTCCTAAACCTGCGTATACACTACCACCTGGGGAGTTAATATAGATTTGAATATCTCTTTTTGCATCTGTAGATTGCAAGAATAACAGCTGAGCCTGAATAATGTTTGCTACTTGATCATTAATTCCGTCACCTAAGAAAATAATGCGATCCATCATTAAGCGTGAGAAAACGTCCATTTGTGCAACATTTAACTGGCGTTCTTCCACAATGTAAGGCGTCAAGTTTGTTGGCAATTTCGTCTCTACTCTAGAGATAAATCCATCCACATGTTGGCTACCAATTCTGTGGTGTTTTATTGCATATTTTCTGAATTCGTTTTTATCTATATTCATATGTATAATATTTCTATTCCCTAAAATTAAGACTAAATATAAATGCTTTTTGTGAAATACAAATAAAATTTATGTCTCTAAAATGTAATTTGGAAGATCATCAATAAATTGATAGCTGTTGTCTTCAAAATTAACCCTGCAAAAGTAATGTTCTATGCCGTTGCTGACTAATAACAAGGGTATTTTATGCTTGCTATTGTACGAACTGATTTGTTCAAATGTTTTTGTATTTATCTTTACCTCAGGAGCTTTAAATTCAGCAAGAATCACTTTTTCACCTTTAGTATTGTAGATAATTAAATCCGAACGCTTTTGCAAATCATTCAAAATTAGTCCGCCTTCGATTTTCATTAAAGTCTTTGGATATTTTTTGTATTGATGCAAAAAATGTACCCAATGCTGTCTTACCCATTCTTCTGGTGTCAATACCAAATTCTTCTTACGCAATACATCAAAAATGTATATTTTGTCGTTAATGCGCGAAAGTTTAAGTGGAGTGGGAGGTAAGTTTAATGGGACAGGACTAAACATACACAAAGGTAATGAATTACTGTCAAAATTAGAAATGCTTACGTCTTTGAATATTCCACAATTCCCAAATGTTTCGTAATAAATAGTTAATTTCGCGATGTTATGAAAGTACAAGAAATACTTAGCGCAATAAAACAACGTAAATACAAGTCTTTGTATCTGTTGCATGGAGAAGAATCGCATTATATTGATGTGATTTGTGACGCTATAGAAAGTACGGTATTGAATGACGCGCAGAAAGGGTTTGACCAAACGATTCTTTACGGTAAGGATGTTGATTTTTCGACAATCATTAGCGCAGCAAAACGCTATCCGATGCTAAGTGATTACCAAGTCATCATTGTCAAGGAAGCGCAAGGATTAAAGTGGAAAGGAGAAGATGGCGTAGAAATGTTGGCCAAATATGTAGAAAATCTTACTCCTACGACTATTTTAGTTTTTGCGTATAAGCACGGTAAGTTTGATAAACGGACGAAACTTTATAAAGCGATAGAAAAAGCTGGAATTGCTTTTGAATCCGAAAAATTATACGACAATAAAGTTGCACCTTGGATTGTTGATGAAATTCAAAGTCAAGGTCGAAAGATTCATCCACAAGCCGCAGCTTTGATGGCTGAATATTTGGGAACTGATTTGTCGAAAGTGGCTAACGAAGTCCAAAAATTAATTCTCAATGTATCTAAAGAGAAAGAGATTTCTGTTCAAGATATTGAACAAAATATTGGAATAAGTAAGGATTTCAATGTTTTCGAACTGAATAATGCTTTGGGCAAACGTGATGCATTAAAAGCAATTCAAATAGTAGATTATTTTGCTGCGAATCCAAAATCAAATCCAGTCGTTCTGGTAATGGGTACACTGTATGGTTATTTTTCCAAAGTGTTGAAGTACCATTATCTTTCGGACAAATCTTCACAGTCTGCTGCACGCGAATTAGGTGTTTCGCCATTTTTTGTGAAAGATTACGAATATGCAGCTCGTAATTTCAATAAACTCAAATTATTTCATGTAATGACGATTTTGAAAGATTACGATTTAAAGTTCAAAGGTTTGGACGCAGGTCCAAACACTTCGGATGGAGATCTATTGCGCGAAATGATTTTTAAAATTTTAAATTAATATACTTTACATATGAAAAAAATCTTACTTGCATTGGCTTTAGTAAGTTCTTCTTTTGCGCTGAAAGCACAATCTTCAAATTATATGATTATTCAGGGTGGGGGTAATTTAGGTTTTGCTAATGAAGGATATAAAGGTGCTTTCAATGGCTATTCCGCTCACTTTATATTTGGTAAAAATTTTAATGATCGTGCTTATTTGGGATTGGGTTTAGGAAATGAACGATTTAAAGGAACTTATGAGCATATGGAAATTGCGGAGTTCGACGCTGTAATTCATACTTACAATTACGACCAAAATTTATTTCCAGTTTTTGTAGATGGACGTTTGCCTTTTGGAGAATTCAATGAAAGTTCTAAGATCGGTATTTTGGCAAATGCAGGTTACGCGCCAAAGCTAAGCGCCCAGTATGATAAAGGTTTTCTATTCAAAGCTGGTTTTTTCTATTTGCATGATACGCCTTATAAAACAAAATGGACGGTTTCGGCGGCTTATGGTTACCAGCAATTGACCAAGAATATCTTTATGAAAGATTTTCAACACCAACATTTTAATATTTCTGTTGGTTTAATGTTTAAATAAGATGAAAGACGGAAAAACAAGAGCAGATATTAAGCCAGGGATGCTGGTGAATATCGTGTTGAAAAAAGATCAGCGTACGGGCATATTGACAGAAGGAATAGTGAAAGATTTGTTGACTTCAGCTGCTTTTCACCATCGTGGAATCAAAGTAAGATTGACGGATGGACAAATTGGTCGTGTGCAAGAAATAATAGAAGATGACTTTTAACAAATAATCCATATCCTCTATTAAAATTTGTATTTTACTTTTGATTTTTACTTTTTATTTCTACCTTTGTCTCCCGTGAAATTTGATACTTTTGATCCAGTAAATGATGTAATCAACTTCAATGTAAACATTGAAATATCATATATTTGATACGTTTAGCCCATTCGGGCTTTTTTTGTGTCCAAAAATATCGAATGAAGATACGCTACAGAATGAATAATTTATTTTTTACAATATAAAAAATGACCAGCTACAGTAAATTACCCGCAATTTTAGTTTTAGAAGATGGTACTGTTTTTCACGGTAAAGCAGCCGGAAAAATAGGAACAACTACTGGTGAAATTTGTTTTAATACAGGTACTACAGGGTACCAAGAAATCTTCACAGATCCTTCGTATTATGGACAGATCATGGTAACAACCAATGCGCACATTGGTAACTATGGTATTGACGAAGATGATGCTGAATCTAACAAAATTCAAATTGCTGGATTAGTTTGTAAAAACTATAACATTAACTATAGCCGTAAAATGGCGGATAGTTCTATTCAAACTTATTTTGAAGAAGAAAATTTGGTAGGTATCTCTGATATCGATACACGCTCATTAGTACGTCACATTCGTGACAAAGGTGCGATGAATGCTATTATCTCATCAGAAAATTTGGATGCGGAAGCGTTGAAAGCTGAATTGGCTAAGGTGCCTTCCATGGCAGGTTTGGAGCTTTCTTCAAATGTAAGTACTACAGAACCTTATTTCTATGGTGAAGAAGATGCAGCTGTGCGTATTGCAGTATTGGATTTAGGGATCAAACGTAATATCTTAAGAAACTTTGACGCGCGTCAAGTATACGCTAAAGTATTCCCAGCAAAGACTTCATTCGCTGAAATGGAAGCTTGGGGTGCAGATGGTTACTTTATCTCTAATGGTCCTGGTGATCCATCTGCGATGGATTATGCCATCAATACCGTGAAAGAGATCTTAGCAGCAGACAAACCAATGTTTGGTATTTGTTTAGGTCACCAAATCTTAGCATTAGCAAACGGTATTCGTACGCAAAAAATGTTTAACGGTCACCGTGGTATCAACCATCCTGTTAAAAATATAATTGCTAACCGTTGTGAGATTACTTCACAAAATCACGGTTTTGGTGTAGTAAGAGAAGATATCGAAAATTCAGAGAATATCGAAGTTACGCATATCAACTTGAATGATAATTCAATCGAAGGTATCCGTGTGAAAGGTAAAAAAGCTTTCTCTGTACAATACCACCCTGAGTCATCTCCAGGTCCACACGATTCTCGTTATTTATTTGACGATTTCATTAGCATGGTAAAAGCATAATAAAGCATTATTGTATTATATTTTAAAAGGCTCAACATTGAAAAATGTTGAGCCTTTTGTTTTATATTTAAGGAATTACATTGTGTAGGAAATGAATAAAACCTATTATAACAAAATATTTTGGTTGAAATTTTCAAGGTATAATTGCAATAATTCTTTAATTACTAAAAAGGATTCTATTCAATTTTTAGTGATTAGTGCAATGCATGTTTTACTGTTTTTATTTGTAGGATCTCCCTTACAATTGGTTTCTGGAGTTTATATTTTATTAGGTCTCACCGAGCTTTATATTAGGAAATCTTCTTTATCGAGAGCGAAGATTCAGCGTTATACACTTACTCTACTAATACTATTAATTTTGATTCTTATATTAATTCCGATTAGTAGCTTCATAAATGATGTAGTGGTCTAAACAAAAAAATCCCCAAGCTAAGCTTGAGGATTTCTAGTATATATTGTGTATTCGAAAAAGGCTTATTTTTCTTTTTCTTCGTTAATGTCTGTTGAGACTGAATCATCGCTATTTGGATTTTCACCTTTCACTACGATTTCATTTTTCTCTTCATCCAAATCAACAGTCAATAAAGCATTAGATTTTAATTCACCTCGTAGAATTTCTTCTGCGATAGGATCTTCTAAATATTTCTGAATGGCACGCTTCAAAGGACGCGCACCAAAGTTGGTGTCATAACCTTTTTCCGCGATATAGTCTTTTGCTTTATCTGTTAATTGAATACTGTGACCAAGCGATTGTATACGTCCGAATAACGATCTTAATTCAATATCAATGATTTTGAAAATGTTTTCTTTACTCAATGAATTAAATACGATCACGTCATCTACACGATTCAAGAACTCAGGAGCAAATGCACGTTTCAATGCAGTTTCTATCACACCTCTTGAATGCGCATCAGCTTGCGTTTCTTTAGCTGTGGTAGTGAAACCAACGCCTTGACCAAATTCTTTCAACTGGCGAACACCAATATTCGAAGTCATAATGATAATTGTATTTCTAAAATCCACTCGACGACCTAATGAATCTGTCAATTGACCTTCATCTAATACTTGTAACAATAAATTGAATACATCTGGATGCGCTTTTTCAATCTCATCCAATAAGACTACTGAATAAGGTTTACGACGTACTTTCTCTGTTAACTGACCACCTTCTTCGTAGCCAACGTATCCTGGAGGCGCACCAACCAAACGAGAAACAGCGAATTTTTCCATGTATTCACTCATGTCTACTTGAATCAGTGAATCTTCTGAATCAAACATAAAGCGCGCTAATTCTTTCGCTAGCTCTGTTTTACCCACCCCTGTTGGACCTAAGAAAATGAATGAACCTATCGGTTTCTTCGGATCTTTAAGACCAGCACGTGTACGTTGTATCGCTTTAACCAATTTCTGAACAGCATCGTCCTGACCAATGATTCTTCCTTTCATCGATTCGCCCATGTTCAATAGCTTTTGACTATCCGTTTGGCTTACTCTTTGAACAGGAATACCCGTCATCATGGATACCACTTCTGCTACATTATCTTCGGTAACGGTATAACGTTTGGTTTTCGTTTCCGCTTCCCAAGCCGTTTTTTCTTTTTCTAATTCCTCAAGAAGCTTTTTCTCTGTGTCGCGCAACTTAGCTGCTTCTTCATATTTCTGTGAACGAACAACTTTGTTTTTCTCAACTTTTACTTCTTCGATCTTTTCTTCAATATCAATGATAACTTGAGGGACGTGAATATTTGTCAAGTGTACACGCGAACCCGCTTCATCCAACGCATCGATAGCTTTATCTGGTAAGAAACGATCCGTGATATAGCGTGTTGTCAACGTCACACAAGCTTCTAAAGCTTCTGCTGTGTAATTCACATTATGATGTTCCTCGTATTTATCTTTGATACGATTTAAGATTTCCAATGTCTCATCGTGTGAAGCTGGTTCGATCATCACCTTTTGGAAACGACGATCCAATGCACCATCTTTTTCGATAAACTGGCGATATTCGTCTAACGTCGTTGCACCAATACATTGAATTTCTCCACGCGCCAAAGCTGGTTTGAACATATTTGAAGCATCTAATGAACCTGAAGCACCACCTGCACCAACGATGGTATGAATCTCATCAATAAACAAGATTACATCTGGTGATTTTTCCAATTCGTTCATCACGGCTTTCATACGCTCTTCGAATTGACCACGGTATTTTGTGCCCGCAACTAGCGAAGCTAAATCCAAGGTCACCACACGTTTGTTAAACAATACACGTGAAACTTTACGTTGAACAATGCGCAATGCTAAACCTTCGGCAATAGCCGATTTACCAACACCTGGTTCACCGATCAGAATCGGATTATTTTTCTTACGACGCGATAAGATTTGTGAGACACGCTCAATTTCTTTTTCACGACCAACGATTGGATCCAATTTTCCTTCTTCCGCTGCACGTGTTAAATCACGACCGAAATTGTCCAGTACTGGAGTTTTTGACTTGATGTCAGAAACTTTTTTCGGCGCAGAGAAGTTTTCTTGTTCTTCGTAATCGTCGTCAGGCGAAGACGAGCCTGTTGCTTCGTCTGTGATATTTGTTTTGCTTTGCTCTACTTCGTTTTTGAATAAGTCGTAAGAAACACCATATTGCTGCAATATCTGCGATGCAATATTATCTTCATCACGCAAAATCGCAAGAAGCAAATGTTCGGTGCCGATGATATCAGATTTGAAGATTTTAGCTTCTAAATATGTTATTTTAAGGACTTTTTCAGCTTGTTTTGTCAAAGGAACGGATCCTATAGGCGTCCTTGATACAGAAGATCCCTTCACAGCGTCCTCTACCGATTGTCTTATTGCAGCTGTATCAAGATTGATGTTTTTAAGAATTTTGATAGCGATACCATCACCTTCTCGGATAAGCCCAAGCAAGAGATGCTCCGTGCCTATATAATCATGGCGAAGACGCAATGCCTCCTCACGACTATAGGATATAACATCTTTTACTCTTGGTGAAAATTTTGCTTCCATTTAAATACCTTTCTTTATTTTAAGTGAGGGTTTGTATAAAAGTATGAAATAATTAAGAAAACCGCACTTATATTTATTAGAAATTATCAACAATTAAGCCATAAAAATAGTTCGTCAAATTGGCAGTTGAGGTTTGGAAATGCTGCAACACACCTTACTAGCTCTATTTGTCTATTTTTATTTGGGGCTTTATTTAACTATCTTTGAATTTGCAAAAAACTAGAAAAACTTCAGTATAAAAATATCATATGTCTGACGAGAAAATTATCTTTTCGATGGCTGGCGTAAACAAGATTTACCCACCTCAAAAACAAGTATTAAAAAACATTTATCTATCTTTTTTTTACGGCGCTAAGATTGGTGTTATCGGTTTAAATGGTTCTGGTAAATCTTCATTATTGAAGATTATTGCTGGCTTAGATAAATCTTACCAAGGTGAAGTTGTTTTCTCTCCAGGTTATTCTGTGGGTTATTTAGCTCAAGAGCCAATATTGGATCCAGAAAAAACAGTTCGTGAAATTGTCGAAGAAGGTGTAGCTGAAACTACTGCGATATTAAAAGAATACGAGGAAATCAACGAGAAATTTGGCTTGCCAGAAGTCTATGAAGATGCTGACGCAATGGATAAATTGTTAGCTCGCCAAGGTGAGCTGCAAGATAAAATTGATGCGACGAATGCTTGGGAATTGGATTCTAAATTAGAAAGAGCGATGGACGCGTTACGTTGTCCTGAACCAGAGGCAAAGATTGCCAATCTGTCAGGAGGTGAGCGTCGTCGTGTTGCTATGTGTCGTTTATTATTACAAGAACCAGACGTACTATTATTGGATGAGCCAACCAACCACTTGGATGCAGAATCTATTGATTGGTTAGAACAACATTTGCAACATTACAAAGGAACTGTCATTGCAGTGACGCACGATAGATATTTCTTGGATAATGTGGCAGGATGGATTTTGGAATTGGATCGAGGTGAAGGTATTCCTTGGAAAGGAAATTACTCTTCTTGGTTAGATCAAAAAGCAAAACGTTTAGCACAAGAAGAAAAACAAGAGACAAAACGTCAGAAGACATTAGAGCGCGAATTGGAATGGGTGAAAATGGCTCCGAAAGCACGTCATGCCAAATCGAAAGCGCGTCTTCATAATTACGAGAAATTAGCATCGGAAGAAACGAAAGAACGCGAAGAAAAATTAGAGTTATTCATTCCGCCAGGACCACGTTTGGGTAATGTCGTGATCGAAGCAAATAATATTTCTAAAGCTTATGGTGACCGTATTTTATTTGAAAACTTAAGTTTCTCTTTGCCTCCAGCAGGTATTGTTGGTATTGTAGGTCCAAATGGTGCGGGTAAAACGACATTATTCCGTTTGATCACAGGTCAAGAGCAACCGGATACGGGTGATTTCAAAGTAGGCGAAACAGTGGTTTTGGGATATGTAGACCAAATGCATGACGATTTAGATCCTGAAAAATCTGTTTGGGAAAATATTACCGATGGAAATGACAACATTTTGTTAGGCAATAAAACTTTGAATTCGCGTGCATACGTTTCGAAATTCAACTTCAATGGTGGAGATCAGCAAAAGAAAGTTGGGGTACTTTCTGGTGGTGAGCGTAACCGTGTTCACTTAGCGATTACATTGAAAAAGGCATCTAACGTATTATTACTGGATGAGCCTACCAACGATATTGACGTAAACACATTACGTGCATTGGAAGAAGGTTTAGAGAATTTTGGTGGTTGTGCGGTAATTATTTCCCACGATAGATGGTTCTTGGATAGAATTTGTACGCACATCTTAGCTTTTGAAGGTGATTCTCAAGTATACTTCTATGAAGGAAACTATACCGAATACGAGGAAAACCGTAAAAAACGCTTAGGTGATGTAGGTCCAAAACGAATTAAATATAAAAAGTTGGTTAAGTAATTCGTAACGAATGAGTTTTGAATCATCTAAGTTACTTGAAGCAATAATCGATACCGCGATTGATGGCATTATTACCATTAGCAATCGCGGTATTGTGGAATCGATAAACCCAGCAGCATTGGAATTGTTTGGGTATTCGGCAGATGAGGTAATAGGAAACAATATTTCGATGTTAATGCCAGAGCCTTATCAAAGTCAGCATGATTCGTATATACACAATTACAAAAGCACAGGAAACAAAAAAATCATTGGGATAGGTCGTGAAGTTTTAGGTCGCCGAAAGGATGGTTCGACCTTCCCATTTCGTTTGGCGGTAAGTGAGGTGTTCTATAAGGATAAAAGTATTTTTACAGGATTTATCCATGATTTGTCCAAAGAAAAGGCTGCCGAAGATCGACTTTTACAGCATACTTTGGAATTGGAAGAAACAGTTCGCCACCGTACCAAAGATTTGATTTCTTTAATATCGGAATTGGAAAGAGCCAAAGCCGATGTGAGCACTTCTTTGGAAAAGGAAAAGGAATTGAATCAGCTGAAATCTCGCTTTGTATCGATGGCTTCTCATGAATTCCGAACGCCATTAAGTTCGGTGCAATTATCGGCTTCCTTAATTGATAAATACATGGAGCAGCCTAATTTTGAGGCTGTGACTAAGCATACGAGCCGTATCAAAAGTGCTGTTCAATTATTGAATAATATATTGAATGATTTTCTGTCGTTAGAAAAGCTGGAGGCTGGTGTCGTTGTTGTGAATCAACAAAAGATTAATGTGGTGCATTTGGGTGAGGAAATCACCGGAGAAATGCAGATGATTTGTAAAAAGAATCAACATATAGTCTATCAACATACAGGTGCAAATGCAGAATTTGAATTGGATGCGCATTTGCTGAAAAGCAGTATCATTAATTTGATTTCTAATGCGATAAAGTATTCTGGCGAAGATACTTTTATCGAATTCACTACCGAAATAACGGATACTGAATGTACTATTGTCATTCGTGACAATGGAATTGGTATACCGGAAGAAGATCAAAAAAATCTCTTCGAACCATTTTTCAGAGCACATAATACCGGAAATATTCCAGGAACGGGTTTGGGTTTGAATATTGTAAAACGATATGTAGCTTTGATGGGTGGAGAATTGGAATATTGGTCAGCTATCCACAAAGGAACTTCTTTCAAAATGACGTTCCAAAAGTAAAAAATCTACACTATGAATAAACGTACTATTTTGATTATCGAAGATAATCTGGAGATAAGGGAGGGGACTGCCGAAATATTAGAACTCACAGGAAGTTACAATGTTTTGACTGCTGAGAATGGCAGAATCGGGGTTGAATTGGCGCTTAAGCATGTTCCAGATTTGATTCTCTGTGATATTATGATGCCCGAATTGGATGGTTATGGTGTGTTGTATATGCTGAGTAAACAAGAGTCGACTATGCATATCCCATTTATCTTCTTGACAGCAAAATCAGAGCGTGTTGATATGCGCAAAGCTATGGAAATGGGAGCAGATGATTATTTGGTGAAACCATTTGATGATATTGAATTGCTTAATTCTATTGAAAGTCGTTTACGTAAACGTGATAGTTTACAATCTGTTTTGGAGAAACCACTTGTTCTTAATTTGAGTGAAGAAGATCAACACATCTTATTGAATGATTTGGTCAAAGAAGCGCGTGTCAAAGTTTATAAAAAGAAACAGTTGATTTACGAAGATGGCGATTCGCCTATCTATGTGTATTATTTGGTAAAAGGGAAAGTTCGTACTTTTTTATATTACCAAGATGGGCGAGAATTGTCCACAAATATTCATACCGATGGACAGTTTTTTGGGTACGAGTCTATATTGTTGAATGAAGGATATACAGAAAGTGCGAGTGCCTTGGAAGATACCGAAGTGGCCTTAATTCCAAAGGAAAAATTCTTTGAATTGATGTTTAATAAACCTGTGATTGCTACTAAGTTCATCAAATTACTGTCTGGTAATGTGAAAGAGAAGGAGGAGCAAATGCTTGGTTTTGCATACGATTCAGTGCGCAAACGTGTAGCGAATACATTGGTGCATGTGGCTTCAAAAACTATAGAATCTCCTAATCAGGATGAAGTCGTTATTCGTATTTCTCGTGATGACTTAGCTGCATTAGCCGGTACAGCGAATGAAACAATTAGCCGAATGTTAGCAGATTTCAAGGACGAAAAATTGATCATTAAAGAAGGTAACGCGATTCGGATTTATTCCATCGAAAAGCTCAAAAATATAAAGCAGTAAAAAAGTTGAGGCTTCCAATCGGAAGCCTCAACTTTTTTATAATGTGATACAAATCATATATTAAGTTGACGTCCTACATTCGTATCCCTTACGTATTGACCTACTTTTGAATCAAGAAAAAAGTACAATAGTTGATGCGAGTAGTTGCTTATAATATTCAAGAGTTTGAGAAAGAAACATTAGCTAAAGCCAACGCAAAGGTTCATGATTTGACGTTGATCTCAAATCCATTGAATTTGGCTACAATACGTTATGCGGTAGGCAAGGAGGTGGTTTTGGTATCTCCACAAGACAATCTTGATCAAACATTGTTAGAAGCATTGCATCAGATTGGCGTGAAGAAGATTATTACACGTTCTCATTCTGTTGCTCACATTGATCTTGCGCACGCAGGAAAATTGGGGCTGCATGTTGCAAATACACCTTCCAACGATGAATCAGCAAAAAGTATTGCTACACAGACTATAGAAAATCTAAATAATTGGGTGAACAACAAATGCTTGGGCGTAGCCTGTCATTGTTCTTTTGATTGCTCCAAGAAAACCTCTTCCATTTTTTAAATCATTATCATGGATTACACGAATTTAATAGAAAAATATAATGTGGCAGCTCCGCGTTATACATCTTATCCTACAGTTCCATTTTGGGAAAATGAAGCATTTAATGAAGAAGATTGGAAATCGAATGTTGTAACTCGCTACAATCAATCCAAAGAACACGGAATTAGTATCTATATACATTTACCATATTGCGAGAGCTTGTGTACATATTGCGGTTGTAATACACGTATTACCAAAAACCACAAAGTCGAGGAGCCTTATATAGATTGTGTGTTGAAAGAGTGGGAAATGTATCATCGCCTCCTTGGGGAAGGCAGTGTTTTAATCCATGAAATACATCTTGGTGGTGGTACGCCCACTTTTTTTCAACCTGAAAATCTTGAAAAGTTAATTAAAGGAATTCTCAAAGGTAATCGCAAGACCTCGGATGCTAGTTTTTCTTTTGAAGCGCATCCTGCAAATACCACAAGAGAACATTTACAAAGCTTGTATAATTTAGGATTCAAAAGGTTGAGTCTTGGGATTCAGGATTTTGATGAAAAAGTACAATTTGTGATTAATAGACAACAATCGGTAGCTGATGTTTCTCGTGTGATGACGGAAGCCCGCGAAATAGGTTATGAGTCTATTAATTTTGATTTGATTTATGGTTTGCCGCTGCAAACCAAGGAATCTATTCAAATGACTTTGGATGTTTCATTGCAAATGTCGCCTGATCGCATTTCTTTTTACAGTTATGCACATGTGCCTTGGATTAAGCCGGGACAACGACGTTTCACAGAATTAGATTTACCTGCTGGAGAGGAAAAGTTAGCGTTGTATAATTTGGGTAAATCGCTGATTCAAAAATCAGGTTATGAAGATGTGGGTATGGATCATTTTGCCAAAAAAGAGGATGCCTTATTTATCGCGAATGCGAATGGGACATTGCATCGCAATTTTATGGGTTATGCAGATCAATATACGCCGCTAATGATAGGATTAGGTGTTTCGTCAATTTCTGATGCTTGGACAGCTTTTGGACAAAATGTTAAAACTGTAGAAGAATATCATCAGTGCATAAATGAGGGTAGATTACCAGTTTTCAAAGGACATTTGTTGGATGAAGAAGATGTAATCATTCGTCAGTATATCTTAGATATGATGTGTAGAGGCGTGGTTAATCTAATTCCAAATAATGAATTAAACACACGCATATTAGAAAGGTTAAAATCATTGGAAAAAGATGGATTAATCATAGTTAATGAACTAAATATATCCATTACGGTGGTTGGGAAATCTTTCTTGCGCAATGTATGTATGGCTTTTGATGAGCGCTTGCAGCGCACCAAAGAGCGCGAAAATTTATTTAGTCAAGCGATTTAATACAAAAGAATTATGGCGGTAGAGACGAAATTGAAACTGGCGACGCATTGTTATCATTGTGGGGATAAAGTGGAAGAAACTCCGTATCTGTTAAATGATCATACATTTTGTTGTCTTGGCTGTCAGACCGTTTATCAAATTTTAAATGATAATAATTTAGATAGTTATTACCGATATAATACGCATCCTGGGAAATCCCAAAAGTCAAACAAACAAGACTTAAGTTATTTGGATGAACCAAATATCATAAGCAAATTGGTTGACTATCAAGATGAGGCTTTAGCCATAATTACATTTTACATTCCTGCAATTCACTGCAGTTCCTGTATTTGGTTGTTAGAAAATCTTTACAAATTAACTTCTGCAGTAAAGTCTTCGAAAGTTGATTTTATGAAAAAACAAGCCAGCATCACATTTCTTAAACAAGAATTGTCTTTGCGTGCCTTAGTTGAATTGCTTCAAAATATTGGGTACGAACCAAAAATCACCTTACAAGATGTGGTGAAAGAAGGTAAGAAAATCAATCAAAATGGGTTAATAGCTAAAATTACTGTCGCTGGATTCTGTTTCGGAAACTCCATGATGATAAGTTTTCCAGATTATTTTGGGATGGGAGGTTTTGAGAAGGAGTACTCGAATTTCTTTGGCTACATGAATTTGGCGTTTGGTATTCCAGTTTTGTTATATAGCGCTTCCGATTATTTCAAATCTGCTTGGAATAGTTTGAAGCAAAAACAATTAAATCTTGATGTGCCATTAGCTCTAGGGATTTTTGTATTGTTTTTGCGTTCGGCTATAGAAATAATTACGCAAACAGGTCCAGGATTTATGGATACTTTGTGCAGTTTGGTGTTTTTTATTTTGATTGGAAAATGGGTACAACAGCGTACGTATTATCATATTTCTTTTGAACGGGATTACCGTTCTTATTTTCCAGTTGCTGTCACAGTCTTGGAAGAAGAAAGAGAAATACCTAAGCAAATAGCTGATTTGGAAGTTGGTAATCGCATATTAATTCGTAATAATGAAATTATTCCAGCAGATGCAATCCTTTTAAAAGGAAATGCGTCTGTAGACTTTAGTTTTGTGACAGGAGAAAGCAAGCCTGTAGAAAAAGTCTTAGGCGAAGTCGTGTATGCTGGTGGTCGACAAATCGGAGGTGCAATTGAATTGGAGGTCGTGAAAGCGGTATCACAAAGCTATTTGACACGTTTGTGGAACAATGAATCGTTCAAATCTTACGAAAAGAAATTTGATACTTTTGTCGGTTATATCAGTAAATATTTCACTGTTGTGTTGGTGTGTATTGCGTTATTAGCACTAGGATTTTGGTTTGTCAATGGTCAAGCCGACAAAGCTTGGGCGGCATTTACAGCGGTGTTGATTATAGCTTGTCCGTGTGCCTTGGCTTTGAGTTCGCCGTTTACACTTTCTGCGGCGTTGAGTATTTTCGATAAAAATAAATTTTATATCAAAAATACTTCGGCAATTGAACAAATGGCTACAATTGATACCGTAGTTTTTGACAAAACAGGAACTATTACATCACCAACAGCTTCAGCGTTGGTTTTTGATGGCGAACTAAATCGTACTGAAAAAGATATTTTGTATTCTATCTGTCGCAATTCTAACCATCCTTTAAGTCGTGAAATCTTGAAAGGATTGGGCGATTGTCAAATCCTTCCGGTTTCTGATTACAGAGAAATTGTTGGTCAAGGGCAGTCAGCTACTTATTTGGATTATTCAGTAGCATTAGGAAGTGCAAGTTTTGTTGGAGAAAACAGAAAAACCGAAGGTACTTCGGTGTATGTAAAAATTAACAAAGAAATCAAAGGAGTTTTCACATTAGAACAATCTTGGCGTTCGGGACTGGATGAGGTTGTTCAAGCTTTGAAAAGTGGGAATTACCACTTGCATTTAATTTCTGGTGACAATGAACGTCGCGCGGAAGCACTAAAAGTTATTTTTCCATCACAATCTAATTTGCTCTTCAACCAAAATCCTTCGGATAAATTGCAACGCATAGAGCAGTGGCAAACTGCGTCTCACAAAGTATGTATGTTGGGAGATGGTCTGAATGATGCTGGCGCTTTACGCAAAGCAGATTTGGGAATTGCAGTTTCAGACGATATCAATAATTTTTCACCCGGTTGTGATGCGATTTTGGATGGGGAATCATTTGCTAAAATCCCAGCATTCTTTAACTTTAGTAAAGATGCGGTGAAAGTGATAAAAATGAGCTTTGTAATATCCATCTTGTATAATATTATAGGGATTAGTTTTGCGGTACAAGGGACGATGTCTCCACTTTTTGCCGCGATATTAATGCCAATTAGCACCGTGACAATTATTTCATTCACAAGTTTGATGACACGTTGGTATGGTAAGAAAAGGGGATTGATTTAGGTTTAGATATCAGATGTTAGATATTAGACGTTAGATTTTGTTATTGTCCAGTTATGTATAGTATCTCAGTATTCTCAAATCTAATATCTCAAATCTAATATCTCAAATCTGAAATGTAAAATTTTAACTTTTGACTTTGAAAAAATGAATATTATATTTTTATTAATTGGATTTAGTGTTTTTATAGCCTTAATATTCTTAGGAGCTTTCTTTTGGGCAAATAAGACTAAACAGTATGAAGACACATATACGCCTTCGGTTCGTATTCTTTTTGATGATGAAGTTAAGGATGTAGATAATTTAAAATAATGGTTTAATTCTTTGTAACTTTGCAACAAATTAATAATAAAAAATGCCAAGAGAAACAAAAGAAGGTTTATACCGTGGAATTATTGAGCAGGATGCAGATGGAAATTATTTCTGTGGTCCGTTAATATTGGATTATAAACTGGCAAAATATCATTTCAAATTAGGAGATTTTATCAGCGTCAAAAAAGTAGTGAGTAATACAAGCGCAAAAAGCGTTGAAAAATATCCTCAAAAGGCAGTGAAATTTTCACTAGCTGACAAAAGAAACGAAGATTAAAAGAGATTTAGGGATTACCTAAATCTCTTTCTTTTTAGTAATTATCGATTATAAGGGTATTCTTGAATAAGATTAAATCCTCGCTTTATCAATTCCATATCTTCTTTTTTCTTCTTTATCAATTTGACTTCTTCATTTCCTTCTGGAAATGATTTAGTTAAAATAATATCTCCGTTTTCCTGAATAGTATAGTTTAATTTGAAATTATTGATAGTGATTTCTTTTGTTTTTTCATCTAAAAGATATTGCTGAAATGATTTTTGATAGTTTGTGTCTCTAACTACTGCTGTACCTTCATATTCAAAGATCACGTAATTCCAATGATTTGGAATTGTTTTAATGGATTTGTTATTGCGGTCTACTTTAAATATTCCATTAAGAGTAGATTTTTTGAAATATTCGGAAATCATCTTCTGTGTATTTGAGAGTGAGAAGAACTGCGTAACCGCAAAAACGACAATAAGAATAATTTTCAAAGCTATTAAAGTTTTCGAAATCCAAGCTTTACTAAATACCGGCTTATTAATTGTGCGAATTTCAGCAGGTTTTTCTAGAATAAAGAATGCATACAACGTTTTAATATTGGATAGAAGTAAGAACAATGAGAGTATAAATAAAGCTGTTGATACCAATTTAACGGGTACATCAAAAAAGTAATTAACTGTCATAATATTAATACTCGTAGCCATCGTAATGAGTGCACCAAGGACCATAGTTCTGCGAAATAGCAGTAATAGGGCAGATATTTCAACTATTCCCATGAAAATATTATAGCCTTTAGAGAACCCTAAAAATGTCCATGCTAATCCCATTGGCGAAAATTCATGGAGCGGTTGCATTAATTTGTTGAGTGTTGGTGGTGGCATTTGCGCATGAAGCAGTTTGATAGCTCCATAATTGAATAGCATAAATGCGATGTAATAACGTATTAAAACAGTGAGCCAATAATATAAGTTGTTATACTCCTTGCGATTTTTGTCAAGTAAACTCCAAATTATAGAGCCAAGCACGCCAAGAAGAATGAGAATCGATAAAGTGACCCAATCATAAGAAGTGTCACCACTTCCATTACTGTATATACTGTAGTCATAGGTGTAGTGCAGTACGTTTTTAGCAAACCAAGGTGTGAAATCATGCAGTAAAGAGGTAATAGGCTTTGTAAGAACCTCAAAACCCGGATATGATGCATTATTAAATACAATAATGAAACTTATTAGGAATATAAATGCAAAACGAAATAAGACCTTATTGGCGGTGGTCCAGTATAATTGATTGTTCATATCTTGAAGATATGAAAATATTTTCTTTATCGTTTAATAATCTTTCCTTTGTCTGTAATAAACAAAAACTTATACTTAGGATATTTCTTTGCTAATTTTTTGCCTTCTTTTTCACCTAAAACCATAATGGATGTGCTTAAGGCGTTAGCAAATTCTGCCGAAGCACCATAAATGGTGACGCTGGTCAATCCCGTAGTAGGATAACCTGTTTTTGGATTAATGATATGCGCATAGCGTACTCCGTCTATTTCTGCGTATTTCTCATAACTGCCTGAAGTTGCTAAAGCAGAATCTTTTAGTTTCAACACTTTAGCAATTCCGTGTCTTTTAAAAGGATTTTTAATACCTATTTTCCAGGGTTTACTGTTAGCTTGCATTCCCCATGTTGCAATATCGCCTGATGCATTTACAATTCCGCCTTCGACGCCAAGAGATTTTAAAAGTTCACGGCCTTTATCGGCGGCATAACCTTTTCCAATCGAGCCAAAACCGATTTTCATGCCTTCTTTAGCCAGGAAAATGGTTGATTTCAAAGAATCTAAAATTATATGCTGATAACCCACCTTCTCAATGGACTTTTTAATTTTTTCTTTCGAAGGTTTTTCTGTCATCGAGCCATCGAATTGCCAAACTTTATCCATAGCTGCGGTGCTGATATCAAACGCCCCGTTTGACATATTTGAATAGTCTAAAGCGCGTTTGGTCAAATCAAAAAGTTCTTTGTCGACTTTAACAGGCTTTATCCCCGCATTTCGATTGACTTCCGAAACTTGCGTATGCGGTCGCCATTCTGAAATAAGATTTTCGATGCGTACGATTTCTTCAATGGCTAAATCTATTTGTGTATTTGCGAAAGAACTATCGGCAGAAACAACCGTAATTTGGAATTGAGAACCCATCAAAATGACATTACGAACGACTTCAATCTGCGATTGTCCAAGTACTGAAAATGGAATAAACAGAAAAGATAGAATAGCTAAAGCTAACCTATCTTTTAGAAATGAATATGTTTGTATTAATAACAATCTGTTAAAATTTGATTATTGTCAATATAGAATTGTAGCGGCTTTCCGTGATGATTGGTCGTAATTTCATTCAATGTTTTCTCTACATCTTTTTGCATTTTCAAAGCGCCACAAATCATAATAACTCCCCCTTCTTGCAATAAATTCGCAAAGAAGAAGTAATCGCGAAGAATCAAGTCCATAACGTACATTTTATTGTTTTCTCTCGAAAATGCGAGTTCAAAACGATTAAGTTGCCCTTTTGATTGATATTCTTTTGCAAAATTTTTATAAGATTCGGTAAGTGAATTATTCATTCTGAATCCCGAATAGAGATGAATATCGGTAAGCCCCTTATTGTTGATAACCATTCCCAAGAAAGGCGCAATACCTGTTCCGTTCGAAATCATCGCTACTTTAGGTGCTAATTTTGGCAAGTGAAAATTCGGATTTGCCATTAGGCGGGCTTCTGTGATTTTATTTATAGCCAGATTATATAAAAAACTCGAGCCCAAACCATCGGGAAATAACTTGACAATTAGCTGTACATGTTTTCCGTTTCGACCAATCGAGTAGAAACGCTCTCTGTTATCTTTAGCAGGATAAATGGCTAACAAATCACCCGAATCAAATTTCAGTTTGGTTAGCGGTTTCAGAATGATTTTGAAAGTAGAATTGTCTTCTGAAACAGCAGTCTTTGAGATGACTTTAAATTTCTTAAGACCTGGAACTTTGTTGCTGTATACAGTTGGAGCAGTAGCGAGGGCGTGCAGGGATTTTTCCGACCATTGTTGAACCCAATGTACAAAATCAGCAGATGAACGGTCGTTTATGTTATGTAAATCCACTAATTTTTTAGCCCAAAGTTGTTTTTTCAATAACTGTTCCACGTGTTGTGCATAGGCACAGAAGTCAACATAGGCTTTAGAGCCAAATCCCACTACACTAAAATCAATATCTTGGTGTTGCGGAAACTTAGTAAGTAGCTCTTCAAATTTCGTCGCGTTTGTAGGCGCATCTCCCAAACCGTATGTTGAAGTAAAAATCAACAAATGTTTTGCTTCGGGATAGGATTTGTATTGGTTCATTTCTGTTAAGAAAGAACGTTTACCATCCGACAGCAATTGCTTGTGTACTTGATTGGCAAAAAATAGGGTAGAACCATTTTCTGAACCTACTAGAATAATAATCTCCGCATTTTCGGCTTTGTATTTGTTTTTGATTTTGGTACGCGTACGCTTAAAGGTAATTACAAAACCTGTGTACATGAAGAACACAATATTCAGCGAAGCTAAACCCAAAATTATTGCCCAAATGATATTGGTCCGTCCAGTATGTAAATCAATATTGAGTTTTTCTAATGCGACGGTATACGGAAATTTGGTTTCCTGCATGATGTCGCCATTCACTTGATTAATAGAAATTATTCTATCTTTTAGTGTAATGATAAAAGGTTCAGCGGCATCGTCAGGAATAAATGGAAACTCAATTTTCTCAACATCAGCTAATTTCGTGTTTTTGAAATAATCAATATCGGCTAATTCTTTGCTGATAACTTCATCTGAAATGGGATTATGATTTATTTCTATATTTTCTTTTTTGAAAAATTCCAAACGAACCATAAAAATTACAGTTCCAGTCAATGCAATCATCAGCACTGGAATCAATAACCATCTTCCTGTAACGACGTGGAAATATTGCGAAAAGAAGTCTTTATTGATTTTGTCGAAAAAATGTCTGAAACCCTGTTGGCGTTTGATTATCAAAATGAAACCACTAATGGTAATCAGCAACAACAAAAATGAAACGATACCAACGATAGTTCGTCCAGTTTCTTTTAAGAAAAGAGAACGGTGAAGTGCAGTAGTCCATTGGATAAATTGTGATTTTGGAATTACTTCACCAAGCTTTTCGCCCGTTAATGGGTTGATATAAGCTTTAAGTGGGTTCCCATCTTCATTCATAGCTTCGATCACTACGAAATCATTGTGATCTACAGTGACTTGCAGCACCTCAAAATATGCCTCGCGCAAAGCTGGAAGGCTTTGCGCGAGGGTAATATCACCAAAATTGTCTACGCGATAGGGAGGGGTTTTCTCTTGAACAGCATCGAAGGCCAAGATGACTCCTGTGATCGCAAGTATCAGCATAAAAACAGAAGATATTAACGCTAATGCTAAATGCGCATACCTCCAAATTGATAACGTCATTCTATATATTTATAACTATTAGACTTTTATAAATCGCACAAGACGGATATATCCTGTTCCTTGTGCACCAGCTTTATTGTCCAAGGCTTCTGGTGTTAAAGCTACTTCGACATCTTTTACATAGTATTTTTGAATTTCTACGGAAGATTCAAAACGAAGCTTGTAGCCTTTTCCTAATTTTGCGGTATCAAATTCGATAACGCGTGTAGCACGAGCACCACCTGCGATAGAAGCACCAGTGATAGCGTTTAATTTTTCTTTTTTCTTCACACGGAATTTATCCCATTCTGGCAAGGTATTATACCATTCTTGGTCTGGACCCAATACACCCAAGGTTTTCTCGTATTCTCCTTTTGGATTAATCAATGAGATGATGACATAAGCCTCTTTACCCGAATAATTTTGCATTTGAATCATGCATTTGTATTTGGTTGTTTGGGCGAATGCGCTTGAACTAAATAATACGGCAAATAATGCGACTAAAATATATTTAAAAGAATGCTTCATTATTTTATTTCAAAAAATCAAAGTTTACATTGTTGTTTTTCAGGAAATCATTTTGGTTAGCCAATTCGTAAGCAGTCTCCTCAAATTCTGTTTTCAAATCTTTCTTAGCACCTGCATCTACCAAAGTTTTCAAAACTTTATCGTCTTTCGCTGTCAAAGCGGCTTTGTGTAAAGCTGTGTTTCCTTCCTCATCTTGTGCATTAATATCTACACCCAATTCAATAGCTTTTTGAATCAATGCGACGTTACCTTTGCCTACTGCAAGGTGAAGTAATGTGCTTCCATTTTGTTGAGGTGCTTTTACATCAATTCCTGCTTTCGTCAATAAGTTAAATTTCTCAGTGAAATCATCTGCAGCGTTATTTGGCGTAGGACGGAAAGAATTGAACCAATAAACAGCTAAGTTATTGTTGTCTTTATCCAAAACTTTTGCATCAGCGCCATTTTGCAATAAAATAGAAACAATTTCTGCCGAACTTGATGCTACCGCTTTCGTTAATGCCGATTCGCCGTCTTCGTTTACTGCATTCACATTTTTTGCTTTTGCTAATAAGTTTTGAACCAGTTGCGCATCTCTACCTGTAGCTGCAACCATTAATGCTGTATTACCATCGTTATCTGCTTTTGCTACATCAACACCTTTCGCTAAAAAATAGTTAATCGTTGCGGCGTCTGCTCTGCGCGCTAAAGCATGCAATATTGTAGCGCCTTCAGGGTTAATAGCTTTAGGATTTAAATTGTATTTTTCTACTAATGTTTGAAATACATCCAGACCATTTGTTTTTTGACGAGAACCTTGAGTTGCAAAAAATAAAGCTTGATCCGTTGGTTTTACACCTTTAGCTACTAACTTCTCGATAATATCTAAATTACCCAACTTAGCTGCATAATCTGCAACAGTACGACCATGTGCATCTTTATGATCTAGCGAAAGTCCTTTTGAAATAAAATAATCTGTGATTTTTAAATCTTTGTCGTTTGCTATACCAAACATAATTAGGTTAGCGCCGTGTTCATAAGTCGTTTTTGGATCTACTCCAGCTTTGAAAAGTGCATCATATACTGCTGTATTTTGATTGCCTGAAGCCGCAGCATACGCAATTACAGCATCACCGTGACTATCTTTATAATGTACATCCGAACCATTAGCTATAAGATAATCTACTAATTCCAAATTACCTGCTGCAGCAGCCCATTGTAAATATGTTCTCGAATGGTGTGTTTTTTTATGTACTCCATTTCCTTCTTGCTCAATCATGTATTTAATTACATCATTGGATATGCGGTTATTGATAGCCATAGATACAGGGTCATGAAAACCCGCATTTTGTTCAGCAGGATTGTGACCTTTAGCGATTTCGGCTTTCAAAGTTTCTAAAGTTGGTTTTGCACGCCAAAAATCTGCAGTCAATAAGGTATTGTCCTGTGCTTTAGCAAACAGTGCTGATGCTAATAGTAAAATGGATAAAAGTGACTTCTTCATATTTTGATATTAACGTATTACAGTGTTAATTTTATTTAAATTAATTCTAAATAACAAAAGTATGAAATTTTATATTCTTTAAAAACTTTTAAGCTTCTAAATCAAAGTTTGAATTAAAGTTTTTCGGATTGCGTCACTTTTTGATATTATGATTTTGTTAATAACAGCATTTTTACATACGAATGGCATATAAAATACAGTAGTTCTTATCTTTGCCGCTGATGATGCGTCTCCTACATGTAATAGCTTTATTGAGCTACCTCAACATTTTATGTTTTGAGGTCAAATATTGTTATGCGCAGAATTTGGAGACTATTGCAGTAGGCGAAACTTTTATTGAAGTCGTGCTCGAAGATGTACTGAATCTTCACCACAATGAAGAAGCAGAGAAGGTTCCCGAAATCATGTATGACGATTATCGGATTTTTGCTTTATCATTAGGGCTTCTTCCAATAGTTTTATACTTCTCTTGGATATTACGTCGCATTTTTGCTTCAAATGAACAGATTAAGCATACCATTTATTATTTAAAAAGGTTAATTCTTCCCGGATATTATACCTTTCTATATCGGTATCGTCCTTTCTAAGTACACTATTCTTATTTAAATACATCTAAACCGAGCTATTTATACCAAATGGTTTGGGTTTTCCTATATATTTTTTATTGAAAATCATTTAATTAACTATGAAAATCAAACGTCATTGGTACCCTATATTGGGCTGTGCACTCGTTTTTACAGCGTGCACGAATGCAAAAGAAAAAGACAAAAAAGAGGTCGCTAAAGAAGTTCCTGTTGCAAACTTAGTGCAAATGGATACTGTTATTTACAAAGAATATATTGCCGATATTCAATCGCAACGTAATGTAGAATTGCGTTCAAGATTAACAGGTTTTTTAAATAAAATATACGTCGATGAGGGTGCTCATGTTCGTAAGGGACAAGTGCTTTTCTCTTTGAACGATGAAGAATATAAAGCCGATCTAGCACAAGCGCAGGCATCATTGAATAATGCTAAAGCTGAAGTAAAAAAAGTAGAACTGGAAATTGAAAGAACAAAAAAGCTTGTTGATAAGAAAATTGTAAGCACTACAGAAGCTGATTTGTTGGAGGTGCAGCTACGTGCAGCTTTATCAAAAGTAGAAGAGGGGGAAGCAATTCTCAATCAAGCGCGTACGAAATTAAGTCATACCCTCATCCGTGCACCTTTTGATGGTCGCATTGACCGTATTCAATTGAAAGAAGGTTCTTTATTGACAGAGGGAGCTTTAATTACGACGATTTCTGATTTGGACAGAGTTAATGTGTACTACAATATTTCGGAGTCGGAATATTTGGCTCTAGCAACGGATTCTAGCTTTAAGAAAAATGCATTCAAACAAGAAGTAAAATTGATTCTAGCGAATGGCGAAATATATCCTTATCCAGGAATTGCCGAACTGGTGGAGAGTGAATTTGAAGCGAGCACAGGTTCTATTTCATTGCGAGCGCGTTTTGATAATCCAGCAGGATTGTTGAAACACGGTGCTTCTGGAAGAATTGCTGTTCCTACAAGTACAGGCGATCTGACTTTTGTGCATCAAAAATCTGTATTGGAAATTCAAGACAAAGCATATGTGTATGTTTTAGGTGCGGATAACAAGATTAAAATGACTCCATTCCAGAATGGTCAACGTGTGGGTCATTACTACATTGTTGAGAACGGATTAGAACCCAATAGTAAAGTTGTCTTTGAAGGTGTGCATGCTTTGCGTGATGGCATGTCTATTCAACCAAAAGAAGTTAACAATTCGCAAGGAGGGATGAAATAGATGTTCGAAACGTATATTAGGAGACCAATACTTTCTTTGGTTATCTCCATATTTATTACATTATTGGGATTGTTGGCCTTATTTACTTTGCCAATTACACAATTCCCAGATATTGTTCCGCCATCGGTGGTCGTGACAGCGAATTACACGGGTGCTAATGCCGAGGTAAGTACTAATGCGGTAGCTATTCCGTTGGAAAGAGCTATTAACGGTGTGGCTGGTATGACATCCATGAATACGGTGTCAACGAATAATGGAACAACATTAATTCAAGTATTCTTTAAAGTAGGTGTCGATCCAGATATTGCTGCGGTAAACGTGCAAAATAGAGTTACAACTGTTTTGGATGAACTTCCAGAAGAGGTTATCAAAGCAGGGGTGACTACCGAGAAAGAGGTGAATTCCATGTTGATGTACCTTAATCTCTTTACGGATGACGTGACAGCTGATGAGCGATTCATTTATAATTTCACGGATATTAATATCCTCAAAGAGCTAAAACGTATCGAAGGTGTTGGTTTTGCACAGATTATGGGTGCAAAAGATTATGCGATGCGTATTTGGGTGAAGCCTGATCGTTTGTCATCATACTCGATTTCAACAGAAGAATTGGTAGAAGCGTTGCGTCGTCAAAATATAGAAGCGGCGCCTGGACAAACTGGTATTTCGTCTGATAAAGCGCGTAACATGCAGCAATATGTATTGCGTTACCCAGGTAAATTTACAGAAGTAGCAGAGTACGAAAATATTCCAATCAGAGCGAATGCGGATGGTTCTATTATTCGTGTGAAAGATATCGCCGATGTAGAATTTGGTTCTTTGGACTATGAGATGGTTTCCAAAACGGATGGGCAACCTTCTGCATCTATCATGTTGAAACAATTGCCAGGGTCAAATGCGCAGGAGGTTATTCAACGCGTGAAAGATCGTATGGAAGAATTGAAAGGTTCAACGTTCCCTCCGGGAATGACCTATACAATGGGCTATGATGTTTCACGTTTCTTGGATGCATCTATTTCAAAAGTTATTTGGACTTTGATTGAAGCATTTATCTTGGTATTCATCGTGGTATTTGTGTTTCTCCAAAACTTCCGCGCAACTGTGATTCCAATTCTAGCAGTTCCTGTGTGTTTGATTGGTGCACTATTTTTCATGCAAATGATGGGATTCTCTATTAACTTATTGACATTATTTGCATTGGTATTGGCTATTGGTATTGTAGTCGATAATGGTATTGTGGTCGTAGAAGCGGTGTATGCCAAAATGGAAGAAGAGCATATGCAACCTATGGAAGCTACATTGGCGGCTATGAAAGAAGTGGGAACAGCGGTAATTGCGATTACGTTAGTTATGTCAGCGGTATTTGTTCCGGTAGCATTCCTTTCTGGACCTGTTGGTGTTTTCTATCGTCAGTTCTCCTTGACTTTGGCTGCATCAATTGTTATTTCAGGTATTAATGCATTGACATTGACACCAGCATTGTGTGCCTTGATTTTAAAATCACCACATGACGCGAAAGAAAGCAATGGTTTAATGGCTCGATTCTTTAAAGGATTTAATCACTACTACGAGAAAATTGCTGGAGGATATAAAGGTTTATTAAATAAAATCGCAGGACGTCGCACAATCACATTGGCAGCATTGGTTGGAATGTTTGTGTTGACTTATGGTACGATGTCTATTGTTCCTTCTGGATTTATCCCAACAGAAGACCAAGGTATGGTATACGTTGCGGTGACAACGCCTCCAGGCGCTACTGTGGATCGTACAGAAGCTGTATTGGATGAAGTAGACCGTATTGCACGTGAGATGGATGTAGTAGAAACTGTGTCCACTTTAGCCGGATATAGTATTGTAACGGAAGTATCTGGTGCATCCTATGGTATGGGGATGATTAACTTAAAAGCTTGGGATGATCGTAAGGAAACTGTCGATGATGTTATGGCGATATTGCGAGAAAAAACAGCACATATTGCGGATGCTACAATAGAATTTTTCCCTCCACCTACAGTTCCCGGATTTGGTAACTCTTCAGGTTTTGAAATGCGTCTTTTGGATCGAAGCGGAAATGAAGATTTAAATCAGACCGCTGTTGTGGTGAATGATTTTATTAGAGCATTGGAAGAAGATGATGTTATCGAATCTGCAAGTACAACTTTTGACGTGGGTTTCCCGCAATATATGTTGGAAATAGATTATGATTTGGCAGCCAAAAAAGGTATTTCGGTAGAGAATGCAATGAATACATTGCAAACTTTATTGGGAAGTCAGTATGCGACCAACTTCATCCGTTATGGACAGATGTATAAAGTAATGGTGCAGTCTGATGCTTTTACACGTCAAAAACCAGAAGATGTGTTAGCGCTTTATGTCAAAACAGCTGATGGCGAAATGGTTCCTTACTCGTCATTCTTAACGATGAAACGCGTCTATGGTCCAGAGCAAATCACACGCTACAATATGTTTAACTCTGCGATGATTACGGGACAAGCAGCAGCAGGATTTAGTTCGGGCCAAGCGATTGAAGCGGTAGAACGAATTGCAGAAACTTTACCACAAGGTTTTGAGATTGAATGGTCGGGTATGACGCGTGAGCAGAAAATTTCTGGTAATCAAGCTGCATATATTTTCTTGTTGTGTCTTGTTTTCGTGTATTTATTATTAGCTGCACAATACGAAAGTTTCTTATTGCCAATGCCAGTTATTTTGTGTCTTCCAGCGGGTTTGTTTGGTGCGTTCTTGTTCTTGAAAGTTTTGGGATTAGAAAACAACATCTATGCACAGGTGGCATTAGTCATGCTAATAGGATTGTTAGGTAAGAATGCGATTTTGATTGTGGAATATGCGAATCTAAAACGTAAACAAGGCATGGATGTATTAACCGCTTCCATAGAAGGTGCGGTAGCGCGTTTGCGTCCAATTTTGATGACTTCATTTGCTTTCGCTGCGGGTTTGATTCCATTAATGTTGGCTACAGGTGCCGGAGCGTTAGGAAACCGAACAATCGGTACGGCATCAGTAGGAGGGATGGTGATCGGTACTATTATCGGTGTGATTGTAATTCCTGGTTTGGTGGTTTTATTTTCTAAAAGAAAGAAAGCCAAAATAACTAAAGCGTCTACAGTGATTGCGATTTTCAGCTTATTATTTTCAGCTTGTTCTGTTCCGAAGAAAATGAATGAACAAGAGCTGAAAGCAGAGCTTCAAACTGATGCAACTCAAATACTGACCGATTCTATTAGTTTAGCTGACATAAAATGGAATTCCTTTTTTAAAGATCAGCACTTAGTTGATTTAATCAACATTGGATTAGAAAATAATCAAGACTTGAGACAAGCAATTCACCGCATAGAAATCGCACAAGCGAATTTCAGACAGCGTAAATCGGCATTATTGCCGACATTGGATGCGGCGGTCGAAGGTGGAATTCGCAAGTACGGGCATTATACAGAGTCAGGAATAGGTAATTATGATTCTAACTTTTCTGAAAACCTGACGGCTGATGAAAAATTGCCAGAGCCATTTATTCCAGATTATTTTGTAGGTGTTAGGTCTTCGTGGGAAATTGATATTTGGGGCAAACTTCGTCAACGTCGTGAAGCTGCTTATTTGGGTTATTTGGCAGAAAATGAAACTAAGCGTCTCGTTGAAACTGAACTTATAACCAGTATTTCATCCGCATATTTTGAATTAATCGCTTGGGATAGAAAGGTGAAAGTTTACGACCGTAATATTGTCTTGCACGAGCGTGCTTTGGAAATAATCGAAGCACAAAAGGAAGCAGGGCGCTCGGATGAATTGGCTGTACAACAGTTCAAATCAATTTTGGCGGAATCTCGCGCAAATAGAGCTTTGGCATTGCAAGAGATTGTTAAGAATGAACACCAAATCAATCAATTGTTGGGTAGGGTGTATCAACCCATTAAAAGGTCGGAAGATGCTGTGTTAGAAAATAGTTTGTTTGCAGAAATGACGTTGGGCTCGTTTGATCAATTAATTTCCAATCGTTTGGACATTCGTCAAGCAGCATTTGATTTGAAACGTGAATACCGCGAGCTGGATGCAGCAAGATTATCATTTTTGCCATCCGTAGCGATTAGTCCTTATTTGGGATTACAATCGTTCAGCTTTGATAAATTATTCAACTTAGATAAATCTGTGGCTTATGGTCTTTTTGGTGGTGTTACTATGCCGATTTTGCGTCAGCGTGAATTGAAATCGCAATATGAAGTGATGAAAGCACAGTACGGCATTGCTTTTTTGGAGTATGAGAAAAAAGTATTGAATGCTGTAAATGAAGTGTCACTTGCGGTGGAGACACAAAAGCTTCTCGCCAATCGAGAACAATTGGTAGATGATCAAGTTATCGCTTTAGTAGCCTCTACAGAAGCGGCAGAAGAATTGTTCATCGCTGGACGAGTAAGCTATCTGGATATTATATCCGCACAAAAAGGAGTTGTCCAAGCACAAATTACAAAAGTGGATATTCAGCGTGAAGATTTATTAAATCAAATCGTATTGTATAAGGCACTTGGTGGTGGTTGGGATTAATCTCTTAATAATTAACAATTTGTATAAAAAAGTCTCCCGATTTAGAGAGACTTTTTTCATTTTAAATCGTCTATGATAGATTTTTTGGCTTATTCTTTGTTAAAGACTGTTAAAAAACAATAAATTATTAGTTACATATATTCCAATTTTTATATAATTGTAACAAGTTAGTTACGATTATATTTAGAAAAGGACTCAGCATGATTAGAAGATTCAGCTCAAAATTAAATTTAACAGCCCTATTACTTATAGTTTTTACAAGTGTAATTCTCTCTAGTTGTAATCAAGGCAAAGCCACAGAAAAAGAAAATACAGACAAACCTCTAGCGCTCCCAGTGCATGTGGCTGACACAAGTGATGCAGAAACCATCAAAAATTATATCGGTACCATTGAAGGAAAGGTTAATGTTGAAGTAAGACCTCAAGTAGAAGGCTTGTTGCAAGAAATTTATGTTGATGAGGGAACTTTTGTGACCAAGGGACAAAAACTATTCAAAGTGGATGCTTCAGCTTATCAAGAGGTATTGAATAATGCGATTGCCAATCAAAACGTAGCGAAAGCTAAATTAGAAAATGCCAAACTGGAAATTGAAAGGCTAAAGCCTTTGGTAGATCATGAAGTCATTTCTAACGTAAAATTAAAATCTGCGAAATCCGATTACGATGTTGCAAAAGCATCACTTGATCAGGCTACAGCAGCAGTCGGTAGTGCAAAAATCAATCAAGGATTTACAATTATCACGGCTCCTGTGAGTGGTTATATTGGACGTATTCCTAAAAGAATTGGAAATTTGGTATCTAAAAGTGACAAAGAGCCTTTGACGGTACTTTCGGATGTACAAGATCTGTATGTTTATTTTTCAATGAACGAATCCGATTTTCTTTATTTTTCTAAATTAAAAATCAAAGAAGATAGCATAAAGGGCATTGCTCGAAATAATAATTCACTCAATTTTCCTGATGCAACTTTAATACTTGCAGATGGTGAGGAATATTCTGCAAAAGGTGTCGTGGATGCCATTAATGGGCAAGTGGATCGTACTACTGGTGCTATTTCACTGCGTGCTTCTTTCCCAAATAGAGATAACATTCTGCGTAACGGTAGTACGGGAACATTGAAGATTTCTGAAATCAAAAAAGGTGTAATTCAAATTCCTCAAGTTGCGACGAGTGAATTACAAGATAAAACTTTTGTTTATGTTCTAGATGATCAAAATCGTGTTACTCGCAAAGTTATCAATATCGCAGGAACTAGTAAGAGTAACTATATCGTGTCAAGCGGTGTGGAATTAGGAGATCGTGTTGTGTTAACAGGTCTTGATAAAATCTCCGAAGGAACGAAGGTTCTTCCTATTCATCAATAATCTTAAATCATACGTGTTTGCTCTGCTGATAGGCAGAGTAAGCATTGCTATGTCTTAAAACAATCCATATTTATGCTAAAAACCTTTATAAATCGCCCTGTATTGGCGACGGTAATGTCATTAATCTTGGTAATCTTGGGATTAGTAGGTTTGAAAACTTTGCCTATTACCAGATTTCCAGAGATTGCGCCACCAAGTGTGGTTGTATCGTTAAGTTATCCAGGAGCAAATTCGGAAACCGTTGCTGAGAGTGTGATTCTTCCGATCGAAGAGGCAATAAATGGGGTAGAGGATATGATGTACATTCGTTCATCAGCGACTAACTCTGGCTCAGGTAGTGTACAAGTATTTTTTAAAACAGGAACAAATCCTGATATCGCTTCTGTGAATGTTCAAACACGAATTTCAAAAGCAATCAGTGCCATTCCAGCTGAGGTTAATGATAATGGTATCACAGTCCAACCACGTCAGAGTGGAGCCATCATGACTATAAATATCTTTTCGGATAGAAAAGATACAGTTTATGATGAAACATTTTTGCAGGCATTTGCGCAAATCAATCTTATTCGTCCATTGCTTCGCGTAGATGGTGTTGCGCAGGTATCACGTGTCGGCGCGCGCGATTATTCGATGCGCGTATGGTTGAATCCAGAGAAAATGGCTGTTTACAACATTATTCCGCAGGATATAACCAAAGCTGTGAATGATCAAAACTTTGAGATAGCTCCAGGTAAATTTGGTGAAACGTCGGACGAAGTTTTTGAGACTGTCATCAAGCACAAGGGTAGATTCAGCAAGCCCGAGGAATTTGAAAATATGGTAATCAAAACCAATAAAGATGGCTCTGTACTCTATCTTCGTGATATAGCACGAATAGAATTTGGAGCTACGAACTTGGGTAGTGATAATAAAGTAAATGGGCATCCAGGTCTTACATTAAATATTACACAAACTAGTGGTTCTAATGCGCACGAGATTGATATCGCGGTACGCGAAGTATTGGATGAAATTTCTAAATCTTTTCCTGAAGGTATTAAATATGATATTTCTTACAGTGTGCGTGATCAGATTGATCAATCAATTAATCAAGTAAAAAGTACCTTATTTGAAGCTTTTATTCTAGTTTTTATTATTGTATTTATCTTTTTGCAAGATTTTAGATCGACATTGATTCCAGCTATTGCAATTCCGGTTTCGCTGATTGGTACATTTTTCTTCTTGAGCCTTTTGGGTTTTTCGTTGAATGTTTTAACCATGTTTGCGTTGGTGTTGGCTATCGGTATTGTGGTGGATGATGCGATCGTCGTAGTAGAAGCTATCCATCAAAAGATGCATGAAACGGGTATGCGTGCCAAGGAAGCTACGTTGGAAACGATGTCCGAAATAACAGGAGCTATTGTTTCCATTACGTTGGTAATGGCTGCGGTGTTTTTGCCTGTAGGATTTATGGAAGGTCCTGCTGGTATATTCTATCAGCAATTTGCGTATACATTGGCCACTGCAATTCTGATATCTGCGTTTAATGCATTGACCTTATCTCCTGCATTATGTGCACTGTTGTTAAAACCTGTTCATCCCCAAGATATTGAAGAAGAAAAGAATCTAAACAGATTTCAAAAATATAGAAATCGTTTTTTTACAGCGTTTAATGCCTCGTTTGATCGATTTACCAATAAGTATATAATTGGTGTTAAATATTTGTTGAAAAAGAAAGTTGTTGCATTTGGAGGATTAATTCTTGTGACAATTATAGGTGTTGGATTATTGTATTTTACGCCAAAATCATTTATTCCTACAGAAGACGACAGCTTCGTAACGTATTCTTTGGCTATGCCTCCTGGCGCATCTTTAGCGCGTACGACAGAAGTATTGCGCCGTGCAGATAGTATTTTGAAAAAACGCGAAGACATTGAGGGAATGACCACTGTATCTGGTTTCAATGCTTTAGATGGTGGTACAAGTGCGGCTTTCGCTGCGGGCTATATTAATGTGAAACCGCACAAAGAGCGCAGTTCTATAAAAGACATAAATGATTTTATGGATACCATTCGCCAAGATTTATCGGTTATCAACGAAGCTTCTTTCAAGGTTTTTCCACGACCTACTGTTCAGGGATTTGGTGATTTTGCAGGTGTACAATTGGTGTTACAAGATAGATTGGGAGGTGATATTCGCGATTTTGATGTAGTTGCAGATTCTTTTATCAATAAAATCAATGCACTTGAAGAGGTTGACAATGCTTATACATCATTCAAGTCCAATTTTCCACAATACGAAGCGGATATCGATGTGGTCAAAGCGAAGAGTATGGGGGTCGATATAAAAGACATGATGAATACGATTCGTATGTATTTTGCACGTGTAAGTGCTGGTGATTTTAACCGTTTTGGTCGTACGTATCGTGTTTACATGCAGTCAGATTTTGAGCATAGAACGGATCCGGAATCATTGAATTCTATTTTTGTGAGAAATAAAGACGGTAAAATGGTGCCAGTTGGTACGTTGATGACATTGAATAAAGTGGTGGGACCAGAATCGATCTCTCGCTATAATTTATACAACGCGATAACTGTGAACGTCAATCCTTCTTCTGGAAATAGTACAGGTGATGTGATGAAAGCCATAGAGGAATTGGCTGGAGATCAATTGCCCGGTAATTACGGATACGAATGGACTGGGATGTCTTACGAAGAAAGTAAATCTGGCTCACAAACTGTACTGATTTTCGGGCTAAGTATATTGTTTATTTACTTTTTGCTCGCAGCACAATATGAGAGCTATATTTTGCCTTGGGCAGTTTTGCTTTCTGTTCCAGTAGGATTGATCGGTGTGTTTTTAACCGTGTTGGCTGTAGGATTAGAGAATAATATCTATGTCCAAGTCGGCTTAATCATGCTAATTGGATTGCTTGCCAAAAATGCCATTCTGATAGTAGAGTTTGCAGTACAGCAACGTGACAAAGGCAAATCAATTTATCAGTCTGCCATTGAAGGTGCTAGATTGCGTCTTCGACCAATATTAATGACCTCTTTAGCATTTGTTGCGGGATTAGTGCCATTGATGTGGTCTGTAGGACCATCAGCGATTGGTAATCACTCCATTAGTTTTAGTGCCGCAGGAGGTATGTTGGCTGGTGTAGCGTTAGGGATTTTTATTATTCCTGTATTGTTTGTCGTGTTCAAAACTTTGGACGAACGCGTGAAATTCAAAATGAATAAGTAATATGATGATGAAATTTTCATACAGATTTATCTTTTATATAATAGGATGTAGTTTGATGTTTAGTTGTAAGGTTGGCGCGAAATACGAACGACCTAATCTGAACACACCAACTGAATTTAGAGGTGCTACAGCTACATCCGCTACGGATAGCTCATTTGCTCGCGTCAATTGGAGGGAGTTTTTTAATGATCCACACCTGATTGGTCTAATTGATTCAGCGTTGAGCAATAATTTTGATATGCGCATCGCGCTGAAGAATATTGAAATAGCAAATAGAAATTTGAGAATCAATAAATTAAATTATTTGCCTAGTGTTGAAGCAAATATTGGTACTGTAAATAAGCAGTATCGATCGGAGGATTTTTATGCTTCGCCTTCGTCAAAATGGTATGAGCACAAAGGTGAAAAGGCGCCTTCGTCATTATTTGGTTATCAATCTCAGTTTTCTACAGGCTTGGAGTTTAGTTGGGAATTAGATGTATGGGGTAAAATCGCAAATGAAGGCGATATCCTAAAATCTGATTGGCTCAATTCACAAGAAGCACGCAATGCCGTGCAAACAAAGCTTATTGCGGATATTGCTACAGGTTATTTTAATCTATTGAAGTTGGATGCGCAAATAGAAGTCGCAAAAAGAAATTTGAGGTTGAACGACAGTACATTACGAATGATTAAGTTGCAATTCGAAGCGGGCGAAATCACGGCTTTGGCGTTGCAACAGACAGAATCACAGCGCCTTGTTGCGGCTTCTATGGTTCCGGATTTAGAGAAGGAAATCATTATTCAGGAGAATGCACTTCGCGTATTAATTGGAGAAATGCCAAACAATATTGCTCGTGGCGACTCCCTACATCACAAGCTTGTTAATTTCCAAGATGAAATTTCTCTAGGAAGTTCATTGGAAATAATTCGTGCTAGACCAGATATTAAATCCGCAGAGTATGATTTGATTGCTGCAAATGCAAACATGAATATTCAACAAATTATGCGCTATCCACAATTGAGTCTGAGTGGCGTGTTCGGTGTAAATGCGATGTTGCCAAAAAATTGGTTTAACATACCAGGAGCTTTGCTAGGAGGGATTGCAGGCGAATTGACTGCGCCGGTATTCAAAAATAAAAAGCTTAAAAACAAATTTGAAATCGCTAAGATCGAACGAGATAAAGAAGAGTTGAATTTCCAGCGAACTGTGATGGAGGCAGTATCCGAAGTTTCAAATACAATAACGACAGTAGAGAAACAAAAGGAACAATTACTTCTTTCCCAACAGCGTGTTAATAATTCTGAGTTAGCAGTGAAGAATGCGTCTTTATTATTTAGGAGTGGTTATGCTACATACTTGGAGGTTATAACAGCGCAAAGCAATGCATTAAAAAGTGAGCTTGATTTGGTGGAGTTAAAACAGAAACAACTGAATAGCTATGTCGGCTTATATCGCGCTTTAGGTGGTGGATGGGAATAGTTTGAAAGTGTTGATTAAAAATAATTCACATATAAACAATAGGTTACGGTTTATTTCGTTTTTATTTTTCTGGGATACTTGTTTTGTATTACAATTCTTCCCTATCTTTGCACCACTCCGCAAGGGAGTAACGCTGGTAACAGCAATGAAATACTAGGTTAGAGACAGTTTAAACGGGGAAACTCGGGAAAAATAAAAAAAGAAAAAATCTTCAAATAAAATTTGCGGATTAAAATAAAGTTTCTACCTTTGCAGTCCCGACGGAAACGAAGGGAAAACAAAAAAAGATAAGTACAGCAGTAATGCTCGAAATATAAGAAG
>Ga0233369_1000004_pt1 | contig 166914 bp, 145 predicted proteins | sample ElkDunMinimDraft_26_FD_191537 | JGI IMG/M metagenome (GOLD analysis project Ga0233369, IMG submission 191537) | Fecal eukaryotic communites from dung pellets of Tule Elk in California, USA - Elk Dung D16 | ecosystem: Host-associated > Mammals > Digestive system > Large intestine > Fecal... | reverse complement strand
GGCACCACCATCGCCGCGCTGATCGCCAACGATTTCGGCGAGGCCACCGAGACCTACCGCTCGGCCCTGCTGCTGCTGGGCTTCGTGCTGTTCCTCGTCACCTTCGTGGTGCTGGCGATCGCGCGCCTGATGCTCATGCGCCTGGCGCGCCGGGAGGGCAACTGATGTCCGCGATCCGGGACACACAGGCCATGGCCGATCGCCTGTACGCCAGGCGCCGCCTGCGCAACGCGGTGGCCATCGCGCTGGGCATCCTCACCGCCTGCTTCGGGCTGTTCTTCCTCGGCTGGATCCTCTGGACCCTTGCGAGCAAGGCGATCGGCGGGATCAACTGGGCCCTGTTCACGCAGACCACCCCGCCGCCGATGCAGGAAGGCGGCCTGCTCAACGCCTTCTTCGGCAGCGCGGTGATGTGCGCGCTGGCGATCGCGATCGGCACCCCGCTGGGCGTGGCCGCGGGCACCTGGCTGTCGGAGTACGGCCATGCCCGCAAGGCCGGCACCGTGGTGCGCTTCGTCAACGACATCCTGCTCTCGGCGCCTTCCATCGTGCTGGGCCTGTTCGTCTACACCCTGGTGGTGATGCAGACCGGCGGCCGCTTCTCGGCGCTGGCCGGCGCCATCGCCCTGGCCTTCATCGTGCTGCCGGTGGTGGTGCGCACCACCGACGAGATGCTGCGGCTGGTGCCGGTGCAGATGCGCGAGGCCGCGCTGTCGCTGGGCGTGCCGCAGTGGAAGGTGATCGTGCAGGTGATCTACCGCAGCGCCTCGGCCGGCATCGTCACCGGCATCCTGCTGGCGCTGGCCCGCATCTCCGGCGAGACCGCGCCGCTGCTGTTCACCGCCTTCGGCAACCAGTACTGGAACGCCGACCTCCTGCGGCCGATGGCCAGCGTGCCGGTGGTGATGTACCAGTACGCCGGCAGCCCCTACGAGTCGTGGCAGCAGCTGGCCTGGTCCGGCGCCTTCGTGCTCACCGCCTTCGTGCTGCTGGTCAGCCTCGTCGCCCGCGCCATCGTTTCGCGCAACAGGATCCCCAATGACTGACCTCTCCCTGGAACCCTCCCTGGACGCGCGCGCGGTCGCCGCCGCGGGCCAGCGCATCGGCCTGGCCACGCCCCAGCGCGGCGCGCTGGCGCCCACGCCGACCAAGATCGCGGTACGCGGACTGGACTTCCACTACGGCGAATTCCAGGCGCTCAAGGGCATCGACATGGACATCCCGGAAAAGCGCGTGACCGCGCTGATCGGGCCGTCGGGCTGCGGCAAGTCGACCCTGCTGCGCGTGTTCAACCGGATATACGCGCTGTATCCGAAGCTGCGCGCCAGCGGGCGGATCCTGCTCGACGGCGAGGACATCCTCTCCCCTCGCTATCCGATGAACCGGCTGCGCAGCAAGGTGGGCATGGTGTTCCAGAAGCCGGTGCCGTTCCCGATGACGATCTACGAGAACGTCGCCTACGCCATCCGCCACCACGAGAAGCTCTCGAAGAAGCGGCTCGACGAGCGCGTCGAGCAGGCGCTGCGACAGGGCGCGCTGTGGGACGAGGTCAAGGACAAGCTCGGGCAGTCCGCGCTCGGACTGTCCGGCGGACAGCAGCAGCGCCTGTGCATCGCCCGCGCGGTGGCCCTGCGCCCGGACGTGCTGCTGCTCGACGAGCCGACCTCGGCGCTGGACCCGATCTCGACCAGTCGCATCGAGCAGCTGATCGAGGAGCTCAAGCTCGACTACACCATCGTCATCGTCACCCACAACATGCAGCAGGCCGCGCGCGTGTCCGACTTCACCGCCTTCATGTACCTGGGCGACCTCATCGAGCACGACGCCACGGCGACCATCTTCTCCAATCCCTCCCGCCGGCAGACCGAGGACTACATCACCGGCCGTTTCGGCTGACGGCGCGTGTCCGCCGCGCCCCAGGCCCATCGCACGACCGCACAGGAACGATCCGCCCCATGACCACCCAGCCCCACAACCACATCGTTCGCAGCTACGACGAGGAACGCCAGCGCCTGACCACCGAGATCCTCCGCATGGGCGAGATGGCCACCGCGCAGCTGGAAGCCGCGCTGGACGTGGTCGAGCGCCGCGACGACAAGGCCGCCGCGCGTATCGTCGCCAACGACGAGGCCATCGACGTGCTGGAGCGCGAGATCGGCCAGGAGGTGATGACCCTGGCCCTGCGTGGACCGATGGCGCGCGACCTGCGCGAACTGCTGGCGGCGCTGCGCATCGCCGCCGACATCGAGCGCATCGGCGACTACGCGGCCAACGTGGCCAAGCGCTCGACCGCGCTCAACGCGGTGCCGCCGCTGCCCCACACCCGCGGGCTGAACGTGCTCGGCCAGCGCGTGCTGCAGCAGCTGCGCGACGTGTTGCAGGCCTTCGTCGCCAACGACGCCGAGGCCGCCGAGCGCGTGCGCGCCCGCGACGTGGACGTGGATACGCTGCACACCGGCCTGTTCCGCGAACTGCTGACCTACATGATGGAGGACGCGCGCGCGATCACGCCCTGCACGCACCTGCTGTTCATGGCCAAGAACCTGGAACGGATCGGCGACCACGCCACCAACATCGCCGAGAACATCTGGTTCCTGGTGCATGGCGACGGGCCGATGGCGCCACGCGAGAAGCGCGACGCGGCCAGCCTGGCGACCTGAGCGGCCGTCCCGCGCCAGGCGCCCCCGGGCTAACCCCGACTTAATGTCCGGGCCCCCACACTGCGCCGCGGAGTTGGAGGATCGACGGCAACCGCAGGACGGGCGCGCAGCCGCGCTGCCCGACGTCGCCAGGGCCGACGCGACCGGTCCTCCACTCCGCCCCATTCCCGCCCTCGGGCACGCCCGGACGCCACACAGGCAGGTCGAGCGGCAGGTCGGAACTCGCACCCGCCCGGCCGGCGGCCGGAAGTCCATGTCACTGACGCCCCAGCGCCGGCATCGCGCCTCCCCCGCCAGTTGAGCCCGGCGACAACGCCACGATCGGCGGCATCCGCCCCGGTTGACAGCCGCGCGCAGCGGCGTCGCGGAAGGCGCGATCGCGCGCTCTGCTAGGCTTTGCGGATGGAACAAGCCGCAGCACCCGCCCCCGCCATCAGCCCGCTCACCCGACGTTTCCGCGGCTACCTGCCCGTGGTGGTGGACGTGGAGACCGGCGGATTCGACTGGAACCGCCATGCCCTGCTCGAGATCGCGGCGGTGCCGCTGGACGTCGACGAACACGGCGCCCTGGTCCCGGGCCCGGCCACCAGTGCGCACGTGGTGCCCGCGCCGGGCACGGCCATCGACCCGCAGTCGCTGGAAGTCACCGGCATCGACATCGACCACCCCTTCCGCTTCGCCAAGCCCGAACGCGAAGCGCTGGACCACGTGTTCGCCGCGGTGCGCGCGGCGGTGCGCAGGCACGGTTGCCAGCGCGCGATCCTGGTCGGCCACAACGCCCATTTCGACCTGAATTTCCTCAACGCCGCGGTCGCCCGCAGCGGCCACAAGCGCAATCCCTTCCACCCCTTCAGCGTATTCGACACCGTCACCCTGGCCGGCGTGGCCTATGGCCAGACCGTGCTGGCGCGTGCGGTGCAGGCGGCCGGATTCGACTGGAGCAGCGAGGACGCGCACTCGGCGGTGTACGACGCCGAGCAGACCGCGAAGCTGTTCTGCACGATCGTCAACGCCTGGCCGACACCGCCGCGCGCCATGCCTGCCGGCTGAAGCCCCTGCGCTTCGCTGTCGACCATGACTGCACATCGCGTGTGGTCCACTCGGGCGGTCAGCAACCGAAGGAGGCGCAGATGCCGATCACACGCACCAGGGCAAGCCAGCTGCTCAACCAGCGCGAGATGGCGCTCTACGACGAGAGCCGGATCAACGGATTGCGCAAGCTCGATGCCAAGGCCCTGGCGATACGGGTGACCCGCGCGCGCACCGCTCGCGACCGCGCCCGCGACCTGGTCCGCCGGCAGAAGCTGGCCTCGCGCTTGAGCACCGGCAGCAAGCGCGGGCCCAGCGGCACCGACAACCAGCGCAGCAAGGACAAGGTCGAACTGATGGCCGACATCCTCTCCCGCTTCGAGGAGCAGTTTCGCGAAGTGAAGCGCGAAGACGCGCGCGCGGCCAAGGCCGACGGCGCGAGGACGAAGGCGAGCAGCACTGCCGGCGACAAGGCCGCGCCGAAGAAGTCCGCGGCAAAGAAGGCTGCGGCGAAGAAGGCCGCCGCGAGGAAATCCGCGAAGACCGCCACGAAGAAGGCCACGAAGCAGGCGTCGGGCAAGGCAGCGAAGACATCCACCAGGCAGGCGACGAAGAAGTCCGCCACCGGAGCGTCGGCGAGAAGTGCGACCAGGCGGTCCGCCGCGGACAGCGATGGCGTCGGCACGCGGTCGGCGCCGCGCAAGTCGCCGGCGCAGGCCGGCAGGACGGCATCGGCCACGCGCCGGGCGCGCGTGGTGGACGACAGCGCCCAGGACGGAGACGGCCCGAGCGGTCGCGGTGCCGCGCCCCGGTCAGGCCGCGGTCGCACGCGCGCCAGCGCCGATTCCGGTGTGCGCGGCGAAGCTCCGTCCCCGCGCCGGCCGCGCAAGCGCAAGCTCACGCCGGAACAGGCCCTGGCGCAGACCCGCGCGCTGCTGGAGGCCAAGCAGGCGCGCGATGCCGAGTCGAAGCCTTGGTCCGATACCGCCACCGACGGCGTGGCCGACGGCAGCGTCGGCTACCAGTCTCCTGCCGCGGCTCGACGCGCCAAGCGCCTGCACGCGGCCGAGATCCGCCTGCCGGCCAACCAGGGCAGCATCAGCACGCGCGACCGGGTCAACCAGGGCAAGCGCGACCGCCGCAACCAGGGAGAAGACTGAACCTCCCCGGCGCGCGGCGCCTGGCTGCGCGGCCGGGGCGGCACGGCGCTTGAGCAAGATGCCGGCGCGCTGCCCTGGCGCGCAGGCCACGCCCCGGCCTCACTGCGGGGAGGCGAGCTTCAGTCCGATGATGCCGAGCACGATCAGGCCCAGGCTGACCAGGCGCCCGGGATTGGCCGGTTCGCCCAGCAGCACCATGCCGAGGATCGCGGTGCCGACCGCGCCGACACCCACCCAGACCGCGTAGGCGGTGCCCACCGGCAGCGATTTCATGGCGATGCCCAGCAGCGCCAGGCTCAGCGCCATGGCGCCCACCGTGCCCACGGTGGGCCACAGGCGGGTAAAGCCGTCGGTGTACTTGAGCCCGATGGCCCAACCGATTTCAAAGATGCCGGCGAGCAGCAGGATCAGCCAGGGCATTGCGGACCTCCATCATCGATGGGGCCGTCCCCGTCCGTCGCCGTCGCAACGCGTCGTCGCAACGCGGGGCCGTCCCCGCGCCGCCAGTGTCGCACGCCTGCCGCTCAGCGGCCGCGCCAGGCCAGGCGGCAGGCGTTGAGCAGCAGCCAGGCCAGCAGCAGGAAGAACAGCGGCGCGCTGAAGCGCTCCAGCGCCGCCGGCAGCATGGCGCCGGCACCCAGCAGCCCGAGCGCGGCGCGCAGGCGACCGTGGCCCGGCGCGGCGGGCGCGAACAACTGCAGGTACAGGGCCAGCAGCATCAGGATCGCGCCGGCAAAGCCGAGCCAGTCCTGCCAGGTCATCGCCGCGATCATCGCTTCGCCTCCCTCGCCGCGCTATCCCAGGCGCTGGCGCACCGCTTCGAACAGGGTCACGCCGGCGGCCACCGATACGTTGAGACTCTCCACGCCCGGCGAAGTTTCCAGGCCCGGCATGGGGATCGACACCAGACCGTCGCAATGCTCGCGCGTGAGCCGGCGCAGGCCGTCGGCCTCGCCACCCAGCACCAGGGCGACATTGCCCTTGAGGTCGAGCGCATACAGCGAGGACTGCGCCTCGCCGACCAGGCCGTAGATCCACACCCCCAGCTTCTGCAGCTCGGCCAGCGTGCGCGAGAGGTTGGTCACGCGCACCACCGGGATGCTGTCGGCCGCGCCGGCAGAGGTCTTGCGCACGGTGGCATTGACCTGCACGGCCTTGTCCTTGGGAATCACGACCGCGGTGACGCCCGCGGCCGCGGCGCTGCGCAGGCAGGCGCCGAGGTTGTGCGGGTCCTGCACGCCGTCGAGCACCAGCAGCAGCGCGCGCCCCTCGGCCTGCTCGACCAGCCCGGACAGATCGTGCTCGTCCCAGGTCCTGGCCGCGGCATAACGGGCGGCCACGCCCTGGTGCCGCACCGCGCCGGCGACGCCGTCGAGCGCCTGTTGGGCCACGCGCCGCACGTCGATCTCGCGGCGCCGCGCGGCCGATTCGATCTCCGCCAGGCGCGGATTCTTGGCGCCGGCCTCGATCAGGACCTCGCGCACGTGTTCGGCGTCGTGTTCGACCGCCGAGGCGACGGCGTTGATGCCGACGATCCACTGGTTCTGCTTGGACATAGGACTGCGGGGGACTGGATATGGAGGACGGGGCCGCCGGGGCGGGTGCGCAGTGTACGCGCCCCGCCCCCTGGCCCTGCTCAGTACTTCTGCTTCTTGCGCCTGGCCGGCTGCCCACGCGGCGGCGGCGGCGCGGACACGCGCTCGCCGGCCAGGCGGAAGTCGATCTTGCGCTCTTCGAGGCTGGCCTTGAGCACGATGATGCTCACCCGGTCGCCGAGGCGGAACTCGCGCCCGGCGCGCTCGCCGGTCAGGGTCTTGCGAACCGGATCGAAGTGGTAGAAGTCGCTGGGCAGCTGGGTGACGTGGACCAGGCCGCTGACCTTGGACTGGTCGAGTTCCACGAACAGCCCGAAGCTCGTCACGCCGCTGATGGTGCCTTCGAACTCGCCGCCCACGTGCTGTTCCATCCACGCGGCGCGGTAGCGTTCGTCGACCTCGCGCTCGGCCTCGTCCGCGCGCCGTTCGCGCTCGGAGCACTGCAGGGCCAGCGAGGCCATCTGGCTGGGGCTGTGGAAGGACTCCAGCCGTCCCCTGGCCAGCACGTGCTTGATCGCCCGGTGCACCAGAAGGTCGGGGTAACGGCGGATCGGCGAGGTGAAATGCGCATAGGCCTGCAGGGCCAGGCCGAAGTGGCCGATGTTCTCGGGCGAGTACACCGCCTGGCTCTGGCTGCGCAGGATCACCGACTCTAGCAGGGTCGCATCGGGACGATCGCGCACCTTCTTGAGCAGGTTGGCGAAATCCTTGGGCTGGACGCGCGCCCAGCCCGGCAGGCGCAGCGCGAATTCCTTGAGGAACTCGAGCAGGTCCTCGTACTTGGATTCCGGCGGCTTGTCGTGGATGCGGTAAGGCGCGGGGATGCCGGCCTGGAGCAGGAATTTCGCGGCCTCGACATTGGCCGCGATCATGCATTCCTCGATCAGCTTGTGCGCGTCGTTGCGCTGGAGCATGCCGGCCTGGACCACCTCGCCACGGTTGTCCAGGACGAAGCGCACCTCGGAGGATTCGAACTCGATCGCGCCGCGCCTGGCGCGCGCCCTGGACAGCCCCTTGTAGAGCTGGTGCAGGCGTTCGACCTGCGGCAGCAGCTGGCCCAGCTGCTCGCGGGCCTCTGGATCGCCCTCGCCGACCGCCCGCCACACCAGGTTGTAGGTCAGCCGCGCATGCGAGCGCATGACCGCCTCGTAGAAGCGCGAGGAGACCACCTCGCCCTCGCGGTCGACCTGCATGTCGCAGACGAAGCACAGGCGGTCGACCTTGGGGTTGAGCGAGCAGATGCCGTTGGACAGCGTCTCGGGCAGCATCGGCACCACGAAGCCCGGGAAATAGACGCTGGTGGCACGCAGCTGCGCCTCGTCGTCCAGCGGCCGCCCCGGACGCACATAGCTTGAGACGTCGGCGATGGCGACCACCAGGCGGAAGCCGCCCGCGTTCGGCTCGCAGTACACCGCGTCGTCGAAGTCCTTGGCGTCCTCGCCATCGATGGTCACCAGGGGCATGTCGCGCAGGTCGACCCGCGCGGCCGCGGTGGCGGCATCCACCTCCAGCGGTACCGCCGCGGCCTCGTCGAGCACGGCCGGCGGGAATTCATGGGGCAGGTCGTGGCCGTGGATGGCGGTCTCGACCACCAGCGACGGGGTCAGCGCATCGCCCAGCACCGCCAGCACGCGGCCGATCGGCGGGCGCCGCGCGTCGCCGGGCGAGGTGATCTCGCAGACCACCAGCTGCCCGTGCTGCGCCTCCAGGCGCCCGTCCGCGGGAACCTGGATGTTGCGCTGGATCCGGCGATCGTCCGGCACCACGAAGCTGATGCCCGAATCGAGGGTGAACCGGCCGATCAGGCGCGAGACCCGGCGCTCCAGCACCTCGACGATCACGCCCTCGCGGCGGCCGCGGCGGTCCATCCCGGTGACGCTGGCCATGGCGCGGTCCCCATGCATCACCTTGCGCATCTCCACCGGAGGCAGGAACAGGTCGTCGCCCTTGCCGGTATCGGGCCGCAGGAAGCCGAAGCCGTCGGGATTGGCGATGATCGTGCCGGCGATCAGGTCCAGCGGCGCGGCCGGCACGTATCCGCCGCGGCGGTTCTGCAGCAGCTGGCCGTCGCGGACCATGGCGCCCAGGCGCTTGCCCAGCGCGTGCGCGCGCTCCGGGGCGGTCAGCCCCAGGCGCTGCTCCAGCATCTCCTGGGTGAGCGGCCCTTCGGCCTCGGTCAGCAGATGCAGGATGGCCTCGCGGCTGGCGATGGGCTGCTCGTAGCGCTCGGCCTCGCGGCCGGCATAGGGATCGACGAACTTCCCGCCGGCCTGGGTGGGCCGGATTCCGCTGGCGGACGCCGGCGGCTCGGGGGGAAGCCACCCCGGAGCGGCACGACGCGGCCCGCGCTTGTGTTGCGGGCCCTGGCCCGATGCAGGGCCTTGGCCCCGTCCTGTGCCGCGACCGGCACCACGCTTGCTTGGAGTTTTGGACATCGGCGGGATGGTACACGCGCCGATGTCGTATCTGGATGCAAACAAACCGTTGACAATGTCTGCCCCGCATCGCAACATACGCGCCCACCTGCCCAGGTGGCGGAATTGGTAGACGCACTAGTTTCAGGTACTAGCGGGTAAAACCGTGGAGGTTCGAGTCCTCTCCTGGGCACCAAGTTGGACCGGCGGCGACACAGCCGGAAGAAAGACCCCGCCAAGCGCGGGGTTTTTTGTGCCTGCTCTTCGCGCATCGCGTGAAAGCCCCTGCGATCGACATGGCGCAATGCCGTTGACCGCCCGGTCACGGCGCGGCACGCACCATCCCGGCGACCCCCAAGGAGACCGGACATGTCGTTGAAGCCCGTCGTATCCCTGCTCGCGCTTGGCCTGCTCGCCGCCTGTGGACAGGACGTCACCCCGCCCGACGGAGGCGCGACCGGAGGCGACGCGGCGCGGCAGCCGGTGGCGACGCCGGCCCCGCAGGTCGATCCCTCGCGCGTGGACGCCGCGCCCGGCACCCATGCCAGCCTCATCCGCGAAGGCGGCGATCCGGGCTATCTGGCCGACAGCAGCGGCGCCGCCCTCTACTACCTGCAAGGCAACACGGACGGCAGCCAGTGCGATACGGCCTGCCAGCAGGTGTGGCCGCCCGTCATGCTCGGTTCCGGCGAGCAACCCGTGGCCGGACCCGGCGTGCAGCAGCCGGCGGTGGGCAGCATGCAGACGACGGCGGGCACCCGCCAGCTCACCTACCACGGCCATCCGCTGTACCGCTACGGGGGCGACCGCGGCGCGCGTACCACGACCGGCAACGAGGTCAAGGACCAGTGGGGCCAGTGGTACCTGATGGGGGTGGACGGACAGCCCGCCCCGTCGACCAGCTCCAGTTCCGGCGGCACGCCCGCAGGTGCGCCGGGCTCACGGGGACAGGCCACCGGCACCTCCCAGGCGGGCCAGCAGGACCAGGCCCAGCCGTCGCAGGCCACCCAGGCCACTTCGTCCGACCGCTGATCCCCTCCGCGGCGCGAAAGACGCGGCGAGTCACCCTGCGGGGCCCGGCGGGAAGCCGGGCCCCGCGCACCGCGGGCGGATGACTTACTTCTTGGCGTTCTCGGCCTCAAGCGTGCGCGCGGTTTCCAGATGCCGCGCGATCGAGGCCCGCGTAGTCTCCAGGAAGCTGATCACCGGCTGCTCGCGCGCCTCCGGGAGCAGTTCCTTGTCGATCTTGGCCAGCGCTTCCTCGTGGCCCTTGACCATCGAACGCAGCCACTCGCGGGTGAAGTGCTCCCCGCGCAGTTCGTCCAGCCGCTTGAGTTCGGCATCGAACTTCTCGCGCATCGATGCCAGGTCGCGATGCACGGCCGAGGTGCGCTCGGTGCGCGCGGTGCCAGGCGTCGCGCCGGCGTCCTGACCGGTCATCGGACGGCTGGCATCGGCTCCCGAGACGCCCCCGGCCCGGACGCCGGTATTGCCGTCATGCGCATCGCTGGCCAGCCCGGGGCTCTCGCCAAGCATGCGACGTATCTCCTCGAGGTTGCGGGTGTGATCCTGGCGCAGGGTTTCGGCGTACTGGCGCACCGGCTCCGGGATGTCGTCCTTGCGCAGGGCCTTGTCGGCCGCTTCGATCTCGTGGCGGTCGATCGCCTCGACCGCTTCCAGCGCCTTCCGGTCGGGGGCGTCGAGGCGGAGCGCGGCGGAACTGGCGCCCGGATTGCGGGCCATGGGATCGGGCGTGCTGGTGGTTGCGGTTGGGTCGGTCCCCATGGTGCCGGGCGCGCCCATCGCCCCCGGGGCGGTGGCGTCTGCCGGATGGGTGGTGGACGGGTGGTCGGTCGAGGGTGCAGTCGTTCCGCTGGCGGGCGTGCCGCTGGCCGGCGTGGTGCCGTCGGCCCTGTGGTCGGCAGCGTCTCGCTCCTTGGCGCAGCCGGCAAGGCTGAGCGCAAGCGCGGCGGCAAGTACGGTGATCGCGGACTTCATGGCAGAGCCTTCCTTGTGGGGGATCGGGGGGCGCGAGCCTACGCCCGCCCCCGCAAGGACGCGGTGAAAAGATCGCCAGCCGTCCACGTCGTCGGCCAGCCGGGTCAGGCCCGGGTCTGCTCCACCGCTGCGCCCGCCGATCTCCGCTCGAGGATGGCCCCAGTTTGCCCTCCCTCACGCAACAGGGCCGGCCCGCGCCGCGGACCGGCCCTGTTGCAATGCGGCATGCCTGGCGTCAACCGGGCCGCCGCGCGGATCAGTTGTTGTCGGCGGTCCGCGGCTTGACCTTCAGCCCGGCGGCTTCGACGCGCTTGACGCCCTTGATGCCCTCGGCCACGCGCACCGCGCGATCCACCTCGTCCTGGCTGGCGAGATCGCCACGCAGGGTCACCACGCCGTCGACCGTCTCGACATTGATCTCCAGACCGGAGACGTCGCGGGTGGTCAGCAGATCCGCCTTCACCTTGGTGGTGATCCAGGTGTCGTCCACCGGCTGCGACGACTCGCGCTCGGTGATGCCACGGTCGTCGCGATCCTGCGCCTTGCGCTCATCGGCCGCCGCGGTGCCCACGGCACCGGCCAGCAGGGCCACGGCCAGTACGCGCAGCGTGTTCTGGGTTCGGATATTCATATCGTTCGACTCCTCATACCTGGCGCGCACCCCGCACGCCTCGTGTGTCGACACGCTAGGGGCCGGCGGGTGAAGTCGACGCGCATCCGGCGTGATGTTCCGGTGCAATGTTCACGAACGTCGCCGTTTCGTTGCGCTCAGTCGCCCAGGGCATGGCGCCACGCCCGCCGGTACTCGCGGTACGCGATAGCGACCTCCACCGGCAATGCATCCTCCAGATCAAGGCCGAGCGCCGGCCAGGCGTCGAGCATGTCGACGACCACCGACCACTGCACGCTCGTGCGCAGCGCATCGGGCGAGACACCCTGCAGGGCCTGCTCGCACCACTCGTACAGCAAGCCCTGCTCCTGGCGCAGGCGGGCGCGCCACCAGTCTCCGGCAGGCAGGTGCACGTCCAGGCCCCGGTCACGATCCTGGCCCGCCTCGGCCTGCAGGATGGTCGACGCGCCGCGGTACCACTCGGTGTGCCCGCCCGCAACCGCCGGCACCGTGAGCGGCTGCACCGCGTTCCACTGCCGCAGCTGGCGGTGCAGGCCGGTTTCGCGTCGCCGCGCCTCGCGCACGCTGTCGAAACCGACGAGGATGCTGCGCGGGAGGTCGAAACTCTCGTAGTAGCGGCGCGAGAACGCGCGCACCCGCGCCAGCGGGTCGACCGAAATGCCGACCTTGGCGAGGTCCTCGTGCAGCAGCGGCAGGACGTAGAGGTAGCAGGCGGCCATGGAGCGGCATCGAGCGGCGTGGGTGGCACGAGAGCGGCGAGCATGCCAGCACCCCGTCGCGGGCGGCGAGAACACGCCGCGCCCCCCGGAATGCGCGAGCGGAGAAAGGCGCCGCGTTTTTCACCCGACCTTGTTGGGGGGGCTGCCTAGACTGCGACGTCACCCCCACCGCGGCCGAGGTTTCGACAATGGCAGTCAAGAATATCGAGGAGCTCTTCATCCACGAGCTTTCGGACATCTACAGCGCCGAGAAGCAGCTGACCAAGGCCCTCCCCCGCCTGGCCCGCGCCGCCGACGCCGAGGAACTGTCCGCCGCCTTCGAGGCGCACCTGGAAGAGACCAACGGCCAGATCGAGCGCATCGACCAGGTCGTGGAAGTGCTGGGCATCAAGCTCAAGCGCATCAAGTGCGCGGCGATGGAAGGCCTGGTCGAAGAAGGCAAGGAAGTGATCGACTCGATCGACAAGGGTCCGCTGCGCGACGCGGCGCTGATCGGTGGCGCGCAGAAGGTCGAGCACTACGAGATCGCCTCCTACGGCACCCTGTGCGCGCTGGCCAAGCAGCTGGGCTACACCGATGCGCTGCGGCTGCTGAAGGAAACGCTGGAAGAGGAAAAGTCGACCGACGAGAAGCTGACCATGCTCGCCGAGAGCGGCGGCAACCAGCGCGCTGCGCGCGAAGCGGCCTGATCGCCGCACGCCTGCAGTGCACGCTCATGGGCCCCGGATGGCGACGTCCGGGGCCCATGCATTTATGGAGGCCAGCCGGCTTCGCGCGACGCCGCGCCCGCAGCGGGGCGCCTAAGCGCGTTCCCAGCGCAGTTCGCAGCGCATCGCCAGGGTCTGGCCGGGCGCGAGCGCCAGCGCGCAATCGAGGTTGAACGCGTCCGGGGGGGCGGTCTGCGGCTCGACGCAGGTCGCATGCGCGGTGGCGTCGTACACCACCCAGTCGGTGCAGTCCGACGACACCACGACCCGCCCGTCGCCCCGCTGCAGGATCACGTCGCGGCGGTTGACGAAACAGTCGTCCCAGGGCCCCGGGACCACCCGACCGGGCGGCAGCAGCGTGATGCCGTCCCCGTCGCGGGGATACATCGCCTCGGGATCGAACTGCAGCCGCTCGGGCTTGCGAAACCAGGGGTGCCAGCCGAGGGAGGCCGGCATCGGCCGCTCCCCGGCCGTGACCGAAAGCGCCAGCTCCAGCCGCTCGCCCTCCACCATCAGCCGCTGCGCGGCGCGGCCGCCGAAAGGCCAGCGCGCGTCGCGGGGCAGGTCCAGCGCCATGTCCAGCCGCCGGGCAGAATGCGCCCGCACCTGCCAGGGCAGGACGAAGCCGAGGCCGTGAATGGCATGCCCGCCAAGATTGGCTGGCAACCTGTAGTCCTGGCCATCGAAGCGGAAGCGGCCGCGACGGACGCGTCCGCACCAGGGCACCATCGGATAGCAGCCCCAGGCGATCGCCGCCTCCCCGCCCTGCTCGCCGTGGCCGACCAGCTGCGGCTCGCCCTGCCAGCGGATCTGCGCGATCCGGCCACCCGCCTCCGGAGCGATCTCGATGGCGAGCGCGCCGTCGGCGATCTGCAGCACAGGCCCCGGGGCGAGCGGCGCCAGTGCATCCGCCCGCGCCTGTGGTTCAGGCATAGGGCTGGAGCGTCCGGATGCGGCCGTCGGCGTCGTGCAGCAGTTCGGTCACCTTGACCGATCGCAGGTGCGTCACCCCGCCCGAGAGCAGGGAATCGTGGTAGTACAGCCACCAGCGGCCGTCGAACTCGACGATGGAGTGGTGCGTGGTCCAGCCCACCACCGGATCGAGGATGCGGCCGCCATAGGTGAACGGCCCATAGGGGCTGTCGCCCACCGCGTAGCACAGGTAGTGGGTATTGCCGGTCGAGTACGACAGGTAGTAGCGGCCGCCGAAGCGGTGCATCCACGGGCCTTCGAAGTAGCGCCGGTCGTGGTCGTCGGCGCGCAGCGGGCGGCCCTCCTCGTCGAGGATCAGGATCTCCCGGCTCGGTTCGGCGAGCTGCTTCATGTCCGTCGACAGCCGCGCCACGCGCGGCCCCAGCGCGGGGACATCGCCCACCGGCTCCTCGTGGGCCGCGTCATAGGCGTTGTCGCGGTACTTCTGCAGCTGGCCGCCCCAGATGCCGCCGAAATAGAGGTAATGGCTGCCGTCCTCGTCGGCGTACACCGCCGGGTCGATCGAATAGGTGCCGGCGATCGGCTCGGGTTCCGGGCGGAACGGGCCTTCCGGGCGGTCGCCCACGGCGACGCCGATCTGGAACACGCCGTCCGCGCGCTTGGCCGGGAAATAGAGGTAGTACTGCCCGTCCCGGGTGGCCGCGTCCGGCGCCCACATCTGCCGGTCGGCCCAGGGCACGTCCTTGATGTCGAGCGCTACCCCGCAGTCCACGGCGGGTGCGTCGGGCGTGTCCTGCCGCAGCACGTGGTAGTCGCGCATCTGGAAGTGGCCGCCATCGTCGTCGAACGCCACCCCGCCCTCCACGTCGTGGGAGGGATAGATGTAGATGCGCCCCTCGAACACGTGCGCGGACGGATCGGCGGTATAGATATGGCGCACCAGCGGTTGGGACAGCGCGCGGGCGGTCAGCGATTCGAGTTCGGCATCGGTGTAGGACCGGTCTGCCATGGCGGTGTCCCCAGGGTGGTTCGGATTACGCGGGCTGCGGCTCGCGGCGTTCGGCCAGCTCGCGCTCGATGCGGCTCTCCATCGGCTTGTCGATCCGGTAGAAGAACAGCAGCCCGGTGGCCAGCAGGAACGGAATCGAGCAGTACACGCTCACCGACAGGCGGATGCCGTCCACCGCCTCGGGCGACTGCACGGCCTGGCCTGCGTCATAGCCGTGCCGGGCCAGGATCGCCGCGACCAGGGAGCCGCCCACGGCCAGGCCCACCTTCAGTCCGCACAGGATCGCGGAGAACACGATCGCCGTGGCGCGGCGGCCATTCTTCCATTCCGAATAGTCGGCCACGTCGGCCACCATCGCCCACAGCAGCGGGATGGTCACGCCGTAGAAGAAGCCATGCAGGATCTGCGCGCCGAACACCAGGCCGATGCGGTTGGGCGGGAACAGGTAGAAGGCCAGCATGAACAGCGTCGACAGGAACAGGAACACGCCGTAGACGTCGCGCTTGCCGAAGCGGTCGGCCAGTCCCTTGGACAGACCGATGCCCACCACCATGAAGATGATGCCGCCGGCGTTGAACAGGCTGAAGGCAGAGGTGGTGGCGTCCTCGGGCCACTGGAAGCCGGCGAGCCCGATCCCGGTGAGGGCGGCGTTGAGCCCGGCGATGAAGCGGTTGAACCCGATTCCATCGAGGAAGGCGGCCATCGCCGCTTCGTCCAGGTAGTACTGGAAGTAGTAGACGTAGGTGCCGCCCTTGAGCGCCAGGGTGATGAACACCAGGATCGTCACCAGCAGCACCACTGCCCACGGCCGGTTCGCGGCCAGGTCGGCGACGTCCTGGCGGATGCTCGACTTCTGTTCGGGCGGCGGCAGCACGCGCTCGCGGGTGGTGAGGAAGGTGATCAGCAGGAAGATCGTGCCCACCACCGCGAACAGGAGCATGGTGTTCTGGAAGCCCTGCACGCGGTCGCCGTCGCCCAGGATCAGCACCAGCGGCAGCAGCAGCGACTGGACCACCAACTGCGCGATCATCACCGCCACGAAGCGGTACGCCGACAGGCTGTTGCGGTCGGCCATGTTGCCGGTCATCACCCCGCTGAGCGCGGAGTACGGCAGGTTGTTGGCCGCGTAGACCAGCACCAGCAGGGTGTAGGTGGCGGCCGCGTAGAACACCTTGCCCTGGGGGCCGAGGTCGGGCGTGCTGAACGCAAGCAGCGACAGGACCCCGAACGGTACCGCGGTCCACAGGATCCAGGGGCGGAACTTGCCCCAGCGCGACTGGGTGCGATCGGCCATCACCGCCACCAGCGGCGTGAACACGAACGCGCCGAGCAGGCCGACGACGAAGATGATGGTGGCCGCCGTGCCGGCCGGGATGCGGTAGATGTCGGTGTAGAAGAAGGCGAGGAACGTCATCAACGTCTGGAAGATGAGGTTCGCCGCGAGGTCGCCGAGGGAGTAGCCCACCTTCTCGGTGACCGAGAGCCGGTCGATGCGTGTATTCAAGGAACTCCCCTGCCATGGACCGCGTTGGACTGTCGTCGCCACGCCGCACGGGGCCTTGGCCCCGATGCCGCATCGCCGATGGTAGCGCTACCACGCGAAACGCCACACGCTGCGGCGCAGCACGGCGGAACTCCCGAAAAAGACACGGCCCGCCGGCGATGCGCCGCCGGGGGCCGTGGGGAGTAAACGCGACAATCGTCAGAAGGTCCCGCGAAGACCGACCAGGAAGGTGCGGCCCGGCTCGTAGATCTCGCCCGGCACGTTGGGGAACGAGATGAAGTTGCGGGTCTGTTCGTTGGTGATGTTCAACACGTTGAAGGTGATCTGCGGCCGCGAAGGCAGCCCAGCCAGGGTGTAGCTCGCCGACAGGTCGAACTGGCCGCGGTCCTCGCCGAAGTACTGGCCGTAGTTCAGGCCGCCTTCGTTGTTGCCGCGGGCGCGCTGCGCCGAGCCCTCGGCCCAGTTGTAGGACAGGCGCACCGTGGCCACGTCGTTCTCCCAGTACGCGGTCGCGTTCCACATGACCGGCGAGATGCCGAAGAGGTTGCCGCGCAGCTCTTCGGCCTGCTGGCCGGTGGGCTTCAGGTCGATGTCGGTGTAGTTGGCCATGAAGCCCAGGCCTTGGAACACGAAGTCCAGAGGCTGCACCCAGATCACCTCCCAACCCTGGATGTCGAGGGTGGCGTTGGCATTGACCTGCTGGCGGACGTTGATCGGCGCGTCCAGCCCGCCATTGGCGTTGAGCGCCGCCAGCTGGTTCTCGGTGAGCGCGTCGAGCGGGATGCCCAGATCGCGGAAGGGGCGCACGCTGATGCCCTGGTAGGTGTAGCCGGACACGCGCTTGTTGAACAGGGTCAGGGCGACCATGCCCTCCTCGCCCGTGTACCACTCCAGGCCGAGGTCGAAGTTGGTCGACAGGTAGGGCGCGAGATCGGGATTGCCCTGGTCGGCGATCTCCGCCGACGGATCGGAGAACGTGGTCGCCGGCAGCATCGAGCGCGGATTGGGCCGGGTCATGGTGCGCGAGCCGGACAGGCGCACCAGCCAGCCATCGGCCACGTCCCAGGCCATGTTGAGCGAGGGCAGCCATTCGTCGTACTTGCTGCCCAGCGTCTGCCAGACGCGGGTGCTGCCGAGGGTGACCGGGCCGCTGATCTCCTGGTCGGTGTCGGCGTAGCGCACGCCGGCGTTGATCCGCAACTCGCGGTCCAGCACTTCGGTGTCGGCATTGACCTCCACGTAGGCGGCGAAGTTCTTCTCGTCCATCCCGCCCGCGGCCGCGCCCACCGACTGGGAGGTATTCACCTCCGGTGCGTTGGCGTTGAACTCGTGGTAGTTGGTGGCGGCGAAGAAGGCGTCGAAGTCCACGGTGATGAACCCGAACGGCCCCGGACGCAGGAACTGCGAGATGCTGCCGTTGGGCACCTGCTGCTGGGCGTAGGCCTGCCACTCGGTGTTATCGCCGAAGGCCACGATGGAGCGCCGGTAGCGGTCGTGCGAGACGCCCACCTTGACGTTGCGGCCGTCCTCGCCGAACTGCAGGTCCGCGCGCAGGCGACCGGCCTCGGTGACGCGCTTTTCGTTGTTGATCTGCAGGCGCCCGCCTTCCCAGGCCCAGCCTGCGTTGGGATCGTTGAGATCCAGCCCGCCGGAGGTGAAGGTGGGCCTGTCGCCGGTGTTGACGTACTCGACCGTTGTGAACGGCGAGGTCGGCATGATCGTGGGCGACTCGCGGAAGAACCAGCTGCGGCTCCAGTTGGCCATCACGTCCAGCTTCACCGACTCGTCCGCGAACCAGAAGGTCGCGCCGGGGCTGATGTTCCAGTACTGCACCTCGTCGCGGTAGGGCCGTGCCTCGAGCAGGAACTGGGCGTTCACCAGGGTGGCGCTGGTCACCACGTTGTTCGCGTCCAGCTGCATGTTGGTGGGCAGGAAGCCCACCGGGCCGAAGGTGCGACCCACCAGGTTCACGTCGATGCGGTCGTTGTCGTACTTCGCCCGCGAGTACAGCGCATCCACGTAGAAGTGCATCGTGTCGCTGGGCCGCCACTCGATCGAGCCGATCACCGCGTCGCGCTCGCGGTCGCCGGACATGTCCACCGGCCGCGCCAGGCGCGGGAACAGCGCCTCGGTGATCTGGCCGATGCCCAGTCCCGGATTGTTCTCGAGCAGCCAGGCGGCATCCACGATGTCCCCCGGTGTCAACCCCGCCCCGCGGGTCGAGGCGTTGTCGGGCACGACGTCGGGCATCTGCAGGCTGCCGCCCCCGCCGGGGTTGCACTGCGCCGGCCGGTTGGTGAGCGAACTGCCGATGCCGCACTGGCGCTCGTTGAGGCCTGGATTCATCCAGCCGACCGACTCCCACCCGCGCACCGCCATGCGACTGCGCACGACCGATGCCCCGACCAGGGCGCCGAACGTCCCCTCATCGTTGGTCCAGCTGTAGAGCGCCGCCCCGCGCGGATTGAACTTCTCGCCGACGGTGTTGTAGTCCAGTTGCGCGGAGTAGTTGAAGTGCCGGCCCTGGATGTCGAACGGCCGCATGCTGCGCATGTCCACCACGCCGGAGATGCCGCCTTCGGGCAGGCTGGCCTGCGGCGACTTGTAGACCGTGAGCTTGTTGAAGAACTCGGTGGGGAACAGGTTGAGGTCGACCTCGCGGTTCTGGTTGCCGCGGTTGAGGCCGATCGAGGCGGTCGCGGCCTCGCCACCGTTGATGATGGTCTTGGTGAAGCTCTGCGGCAGGCCGCGGATGCCGACGTTGAGGCCCTCGCCGTTGACGTCGCGGTCGATCTGGATGCCCGGGATGCGGGCCAGCGACTCGGCGATGTTCGTGTCCGGGAACTTGCCGATGTCCTCGGCGAAGATCGTGTCGGTGAAACCCGTCGCCTCGCGCTTGGCGTCGGTCGACAGCTGCAGGCTCTGCCTGTAGCCGGTGACCACCACCGAATCGAGGTCGGTCGTCGTCGGCGGCGCGGGCGCCTGCTGTTGCGGGGCTGGCGCCTGCTGGGCCAGGGCCTGGCCCGCGCTGGCGACCAGGGCCAGGCCCAGGGCCTGGAACAATGCGGTTCTTGCCTGTCTGCTTGTCACGGAACTCCCCTCCCCACTTGTGGACCGGAGCCGAGAAATGACTACCGGTGGACATTCGTTCGCTTCGATGACCGGGTGTAGACGTTCGACAGCGGCCGGATGCTAGCGCTACCAAGCGGCCAGCCACACGCTGCGTCGCAGCATGCGTCGAGAGCCGCGCGTGCCGCATTGCGGCAGGGTCCGCGCGCTCTGGCAGGACAGCCAAGTGCGGTCGTATCCGCGTTGCGCGGATGTGGTACTGATAGCGCTATCACCTGTGGAGGGACAGGAATGAGCAAGCGCAGCCTGCAGGGGCGCGCCGCGAATGCGTCGCGCGACGGCAAGCGAGGCACGGCATGAGTGCCACGCCAGCCCCTTCCGCCGCACCGGCGGCGAAGATCGGCATGTACCGCTGGCGCGTCTGCGCGATGCTGCTGGCGGCCACCACGATCAACTACATCGATCGCCAGGTCCTCGGCGTGCTCGCGCCCTTCCTGCAGGACGAGATCGGCTGGAACGAGATCCAGTACGGCTACATCGTCACCGCGTTCCAGGCCGCCTACGCGATCGGCCTGCTCTGCGCGGGCGCGATCATCGACCGCCTGGGCACGCGCATCGGCTATGCGATCGCGATCGTGGTCTGGTCGCTGGCGGCGATGTCGCATGCGCTGGCGGCCACGGTGGTCGGCTTCATGATCGCGCGCTTCTTCCTCGGCCTGGGCGAGGCGGGCAACTTCCCGGCGGCGATCAAGACGGTGGCCGAGTGGTTCCCGCGCCGCGAGCGCGCGTTCGCCACGGGGATCTTCAATTCCGGCTCGAACATCGGCGCCATCGTCGCGCCGCTGACGGTGCCGCTGATTGCGCTCTCGCTCGGCTGGCAGGCCGCGTTCCTGTTCACCGGCGTGCTCAGTGCCACCTGGTTGCTGGTCTGGCTGCTGTGGTACCGCGCGCCCGAAGAGCAGCCGCGCCTGTCGACCACGGAACTGGCCTACATCCGCAGCGATCCGCCCGAGGCGGCGACGAAAGTGCCCTGGTCGAGGATCCTGCGCCATCGGCAGGCCTGGGCATTCGTCGCGGCCAAGTTCATGACCGATCCGATCTGGTGGTTCTTCCTGTTCTGGCTGCCCAAGTTCCTGCACTCCGAGTACGGGCTCACCCTGCTCGGCCTCGGCTTGCCGCTGGTGGTGATCTTCGTGCTGGCCGACGTGGGCAGCATCCTCGGCGGCTGGCTGGCCGGCCGCTTCATCCGCATGGGGTGGAGCGTCAATCGCGCACGCAAGGGCGCGATGCTGGTGTGCGCACTGTGCGTGGTGCCGATCGTGTTCGCCGCGCGGGCCGACAACCTGTGGCTGGCGGTGGGCCTGATCGGCCTGGCCACGGCCGGCCACCAGGGCTGGTCGGCGAACGTGTTCACCCTTACCTCGGACATGTTCCCGCGCCAGGCGGTCGGCTCGGTGGTGGGTATTGGCGGGTTCGCCGGCGCCGTGGGCGGCATGCTGATCGCGACGTTCACCGGCTTCCTGCTGCAGACCACGGGCAGCTACCTGCCGCTGTTCCTGATGGCCGGTTCCGCGTATCTGCTGGCCCTGCTGGTGGTGCACCTGCTGGCGCCGCGGCTCGAGCCGGCGCAGCTCGACGCGTCCGCCACACGCGAGTGACCGGGCCATCAGGAGCCCACCATACGGCCTGCGCGAAGGCGCTCCCCTGCGAGGAAACGACGTGACCCGGACCCTGCTGCTCGCCTTCATTCTCGCGCTGCCCGCGCCCGCCGCGGTCGCTGCGGGCGGGCGCGACTGCGGCGCGCCGGCGGCCGTCTGCGAAGCCCGCGGGGATGGCAGCCTGGCGCTGATTGCCCGCGGCGTGCCGCTGCAGGTGCTGGTCGAAGCCGGCGATTTTCCCGCCGTGCACCTTGCCGCCGACGCGTTGCGCGCCGACCTGGCCGCGGTCGCCGGCGCCGCTGCGGCATCGATGTCGCGCCGGAATGACACCGCGATCATCGCCGGCACGCTCGGCCATAGCGCGCGCATCGACCGTATCGTGCGCGAGCGCGCGATCGACACCACGGGTGTCGCCGGCGCCTGGGAGGGCTACCTGCTGCAGGTGGTCGAGCGGCCGGAACCCGGCATCGAGCGCGCCCTGCTGGTGGTCGGCGCCGACCGCCGAGGCACTGCCTACGGACTCTACGAACTGTCGCGCCGCATCGGAGTCTCGCCATGGAACTGGTGGGCGGATGTCCCGCCCGCACAGCGCGCGAACCTGCACATCGCGCCGGGCCGCTTCACGGACGCGCCCAAGGTGCGCTACCGCGGCATCTTCATCAACGACGAGGACCCGGCCCTGGGCGGCTGGAGCAAGGCCAGCTTCGGCGGCACCAACCACCGCTTCTACGAGCGCGTGTTTCAGCTGATCATGCGCCACAAGGCCAACTACCTGTGGCCGGCGATGTGGCTGCCGCGCGCGTTCTACGACGATGACCCGAAGAACGCCGAGGTCGCCGACGCCTATGGCGTCGTGATCGGCACCAGCCACCACGAGCCGATGATGCGCGCACACGATGAATGGGCGCGCTACGGCAAGGGTCCGTGGGATTACGCCCGCAACGCCGGCGAGCTGCAGGAGTTCTGGCGCGGCGGCATGCAGCGCCTGCAGGGCCGCGAGGCCGTGGTCACCCTGGGCATGCGCGGCGACGGCGACGAGCCGATGAGCGAGGAGACCGCCACCGCGCTGCTGGAGCAGATCGTGGCCGACCAGCGCAAGATCATCGGCGAGGTCACCGGCAAATCGGTGGAGCAGACCCCGCAGGTGTGGGCGCTGTACAAGGAAGTGCAGGACTACTTCGACAAGGGCATGCGCGTGCCCGATGACGTGACCCTGCTGTTCGCGGACGACAACTGGGGCAACATCCGCCGCCTGCCCGACCCGGCCGACAGGCGCCCGGGCGGCTATGGCGTGTACTACCACTTCGACTACGTCGGCGGCCCGCGCAACTACAAGTGGATCAACACCACCCAGATCGAGCGCGCGTGGGAGCAGATGCGCCTGGCATGGGCGCACGGAGTGGAGCGCCTGTGGGTGGTCAACGTCGGCGACATCAAACCGCAGGAAATGCCGATCAGCGCCTTCCTCGACCAGGCCTGGGACCCCGACGCGGCGGACCTGGAATGGATCAAGCGCTATCCGGCGCAGTGGGCCGCCGAGCAGTTCGGCAGCACTCATGCGCAGGCCATCGGCGACATCGTGACCCACTACACCCGGCTCAACGCCCGCCGCAAGCCGGAGCTGATCGACGCCGGCACCTGGAGCCTGGTGCACGACCGCGAGGCCGACCGCGTGCTGGCCGAGTGGGATGCGCTGGTCGAGCGCGCCACCGCACTGGCGGCGAAGATCCCGGCCAGCCACCGCGACGCCTGGTACCAGCTGGTCGAGTACCCGGTGCTGGCCAGCGCCAACCTCAACCACCTGTACGTGGCGGTGGCCCGCAACCGCTTGTACGCGGCGCAGGGCCGTGCCTCGGCCAACGCCTGGGCGGACCGGGCGCGTGAGCTGTTCGCACGCGATGCCGAACTGCAGCGCGTGTACGAGCAGGACATCGCCGGTGGCAAGTGGGTCCACATGATGAGCCAGCCGCGCATCGGCTACACCCACTGGCAGTCGCCGCCGCGCAATATCCTGCCGGCGTTGGCCACGGTGGATGCACCGGAGAAGGGCGTGACCGGGGTGGCGATCGAAGGGGATCCCACCGCCTGGCCGGCCCGCCTGCGCGCACCGCGCCTGCCCGAACTGGACCCGGTGGCGGCGCCCACCCGCGAGGTGGTGGTGTTCAACCGCGGCCGGGCCCCGATCCCGTTCACCGCCACCAGCCGGGCGCCGTGGCTGAAGGTCTCGCCGGCGTCCGGCGAGGTCAGCGACACCCAGCCGCTGACGCTGGAGGTCGACTGGGAGGCGCTCCCGGAAGGTCGCCACGAGGGCGTGGTCTACATCCGCGGCCGCGACTGGACCGAGGTCTTCGTGACCGTGCCGGTGAACAAGCCTCCGGCCCATCGCGGCGCACGTGGCTTCGTCGAGGGCAACGGGGTGGTCGCGGTCGAGGCCGAGCACCACGGCCACGCGGTGCCACCGGCCGGTGGCCAGTGGCAGGTGATCCGGAACCTGGGGCGCACCCTGTCGGCGGTGACCGTCTGGCCGGCCACCGGCGAGCCGCTGGTGCCGGGCGGCGACAGCGCGCGCCTGGAGTACCCGGTGGTGATGGACGCCGACGGCGAGGTCGAGGTGCGCGTGCTGGTGTCGCCGACGCTGGACATCCGCCACCGCGGCGGGCTGCGCTACGCAGTGTCCATCGGCGACGAACCGCCGCAGCTGGTCAACGTGCGCCTGGACCCGACGCCGGGCGACCGCGATTTCACCGCATGGGAAGCGGCCGTGATCGACAACGTCCACATCGCACGCTCGCGCCACAACGTACGCGCCGGGGCCAACACGGTGAAACTGTGGCTGGTCGATCCGGGCCTGGTGTTCCAGCGCATCGAACTCGTGCGCCGGGCCACTCCCACCACCCTGGGTCCGCAGGAAAGCGTGCGCCGCTGACGGCGCACGCGACTCCTGCCGACCGCACACCACCACGGAAGACCGCATGAGCATCACCGGACGCCCGCTCCACCTGCACCAGGACCGCCTGTTCTCTTCCGATCCGGCCCAGCGCGCCATCGCGCGCCGCCTGTACGCGCAGGTGGAGGCGCTGCCGATCGTCAGCCCGCACGGGCATACCGATCCGTCCTGGTTCGCCGGCAACGCGCACTTCGCCAACGCCACCGAACTGCTGCTCGTGCCGGACCACTACGTGTTCCGCATGCTGTACAGCCAGGGCATCGGGCTGGACGCCCTGGGCATCCCGCACGCCGATGGCAGCCGTGCCCCGGTCAACCCGCGCGCGGCCTGGCGGGTGTTCGCGGAGAATTTCCACCTGTTTCGCGGCACCCCCTCGTCGATGTGGCTCAACCACGTCTTCCACGAGGTGTTCGGGCTGCGCCTGCGCCTGGACGCCAGCACCGCCGACCACTACTACGACACCATCACCGCGGCGCTGCAGACCGAGCCGTTCCGCCCGCGGGCGCTGTTCGAGCGCTTCAACATCGAGGTGATCGCCACCACCGAAGGGCCGCTGGACCCGCTGGAGCACCACCAGGCGATCCGCGACAGCGGCTGGGCCGGCAAGGTCGTCACCGCCTACCGGCCGGACGAGGTGGTGGACCCGGAGCACGAGTCCTTTGCCGCGGCCCTGCAACGCTTCGGCCAGCTCACCGGCGAGGACGTGTACAGCTGGGACGGCTACCTCCGGGCGCACCGCGACCGCCGCGCCTTCTTCAAGTCGCTGGGCGCCACCTCCACCGACCACGGCCACGAGAGCGCGCTGACCGCCAATCTCTCCCGCGCCGAGGCCGAGCGCCTGTTCGGCCGCATTCTCAAGGGCGACTTCAGCGCCCAGGAGGCCACCCTGTTCCGTGGCCAGGTCTTGACCGAGATGGCGGCGATGAGCCTGGACGACGGCCTGGTGATGCAGCTGCATCCGGGCTGCTACCGCAACCACAATCCGCTGTTGTTCGCCCGCCACGGCCGCAACGTCGGCGCCGACCTGCCGCTGGCCACCGAGTACGTGCGCTCGCTCAAGCCGCTGCTGGACCGCTTCGGCAATGAACCGGACTTCCGCCTGATCCTGTTCACGCTGGACGAGAGCACCTACTCGCGCGAACTCGGGCCGATGGCCGGACACTACCCCTGCCTGTTCCTGGGCCCGGCATGGTGGTTCCACGACGCCCCGGAGGGCATGTGGCGCTTCCGCGAGCAGACCCTCAGCACCGCCGGTTTCTACAACACCGTGGGCTTCAACGACGACACCCGCGCCTTCCTGTCCATCCCCGCCCGCCACGACGTGGCACGCCGGATCGACTGCGCGGTGCTGGCCAGGCTGGTCGCCGAGCACCGCATGGACGAGGACGAGGCCGCGGAGGTCGCACAGGACCTCGCCTACCACCTGCCCAAACGCGCCTACAACCTCTGACCCGATCGCGGCGCCCACCTCCGCATGCCGGTCGCCCGACACGCCCGTTCCGTCCCGAGATGCCCATGACCCGTTCCCGACGATTCTCCGCCCTGGCCACCTTCCTGCTCGTTGCCTCCCTGCCGGCCTTCTCCGCGCCCCCCGCCGCGACGCTGAAGCAGGCCTACGCCGATGCCTTCCTCCTGGGTACCGCCGTCAACGACGCCATCGTCAGCGGACGCGACGGCCGCGCGCAGGCGCTGGCCACGCGCCACTTCAACGCGATCACCGCCGAGAACGTGATGAAGGCCGAGGTGCTGCATCCGCAGCCGGGGCAGTGGGACTTCGCCGCGGCCGACGCATTCGTGGATTTCGGCCAGCGCAACGGCATGTACCTCATCGGGCACACCCTGGTCTGGCACAACCAGACCCCGGACTGGTTTTTCGAGCATGCGGACGGCAGCCAGGCCGACACCGCCACGATGCGCCAGCGCATGCGCGACTACATCGGCACCGTCGCCGGCCGCTATGCGGGCAAAGTCCAGGCCTGGGACGTGGTCAACGAGGTGATGGGCGAGGACGGCCGGTACCGCGACACCGTGTGGACCCGTGCCTACGGCGGCGATGGCGATGCGCTGGTGCGCGATGCCTTCCGCTTCGCCAGCGAAGCTGCGCCGGATGCGCAGCTGTACTACAACGATTTCAACGCCTGGCGCCCGGAAAAGCGCGACGGCATCGTGCGCATGGTGAAGATGCTGCAGCAGCACGGCATCCGCATCGATGGCATCGGCATCCAGGGCCACTGGGGCCTGAACTACCCGTCCACGTCGCATATCGAGGCGGCCATCGACGCCTACGCCGCGCTCGGGGTAAAAGTGATGATCACCGAGCTCGACGTGGACGTGCTGCCGCTGACGAAGGAAGGCCAGATCATCGGCCAGGGCATGATGCACCCGCAGTTCCAGCTGCCCGAGTTCAAGGCCTTCCTCGACCCCTACCCGGCCGGCCTCCCCGAGGCGGTGCAGCGCCAGCTGGCCGAGCGCTACGCCGAACTGTTCGCCATCTTCCACCGCAAGCGCGACAGGCTGCATCGCGTCTCGGTCTGGGGCGTCGAGGACGGCATGTCCTGGAAGAACGGCTACCCGATCCCCGACCGTACCAACTACACCCTGCTGTTCGACCGCAAGGGACAGCCGAAGCCAGCGTTGCACGCGGTACTGGCAGTCCCGGGCAGCTGACGCGCCGGCGACCGCGCTGCGCCCTCGTCACGCCGGGGGCCGGGGGCCGGGGCTTAGCCGCCTCGTTCGCACAGCGTCTTGAGTCGGGCGAGCGCCGCAGGCCAGGCCTGCGGCATGTCCTCGAAGGCCTCGGCCAGATCCTGGTGCACGGTGAGCCTGGTGCCCCCCGCCGTACGCGCGAAAGTGAAGTTCTCGTAGGCCGGCGCCCAGGCCAGGATCGCCGGGCTGGCACTGTCCTCCACCCCGTTGTCGTCGATATAGCCCACGTGCCGAAGCGACAGGAACTCGCCCGGCCTGTTCTCGGCGACCTCCGACACCACGCCATGACCCTCCGGCGTCAGGAAGCGCATCCGCTCGCCCGCGCGCCAGTGTCCGTCGAAGGAGAGCCCCTCGCCGAAGGCCGAAGTCCATACGCCGTAGCTCCGCGGCCCGACCAGCATCCCGTAGACCACTGCCGGCGACGCGGCGATCTCGATCGAACATTCGAATCGTACATGCCGTGGCATGGCCTGCTCCCGTGCCGCCCGTTCGGGCGTCCTGGCTGACGACGTTCTTGACCGCCTGGATTCGACGGCGCGGGGCCGGAGCGCGGCCTCAACCCGCGCGGCGATAGTGCGTGGCGATGGCGCCGCACCGCAACGGACGGGCGGAGACCAGCTCCAGCCGCCGCGTGGACGGCAGGCCGCCGGCATACAGGGTGGGACCGTGGCCCGCGATCCTCGGATGCACCAGCAGCCGGTACTCGTCGATCAGGCCCAGCCGGTCCAGCGCGCCGGCAAGCCCGGGGCTGCCCAGCAGCACGCCGCGGGGCGTGGCGTCCTTGAGCCGCTGCACGATGCGGCGCAGGTCGCCGGTGAGATGATGGCTGTTACGCCACGGATAGGCGCTGCGCGTGGACGACACCACGTACTTGGGCTTGTCCTCCAGCTTGAACGCCCATTCGCGCACGGCCGGCGACGCCTCGGCTTGGCCGCGCGCCACGGCCGGCCAGTGGGCTTCCATCAACTCGTAGGTCACGCGCCCCCACAGCATCGCCCCGCAGCCGTCCATCAGCGCGGTGAAAAAGGCATGCGTCTCCTCGTCGGCGAGGCCCTCATGGTGATCGATGCAGCCATCGAGGGTGAGGTTGATGCTGAAGGTCAGCAGTCCCATCGCGTATGCCCCGGATCATTCATGGCCTGCCTGGCCGGAGTATGCGCCGGGGGCCGGGCCGCGCGGCCGCACGCTGACCTCCCGCGCCGGCCGCGGACAGTCGCTGGCTTACCTGCCACTGGCCTTGCCCGCCCCCGCTTTCCGTACAATAGCCACGCGGCCCGCAAGCGGGTCGCCCCCTCCCTGGGGAGTAGCCGGCTTCCGGTGCCCGGAAGCGCGACCGTCAACATGCTCGGCCGGAGTTGGGCCGTGGCGGTCGCAACCTGATGGTTGGCGAGACCAGCGGACCACGCACGCCACTGCGGTCGGGCGCGTGCGCGGTCCGTCGTGTCCAAGCCTCGCCGTCGTGGATCCAGATGCATCCGATTTCCATCCTCCTGCTCGGTCTGGCGATGTCCACCGATGCATTCGCCGCCGCCATCGGCAAGGGCGCCGCCATGGGCCGGCCCCGTGTGCGCGATGCGCTGCGCACCGGCCTGGTATTCGGCGTGGTCGAAGGGCTGACGCCGCTGATCGGCTGGCTGCTGGGCGCGGGCGCCTCGAGCCTGATCGAGGCCTGGGATCACTGGATCGCCTTCGTGCTGCTGCTCGCGCTCGGCCTGCACATGATCCACAAGGCCCTGCACGAGGAGGCCCCCGAGGATCCGGGCAAGGCGCAGGGCCGCGGCCTGTGGGGCCTGGCTCTGGCCGGGCTGGCGACCAGCATCGACGCGCTGGCCGTGGGCGTGGGCCTGGCCTTCGTGGACGTCAACATCCTGGTGGTGTCGGCGGTGATCGGCCTGTGCACCTTCGTGATGGTGAGTGCCGGCGTCCTGGCCGGTCGCGCGGTCGGCCAGCTGGTGGGCCGCTGGGCCGAGATCGTCGGCGGACTGGTGCTGATCGTGGTCGGCGCGATGATCGTCTACGAGCACGTGTACGCCTGATCCGCCTTGCAGGCGGCGCGCCCGCAGCGGCGGTCCCCCCGAAGGCCTGGCCCCGAACGGGCGGCCCTTACGCGTTGCGCGCGCGGCGTCGAGCAGCGGCATGCAGGTCAGGCCGGGAAGCCCGCAGACGAGGCTGCATGGCGCGTGCAAGCCACCGGACCTTGCACGGGCAGCCGCAGACTTCTCATCCCGGGCGAGCCCACCCCGTCCCGCATGCGCCGCCGGCGCCGGCGTTGCGCGGGAATGCGGACCTAGAACCGAGTCAGCTCCAGCGCCTCGACGATGACGTTGTCGTCGATGCGCCACAGGGTGAGCGTGTGTCTGCCCGCTTCCAGGCCCTGGAACTGCGTCTCCAGGTAGACCGCGTTGTCGGACACCGCGCGGTACCAGTTCTGCTGGCGGACGCTGTTCGCGCCTCCTCCCGTGGCCTCCAGTTCCGACACCAGGATCTGCACCGGCCCACCATCCACCGACACGCCGATGCGCACGCCCTCGCCACCGGTGGTGTCCAGGGTCGGGGACAGCCTCAGCCGCAGCCGTGCGGCCCCGGCGCGCGGCAGGGTCACGTCGTATTCCAGCCGCGGCCCGGCGCCAGGCGGCGTGGCCGGGCGTCCCTGCGGCAGGACGATCACAGCCGCGCGTCCCTGGCCAAGTGCGTGGATGGGCTGCCACTGCAAGCCGTCGGCGGGCACGGCGCGGCTGAAATCGGCCGCGTCCAGCGTGACCACATCGCCGCCGGGACCGGCATCCACGAACTCCACCCGTGCATTGCGCATCTTCTCAGGCACGTCGCCGGCGGTGCGGATCAGCACCGGCGGGTTCTGTCGCACCGGGTCGTTCCAGATCACGTAATTCATGTGCACCTGGGACATCATGTGGTCCCACTTGCCGCCGTTGAGCGCGTGGTAGCGGGCGGTGAGTTCGCCATCGCGTGCGTAGGCGCGCTCGGCCTGCTCCAGGAACAGGTTGCCCCGGGGATCGAACCTGCTGGCAAGCCGCTGGTTCCATGCGGTGGCGTAGTGCATCTCGTACAGGTTGGACACCGCCAGGATCGGGAATTCGACCAGCTGGAAGAACGCCGCCTGCGCCTCCGGGGCGATGCGCGGACGCACCGCGTCGAGCCGGGCCACCAGCGCGCGCCAGTCCTCCACGATCGCGGTCCACTCCCCGCGCACCAGCACGTCCGGGCGGATCTCGCCCAGCTCGTAGGTCTTCTCGCTGACCAGCTCCGGCTTGCGCCGTGCGGCCAGCTTCGAATAGCCGGTCAGCAGCTCGCCGACCTCGGCGGCGAGTTCCTCGCCGAACTGGCGGCCCGCCCACTGCGCCGGATACTGCGCCAGCGCCTCCGGGGTGAAGGCCTGGGGTGACCAGGCCATGTCCATGAAGAAGGACAGCGGATATTCCATCGGCTTGATGTCGCCGACGTTGACCACCCACACGTTGCGCGCGCCCCGCTGCCTGGCCAGGTCCATCTGCTGCCAGACCTTCTCCACCTGGCTGGTGTTGAGCCACTTGTAGTTACGCGGCACGCCGACGTAATCGAAGTGGTAGTACACCCCGAACCCGCCGCTGCGCTCCAGGTCACGGGTTGGCAGGCGCCGAATCTGGCCCCAGTTGTCGTCGGCGAACAGCAGGGTCACATCGTCCGGCACCTGCATGCCGGCGTCGTAGTAGTCCTGCACCTCCTTGTACAGCGCCCACACCTGCGGGGTCTGGGCTGCCGGCTTGCCGGTCACCTCTTCCACCAGCGCGCGCTGGTCGGCGACGATGCCCTCCAGCAGGCCGGTGGCGGTGCCCTCACTCATCGGCGCGTCGCCGTCACCTCGCATGCCGACGGTCAGCAGGTTGTCATACATGCTGCCATCGGCGCGCATCACCCGTTCCAGGCCGCCCGTCCAGAAGCGGCGCAGGTTCTCGCCGTTGCGCACGTAGTCCCAGGGGCCGCCGGTGGAAGGATCGTCCTCCAGCCGGTGCCATTCGGACTGCGCTCGGGTCAGCGGCTCGTGGTGGGACGTGCCCATGACCACGCCCATCTCGTGCGCCAGGCGTGCGCTGCGGGGGTCATCGAGATGGAAGGACTTCGGCGCCCACATCGCCGGCCACAGGTAGTTGCCCTTGAGCCGCAGCAGCAGCTCGAACACGTGCTCGTAGGCCTTCGCGTTGACCCCGCCGAAGTGCTTGCGCGCCCAGCCGCTGAAGGCCGGGTCCTCGTCGTTGATGAAGAAGCCGCGGTAGCGCACGCCCGGGCGGTCGCTGCGCTGGCCGGCGGTGATGCGCACCTCGGCCCTGCGCTGCACCGGCACGTCGGCGAACCAGTACCAGGGCGATACGCCGATGCGGCCGGACAGGTCGTAGGTGCCGAACACCGCGCCGCGGCGATCCGATCCTGCCACCACCAGCGCCTGCGCCACGCCGGGCCACGGCTGCCCGACCACGGCGAGCTGGAACGCTTCCCACTGGCCCTGCACGGGATCCGAACGCAGCTTGCCGGCCGCGACCAGGCCGTCGAGCAGCCGGCTCTGCCCATGCACGCCGACCAGCACCACGCGCTCGCCCGCGCGCTCGCTGCGGTGGGTGACGCTGGCCGCGCGCCCGCTGATGCGCCCCAGGTCGTGCGCGAAGCTCGTCGCCACCCGCCGCACGGCCGGGTCGGCATCGGCATCCACCAGCACGGTGGCGGGCCTGGCGCCTGCCACCAGGGCGAAGTCGCCCGCGGTGGAGTTGGCGCAGACCGTGGCCGGTCGCTCGCAGGCCAGGGCAAGGCCCGGAGCGGCCAGCACGCAAAGCAGGACCGGCACGGCCGGCAGGCGGCGTCCCCTCATCGATTCCGCTCCGTCGCGGTTCCCCGCCACGGTCGGGACTTCGTAGCGCGTCACCGCAGCACCAGGTCCAGCACCATCACCCCGGCCAGGCCGACGATCGAGATCGTCGTCTCCATCACCGTCCATGAGGCGAAGGTCTGCTTCATCGACAGGTTGAAGAACTCCTTGAACATCCAGAACGCCGAGTCGTTGACGTGGGAGCCGAACACGCTGCCCGCGCCCACCGCGAGCACCATCAGCTCGGGCGAGGCGCCGGTGGTGGCGATCAGCGGCCCCACGATGCCGGCCGCGGTGATCACGGCGACGGTGGCCGAACCGATCATCACCCGCAGCAGGGCCGTGGCCAGCCACGCGAACACCAGCGGCGGCATCTGCCAGCTGCCGCTGAGCGCGGCGATGCGCGCGCCGACGCCGCTGTCCACCAGCACCTGCTTGAACACCCCGCCGGCGGTGATGATCAGCACGATCACCGCGATCCCGGCGATGGCCGCATTGAGCCAGCGCGTCTGCATCTCCAGGCCGACGCCGCGGCGATACCCCAGCCACCAGAACGCGGCCAGCGCCGACAGCAGCAGGGCCACCGTGGGATTGCCCAGGAACAGCAGCGCCGAGCGGGCGCCGCCATCGGGCAGCAGGCCGTCGGCCAGCACCGAGAGGCTGATCAGGAGCACCGGCGAGAGCGCGATCAGGAACGAACTCCAGGCGCCGGGCAGTTCCCGATGCGTCGCGCTGGAGGCGAACAGGTCCAGCAGCGGCGGATTGATGTGCTGCATGCGCCGTCCCAGGAACGGGCCGGCGACGACCACCGCAGGGATCGCCATTGCGATCCCGTAGAGCAGGGTCAGGCCCATGTCGGCGCCGAAGGCGTTGACCAGCACCACCGGGCCAGGGTGCGGCGGCAGGAAGCAGTGGGTGGTGCTGAGCGAGGCGACGGTCGGGATCGCCAGGTACAGGATCGGCAGCCCGGTCCTGCGCGCCAGCGAGAAGATCAACGGCACCAGGATGATGAAGCCGGCATTGAAGTACAGCGGGATGCCGACCAGGAAACCGGTGAGCAGCAGCGCCCACTGGATGTTCTTCTCGCCGAAGCGCGCGATGAGGGTGTTGGCGATGCGCTCGGCGGCGCCGCTCTCCTCCAGCACCTTGCCCAGGATCGCGCCGAGCACGATCACCAGGGCCAGCCCGGCGAGCGTGCTGCCCACGCCCGCATCGATGGTCTTGAGCAGTTGCTGCGGCGACATGCCCAGGGCCAGGCCCATCAGGATCGCCACGATCAACAGCGACAGGAAGGGACTGAGCTTGCGCGCGGTGAGGAAGATCTGCAGCGCGATGGCCGCGGCGATGATCAGGAACATGCTCATGCGTCGCGCCCTCCCCGGCGGTCGGCGGGAAGCGGTGGGCGGGTGACGCGGCACGCGGCTTCGCACCGTCCGGACCCCGCATCGCCGGTGGGTACGGGCGCCGGCGGGGAACGGCTCATGCGCCCCGCCCCGCGGCCGCACGCACGCGCGCCGCGGCCAACGCCTCGCGCCCGGCGCGCAGGGTCTCGATGATCGTCTCGACGTCGTACACGCAGCCGCCCCAGGTGCCGCCGCCGGCGTCCTGCAGCGCGGCCCACAGCCGCGTGTCCTCCGGAAGGCGCGGGTGCGCGGCGACCAGGGGATGCAGCTCGCGCGTGGCCAGCAGTGCGGCCGCCGCCAGCGGATCGAGCTCGGCTTCCGCATCGCTGCCGACGAAATCGATCCGGCCCTCCAGGCGCCCCCGGTCGATGTGGATGCGGATCCGGTCGCCGTCGCGCAGCCGGCCGATCGGTCCGCCGGCCAGGGCCTCCGGCCCCACGTGGCCGATGCAGGCGCCGGTCGACACGCCGGAGAAGCGCGCATCGGTGATCACCGCGACATGCTTGCCCCAGGGCAGGTGCTTGAGCGCCGAGGTGAGCTGGTAGGTCTCCTCCATGCCGGTGCCCGCCGGCCCGCAGCCCGCCAGCACGACCACGTCGCCTGGCGCCACGGCATCGGCGCCGCGCGACTTGATCGCACGGATCGCCTCGCGCTCGCTGGCGAACACCCGCGCCCGCCCGCAGTGGCGGTAGACCCCGTCCGCGTCGATCACGCCCGGATCGATCGCGGTGGCCTTGATCACCGAGCCCTCGGGCGCGAGGTTGCCGCGCGGGAACACCAGGGCGCTCGACAGCCCGCGCGCGCGCGCCACCGCCGGCGCCATGATCACGTCGCCCGGGTCCACGCCGTCCAGTTCGCGCAGCCGCTCGTGCGCGATGCGCCGCGCATCGCTGCGTTCCCACCAGTCGAGGTTCTCGCCGAGGCTGGCTCCGCTGACGGTCGCCACGTCCAGGTGCAGCAGCCCCATGTCGCGCAGGTGCAGCATCACCTCGGGCACCCCGCCGGCCATGAACACCTGCACCGTGGGATGGTGGCGCGGCCCGTTGGGCAGGGCGTCGACCAGGCGCGGTGTCGCGCGGTTCGCGGCGATCCAGTCGTCGACGCCGGGCCGTTCCACGCCGGCCGCATGCGCGATCGCCGGGACGTGCAGCAGGAGGTTGGTCGATCCGCCGAACGCAGCGTGCACCAGCAGCGCGTTCTCGAAGGCCTTGCGGGTGAGGATCGCCGACAGCGGCGTGCCGGCGGCGCGCAGCCGCATCAGCGCCAGCGCCGAGCGGTGCGCGATGTCGAGCCACGCGGGCTCGCCGGAGGGCGCCAGCGCGCTGTGCGGCAGGGCCATGCCCAGCGCCTCGGCGATCACCTGCGAAGTGGCGGCCGTGCCCAGGAACTGGCAGCCGCCCCCGGGCGAGCCGCAGGCGCGGCAGCCCATCGCCGCGGCGTGTTCGAGGTCGATCAGGCCATGGGCGAAGCGCGCGCCGATGGTCTGCACCATCGCGGTGTCCTCCGCGCCGCGCGCCGGCAGGGTGACCCCGCCGGGCACGATCACGCCGGGCAGGTCGCCGCACCCGGCCAGGGCCAGCATCATCGCCGGCAGGCCCTTGTCGCAGGTGGCCACGCCCAGCACGCCCTGGCGGGTGGGCAGCGAGCGCACCAGCCGCCGCAGCACCACCGCCGCGTCGTTGCGGTACGGCAGGCTGTCGAACATGCCGGTGGTGCCCTGGGTGCGTCCATCACAGGGGTCGCTGCAGGCCACCGCGAACGGCAGGCCGCCATGCGCGGCCAGGGTCTGCGCGGCGGCGCGCACCATCTGGTCGAGTTCCCAGTGGCCGGTGTGCAGGCCCAGCGCGACGGGGCTGCCATCGGCCGCGCGCAGGCCGCCCGCCGTGCTCAGGATCAGGAAGGGATCGCGCGCGACCTCGGAGGCACGCCAGCCCATGCCTGCGTTCTGGGTCATGCCGAACAGGTGGCCACTCGGCGCGTCGCGCAGCGTGTCGGCATCGATCGGCAGGCTGCCGGCCGGGCCTTCGCCGCTGGTGCGCGTCTGCGCCAGGGCCGAGCCGTCGCCGAGGATGGATTCGAACGGCATGGTGGTCATGGATACCGGCCCTCGTTCAGTTGCATGGGAACGCGCGGGATGCGGCGGCGGCGCTGCGGGCGACACCTGCCGGCCGGCGCTTCATTCGACCGGGTTCTCCAGCACCAGCCCGTCGATGTCGATGCGCACGCGGTCGCCGCTGCGCAGGCTGAAGTCCTCGCCCGGCACGATGCCGGTGCCGGTGAACAGGAACGCACCGGCCGGCTGCTCGAGTTCGCGCAGCAGCCAGCCGGCCAGTTCGTCCAGGTTGCGCTTGATCTGCGAGCTGCGCGTGGCACCGGAGAACACGGCCACCCCGCCGCGCAGGATCTCCAGCGAGATCGGCAGATCGCGCAGCCCGTCGGCGCCGCACAGGCGGATGCCGGGGCCGATCGCACAGGCGCCGTCGTAGACCTTGGCCTGCGGCAGGTAGAGCGGGTTTTCGCCCTCGATCGAACGCGATGACACGTCGTTGCCCGTGCTGTAGCCGACGATGCGCCCGCGCGCGTCGAGCACCAGCACCAGCTCGGGCTCGGGCACGTTCCAGGCGCTGTCGGCGCGCACCCGGATGGATGCCCCGGGGCCACGTGCGCGCCAGCCGTTGCACTTGAAGAACAGCTCCGGCCGTTCGGCGGCATACACCCGCTGGTAGACATCGGCACTCTGCGATTCGGCTTCGCGCGCCATGCGGCTGCTCAGGTAGGTGACGCCGCTGGCCCAGACCTCCTGGTGGTCCTCCACCGGCGCCAGCAGCGGCGCGTCCGCGGTCTCGCCCGCTGCCAGCGCGTCCAGGGAGGCGGATGCATCGCCCGCCTGCGCGAGCCAGCGCGACAGGGTGAACGCGGCGGGCAGGTAGCGGCCGTTTCGCGCCCAGCGCGGGCCGAGTCCGGTGGCGTGGCGGGTCAGCAGGTCATGCATCGCGGATCGCTCCATGAAAGAGGCCGTGGGCGGTCCGCACGACGCGGACCTGGGCGTTGTATCCATGCGGCGCCGTCGCCGCCGGGCGCGGTTGCGCACGCAACTTCGTCGCCCGCGCATCGCGGCCGAAGGCAGGGCTATGATGCGGACGCACCTCGCGCCAGCACGCTGCGCATGCCGGCGCCCAGCGCGCCTTGCGACCGGCGCGGCACGCACCCCTTCCTTGCAGGAGATGTCGATGCGACCGATTCCTTCGCTGCTCACCGCTACCCTCGCCCTCGGCCTGGCCGCCTGCTCTTCCGGCGAGGACGCGCCGGCCGGCGGTACCAGTGCCAGCGCCGCCGGTGCCAGCGCCGCGGGTGCCAGCGCCAGCGAGCCGGCCGCGTCCGCGCAGCAGGTGGGCAAGCTCACCTCCTACGCTGCCGCCTTCTCCGAGGTAGTCGATCCGGATGCGCGCGTGGAGAAGCTCACCGGCGACGAGTTCACCTGGTCCGAAGGCCCGACCTGGGTCCGCGAAGGCGGCTACCTGCTGTTCAACGACGTGCCGCAGAACCGGATGTACCGCTGGTCGCAGGCCGATGGGCTGTCGGTGTTCCTGGAGCCGTCGGGCTATGCCGGGCCGCCGCTCGAGGAGCTGCGCGAGGCCGGCGCCAATGGCCTGTACACCGAGGCCGGCGGCGGCGTGCTGCTGGCCGACTCGGGCTCGCGCCTGGTCGCGCGCCTGGATCCGTCCGCCAAGTCGCGCAGCACGCTGGCCGACCGCTACGAAGGCAAGCGTTTCAACAGTCCCAACGACGTGGTCGCACGGGGCGACGGCACGGTGTTCTTCACCGATCCGCCCTATGGCCTGAAGGACGGGGATGATTCGCCGGTCAAGGAACAGCCGGTCAACGGCGTCTACCGCATCGATGCCGACGGCAGCGTGCACCTGCTCGACGGTTCGCTGAGCAAACCCAACGGCATCGCCTTCTCGCCCGACGGCAACACGCTGTACGTGGCCAATTCCGATCCCGAGCGGCCGATCTGGATGGCCTACACGCTCGACCCGGCCGGCAACGTGATCGGCTCGCGCCAGTTCGCCGACGCCTCCGACCTGATGGGCGACGATGCGCCCGGCCTGCCCGATGGCGTGGCGGTTTCGTCCGAAGGCCTGCTGTTCGCCACCGGCCCCGGAGGCGTGCTGGTGTTCGCGCCCGACGGACGCCGCCTGGGCCGGATCGAAACCGGGAGCGCCATCGCCAACGTCGCTTTCGGCGACGACGGGCGCACGCTGTACATGACCTCGCACCGTTTCCTGGCCCGCGTGCCGCTGAAGGTGACGGGCCTGGGATTTCAAGGCTGAGCCCTCCCTGCGGCGGCGGTGAGCGCCCGCGCCACCGCCGCCGGCCCGCCGTCGCCGAGCGCCGCGTAGGCCTCACGCAGGCCGGCCACGAAGCGCGGATCGCGCGCGAGCGTGCCGAATACCGGCACCTCGCGCAGGAACACCTCGACATCGCGCGCCGGCTCGCCGCAGGCCAGCGACGCGGCCTGGCCCAGCGCCGCGTCCATCGGGTCGACCAGCGCCACGCCGTCGCGGCCCTGGCGCAGGGCGAAATGCAGCCAGCCGGCCACGACCAGGCACAGCCGGTCGATGCGGCCGCCCGTCGCCAGCGCGTCGCCGATCGTGCCGAGCACGCGCACCGGGATCTTCTGCGAGCCGTCCCAGGCGATCTGCGCCAGCAGGTGGCGGATGGCGGTGTTGCGGAAGCGCGCCAGGATCGCGTCCACGTAGGCCCCCACGTCCAGTCCGGCCGGCAGTGACAGGGTCGGCGCGATGTCCTCGCGCATCAGCCGCTCGACGAAGCCGGCCAGCGCGGGCTCGCACATGGCATCGGCCACGGTGTCCAGGCGCATCAACGCGCCGAGGTAGGCCAGCGCCGAGTGCGGCGCGTTGAGCAGGCGCAGCTTGGCGCGGTCGTAGCCGGCGATGTCCGTCGCCACCACCACGCCGACGCGCTCGAGCGGCGGGCGTCCGTTGCAGAAGTCGTCCTCCACCACCCACTGCGCATAGGACTCGCGCTGCACCGGCCAGGCGTCGTCCACGCCCAGCGCCGCCGACACGCGCGCGCGCAGCGCCTCGTCGGTGGCGGGCGTGATGCTGTCCACCATCGAGCACGGGAACGCCACCTGCGCCTGGATCCACGCGGCCAGTCCGCGATCGATGCGACGCGCGTAGTCCAGGACCGCGCGGCGCAGGCGCCCGCCGTTGTCGGCGAGGTTGTCGCAACTGAGCACCGTGTACGGCGCCAGCCCGCGCGCGCGCCGCTCGCGCAGCCCGGCGACCAGCCAGCCGATGGCGCTCGCGGGCTGTTCGGGCGCGGCCAGGTCGCGGGCGATGTCCGGGTGCGCGGCGTCCACGCCATCGGGCGAGAGGCAGTAGCCCTTCTCGGTGATGGTGAGGGTGACCAGCCGCACCTGCGGATCGACCAGCCGCGACATCACGGCGCGGCGCTGCCGCGGCGCGCACAGCAGCTCGCGGATCGCGCCGATCACCCGCAGCCGCGGCTGCGCGTCGAGCAGTGCCAGCGCGTACAGGCCGTCCTGCGGCAGCAGCGCATCGCGCACGTCCGGGCTGCGCAGCGAAACCGCGCACACCGCCCAGTCCGGGTCGACCGCCAGCAGGTCGTCCAGGTACGCAGCCTGGTGGGCCCGGTGGAACGCGCCGGGCCCGAAGTGGACCACGCCGATACGGGTCGCCTCGCGGGCGTAGGCGGGCCGCTGCACGCCGGCCGGCAACGGCGCCAGCGTCGCCTCCGACAGGCGCGGCCGCGCCACGCCCTCGCCCGCCGCGATGCCCGGCACCACTGTCACGGCGCGGCCACCTCGAAGGCCTCGCTCAGCCGCAGGTCCGCGCTCGACGCGCCGACTTCCACCGCGTAGCGGCCCGGATCCACCGCGTAACCGCCGGCGGCCTCGTCGTAGTGGCGCAGGTCGCGCGCGGGGGTCACGACGAAGCGCAACTCGCGCGACTCGCCCGGCGCCAGATGCACGCGCTGGAAGCCGCGCAGTTCGCGCAGCGGCCGCTCGCGCGCCGGCGACAGCGGTCGCAGGTACAGCTGCACGACTTCGTCGCTGGCGCGCTGGCCGCTGTTGCGTACGGTCACCGTCGCGGTCAGCGTGTCGTCGGCAGCGGCGCGCGCGCGGTCGAGCCGCAGTCCGCTGTAGTCGAACGTGGTGTAGGTCAGGCCGTGGCCGAACGGGAACAGCGGCTCGCCGCCGAAATAGCGATATGTCCTGCCCGCCATGGCGTAGTCGTCGAACGCGGGCAACTGCTCCCCGGCGCTGTAGAACGTCACCGGCAGGCGACCGGCCGGGCTGACATCGCCGAACAGCACGTCGGCCACGGCGTTGCCGCCGCGCTGGCCCGGATACCAGGCCACCAGGATTCCCGGCAGGTTCTGCCTGGCCCAGTCGATGCCCAGCGCCGAGCCGGTGGTCAGCACCAGCACCACCGGCTTGCCCGTGGCATGCAGGGCTTCGAGCAGCTTCTGCTGGGTGGCCGGCAGGCGGATGTCGGTGCGGTCGCCACCGGCGAAGCCGGGGTAGTCGACCTTCATCTCCTCGCCTTCGACATCGCCGGTCAGGCCACCGACGAACACCACCGCGTCGGCACCGCGCGCCGCCTCCAGCGCCTCCTCGAACGGCGGCCTGGCGCCGGGCAGGTCCCAGGCCAGGCGCACGGCGGCGTCGCGCTCGGCCTCGTAGTAGTCGAGGCGGATGTCATAGGCACGCCCGCCCTCCAGGTCCAGTTCGACGCTGTCGGCGCGCAGGCGCTCGGCGTCCTGCCAGTGATCGAGCACCAGTTCGCCATCGAGGTAGAGGCGGAAGCCGTCGTTGGCGCCGGCCTCGAGGCGGTAGCGGCCGCTCACCGGCGGCAGCAGCTGGCCGCTCCAGCGGATGCTGAAGTTCTCGTTCGGCACGGCGTTGTCCGGACCGGCCTCGCCACGCGCCATCAGGTTGTCGGTGGGCGAGCCACGGTCCCAGCGGAAGCCGATCTGCGGGTCCACGCGCACCAGCACCGGCTCGCCGGACAGGTCCCTGTTGCGGAAGTACTCGCCGCGCAGGCCGCGCTCGCTCGATCCCGATCCCGGCCGCAGGTACTGCGCCTCGACCAGCGGCGTGGCCGCGGGATCCTCGCGCCCTTCCACGAGGTCCGCCCCGCGCGCATAGACCACCTCCACACCCGGCACGGCCTCGCGGATGCCGCGCAGGATCGTGACCGGATCGGCCGGCGTGCCGTAGTAGTTGCCCAGCAGGGCCATCGTGTCGTCGGCGGTGGGGCCGACCACCGCCAGCCGGCGCAGGTTCTTCGACAGCGGCAGCACGCCCTCGTTCTTCAGCAGGACGATCGACTCCTGCGCCACCCTGCGCGCGAGCGCGTCGTGCGCCGGCGCCTGGTTGAGCGTGTAGGGCGTGCGCGCCCACGGCACCTGCGCGGCCGGATCGAACATGCCAAGACGCATGCGCGCGGTCATCAGCCTGGTCAGCGCCGCATCCACCTCGGACTCGTCCAGCAGGCCCTTGCGCACCGCCACCGGAATCGAAGCGGCATAAGTCGAGCCGCAGTCGAGTTCGGTGCCGTTCTTCACCGCCAGCGCGGCGGCTTCTTCGGACGTCTCCACGATGCGGTGGTTCTTCCAGATGTCGACGACCGCCCAGCAGTCCGAGAGCACGTAGCCATCGAAGCCCCACTGCCCGCGCAGGATCTCGCCGGTGAGCATGGGGCTGGCGCTGGCCGACTCGCCATAGACGCGGTTGTAGGCGCCCATCACCGCGGCCACGTCGCCCTCCCTGACCAGCGCCTCGAACGCCGGCAGGTAGGTTTCCCACAGGTCGCGCCGCGAGGGATGCACGTCGAAGGTGTGGCGGTCGGCCTCCGGGCCGCTGTGCACGGCGAAGTGCTTGGCGGTGGCGTCGAGCTTTCGGTACCTGCCGCCCTGCGACTCGGGCAGCGGCGAGCCGTCCGGGGCCGCGCCCTGCAGGCCGCGCACGAAGGACACGCCCATGCGGCTGGTCAGGTACGGGTCCTCGCCATAGGTTTCCTGGCCGCGCCCCCAGCGTGGGTCGCGGAAGATGTTGATGTTGGGCGACCAGAAGGTCAGGCCCTGGTAGCGGCCATGCTGGCCGTTGCGGAAGGACTCGTGGTGCTTGGCGCGTGCCTCGTCGCTGATGGTGCGCGAGACCTCGTCCATCAGCGGGATGTCGAACGTGGCCGCCATGCCGATCGCCTGCGGGAACACCGTGGCCCCGCCCGCGCGCGCGACGCCATGCAGCGCTTCGTTCCACCAGTCGTAGGCCGGCAGGCCGAGCCGCTCGATCGCCGGCGAGTCGTTCTGCATCTGCGCGGCCTTTTCCTCCAGCGTCATCCGCGAGACCAGCGCCGCGGCGCGGTCCTCGAAGCTGCGGCTGGTGTCGAGCCAGGGGCGTCCGGCGTCCTGCGCCTGCAGGCCCAGCGCCGGCAGCAGGGCCAGCAGACCGCTGGCGCAGGCCCACGCCAGCGTACGCCGGCGCGAGGGTCGTTGATGGTGTGGTGCTCGCATGTGTCCTGCCCTCCCAGGCCGTGTCATTGCGCGTTGCGCTCGTCGCGCGCGTGCGGACCGATCGTGGCGCCGACGAAGCCGCCGGCCACGTCGGTGCTCAGCACCGTGCCGTCGGCGTCCTCCACCAGCCACTGCACTCCCTGGCCGGCATCGAAGCCGAAGCCGTAGGTGCCTTCGTTGCCCTTGATGTGCAGGGTCAGCAGCTCAACCTCGGTGGCAGGCTGGCTGGCCACCACCTCGACCTCGCCACCGGCCTTCTTCTCCAGGAACACTTCCGCGCCGTTGTCGCCATTGCGGCGCACGCCCAGGAAATACCAGTGGGTGTCGCCCTGGAACGCGGCCAGGCCCGCGGCGACGCCCGCGGCCGGGAGCTCCATCGCGCTGCTGGCCTCGAACACCAGGTGCTGCTGGCGGCGACCGTAGAACGCCGGATTGACCAGCGTGTCCAGCCGCTCGGGCAGCGGCGTGATCGCCAGCCAGCCCGGGCGCGAGCTGCCGTCGAACCACTGGGTCTTGGGCACGCGCGGCGTCATCCAGCCCTTGCCCAGCTCGACCGTGTCGAACTCGTCGCGCCAGGTGAAATTGCCGGTCATCGGTGCCTGGTCGGCCGGCTTCTTCATGAACGACGGACCGGGCAGCACGTACGGGATCGCCTCGTTGCGCGGCAGGATCACCGGCCAGCCGTCCTTCCAGGTCACCGGCAGCAGGAAGGTCTCGCGGCCGGTGTTGTAGTGCTCCACGCCATAGTTGCGGCTGGCCAGGAAGGTCGCCCACCAGGTGCCGTCCGGGCCCTGCACCATGTCGGCGTGGCCGGCATTGGTCACCGGCAGCGGCCGGTTCGGGTCCAGGTCGCGCTGGGTCAGGATCGGGTTCTGGTCGTAGATCTCGTACGGGCCCCAGATGTCGCGGCTGCGCAGGATCACCTGCGAGTGCTGCGGGCCGGTGCCGCCCTCGGCGTTGCTGAGGTAGTACCAGCCATCCACCTTGTAGATGTGCGGGCCCTCGATCCAGATCGGGTTCTCCTCCGGCTTGATGCCGCCATCGATCAGCACCTTGCGCGGCCCGAACGGCTTGCCGTTGGCGATGTCGATTTCCTGCAGCCAGATGGCGCGGTGGCCGTCGTAGCGCACCGGCACTGCCGGCTCGTCGTTGTTGAGGATGTAGGCCTTGCCGTCGTCATCGAAGAACAGGGACGGATCGATGCCGCCGATGGTCGGCAGCCAGACCGGATCGGACCACGGCCCCGCCGGATCCTTGGCGGTGACGAAGAAGTTGCCGCCGGCGTCGACCGAGGTGTTGACCACGTAGAAGGTGCCGTCGTGGAACTCGATGGCCGGGGCGAACACACCGCGCGAGACGCCCAGGCCGTCGAAGTCCAGCTGTCCGGGCCGGTGGATCGCGTTGCCGACCTGCTTCCAGTGCACCAGGTCCTCGCTCTCCATGACCGGGATCCCGGGGAAGAAGGTGAAGGTGGAGGACACCAGGTAGAACTTGCCGTTGGCGGCGGTCACGCTGGGATCGGAGTAGAAGCCCGACAGCACCGGGTTGCGGAAGCTGCCCTCCGGGACCTCGGCCTCGAAGGCGGCATCGCGGCCGGTGTACTCGAACCAGTCGAAGTACACGGTGCGGCCGTCGTTGGCGGCCTGCCCGTCGGCGGCGGGCGTTTCGGCCGTCCTGGCGCCGCAGGCGGCCAGCAGCAGCGCGGCGATGCCGGCGGCCAGGACGCGGGTGTGGCCCAGGCGGGCGCGGTGGTTGCGGTTGCTCATCGGTACTCCCCTCTCCGGATTGTGTTGCCTTACCAGTCCCACATCGCACCGTCTTCCAGGCGCGCGATCGGCAGCTGCCTGGGCGAGTACGGGTACTTCGCCGCCAGCGCCTCGTCGATGTCCACGCCGATGCCCGGCGTGTCGCCCACGTGCAGGCGCCCGTTGCGCAGCACGTAGTCGTGCGGGAACACCGCGTCGGTTTCCTCGGTGTGGAACATGTATTCCTGGATGCCGAAGTTCGGCACCCAGGTGTCGAAGTGCAGCGCCGCGCCCATGGTCACCGGCGACAGGTCGGTCGCGCCGTGGAAGCCGGTGCGCACCTGGTGCAGGGCCGCGAAATCGGCCAGCCGGCGGATATGGGTGATGCCGCCACCATGCACGATGGTGGTGCGGATGTAGTCGATCAGCTGGTTCTCGATCAGGTGCTTGCAGTCCCAGATCGAGTTGAACACCTCGCCCACCGCCAGCGCAGTGACCGAGTGCTGGCGGATCAGCTCGAACGACTTCTGGTTCTCGGCAGGAGTCGCATCCTCCAGCCAGAACAGGCGGTAGGGCTCGAGCGACTTGGCCAGGCGCGCGGCCTCGATCGGGGACAGGCGGTGGTGCACGTCGTGCAACAGCTCCACGTCCGGGCCGTGGTCGGCGCGCAGTTGCTCGAACAGCTTCGGCACCACGTCCAGGTAGCGCGGGGTGTTCCAGGTGGTTTCCAGCGGCAGTTCGCTCTCGGCCGGCTCGTAACCCTTGGCGTTGGAAATGCCATAGGCCTTCTTGATGCCCGGCACGCCGCACTGCGCGCGCACCGCCAGGAAGCCCTGCTCGATGAACCTGCCCACCGCGTCGGAGGCCTCGGCGATGTCGCGGCCGTTGGCGTGGCCGTAGACCAGCGCACCCTCGCGCGAGCGCCCGCCCAGCAGTTGGTACACCGGCAGCCCGGCCATCTTGCCGAGGATGTCCCACAGCGCCACGTCGACCGCGGCGATCGCGCTCATGGTCACCGGACCGCGGCGCCAGTACGCGCCGCGGTACAGGAACTGCCAGATGTCCTCGATGCGCCCGGCGTCGCGGCCGATCAGGTTGGGCACCACGTGGTCGGCCAGGTAGGACGCCACCGCCAGCTCGCGGCCGTTGAGGGTGGCGTCGCCCAGGCCGTAGACGCCGGAGGCGGTGGTGATCTTCAGGGTGACGAAGTTGCGGCCCGGGCAGGTGACGATCACGCGCGCGTCGATGATCTCGCGGTCGTTCCTGGAGCCCTGCTCGGTACTGGCGGTCGCGTGCGGTTCGGTCATGGTCCTGGCGTCGTCGGTCGGTCGGTGATGGGCAGCTCGAAGGGACCGGCCGGCAGGCCGGCGCCATCGAACAGGGTGCAGACGGGGCTGTCGGCCCAGCAGTAGCGCACGCGCGTGGCCTCCTGGCCGGCAGGCGGTTCCAGCACTACGCGCTCGCCCTGCAGGCCGGCGGCGCGGGCATAGCGGCAGCTGCCGGGCTGGCCGCCGCACAGTTCGAAGCCGATCGGCGCATCGGCACCATAGGCCCGCAGGCCGTTAGTCACGTCGTCGAAGGCGACGATCACCGAACCGCCCTGGCGCGTCGCGGACACCGGCCGCGGGCCCGATGGCGGCAGCGCTTCGCGGTAGACGGCATGGCGCGCCGCGCGCGCCAGGCGCCGGCCCAGTTCCTGTTTGTTGCTGGGATGGATGTCGTAGCGGTCGCCGATGTCGATGGTCACCGCCAGGCCGCTCAGCGCGTCCTCGGCGGCCACCGCGCGCTGCGCCTCGCGCAGCCCTGCCCATTCGCTGTCCACCGGCGCGGTCGGCGGATCGCCGTGGTTGGCCAACTGCACGATGAGCAGCGGCAGCTGCGGGCCGAACTGCGCGCGCCAGTCCGTGCGCAGGGCGCGCAGCAGGTCGGCATAGCGCGCGTGTTCGAAGGTGTTGGACTCGCCCTGGTACCAGAGCGCGCCGCGCAGGCCGTAGCGGCCCAGCGGCGCGATCATGCCGTTGTAGAGCGTCGACAGCCCCGCCGCACTCTGCCACGGCGCGCGCGGCGGCGTGCCGACCTGCCCGGGCACGATGCGGTACTGCCAGCGGCCATCCAGGGGCACCACGCTGCCGTCGGCCAGGCGCAGGGCGTGCGCGGAGGCCGGGCCGGCCAGGCCGCCTTCGCGATAGGTGTCGAGCACGTTGACCACGACCGTGTTGCGGCCGGCCTGCAGCAGGCCGGGCGGCAGCGGATACTCGCGGCCATCGCCCGCGCCGTAGGTGCTGCCGACGCCCCGGCCGTTGACCCAGGTCATGTCGATCTCGTCGGCCGGCCCCAGCAGCAGCGTCGCGCCCTGCCCTGCCTGCGCCGCGTCCAGTTCAACCGTGCCGCGATACCAGAGCATGCCGTTGAAATCGGCCAGCTCCGGCACGCCCCAGCGCTCCCAGGCGCCAAGCTGCGCCGGCGCATCGCGCCAGTCGCCGCCCGCACCCGGTTCCCAGGGCCGGTCGCCCGGATCGACGCCCGGACGCTGCGACCACCAGCCCTGCCACAGCGCGCCCCAGTCCTGCACCGCGGCGACCGGATCGTCGCGATAGCGGTCGAGCACGTCGAGTTCGCGGTCGTAGTCGCCCAGGGTGCGCAGCGCCTGGCCACTGGTCCAGGCCTGGATGCGCGCCCCGCCCCAGGACGCGTCCACCAGGCCCATCGGCACATCGACCGACTTCTGCAGCTCGCGTGCGAAGAAATAGCAGGTGGCCGAGAACTCGCGCACCGACTCGGGCGTCACCGGTTCCCAGGCGACGTCTCCGCCGAAGCTGCCCTGCGGCGCCAGCCCGGGCGTCTGCGGCACGGTCAGCAGGCGGATGCGGTCGTTGCCCGCACCCGCGATCTCCGAGCGCGCATCCAGCGCGCGCCAGACCTGCAGCTCCATGTTCGACTGCCCGGAACACAGCCAGACATCGCCCACCAGCACGTCGCCCACGCGCTGGCTGCGCGTGCCCGCCTGCGCCTCGATCACGTAGGGACCACCCGCGCCCAGCGCCGGCAGTTGCACCTCCCAGCGCCCGCCGGCATCGGCGCGCGCCGTCGCCTGGCGGCCGGCGAGTGCGATGCGGACCTGTTCACCGGGCCCGGCCTGGCCCCAGATGCGGATCGGGCGATCGCGCTGGAGCACAGCGTGGTCCTGGAACATCGCGTGCAGCAGCGGGGATGGCTGTTCGGCGCGGACGCCCGCCGGCACCAGCAGGCACGAAGCCAGGATGCAGGCCCACGACAGCACGCGGCTCATTGCGTATCTCCCGGCGCGTGCGGGAATTCCAGCGCCTTGTAGTACTCCAGCCGATGCGCCGGCGGCGCCTCGCCCGCGGGGAGGGGCAGGCCGGAGAAGGTCTGGAAGTAGGCGATGCTGGCATCGCGCCACCATTGCGCCTCGTTGCGCTGGATCTGCAGGAAGCGCGTCACCTGCTCGTGGCGCGGCGCGTCCACCTTCCCGTCCAGCGAGGCCCAGGTCGCCTGCATCCGCTCCACTTCGCCCACGCCGCGCGAATAGCGGGACACCAGTTCGTCCCACAGGGTGCGGCCGGACGCCACCCGGCTGGTCCAGGGCCGGTGGTGGAACCACAGCAGGAAGTCCTCCGGCACCCGCGCCGGGTCGTTGAACGCCTCGGCCACCGGCGCGGCGTACTGCGATACCGCATCGCTGCCGCCGGTGGTGCGGTCGAAGCCGATGCCCTCGGCGGTGGCGCGGTGGAAATACACCGAGGTCCAGTCCGCGCGCGGACCGCCTTCGACCCAGGGCGCGGGGCCGTAATGATGGCCGCGCCCCATCAGGTGGTGCAGGCCTAGCGGTGTCATGTAGTCCACGGCCGCCTGGTGCGAGGCCATCATCATCCCGACCACCGGCGCGGTCACCGCCGGATCGCGCGAGAACGTCATCCGCGCCCAGTCCTGCGCGATGTCGCGCGCCCCGGCCTCGGGATTCCAGGCCATGCGCCCGAACACGTACCAGTTGGCCTGGTCGAAGTGGGAGCCGCTCCAGTTGCGGTCGGTGCCGATGTTGGCCACGCCGGCGATACCGCTCAGCCCATGGCCCTCGAGCGAGCCGTCCACCACCCTGGCCACGGTCGATCCCGGCCCCCTGGCATGCGTGTCGGCGCGCAGCACCTCCTCGTACATGGGCCCCAGGTAGACCAGGTGCGTGGCGAAGCCGAGGTATTCCTTGGTGATCTGGAACTCCATCATCAGCGGGGTCTTCGGCATCGCGCCGAACAGCGGATGGAAGGGCTCGCGCGGCTGGAAGTCGATGGCGCCGTTCTTCACCTGCACCAGTACGTTGCCGCGGAACTGGCCGTCGTGCGGCACGAACTCGCTGTAGGCCTGCTTGTGGCGGTCGTCGGGCTCTTCGTCGGAATAGACGAAGGCGCGCCACATCACCACGCCGCCGTGCGGGGCCAGGGCCTCGGCCAGCATGTTCGCGCCATCGGCGTGGCTGCGGCCGTAGTCCTGTGGGCCGGGCTGGCCCTCCGAATTGGCCTTGACCAGGAAACCGCCGAAATCGGGCACCAGCGCATAGATCTCGGCGGCCTTGGCCTGCCACCAGCGGCGCACCGCTGGATCCAGCGGATCGGCCGTGGCCAGCCCGCCGATCTCCATCGGCGCGCTGAAGCGCGCGCTCAGGTAGACGCGGATGCCGTAGGGACGCATCACTCCGGCCAGCGCCGCCACCTTCTGCAGGTACATCGGCGTGAGGATCCGCGCATTGGCGTTGACGTTGTTGAGCACCGCGCCGTTGATGCCGATCGAGGCATTGGCACGGGCGTAGTCGGTGTAGCGCGGATCCAGCCAGTCCGGCAGCCGGTGCCAGTCCCAGATCGACTGCCCGGCGTAGCCGCGTTCCACATGGCGGTTCAGGTCATCCCAGTGATTGAGCAGCCGCAGCTTCACCTTCGGCGCCTCTTGCAGGTCCAGCGCGGCGATCGACTGGCCGGTCTGCAGCAGGCGCAGCAGGTGGAACGCGCCGTACAGCGCGCCCGTGTCGGTGTTGGCCGCGACCACCGTGGCCGCATGGCCGTTGACGGGAAGACTGCGGATCAGGTAGCCCTCCTCGCCCAGCGCGTCCAGATCCAGGTCCAGGCCCGCGATCGCGGGCGAGGAAGCCGGCGTGCCGATCACGATGGCGCCGGGACCGCTCGCGGCCCGCGCCTGCGCGGGCGCCCGATCCAGCAGGCCGGCAAGCCCGCGCACCAGTTCGTCGCGCGCCGCGCGCTGGGCGTCGGAGGCCGCGGGCGCGACCAGCTGCGCGGCATGCGGGCGCGCCGCCTCGGCCAGCGCCGGCTCCAGCGGGCGATAGCGCAGCCACAGTTCATAGCCGTCCTCGGCTTGCGCCGGCAGCCACGACAGCAGGAGCAGCAGGCAGCCCAGCAACGCCAGGACGGGGCCGTACCCGCGCCCGCCGCGGTCGTGGCCGCACGTCGTGCCGGGATGTCGTGGATGCCTGCCGGTGTGTACCATTCGCCCAACCCTCATGTTTTCGGTCATGTCGTACGCGTCCCGGCGGCGATCGCCGGCCCTGTGCCGTGCACCGCATGGCGGCTGACACAGCACATCGCCGCAACGCGGCAAGGGGACAGGAATTGCAGAAGCAGCCCAGGAAAGCGGCGCGGCGCAAGGGCATGGCGGTCACGCTCGACGAGGTCGCAGCGCTGGCCAAGGTCTCGCCGATGACGGTCTCGCGCGTGGTCAACGGCCACGGCAAGGTGCGCGAAACCACTCGTGAGCGGGTCATGCGGGCCGTGCGCGAACTGGGCTACACGCCCAACCTCGCCGCCAGCGCGCTGGCCACCGCGCAGGACACGCGCGTGGCGATGATCTATACCAATCCCAGCAACGCCTACCTGCGCGAACTGCTCGCCGGTGCGCTGCGCGGTGCCACGCGCACCGCGGCGCAGCTGGTGATCGACAGCTGGGACAACCTCGGCGCCAACGCGCAGCGCCAGGCCGCGCGCGCGCTCGCCAAGCGCGTGGCGGGCGTGATCCTGCCGCCGCCGCTGTGCGAATCCAAGGCGCTGGTCTCGGAATTCCTGGAGGCCGACATCCCGGTGGTGGCGATCGCCTCGGGGCGCTTCCACCACGACATCTCCTGCGTGCGCATCGACGACTTCCGCGCCAGCCGCGAGATCGCCCTGCACCTGATCGCAGCGGGCCACCGCCGCATCGGCTACATCAGGGGCAATCCCAACCAGACCGCCAGCACGCGGCGCTTCGAAGGCTTCCAGGCCGCGCTCGCCGAGTCGGGCATCGCGCTGGACGAGCAGCTGGTCGAATCGGGCTACTTCACCTACCGCTCCGGGCTGGAAGCGGCGGAGAAGCTGCTCGCGCACGGCGATCCGCCCACCGCGATCTGCGCGGCCAACGACGACATGGCGGCCGCCGCGGTCTCGGTCGCGCACCGGCGCGGCCTGGACGTGCCGCGGGACCTGTCGATCGTGGGTTTCGACGATACCTCGGCCGCGACCACGGTCTGGCCGGAACTGACCACCATCCGGCAGCCGATCTCGGCGATGGCCGACTCGGCGGTGGACATCCTGCTGCGCAACATCCGGCGCAAGGACCGCAATACGCGCACGGTGGTCGATCACGTGGTGCCGCACGAACTCATCGAGCGCGACTCGGTGGTGCCACCGGCGAACTGAGGTTCCGGCCCGCGAGCGGGCCGGAACGCGACGTCGACGGAACGGCGGCGGCTCGGCTGGCGTGGGGGTTGGCGCTCCCATCGACCGGCCGCCGTCCGATCAGCGCAGCAGGTACTGGTTGAGCAGGTTCTCGTAGCGCTCCTGCTTGCCGCTGACCTGCTCGGGTTCGCCCAGCTTGGGGGCCAGCGCGGCGAGGTCGGCCAGGCCCAGCTTGCCGGCCTCGAACTCGGCGCCGGCGCCGCCATCGAAGCTCGCGTAGCGCTGCTTGCGCCAGCTTTCCCACGGCGAGTCGTTGAGCAGCGCGTGCGCCACTTCCAGCCCCTTGGCGAACGCGTCCATGCCGCCGATGTGGGCGATGAACAGGTCCTCCATGTCGGTCGACTCGCGGCGCGGCTTGGCGTCGAAGTTCAGGCCGCCCACCAGGCCGCCCTGGCGCAGCACCACCATCATCGCGCCGACGGTGTCGTACAGGTCGGTCGGGAACTGGTCGGTGTCCCAACCGTTCTGCGCGTTGCCGCGATTGGCATCGATGCTGCCCAGCAGGCCGTGGTCGGAGGCCACCTGCAGGTCGTGCTCGAAGGTGTGGCCCGACAGCGTGGCGTGGTTGGCCTCGATGTTGAGCGAGAAATCCTTCTCCAGCCCGTGCTCCTTGAGGAAGCCGGCGACGGTGGCGCTGTCGAAATCGTACTGGTGCTTCATCGGCTCCATCGGCTTGGGCTCGATGAAGAACTGGCCCTTGAAGCCGATGCTGCGGCCGTAGTCGCGGGCGATGGTGAGGAAGCGGGCGAAATGCGCCAGCTCGCGCTTCATGTCGGTGTTGTGCAGCGAGGCATAGCCTTCGCGGCCGCCCCAGAACACGTAGTGCTCGCCGCCCAGTTCGACCACCGACTCGAGCACCGCCTTGACCTGCACCGCCGCGCGCGCGACGACGTTGAAGTCCGGGTTGGTCGCGGCGCCGTTCATGTAGCGCGGGTGCGAGAACAGGTTGGCCGTGCCCCACAGCAGCTTCATGCCGGTGGCCTGCTGGCGCTCCTTGGCCAGGCCGACCAGGTGCCTGAGGTTCTTCTCGTAGGTGCCGATGTCGTCGGCGTCGGGCGCCAGGTCGACGTCGTGGAAGCAGTAGTACGGCACGCCGATCTTGGTGAAGAACTCGAACGCGGCATCGACCTTGGCCTCGGCCGTGGCCATGGCGTTGTCGCGCTCCCAGGGGAAGCGGCGCGTGCCCGGGCCGAAGGGATCTGCGCCGGCGTTGCAGAAGGTGTGCCAGTAGCACACGGCGAAGCGCAGGTGGTCGCGCATGCTCTTGCCGCCGATCACCTTGTCCGGGTCATAGACCTTGAACGCGAGCGGGTTGTCCGAGCCCGGCCCCTCGTAGGAAATCGCGCCGATGCCGGGGAAGTACTCCTTCGCGCCGATGAATGCCTTGCTCATGTGGGTATCCGTGGGTGTGACGTGGTGGGAAACGGGGCTCAACCGGCGTACAGCGGCCGGACGGCGTCGAGATGGGAGAGGAACTGGCGGTACTGGCGACCATAGGCCGCGGTCGCGGTGGCATGCGGCTGCGCCGCCAGGCGCGGATCCAGGCGCACGTGCGCGGCGGCCAGGGCGCTGAGTTCGCCCTCGCTGCCGCCGCTGGCGCGTCCGCAGGCCCACAGCGCCTGCAGGGCCGCGCCGAAGGCGGCGCCTTCGGCCTGTTCGGGCACGTCCACCGGCAGCCCGAACATGTCGGCGACCATCTGCCGCCACACCGCGCTCTGGCTGCCGCCGCCGGTCAGGCGGATGGCCTCGAAGCGCAGGCCGGCGCCAACCAGGGCGTCGTAGCCGCTCATCAGGCTGTAAAGCGCCCCCTCCATCGCCGCGCGGTAGAGGTTCGCCGGGGTGAGGTTGGTGGCGGTGATGCCGAACAGGTTGCCGCGCCCGTGCGGCAGGTCGGGCGTACGCTCGCCATTGAGGAAGGGCAGCATCAGCAGGCCGTCGGCGCCGGGCGTGGTGCCCGCCAGCAGCGCGTCGCCTTCGCGCGACGAGAAGCCGCACAACCGAGCCACCGCTTCGGTGGCCACGGTGCAGTTCATGGTGCAGATCAGCGGCAGCCAGGCGCCGGTCGAGTCGCAGAACGCGGCCCAGCGGCCCTCCGGGTCCACCGCCGGCTCGCCTGCATAGGTGAACAGCGTGCCGGACGTGCCCAGGCTCATGCTCAGCACGCCGGGGACGACGTTGCCGGTGCCGATCGCGGCCATCATGTTGTCGCCGCCGCCGGCCGCGACCAGGGTCGCGCGCGGCAGGCCGAGTTCCTCGGCCAGGGCCGGGCGGATCCGCACCAGGCTGTCGGCGGCCACCAGCGGCGGCAGGCAGGCGCGCAGGTCGCGCTGCGGATCGGTGGCGGCCAGCAGTTCGGGCGACCAGTCGCGGCGGCGCACGTCCAGCCAGCCGGTGCCGGAGGCGTCGCCATGCTCCATCCACAGCTCGCCGGTCAGCCAGTAGTTGATGTAGTCGTGCGGCAGCAGGATCGTCGCCAGCTGGGCATAGGCCTGCGAGCGGTGCTTGCGCGTCCACGGCAGCTTGGAGGCGGTGTAGCCGGCCAGGATCGGGTTGCCGGCCAGCTCGATGCAGCGGCGCGCGCCGCCGACCGCGTCCATGATCTCCTCGCATTCCAGGCTGGTGCTGGTGTCGCACCAGAGCTTGGCCGGGGCCAGCACGCTGCCGCTGCGGTCCAGCGGCACGAAGCCGTGCTGCTGGCCGGACACGCCAATCGCCTCGATGCGCGCGCGCAGCGCCGGATCGACCTTGGCGAAGCAGGCCCGCACCGCATCCACCCACCAGTCCGCGCGCTGCTCACGGCTGCCGTCCTCGCCCGCCGCAAGGTCGAGCGGCTGGCCGGCGCTGGCGAGGATCCGCCGCGCCTCCGGGTCGTAGACGACGAGCTTGACGCTCTGCGTGCCCACGTCGAGTCCTGCAAACAGCCCCATGCGTATCCCCAAGAAAAGTTAGCGCTACCACCAGCCGGAAACACGAACCCCGGCGGGCGGCGCTGCCTCCGGGGCCAACGCCTCCAGTCGGGTCCGGCGGCGAGCCTGAACTCTACACATCCGCAGGACAAAAGCCTTGCTGCACTGCGCAAGGCCTCCGGGGGCACGGGCTGCGCCCGGGTTAGCGTTAACATTCTCTTCGATTTCAGGCGCTTTCGGGCTCACCGGAGCCGCTTCCCAAGCCGGTCTCACAGCAGCATGATCCGGTAGCGCCCGTCCAGCAGCGGCCCCGACAGGATCCGGTAGCCGTCGTTGTCGAAGCCGGGCGCCTCGCCGATCAGCCGGCGGGCCTGCGCCCGCGTCGTAGCGCTGCCCAGGTAGTGCCAATCGCGCACGACGTGGATCTGGATCAGGTCCGGCCCCTCCTCGACGATGCCCACCGCGCCGTCGTAGGGCCAGGCGGCGACCTCGCGCTCGCCCAGCGCGGCCTCCAGTCGGGCCTCGTGCTCGGCCAGCGGCTCGCGCCCGGCGCAGGCGCCGGCGCAGCGGCCCAGGCTGGCGCGGAAGCAGGCGCGCCCCGGCGGCACCCGCTCGATGCCAAGCAGGCCATAGCACAGGCGGTTGTCGTCGGCGATCGCGCGCAGCGCCTCGATCGCCGCCGGGCGGCTGGAATACAGCCCGTACAGCCGCTGCGCCGAGGCGAACGGCAGGCCGGCCGAATGCACCACCTCCGGGCGCCCGCTCAACAGCCGGATCGAGTACAGGTCGCGCCGGCGGCGCAGCAGCTTGTTGTGCACCGGCTGGCGCAGCTTGATCTGCTGGGCCTCCAGCAACTGCGCGCCAAGGTCGCCCGCGGTGCGGGTGAACTCGATCCGCCGGGTCTGCCGCAGCAGCCGCGCCTCCTCCGGGGTGCGCATGTGGTCCATCACCCGGTGGCGGATGTCCACGCTCTTGCCGATGTACAGCGGCACCGGTCCGCTTTCGCCGAGGAAGACGTAGACCCCGGGCGCGCGCGGCAGCAGCGCGATCTGGGGACGCAGGTGTTCGGGATAGACGTAATGCGCGGCCTCGGTGCGGCGCGCAGGCAGGGGGACGTACATCGAGGGAGCGGATCGGACGGGAGCCGGATCTTCGGCCGGCTTGATCTCAGGCCGCGAGACGACGGCCGGCTTCCATGCCCGGGTAGAATTGTCCGGCTCTCCCTCGCATTTTTCAAATGACTGACTCCGTCCGCCCCGTCTTCCACGGCTTCGAGCAGATCCCGCTGCGCGAGTACGCCGAGCGCGCCTATCTCGACTACTCGATGTACGTGGTGCTCGACCGCGCCCTGCCCTTCATCGGCGACGGCCTCAAGCCCGTGCAGCGCCGCATCATCTACGCGATGAGCGAACTGGGGCTGGGCGCCACCGCCAAGCCCAAGAAGTCCGCGCGCACCATCGGCGATGTGATCGGCAAGTTCCATCCCCACGGCGACAGCGCCTGCTACGAGGCGATGGTGCTGATGGCGCAGCCCTTCTCCTACCGCTACCCGCTGGTGGACGGCCAGGGCAACTTCGGCTCGTCCGACGATCCAAAGTCGTTCGCGGCGATGCGCTATACCGAGTCGCGGCTCACGCCCCTGGCCGAGGTGCTGCTGGGCGAGCTGGGCCACGGCACGGTGGACTGGACCCCGAACTTCGACGGCACGCTGGAGGAGCCGAGCTGGCTGCCGGCGCGCCTGCCGCACCTGCTGCTCAACGGCACCACCGGCATCGCGGTGGGCATGGCCACCGACGTGCCGCCGCACAATGTCGGCGAGATCGTCAGCGCCTGCGTGCGCCTGCTCGATGACCCGGACGCGACCGTGGCCGACCTGTGCGAGCACGTGCGCGGCCCCGACTACCCGACCTCGGCCGAGATCATCACGCCCACCGCCGACCTGCTGTCGATGTACGAGACCGGCACCGGCAGCGTGCGCGCCCGCGCCACCTACGAGCGCGAGGGCGCGAACATCATCGTCACCGCCCTGCCGCACCAGGTCTCGCCGTCCAAGGTGATCGAACAGATCGCCGCGCAGATGCGGGCCAAGAAGCTGCCGTGGCTGGAAGACATCCGCGACGAGTCCGACCACGCCAACCCGGTGCGCATCGCGCTGATGCCGCGCTCGAACCGGGTCGATGCCGAGCAGCTGATGGGGCATCTGTTCGCGACCACCGACCTGGAGAAGAGCTTCCGGGTCAACCTCAACGTGATCGGCCTCGACGGGCGGCCGCAGGTCAAGGACCTGCGCATGCTGCTGTCGGAGTGGCTGGCCTTCCGCACCGACACCGTCACCCGGCGCCTGAAGCACCGGCTGGAGAAGGTCGAGCGTCGCCTGCACCTGCTCGAAGGACTGCTGGTCGCCTTCCTCAACCTGGACGAGGTGATCCACATCATCCGCACCGAGGACGAGCCCAAGGCCGCGCTGATCGCGCGCTTCGGGCTGTCCGAGGACCAGGCCGACTACATCCTGGAGACCCGCCTCAAGCAGTTGGCGCGGCTGGAGGAAATGAAGATCCGCGCCGAGCAGGACGAACTGGCCAAGGAACGCGAGCGGATCATGGCCACGCTCGACAGCAAGGCCAGGCTCAGGAAACTGGTGAAGGACGAACTGCTGGCCGATGCCAGGAAGCACGGCGATCCGCGGCGCTCGCCGCTGGTGGCGCGCGGCGCGGCCCAGGCGCTGGACGAGACCGACCTGGTGCCGAGCGAGCCGGTCACCGTGGTCGTCAGCCAGAAGGGCTGGGTGCGCGCGGCCAAGGGCCACGACGTCGATCCCGCCGCCATGTCCTACCGCGAAGGCGATGCGCTGCTGGCGGCGGTGCGCAGCCGCACCACGCAGCAGGTCGCCTTCCTCGACAGCACCGGGCGCAGCTACTCCACGCCCGCGCATTCGCTGCCTTCGGCGCGCGGCAACGGCGAGCCGCTGACCGGCCGTTTCTCGCCGGCCGCCGGCGCCGGCTTCGTGGCCTTGGCCAGTGGCGCGCCGGACGAGCGCTTCGTGCTGGTCTCCTCGCACGGCTACGGCTTCGTGACCCGCTTCGAGAACCTCACCGGCCGCAACAAGGCCGGCAAGGCCCTGCTGTCGCTGTCGGAAGGCGCGAAGGTGCTGCAGCCGGCCGCGGTGGGCAGCGTCGAGGCCGACCGCATCGTCGCGGTCACCAGCGCCGGCCACCTGCTTGCCTTCCCGGTCGCCGAGCTGCCGGAACTGGACAAGGGCAAGGGCAACAAGCTGATCGAGATCCCCAAGGCCAAGCGCGGCACCGAGCAGGTGGTCGCAGTGGCAGTGGTGCCGCCCGGCGGCACCCTGTCGGTGAAGTCCGGCGCGCGCACGATGAGCCTGTCGTTCAAGGACCTGGGCGACTACCTCGGCGCCCGAGCCAGTCGCGGCGGGCTGCTGCCGCGGGGTTGGCAGAAGGTGGACGGGCTGTCGGTCGAGCCATGATCGAAGCGCGCGGCCATGCAGCCTGAGTTCTGGCACGAACGCTGGGCCAGCGGCCGCATCGGCTTCCATCGCGATGCGCCGCTGCCGCTGCTGCTCGCGCACTGGCCCGCGCTGGCGCTGCCCTCGGGCAGCCGCGTGTTCGTGCCGCTCTGCGGCAAGTCGCTGGACATGGTCTGGCTGGCCGGCCAGGGCCATCGCGTGCTCGGCATCGAGCTGTCGGAACTGGCGATCGCCCAGTTCTTCGAGGAACGCGCCCTTGCGCCGCGGATGCACGAGAGCGAGGCCGGGCGGCACTACGTGGCCGGCCCCTACGAACTCGTCGCCGGCGATGCGTTCGCCATCCCGCCGGCGCTGCTGGCCGACTGCGCCGGGCTCTACGACCGCGGCGCGATGATCGCGCTGCCCCCGCCGCTGCGCGAGCGCTACGCGGCCAGCGCCTGGCGACGCCTGCCGGCCGGCTGCCGTGGCCTGCTGGTCACGCTGGAATATCCACAGGCCGAGAAGGCCGGCCCTCCCTTCAGCGTCGAAGAGGCCGAGGTGCATGCGCGCCTGGACCCGGACTGGGAGGTCACGCTCCTGGAGCGACGCGACATCCTGTCGCGCGAACCCTCGTTCCAGGCCGAAGGCGTCACCGCCCTGGCGACCGCGGCCTACCGCGTGCAGCGCAGGCCGGGCTGAGCCGCAAGGCGTCGCGACGCCGCGGCGCCGCTCATGCGTCGCCGGGGTCCTCGCCCATCCGCGACTGCTGGTAGTTCTCCAGGCCGACCATGCGGATCAGGCGCAGCTGCTGCTCCAGCCAACGGGTGTGGTCTTCCTCGGTGTCGGCCAGCTGCGCGAGGAGGATCTGGCGGCTGACGTAATCGCCGTGGCGCTCGCACAGCGCGATGCCCTTGGCCAGGTTGTCGCGCACGCGGTATTCGAGATCGAGGTCCCGGCGCAGCATCTCCTCGACCGTGCGGCCGGCTTCGAAGGCGTCGGGGCGCATGTCCGGCTCGCCTTCCAGGAACAGGATCCGGCGCAGGATCGCGTCGGCGTGCTGGGTCTCCTCCTCCATCTCGTGCTGCATGCGCGCGTGCAGCACGTGCAGGCCGAGGTCCTCGTAGCGCCGCGAGTGCAGGAAATACTGGTCGCGCGCGGCCAGCTCGCCGCGCAGCAGGAAATTCAGGTAATCGACGACCTCGGGATGGCCCTTCATGGCGCGCGGCTCCGGCAGACAACGGGAATGCCGGGAAGTATGCCCAAGCGTCCGCGCGCCTGCCGGATGAGAGCCATTTCAGTTCGCATTCGCGACCGCGTCCGGCGCATCCTGCGCGCCGCCCGTCCGCAGCGTGCCGCGAGCCTGCAGACGCAGCGCGCGCAGCGATCCGGGTTCGCGCGCATGGGCCACTTCGCGCAGCTGGTGGTCGATGCGATCGACATACCCCAGGTCGTTGAGCAGCGACGCGGCCTGCAGCCCGTCGAGGTCCCCGCGCCGCAGCATCGCCAGCACTTCGTGGCGGAACCCGGCCTCGAAGCGCGCCGCCTGCGCCTCCAGCGCCGCCAGCGTGTCCTGCGGCCCGGAAGCCGGCTCCCCGCCGTCGATGGCCGCCAGCCCGCGCATCTGCGAGAACAGGTGCGCGCGCAGCGCGACGTAGGCGCTGCGCAGCGGGGAATCGGGCTCGCGCAGCCGCGGCAGCAGGTTCTTCTGCAGGTGCTTGGCGTCCTTGACCGCCTCGACCATGTGCATGGCCGCCATCTGCGCCCGCATCCAGAAGCGCTGGTGGTCCTCGTCCAGCGGCACCTCAATGCGGCCCATGAAGGCCAGCAGCTCGGCGTACACGCCCTTGACCCGCTGCCGGTACAGCGTCTCGGCATCGGGACAGTCGAGCGCCGGCGCCTGCGCCAGCTCGGCCGGATCCGGCGCCGGCTCCTCGAGTTCGACGGCCGGCAGGCACAGCGCGCGGCAGATCACGTCCAGGCTCAGCGTCGCCAGGTGGCGCAGCTCCAGCGCCACCGCCGCGGCCGCCGCATCGGCCGAATCCAGGGCCTGGCCGCTGAGGTGGCGCGCACGCACCGGCCGCACCTCCGTCGCCGCCTGCGTGCCGGGATCGGGCGCGGGGACGGCCCGTTCCGGCAGCCAGCGCTGCAGCCACAGGGCCAGGCGGTCCTGCCAGGGCCAGAACACCAGCACGCCGATCACGTTGAACAGGGTGTGGAACAGGGCCAGCTGCAGCAGCGTGTTCTCGTCCAGGCCAGCCAGCCCCGCCAGGCCGACCACGGACCAGGTGAGCGGCGCCAGCAGGGCCAGCGCCAGCGCGGCGGTCACCACGTTGAACAGCACATGCGCCAGCGCCAGCCGCTGGCCGCTGCGGTTGCCGCCCAGGGCGCCGACCACGCCGGTACTCACGGCACTGCCGACGTTGGAGCCGATGGCGAGGGCCAGGGCCTGGCCCAGCTCCAGCTGGCCGGCGGCCAGCGCGGCGAGGATCAGCATCAGCGTCGCGTGGCTGGACTGCAGCACCACGGTCGCGACGACGCCGACGAGTACGTACAGTGCCACCCCGCCCGCGCCCTCGGCCGGGATCGCGCCCAGGTCCAGGCCGCCGCTGAGCGCACCGAAGCCGGCCTTGACCTGGTCGATGCCCAGGAACACGAACGCAACCCCGAGCACCACCCGCCCGGCGGCGCGCCCGCGCGGCCCGGTGAAGCCGGCCAGCACGCCGAACACCAGCAGCGGCAGGGCCAGCGGCGAGAGGCTGAAATCCTGCCCGGCCAGCGCCAGCAGCCAGATGCCGCTGGTGGCGCCGAGATTGGCGCCGAAGATGATCGCAAGCCCGCCGGCCAGCCCGATCAGGCCGGAGCTGATAAACGCGATGGTCAGCAGGGCGACCAGGGTGCTGGACTGCAGCAGCACCGTCGCGCCGATGCCGAACAGCAACCCGCGCCGGGGCGTGCCGGTGCTGCGCGCAAGCCATTGCTCCAGGCGCCCGCCGGCGAGCTGGCGCAGCCCTTCCTCCAGGCACTGCATGCCGAACAGGAAGATCGCCAGTCCCGCGCACAGCTGCAGCCAGCCGGCGTCGCGCCAGAACGACCAGGCCAGGACCACGATGGCGAGCGCCACCAGTGCGACGCGCAGTTTCGAACCCAACATGCTGCTCCCGAGAACCGCGCCATTAGACCCTGCCGGCGGCGATGCGCCTACCCGCCCGCCGCGACGGCGCGATGCATCGGCTAGAGTCGGCAACGGATGCCGCGGAGCGGGTCGAGCATGTTGCGATGGATGGGGGCGATCGCCGGGCTGCTGCTGGCGCTGGTGGTGCTGGCAGGCGCGCTGGCCTGGTGGCTGCTGCGCGGCAGCCTGCCCGCGCTCGACGGCGAACTGGCGCTGCCGGGCCTGGCCGCGCCGGCAAGCGTGCAGCGCGACGCCCTGGGCGTGGTCACCATCGACGCGCAGGACGAGCGCGACGCGCTGCGCGCACTGGGCTACGTGCACGCGCAGGAACGCTATTTCGAGATGGACCTGCTGCGGCGCACCTCGGCCGGCGAACTGGCCGCGCTGTTCGGCCCGGTCGCGATCGATGTGGACCGCCGCCATCGCGTGCACCGCATGCGCGCGCGGGTCGAGGCCGGACTGGAGGAGATCGCCGGCGAGCGCATGCCGCTGCTGCTGGCCTATGCCGAAGGCGTCAACGCCGGCCTCGCTTCGCTGCGCACGCGGCCCTGGCCCTACCTGCTGCTGCGCCAGGTGCCCCAGCCCTGGCATCCGGCCGACACCGCACTGGCCGGCTATGCGATGTATTTCGACCTGCAGGATCCGGCCAATGCCGAGGAACTGGCGCTGTGGAAGCTGCGCCCGCACCTGCCGCCCGCGCTGTACGCGCTGATCACCCATCCCGGCAGCAGTTTCGACGCGCCGCTGCAGGGCGAGGCTTTCGGCGATGCGCCCCTGCCCAGGGCCGACCAGGCGGACCTGCGACGGCTGCCGGCGCCGCCGCGGGCCAGCGCGGCGAGCGCACATCCCGCGGCGGCCGGGCGCGCCGAACTGCAGCCGGGCAGCAACAGCTTCGCCGTTTCCGGCGCGCTGACCACCGACGGCCGCGCCATCGTCGCCGACGACATGCACCTGGCGCTGCGCGCGCCCAACCTGTGGTTCCGCGCGCGCCTGCGCTGGAAGGACGCGGCGGCCCCCGGTGGCCAGGTCGACGTGCAGGGCCTGACCCTGCCCGGCCTGCCGGCCGTCGTGGTGGGCAGCAACGGCCATGTGGCCTGGGGCTATACCAACAGCTACGGCGACTTCCTGGACTGGGCGCTGGAAACGCCCTGCGCGCAGCCGGCAGGCCCGGCGCCGGACTGCGCGCCCGTGCGGCGCCACCGCGAACGCATCGCCGTGGCGGGCGACGGACCGGTCGAGATTGAGGTGCGCGAAACCGGCTGGGGACCGGTCCTGCACACCCTGCCCGACGGCCGCGTGCTGAGCCTGCGCTGGACCGCGCACCTGCCCGGCTCGCTCAACCTGGGGCTGACCGGTTTCGCCAAGGCCGGCGACGTGGATGCCGTACTGGCCGCCAGCGACACCACCGCCATCCCGACCCAGAACCTGCTGGTCGGCGACCGGAGCGGCCGCATCGCGTGGCGGCTGCTGGGTCCCCTGCCCCGGCGTGGACCCGGCTGCCAGCCAGGCTTGCCGATGCCGGGCAAGGCCGGAGCGCACACCGGGAGCGCGGACACGCCGGCCGCGCAGGCCAAGGCTCTGGACGACGCGGGCTGTCGTCCCTGGGACTTCGCCACCGATGCCTCGCCCTTGGCCACCTCGCCGCAACTCGACCGGCTCTGGACCGCCAACGCGCGCATCGTGGACGGAGCCGAACTGGCCCGGATCGGCGACGGCGGCTATGCCCATGGCGCCCGCGCCGCCCAGATCCGCGACGCGCTGCAGGCGCGCGACCGCTTCAGCGAGGCCGACCTGCTCGCCATCCAGCTCGACGACCGCGCGCTGCTGATGACGCGCTGGTGGACGCTGCTGCAGGGGCAGCGCGATGAGGGGCCGGCGCTGGACGCACTGGCCGGCGCCGCCGCGCAATGGCAGGGCCGGGCCAGCGTCGATTCGGCCAGCTACCGCATCGTCCGCGCCTGGCGCCAGGCGGTGCAGGCGCGCCTGCGCGAGGGCCTGCTCGCACCGGCACGGCAGGCGCTGGGCGAAAGCTTCCAGGCCCCGGCGCTGCCGCAGTTCGAGGCGGTGGCCTGGCCGCTGGTGCAGGCGCAGCCGGCGCACCTGCTGCCGGCCGCCTTCGATTCCTGGCCGGCGCTGTTCGAGGATGCCGCGCTCGAGGTCGGCGACGAACTCGCACACCTCGGCCCGCTGCCCGCGCGCAGCTGGGGCGAGCGCAACACCGCGGCCATCTGCCATCCGCTGGCCGCGGCCCTGCCGCTGGGCCGGCGCCTGCTGTGCATGCCGGCCGATCCGCTGCCGGGCGATTCGATGATGCCGCGGGTGCAGGCGCCGGCCTTCGGCGCCTCGCAGCGGATGGTGGTCGCGCCCGGCCACGAGGCCGAAGGCCTGCTGCACATGCCCGGCGGACAGAGCGGCCACCGGCTCTCGCCCTTCTGGGGGGCCGGCCACGCGGACTGGGTGCAGGGCAGACCTGCGCCATTCCTGCCGGGCCCGTCGATCCACCGTCTCGTACTGGCGCCTGCTGTGTCGTCGGCGGATCGCCACTGATACACGGCATTCATACGCATTGGGCGACGATGCGGGCTCTTGTCGAGGGCAGCGTGGAATCGGCCGTCATCCGGCCGACGCGAACAGTGACCTGCCGCACGCCTTTTCCCCGTTCCAACGCACAATACCCCGCCCGTCCGCTCCCGCCGGCGTTCCGCATGATCGAATTTGGACATCTCACCCACGTCGGCCTCCGCAGGGAACTCAACGAGGACACGTATTACGGCGACAGCGAGCTGGGCCTGTGGCTGGTCGCGGACGGGATGGGAGGGCACGAGTACGGCGAGGTGGCCAGCGCCCTCGCGCGCGAGACCATCGTCCGGGAAACGCGCCAGGGCACACCGCTGCCGCAGGCCATCCGCATCGCCGACGAGGAGATCATCCGCGCCTCGCGCCAGCGCAGCGACGCCCTGCCGATGGGCACCACGGTCGTCGCGGCCCGGATCTTCGGCAACCGCTTCGAGGTGGCGTGGGTCGGCGACAGCCGCGCCTACCTGTGGCGCGACGGCAAGCTGGCCCAGCTCTCGCACGACCACAGCTACGTGCAGGAGCTGATCGCCCAGGGCGCGATCAGCGTCGACCAGGCCCGTACCCATCCGCATCGCAATGTCGTCACCCAGGCGCTGGGCGTCACCGACCCGCAGGCGCTCAACGTGGAAACCCTCTCGGGCGAACTCGCCCCGGGCTGCCAGCTGCTGCTGTGCAGCGACGGGCTGACCGAGGAAGTGGACGACCGCAGCATCGCGCGGGTGCTTGGCGACACGCGGTGCAGCGCACAGGAGTGCGTGGATGGCCTGGTGGCCGCCGCGCTCGACGGCGGCGGCTCGGACAACGTCACCGTGATCCTGGTCCGCAGCCACTGAGCCGCAGCGCCGGCCCGCGTGCGGGCCCGGCCTTCAGCCGACGGCGGTCATCGCCACCGGTTCCTCGGCCTCGGCCGCATCCCAGACGGCGTGCCCGGCCTTGCGCCGGATCGCCTCCAGGTGCAGCGCATGCTGGGCCAGTTCCTCGGCCTGCACCACGATCCGCGGACGCGGCCCGGCGGCGGCCGCGGGCACGCCGAAGCGGCTGCTGCGCGTGCCGGCGGCCGGTTCGACCGATTCGAACCCGATCTCGCCCTGGCCCGAGGTCAGCGCCAGCCAGGCTTCGGCCAGCAGCTGCGCGTCCAGCAGCGCGCCGTGCAGCTGGCGGTGCGAATTGTCCACGCCCAGCCGCCTGCACAGTGCGTCGAGCGAATTGCGCTGGCCGGGAAAGCGCTGCCGCGCCAGTTCGAGCGTATCGAGCACGGTGACGCGCTCGCGCAGCGGCCGGTAGCCCTCGCCCAGCCGCGAAATCTCGTACTCCAGAAAGCCCATGTCGAACGCGGCGTTGTGGATCACCAGCTCGGCGCCGTCGACGAACTCGAGGAATTCGTCCGCGACTTCGGCAAAGCGCGGCTTGTCGGCCAGGAACTCCAGGGTCAGGCCGGTCACTTCCTGGGCCCCGGCCTCGAACTCGCGGTCGGGGTTGAGGTACTTGTGGAAGGTGCGCCCGGTCGGCCGGCGCTCGACCAGCTCGACGCAGCCGATTTCCACCACCCGGTTGCCCTTCTTCCATTCCAGGCCGGTGGTTTCGGTGTCGAGGATGATGTGGCGCATGGGTCGGTACGGACTCTCTGGAAAACTGCGGATCGGTGGAACGGTGTCGGCGCGGCTCAGGCCGGAGACGCGCTGCGGGCGGCGGCCGACTGCCCGGCCGCTCGCTGGCGGATGGCCTCGTCGCGGGCCAGGGTGTCGACGCGCTCGTTGTCCGGGTCGCCGGAGTGGCCCTTGACCCAGCGCCAGTCGATGCTGTGGCGGCGGCAGGCCTCGTGCAGGCGCTCCCACAGGTCACGGTTCTTGACCGGATCCCCGCCCGCGGTCTTCCAGCCGCGCCGCACCCAGTTGGCCATCCACAGGGTGATGCCCTGCCGGACGTACTGCGAATCGGTGTACAGCACCACCTCGCAGGGCCGGTTGAGGGTTTCCAGCGCGGCAATGGCCGCCATCAGTTCCATGCGGTTGTTGGTGGTCATCGGCTCGCCGCCGACCACCTCGCGTTCCTTCTCGCCATAGCGCAGCAGGGCCGCCCAGCCGCCCGGCCCGGGGTTGCCCAGGCAGGCCCCGTCGGTGTGGATGCCGACGCTCATGCCGCGGGCACCCCTTGCGCCAACGGCAGGGCCGCACGCGGGCGCACCGGAGTCAGCGGCATCGAACGCTTTTCCGCGCGCAGCACGAAGGCCGCGCGCAGACCCGGCCCCTGCTGGACCAGCGGCGAGGCGCGCACCGCCCAGCTGGGGCCCAGCCCCTGCGAGACCGGGTCGGGTTCGAGCCCGGCCTCACGCAGGCGACGGCGCCAGCCCAGCGGCTCGAAGGCACTGATGCCGCTGCCCTGCCAGCGCCAGCGGTAGGGTGCCAGCGGGTTGAGCACGAACAGCCACAGGCGGCCCCCGGTGACCAGCAGCCGCGCGGCCTCCCTGAGCAGCTCGGGGCCGAAGGGACCCTGACGGCGCGCCACGTGCTGCAGCACGACCGCGCCGAAGGATTCGGTGGGCAGCGGCAGCGGCAGGTCGCAGCGCACCTTTCCGTGCCAGCGGCCGTCGCCGCCGGCGGTCAGGTACAGGCCTCGCCCCTGCGCCGGGGTTTCGCGCGGGACAGGCCCGCACCAGAGCCAGGGCTGGCCCGGGCGGTCGGCCAGGGCGCGGGCGACCGCGTCCTCCTCGCTGGCCAGCACGGCGCGCCCGGCTTCGGTGAGGAACCAGGCGTGGGCGGCGTCCATTTGACGGACCGGGAACTGGGCGGGCATGGTGCCATTCTAAAGGCAGCCGACCCGGATCCGCCGATGCAGCTCACCGCGCTCTCCGCGCTGGACGACAACTACATCTGGCACCTGGCCGACGCGTCGGGCCGATGGCTGGTGGTCGATCCCGGCGAAGCCGCGCCGGTGCTGGCCGCCGCCGGCGATGGCCCGGCGCCCGAGGCCATCGTGCTCACCCACCACCATGGCGACCACGTCGCCGGGGTCCAGGCGCTGCGCGCCCGCTGGCCGCAGGTGCCGGTGTATGGCCCCGCCGATCCACGGGTCGCGGCCCTGGTCGACCGGCCGGTCGGCGACGGCGACCGGGTCCAGGCCGGCCCCTGGACGTTCGAGGTGCTGGCCGTGCCCGGCCATACCCGCAGCCACCTGGCCTTCCACGGCCACGGCCTGCTGTTCTCCGGCGACACCCTGTTCAGCCTGGGGTGTGGTCGGCTGTTCGAAGGTACGCCGCGCGACATGCTGGCCGCCCTGGACCGCCTGGCGTCGCTGCCGCCGGACACGCTGGTCTGCTGCGGCCACGAATACACCCTGGCCAACGCCGCGTTCGCGCGCGTGGTCGACCCCGACAACGCGGCGCTGCGGCGCCGCCAAGAAGAGGCCCTGGCCATGCGCGCTTCCGCCCGCCCCACCGTTCCCTCGACCCTGGCCGAGGAACTGGACTGCAATCCGTTCCTGCGCATCGACGCGCCCGCCGTCCGCGACGCGATCCTGGCGCGCGATCCCCACGCCGGCGACCGCACCGGAATGTTCGCCGCCTTGCGGCACTGGAAGGACGGGTTCCGCGCATGAGCGCGCGGACCCTGGGCGGCGCCGCCGCGCTGCTGTGCGCGCTGGCCTGGCCCGCGCACGCCGGTAACACGCCGCCCGCCACCGCGCAGGCGCCCACCGCGCAGGTCGCCACCTCGCAGGCCGTCGCGCCGCAGACCGCGGCGGCTGCCGCTGGCCCCGAGCTGGCGACTCCCGCGGCGACAACGCCCGACGTGGCGCCTGTGACCCTGGCAACGCCCGCCCCCGCCGCGCCGGCCACGCCGCTGCCACCCGGCACGCGCAGCGGCCTGGAGATCTACCGGAGCTTCCGCGAGGGCCAGGCCGAGCCGGACTGCGCCGCCGACGCCAGTGCGCGCTGGCGCCGCCATTTCGCGCATGCGCCGGGCCAGTTCTCGCTGCCGGGCGGCGACGTCCTGCCGCTGTTCGGCTATGTGGTGGACCGCCTGCGCGAGGTGCACCTGCCCACCGAGTACGCGCTGATTCCCTTCGTGGAAAGCGGCTACCGGCCCGGCGCGCGCTCGCCGCAGGGCCCGGCCGGACTGTGGCAGTTCATCGCGCTCACGGCGCGCAACCACAAGGTGCCGGTGCGGCCGGGCTACGACGGCCGGCTGTCGCCGGTGGATTCGACCGACGCGGCGGTGCGCTACCTGCGCACCCTGCATGGCATGTTCGCCGGCGACTGGCGGCTGGCGGTGATGGCCTTCAACGCCGGCGAGAACCGGGTGCTCGGGGCGCTGCGCAGCTCGGGCCAGCGCGCGGTCGGCGTCGACCTCGACGCCCTGCCGATGCCGGCGATCAGCCAGGCCTATGTGCGCAAGCTGCAGGCCCTGTCGTGCATCCTCGCCGAGGCGGGCGACGATCCGCAGTGGCAGCAGGCGCTGGCGCGCCCGGTCCCGATGCTCGCCCCCGCCGAGGTCCCGGCCCAGATCGCCTCGCTCGATGCGCTGGCCCGCCACCACGGTGCCGACCCCGCGCAGCTGCGTCGGCTCAATCCGGTGCACGGCGCCGGCCGCATCGCTCGCGCCGGCAGCAACCCGCGCGTCCTGCTGGCCGCCACCAGCGCTCCGGCGGCGTCGCCCGCGGGCGCGCCCCTGCTGGCCGGAGTGCCGGCGACCGCCGACAGCGAGGACATCTCCGACGCGATGGCCGATGCCTCGCACCTGGACCTCCCGGCGCCGCGCCGGCACGTTGTCGCGCGCGGCGAGTCCCTGTGGGCGATCGCCCGGCGCTACAACGTCGCCCTGTCCGACCTGCTCAAGCGCAACGGCCTGCAGGCCGGCGGCGTGCTGCGCCCGGGGATGGTGCTGGCCGTTGAGGCCGGGAGCGCGCCGGCGGTCGTGGCAGAATAGCGGCCGGTCCACATCGCGAGTCATCCATGGGTTTCCTGCAGGGCAAGCGCGCACTCATCACCGGCATCGCCAGCCAGCGTTCGATCGCCAACGGCATCGCCGAGGCGATGCACCGCGAAGGCGCCGAACTGGCCTTCACCTATCAGAACGAGAAGCTGAAATCGCGCGTCGAGGAGGCCGCGTCCAAGCTCGGCGGCGGCCCGGTGTTCCCGCTCGACGTCACCGACGATGCGCAGATCGCTGCGCTGTTCGAGGACCTGGGCAAGCACTGGAACGACGGCTTCGACATCCTCGTCCACGCCATCGCCTATGCGCCGCGCGAGGCGATCGCCGGCCAGTTCCTGGACGGGCTGACCCGCGAGAACTTCGCGATGGCCAACGACATCTCGGCCTACTCGCTCTCGGCGCTGGCCAAGGCCGCGCGCCCGATGATGCAGGGCCGGCAGGCCTCGATCCTCACCCTGAGCTACCTGGGCGCGGTGCGTACCCTGCCCAGCTACAACGTGATGGGCGTGGCCAAGGCGGCGCTGGAAGCCAGCGTGCGCTACCTCGCGCTCAACCTCGGCCCGGAAGGCATCCGCGTCAACGCGATCTCCGCCGGTCCGATCAAGACCCTGGCGGCGGCCGGCATCGGCGGGTTCCGCAAGATCCTGGGCCACGTCGAGGCCAACGCGCCGATCCGTCGCACCGTCACCATCGAGGACGTGGGCAACGCCGCGGCGTTCCTGTGCTCGGATCTGGCCGCCGGCATCACCGGCGAGGTGACCTATGTCGATGGCGGCTACAGCATCGTCGGCATGACCGGGCTGGACACCAGCGAGTAAGGCCGCGCCCCGGCGCGAAGCGGCAAAGAAAAAGCCCGGCATCCGCCGGGCTTTTTCATGTGCGCCGGGACGGCCTGGTTACAGCTTCGACTCGTCCACGATGACCTTCATCTGCCGGCGCAGCGCCGCCTGCAGGGACTGCGCATCCTCGTTGCCGATCAGCGCGGCCAGCTGCTCGCGGAACATCTGGCGTTCCACCTCCTCGGCTTCGGCGGCATCGCCCGGAGTCACCTTGGACACCGCGAACACCACCATGCTGCCGTCGGGCAGGACCACGCTGCCCGGCGTCACCGCGCCTTCCTGCGGCGCACGCGCCCGGAAATAGGCCTGCGCCGCGGTCTCGTCCGGCAGCGGGGTGCCGCGCGGCATGCCCTTGATGTCCTGCACCTGCAGCGACGCGGCCTCGGCCAGCGCCTGCAGCGTCTCGCCCTCGCCCAGCTTGGCCACCATCGCCTCGGCCTCGCCCTGGACGCGCTTGGCGGCGCGGTCGGCGCGGATCGCCTGGACGATGCGGTCGCGCGCCTCGCCCACCGTCAGCGCCCGCTCCGGCTCGTGGCGGGTGACGCGGATGATCACGCTGCGGTCGGGACCGACTTCGATCGGGTCGCTGGCGGTGTTGTCCTGCACCAGGCTCTCGGAGAACGCGGCGCGCTGCACGGCCGGCGTGGCCAGCACGCCCTCGCCCTCGCCGCGCGCGATCGGGCCGGCGGTGCGCACCTGCAGGCCGGCTGCCTGCGCGGCCGCCGCCAGTTCGGTCGGATTGCGGTACACCTGGTCGACGAAGTTGCCGACCAGGTCGTTGAACGCGCGCTCGCGGTCGGCCTGGGCCTGTTCCTGCGCCAGCGTGTCGCGCACCTGCTCGAACGGCACCTGGTGCCCGCTGCGCACGTCGCGCAGCTGGATCACGTGCCAGCCGAAGGGGCTGCGCACCGGCTCGCTGACGCTGCCGGCCTCGGCTGCGAAGACCGCGTCCTCGAACGGCTTGACCATGCTGCCGTCGCGCTGGATCCAGCCCAGGTCGCCGCCCGCGGCGGCCGAACCCGGATCGCCCGGGTTGGCGCGGGCCAGCGCGGCGAAATCCGCGCCCGGCGCGCGCGCCTGCTGCGCGATCTGCTGGGCCTGGGCCTGCGCGGCCTGCTGCGCCGCCTCGTCCGCACCCTCGGCCACCGGCACGAGGATGTGCGAAACCAGGCGCTGCTCCGGCTCGACGAATCGGGCCTTTTCCTGCTCGTAGCGCTGGCGCAGCGAAGCCTCGTCGGGCTCGGCGACGGGCGGCAATGCGCTGGCGTCGAGTTCGACGTACTCCAGGGTCACCTGCTCGGGCGCGCGGTACTCGGCCTTGTGCGCGTCGTACCAGGCCTGGATCTCGGCGGCGGTCACCGCACCTGTATCGGGAGCCGGCGCGGGCAACACGACGAAGGCGACGTCGCGGCGCTCGCCCAGGATCGACATCAGCCGCTCGGTTTCGGTCGCGGTGGCGAAGGCCGACCGCGCGACCTGCCCGGCCAGCAGCATCGACTGCAGGTCCGAGCGCACCATCTCCTGGAAAGCGCGCGGCGAATAGCCCTGCGCCTGCAGGCCGAGCAGGTAGCGCTGCTCGTCGAAGCGGCCGTCGACCTGGAAGCCGGGAATGCCCTGGATCGCCTCGCGCACCTGCGAGTCGCCCACGACCATGCCGTCGCGCTCGGCGGCGAGCCGGAGCACGGCGCGGTCGATCATGGTTTCCAGGACTTCGCGCTTGCTGTCGACGGTCTCGAAGGCACGCGCGTCGAAGGCCTCGCCGCCCATCTGGCGCTGGCGCTGGCGTTCGCCCTCGAAGGCCTCGCGGAACTGTTCGGGGGTGATCTCCTCCGACTTCCAGGCCAGGCGGCGCACCAGCCACCAGTCCGGCGCGCTGCGCCACCAGGACGGTTGCGCCTCGACCTTGGCGACATAGTTGCCGCCGGCCTGGAACAGGTACTGCTCCATGCCGAAGAAGGCGAAGGGGATGGCGAGGATCGCGACGATCACGACGGCGATCCAGCCTGACATCTTGTCTCGTAGGGTCTGCAGCATTGGTCACAGGGGCCAGGGCGTAGCCGTACAGTTTACCCGCTTGCCGGGCCCGGGAGGCCGGCGCGGCGCCGGCCGGGTGCCGCGGCCGGCGGCTGGCCTTCTCCGCGCACCGCCCCGGCCAGCCCGCCCGTCCGCGCCGCCGGGCCGGACGCTGCCCCCGGCCTCCTCGCGCGCCGCTCGCGGCGGCCCGGTGCCGCGAACCCGGATGGACCGCTGCGGACGCCCCCCCGCTCCCGCCATACACAACCAGCGCGTACAGCGACGTCCACATTCGGCACTTGTATGGATGTGGATGCAAAGACCAGGCGGATCGCACATCGGCGGCACGGGCTTGCCCGCAACGGGCATGCCCATACCCGGCTTCGGACATCGGATTCCGCACGCCGGACGTCGAACGGAACTTCGATCGTCGCGCGCGAAACGTCGCGCTCGCATGCCGCAGCGCTCGCCCAGCTGCTCCGCATCACGCCTCACAGCCAGGCGCACATCCGCACGTGCGCGTGGTGCGCCACGCCAACAAACAACGCAAAAAAAACGGGCCCTGCATTTCTGCAGGGCCCGCTGGATCGATTGGCGGAGCGGACGGGACTCGAACCCGCGACCTCCGGCGTGACAGGCCAGCATTCTAACCAGCTGAACTACCGCTCCGCGCTTTGACCGTTGAAGCCTTCCTCACAAAAAAGAAACCCCGCATTCCTGCGGGGTCCTTCGTATCGCATGGCGGAGCGGACGGGACTCGAACCCGCGACCTCCGGCGTGACAGGCCAGCATTCTAACCAGCTGAACTACCGCTCCGCGTATTGACCCTTGAAGTTTCCCGAGCGATCAGCGACTCCGTGGTGGGTGCTGAGGGTTTCGAACCCCCGACCCTCTCCGTGTAAAGGAGACGCTCTACCGCTGAGCTAAGCACCCGTGCCGGGAAACTCAGTATGGACTCAGTTTACGGCATCCTTCAGCGCTTTGCCAGCCTTGAATGCAGGATTGTTGGAAGCGGGGATTTCGATCGCTTCCTTGGTGCGCGGATTCAGACCGGTACGCGCAGCACGGGCCTTGACCGAGAAGGAACCGAAGCCGACCAGGTTGACGGTGTCGCCGCGCTTGAGCGCCGCGGTCACCGACTCGAGCACTGCGTCGAGCGCGCGACCGGCGTCGGCCTTGGACAGCCCCGCCTTGTCGGCGATCTGGTCGATCAATTCACTCTTGTTCACTGGCATGTTGGACACTCCGTGTGCGGACCGCAGCCCGCCTTGCTGGGGACCAGGCTCTGTCAACGGGAAATCCCGCGACTCCGCCTGGCCATGAGATGAAGAATCCGCGGCATTTTACGCGGAGGCGGCGCCGAATACGACACTGGCGCACGCCATGGCGAAGATCCGACGCGCCCGGGCAGCGGGCGCGTCATGGACGGCCCGGCTTCAGTGCTTGACGTCGGCGCGCGAAGACCGTTCCTTGCGGCGACGCACGATCGGCGCGGCCTTGCCGGCGGCGGGCGGCGCGGCCTTGCCCTGCGGCGAGGACAGCGGACGCTCCAGGGCGATGTCCAGCACCTCGTCGATCCACTTCACCGGCACGATCTTGATGTGATCGGTGACGTTGGCCGGAATGTCGGCCAGGTCCTTGCGGTTCTCCTCGGGGATCACGACGGTGGTGATGCCTCCGCGCAGCGCGGCCAGCAGCTTCTCCTTGAGGCCGCCGATCGCGGTGACCTTGCCGCGCAGGGTGATCTCGCCGGTCATCGCCACTTCCGCGCGGACCGGGATCTTGGTGAGCGTGGACACCAGCGCGGTGGTCATCGCGATGCCGGCCGACGGGCCGTCCTTGGGCGTCGCGCCATCGGGCACGTGCACGTGCACGTCGTGCTTCTGCAGGAAATCGACCTCGATGCCCAGATGCTCGGTGCGCGCGCGCACCACGCTCAGCGCGGCCGAGGCCGACTCCTTCATCACGTCGCCCAGCTGGCCGGTGAGGATCAGGTTGCCCTTGCCCGGCACCAGGGTCGACTCGATCTGCAGCAGGTCGCCGCCGACCTCGGTCCACGCCAGCCCGGTGACCATGCCGATCTCGTTGTCCTGCTCGGCGCGGCCGAAATCATAGCGGCGCACGCCGAGATAGGCGTCGAGGTTGCCGGCGCCGATCTTCACCGCGCGGGTCTTGCCCTTCTTCGGGCCCGCCAGCGCGATCTGCTTGACCACCTTGCGGCAGATCTTGGCGATCTCGCGCTCCAGGTTGCGCACGCCCGACTCGCGCGTGTAGTAGCGCACGATGTCCTGGATCGCGTCGGTGGCGATCGCGATCTCATCGGGCTTCAGGCCATTGGCCTTCATCTGCTTGGGCACGAGGTAACGCATGGCGATGCTGATCTTCTCCTCCTCGGTGTAGCCGGGGATGCGGATCACTTCCATGCGGTCGAGCAGCGGACCGGGGATGTTGAGCGAGTTGGATGTCGCGATGAACATCACCTCGGACAGGTCGAGGTCGACCTCGAGGTAATGGTCGTTGAAGGTATGGTTCTGCTCGGGGTCGAGCACCTCCAGCAGCGCCGAGGACGGATCGCCGCGGAAGTCCATCGACATCTTGTCGATCTCGTCGAGCACGAACAGCGGGTTCTTCGTGCCGGCCTTGTTGAGGTTCTGCACGATACGACCCGGCATGGAGCCGACATAGGTGCGCCGGTGGCCGCGGATCTCGGCCTCGTCGCGCACGCCGCCCAGCGCCATGCGCACGAACTTGCGGTTGGTGGCCTTGGCGATCGACTGCCCCAGCGAGGTCTTGCCCACGCCCGGCGGCCCGACCAGGCACAGGATCGGGCCCTTCATCTTCTGCACCCTGCCCTGCACCGCCAGGTACTCGAGGATGCGTTCCTTGACCTTCTCCAGGCCGTAATGGTCGGCGTCGAGGGTTTCCTGCGCGGCCTTGAGGTCCTTGCGCACCTTGCTGCGCTTCTTCCACGGCACGCCCAGCAGCCAGTCGAGGTAGTTGCGCACCACCGCCGCTTCGGCAGACATGGGCGACATCTGCTTGAGCTTGTTGAACTCGTTGCGCGCCTTGGTCTCGACCGCCTTGGGCATGCCGGCCGCGGCGATCTTGCGCGCGATCTCGTCCAGGTCGTTGGGCGCGTCGTCGATCTCGCCCAGCTCCTTCTGGATCGCCTTCATCTGTTCGTTGAGGTAGTACTCGCGCTGGGACTTCTCCATCTGCGACTTCACGCGGCCGCGGATGCGCTTCTCCATCTGCTGCACGTCGATCTCGCCGTCGACCAGACCCACGAGCATCTCCAGCCGCTCGGCGGTGTCCACGCTTTCGAGCAGGCGCTGCTTCTCGGCCAGGCGCACGCCCAGGTGCGCGGCGATGATGTCGGCCAGGCGGCCGGGCTCGTCGATGCCGGCCAGGGTCTGCATCAGTTCCGGCGGCAGCTTGCGGTTGGTCTTGACGTACTGCTCGAACAGCGAGACCAGCGAACGCGCGATCGCCTCGAGTTCGCGCGGGTCGCGGCTTTCCACCGGCTCGACCGTCTTGCCGACGCCCGCCAGCGTGCCGTCCACCTCGCGCACCTGCGAGACCGCGACGCGCGAGACGCCCTCGACCAGCACCTTGATCGTGCCGTCGGGCAGCTTCAGCAGCTGCAGCACCTGGGCCAGGGTGCCGACCTCGTACAGGTCGGCGGCCTCGGGGTCGTCGGTCTCGGCCGAGCGCTGCGCCACCAGCAGGATGCGCTTGTCGCCTTCCATCGCGATGTCGAGCGCACGGATCGACTTGTCCCTGCCGACGAACAGCGGGATCACCATGTGCGGGAACACCACCACGTCGCGCAGCGGCAGGACGGGCAGTTCAAGCGATTCGCTACGGGGTCGATCGGTCATTGCAGGTTCCAGAGACGGGACGACAGGGCCGGACGCCCGGGAGCGTCCATGATCGTTTTATGGGGTCCGCGGCGTGGCGATGCAAGCGCCCGCGCCGGCCGGAGCGGGCACGTACCGAAACGGGACGGACGGCACGGCCGCAGGCAACCCACCGCCACTGGCGACGGGTCTGCAGCCGACAAACGGGGACGGGGAAGCGCGCGGCGGGGCCGGCGGAGCGGCCCGGGGGCGGGCCGCAGGGCGCGCCGGGCGGACGCCGGCGCGCTGGGGACCGGGCGACCCGCGCCCGGACCTCGAACCTACTCGGCCGATGCGACCTTCGGCGCGGCCGGCGGGTTCTGGTAGATCAGGTACGGCTCGGACTTGTGCTCGATCACCGACTCGTCCACCACCACCTTGCTGACGTTCTCCAGCGAAGGCAACTCGTACATCGTGTCCAGCAGCACCGACTCGACGATGGTGCGCAGGCCGCGCGCGCCGGTCTTGCGCTTGATCGCCTTCTTGGCGATGGCGCTCAGCGCGTCGGGACGGAACTCCAGCTCCACCCCCTCCATCTCGAACAGCTTGCGGAACTGCTTGCTGATCGCGTTCTTCGGCTCGGTGAGGATCTTCACCAGCGCCGCCTCGTCCAGCTCCTCGAGCGTGGCGACCACCGGCAGCCGACCGACGAACTCGGGAATGAGGCCGAACTTGATCAGGTCCTCGGGCTCGACGTCGGCCAGCACCTTGCCGGTGTCGGTCTTGCGCTCGTTGCTCTTGAGCTTGGCGCCGAAGCCGATGCCGCCGGCCTCGGTACTGCGCTGCTGGATGATCTTGTCCAGGCCGGCGAACGCACCGCCGACGATGAACAGGATGTTCTTGGTCTCGACCTGCAGGAATTCCTGCTGCGGATGCTTGCGCCCGCCCTGCGGCGGCACGCTTGCGGTGGTGCCTTCGATCAGCTTGAGCAGCGCCTGCTGCACGCCTTCGCCCGACACGTCGCGGGTGATGGACGGGTTCTCGCTCTTGCGCGAGATCTTGTCGATCTCGTCGATGTAGACGATGCCGTGCTGCGCCTTCTCGACGTCGTAGTCGCACTTCTGCAGCAGCTTCTGGATGATGTTCTCGACGTCCTCGCCCACGTAGCCGGCTTCGGTCAGCGTGGTCGCGTCGGCGATCGTGAACGGCACGTTGAGCAGGCGCGCCAGCGTCTCGGCCAGCAGGGTCTTGCCCGAGCCGGTCGGGCCGATCAGCAGGATGTTCGACTTCGCCAGCTCGACGTCGTCGCCCTTGCCGCGGCTCTCGATGCGCTTGTAATGGTTGTACACCGCGACGGCGAGCGTGCGCTTGGCGCGGTTCTGCCCGATCACGTACTGGTCGAGGACCTCGAGGATTTCCTTGGGCTTGGGCAGCGAGCTGCGCGCCGACTGGGCCTTTTCCTCGAGTTCTTCGCGGATGATGTCGTTGCACAGCTCGACGCATTCGTCGCAGATGTACACGCTCGGGCCCGCGATCAGCTTACGCACCTCATGCTGGCTCTTTCCGCAGAAGGAGCAGTAGAGGATCTTGTTGCTTTCGCCGGTACGGCCCTGACGGTCTTCGGTCATGAATGGATCTGTCTTGGTGCTGCGGTCACGGATCGAGAATAGCACAGCGACCGATGACGCAAGGCACACGCCATCGGAACACCGTCTCCTGTTGTATCAACCACTTAGGCGGGCTGGATCGACTCTTCGGGGCGCCGCAGCAGAACCTGGTCGACCAGCCCGTATTCGCGGGCGGCCTCGGCGCTCTTGAAGTTGTCGCGCTCGGTGTCGGTGGCGATCGTCTCCATCGGCTGGCCGGTGTGGCTGGCCAGGATTTCGTTCAGGCGCTGCTTCAGCGCCAGGATCTCGCGCGCGTGGATCTCGATATCGGTCGCCTGGCCCTGGAAGCCGCCCAGCGGCTGATGGATCATCACCCGCGAGTTGGGCAGCGCGTAGCGCTTGCCGGGCGCGCCGGCGGCCAGCAGCAACGCGCCCATGCTCGCGGCCTGGCCGACGCAGATCGTGCTCACGTCGGGCTTGATGAACTGCATGGTGTCGTAGATCGCCATGCCCGCCGTGACCACGCCGCCGGGCGAGTTGATGTACAGGTTGATGTCCTTCTCGGGGTTGTCGGCCTCGAGGAACAGCAGCTGCGCGACGATCACGTTCGCCATGTAGTCGTCCACCGGCCCGACCAGGAAGATCACGCGCTCCTTCAGCAGCCGCGAGTAGATGTCGTAGGCGCGCTCGCCCCGGCTGGTCTGTTCGACCACCATGGGAACGAGGTTGAGGGCCTTGGTCTCGATGCTGTTCATGCGTGTTCTCGCTTGCGGATCGTGGAGGACGCGGGCCGGCCGGGGCCGGCGCGGGGTGGCGCGGCCTACGGCGTGATCGCTTCCTGGAAGCTGAGCTGCTGCTCGGTGTGCTGGGCTCGCTCGGCGATCCAGTCGATCACCTGCTCCTCCATCACCCGGTTCTGCAGTCCCGACATCAGCTGGGGGTCGTTGCGGTACAAATCAATGACCTGCTGCGGCTCCTCGTAGGTCGAGGCGATCAGGCGCAGGTGCTCGTTCAGGCGCTTGGGATCCAGGCGCAGCTGGTTGCGGCGGGCCACTTCGCCCACCAGCAGCCCGACCAGCACGCGCTTGCGCGCCGCATCCATGAAGCCCTGGTGCGCATCGTCCGGGACCTGGCCCGGATCGCGGCCACTGCGGCGCACCTGCTCGACCTGCTGGGCCAGCATCGAGCGCGCCTCGGCCTCGACCAGGCGCGGCGGCAGCTCGACTTCGGCGTAGGCCGCGACCAGCTGCTCGCCGACCTCGCGACGCAGGCGGTTCATCAGCGCGCCCTTGAGCTCGCGCTCGAGGTTGATGCGGATGTCGCCGCGGAACTGCTCCATCTGGCCGCTCTTGACGCCGAAGCTCTTGATGAACGCGGCGTCGACCTCGGGCAACTGCTGCTCGGACACCTGCACCGCCTTCAGGTGCACGGTGGCCGACTTGCCGGCCAGCGACGGCACGCGCCAGTCGGCCGGGAAGGTCACCTCGACGGTCTTTTCCTCGCCGGCGGACAGGCCAGCCAGCGCGTCCTCGATCTCCTTGAACATGCCGCCCGAGCCGATGACGGTCACGCCGCGCTCGCTGCCCTCGGCGGGGATGCGCTCGTCGCCGACCTGCGACCAGGTCTCCACCTCCACCGCGTCGCCGGACTGGGCCGGGCGCGTCACCACGCTCCAGCTGCGGCGCTGCTGGCGCAGGTTCTCGATCATGCGGTCGATGTCCTCCTCGGTCACCTCGGCACCATGGCGCACGACGCTGAGCTTGGACACGTCGATCTCGCCGAAGTCCGGCACCACCTCGAAGGTCGCCACGTAGGCCAGTTCGCCCTCCGCCGCATCCTGGCTGGGCTCGATGCTCGGCTGGCCGGCCAGGCGCAGGTCGTTGCTGCGCACGGCCTCGTCGAAGCCCTGGCGCAGCATGCCGTCCAGCACCTCGGCGCGGACCTGCTGGCCGTAGCGCTGCTCGATCACCTTGGCGGGCACCTTGCCCGGACGGAAGCCCTTGATCTTGGCGGTGCGCGCGATCTCGCGCAGGCGACCGCCGACCTGGGTTTCCAGGCGCTCCGACGGCAGGCGGAACGTCAGGCGGCGCTCGAGGCTGCCAAGGGTTTCGACCGACACTTGCATTGACTCACTCCTGCCCGCGGCCCGCTTGGCCGCTGTTTGGATCGGATGGGGTGACCGGGGGCCGCGGACCCGCACCAAGGCGGGCCGGCGACCGCCGGCGGAACGGGATATTTTGGCCGAATCGCGGGTTGGCCGCCAGTGGCGGCGCGACAATTGCCGGCCGGAGGCTCGCGGGAACAGCCCGTTGCCCGGTTCGGGCACGCGCCGCCGGCGTGGGCGGCGCATACCTGCACTGGTGCGAAAGGCGGGACTCGAACCCGCACGACACGAGGTCACTGGAACCTAAATCCAGGGCGTCTACCAATTCCGCCACTTTCGCGCCGACACATCGTAACGCGCGGCGTGCGCTCCCTGCCCCCGAAACGGAAACGCCCGGCTCAAGGCCGGGCGTTCCGTCGAGATGGTGGGCCGTCAAGGATTCGAACCTTGGACCTACTGATTAAGAGTCAGCTGCTCTACCAACTGAGCTAACGGCCCCGAAAGCGGGCGCGCAGTGTAAAACATCTGCGCACCGCGCGGCAAATATTTTTTGCCGCCTTGGAACAAGTGGGGTGGCTGAGGGGACTCGAACCCCCGACATCTGGAATCACAATCCAGGACTCTAACCAACTGAGCTACAGCCACCACTGGAACCTGCACAGGATACCCGAGCGCGGCCCGGATTCCCCGTTTTTCGTGCGAGAAAGTGGCTGCCGACGACTGCCCCCCTTCCGCACCCCACTCCGATCGATCCTTCCGCCGCCATCCAGACCCGGGTCCAGGAGCGTGGCGCGCCCGGCAGGACTCGAACCTGCAACCACCGGCTTAGAAGGCCGGTGCTCTATCCGGTTGAGCTACGGGCGCCTGTGCGCATGATAGCGGCCCCGGAAGAGGCGGATGGTCGGGGTAGAGGGATTCGAACCCCCGACATCCTGCTCCCAAAGCAGGCGCGCTACCAGACTGCGCTATACCCCGGCCGGTGACGGGCGGTCGAACCGATCCTCGCCAGGCACGCCCGGCGAAGCCGGACATTCTCCCCAGCGCGCCCGCCGGTGTCAACGAACCGCGCACGAGACCGCTTCGGCCGCCCCGGCCCGCGGCTCCGCGACGGGGCCACGAAGCGGGGGGCGTGTATCCTGAACGCGGTTTCCAAATAGCGGACAGGGCACATGCGCAGCGGCAATCCGGTACTCAAAGAATCCACCTTCCTCGACCTGGGCAGCGGCACCGTCGTCGCCCGCGGCGACGAAGCGATGAGCCTCAACGGCACGGTCAACAAGACCGGCTTCCTGCTCCTGCTGACGGTGATGACCGCCGCCTTCGCCTGGAGCCAGGCGCTCGGCCCCGACGGCACGCCGGCGCCGGGCTTCTCGGTCTATGTCTGGGGCGGCGCGATCGGGGGCCTGGTGCTGGCCGTCGTCACCGCGTTCAAGAAGGAGTGGTCGCCGGTCACCGCGCCGCTGTACGCGCTGGTAGAGGGCTTCTTCCTGGGCGCGATCTCGGCGCTGTACAACCATCTGTACGAAGGCATCGTCATGCAGGCGGTGATGCTGACCTTCGGCACCCTGTTCGCCCTGCTGTTCGCCTACCGCAGCGGCCTGGTGCGGGCGACGGAGAATTTCAAGCTGGGCGTGGTCGCGGCCACCGGCGGCATCGCCCTGGTCTACCTGGCGAGCATCGTGCTGGGGCTGTTCGGCGTGCAGATCCCGCTGATCCACGAAAGCGGCATCGTCGGCATCGGCTTCAGCCTGTTCGTGATCGTGATCGCGGCGCTGAACCTGGTGCTGGACTTCGACTTCATCGAGAGCGGCGTCGAGCAGGGCGCGCCGAAGTACATGGAGTGGTACGGCGCGTTCGGGCTGATGGTCACCCTGGTTTGGCTGTACATCGAGTTCCTGCGGCTGCTGGCCAAGCTGCAGTCGCGCGACTGAGCCGGCCCACCACCGCAAATATGGAGAAGGCGCCTAAGGGCGCCTTTTTCCTGCCTGCGCCGCGCCGCCGGGCGACGCCGCGGCGACCCCGGACGCATCGCGCCGCGGCCAGGCGATCGCGACGATCGCCGCCAGCGCCAGCAGCCAGCAGTACCAGACGCTCCCGGCCAGTTCCAGCGGCGAGACAGCGGCCAGCGACGCGGCCAGCAGCAGCTGCGCGCCATAGGGCAGCAGGCCCTGCGGCACGCAGGCGAAGATGTCGAGCACGCTGGCGGCGCGGCGCGGACTGATCCCGTGCTCCTGCGCGATGTCTCGGGCGACGCTGCCGCCGACCAGGATGGCGACGGTGTTGTTGGCGGTGAACACGTCGGCGGTGGTGGCCAACGCGGCGATGCTGAACTCGCCGGTCCGGCGGCCGCGATGCCCGCGCGCGAAGCGCGAGACCAGTTGCGCCAGCCAGGCCAACCCCCCGCTCGCCTTCATCAGCCCGGCCAGGCCGCCGATGAGCAGCGACAGCAGCAGGATCTCGACCATGCTCTCGAAGCCGGTCCAGATGTCGGCGCCGTAGCGCTGCAGGTCGTAGTCCTCGCCCGCCGCCAGGCCGAAAGCCCCGGCCACGACCAGCCCGAGCCCCAGCACCACCAGCACGTCCAAGCCCGCCAGGGCCAGCACCAGCACCAGCAGGTAGGGCAAGGCCAGCCACGCCGGCGCCTCGACCTCCGGCTCCACCGGAGCGGCCTCGCCCGCTCCGGCTAGCAGCAGCAGGGTCAGCACCGCGGCCGGCAGCGCGATGCGCAGGTTCTCGCGGAACTTGTCGCGCATCTGCGCGCCCTGGGTCCGGGTGGCGGCGATCGTGGTGTCGGAAATGAACGACAGGTTGTCGCCGAACATCGCGCCGCCCACCACCGCGCCGGCGACCAGCACCCGGTCCAGGCCGGCGGCATCGGCCACGCCGACCGCGATCGGCACCACCGCGGCGATGGTGCCCATGGACGTGCCGATGGCGAGCGAGACCGCGCAGGCCACCAGGAACAGCCCCGGCAGCAGCAGCGCCGGATGCAGCGCACCGATGCCCAGCGACACCACCGCATCGACCGCGCCGATCGCCTGCGAGACGAAGGCGAAGGCGCCGGCGAGCAGGAAGATCAGGCACATCAGCACGATGTTCGGGTCGCCCATGCCGGCCAGCAGGGCCTCGCCCGGACGCACGCCCTGGCGGCGCGCGATCCAGGCAGCCAGCGCCAGCGCCGGCAGGATCGCCACCGGCGCGCGCAACTGGTAGAAGCCCATCGGCTCGCCCTGCGCGGAGTAGTACAGCCCCGCGCCGAAGAAGATCGCCAGGAACAGCAGCAGGGGCGTCAGCGCAAGCGCGCTCGGGCGGAGGGTCATCGCGGGGGCCGTCTCGTCGGGCCGGCGATTGTGGGCGGCCGGAGGTGATGCCGCCAGCATCGCCGACGGGACGCCGGCACCCCAGAAACAGGACGCGCCAGCGGCGGGCGCGTTCCTGCCCGCGAACACCGCGCAAGCGCGCGGGCGCAGCCTTGCCGCAACCCGTTGCGGGCGCGGCGGCTGCGCCGCGGCCGGCGATCAGACCCGGCTGGCGATCGCCTTGGCGAAGGACATGGTGGTGCCGCTGCCGCCGAGGTCCGGGGTCAGGTTGTCCCTGGCTTCCAGCGTGTCGACGATGGCCTTGCGCAGGCGCGCCGCATCCTCGGGCTTGCCGAGGTGGTCGAGCATCTGCGCGGCACCCAGCAGCAGGGCGCAGGGATTGGCCTTGCCCTGGCCGGCGATGTCCGGAGCGGTGCCATGCACGGCCTCGAAGATCGCCGCGTCCTTGCCGATGTTGGCGCCCGGGGCCAGGCCCAGGCCGCCGACCAGGCCGGCGCACAGGTCGGAGATGATGTCGCCGAACAGGTTGGTGGTCACGATCACGTCGAACTGCTCGGGGCGCATCACCAGCTGCATGCAGGTGTTGTCCACGATCATCTCGTTGCACTCGATCTCCGGATACTGCGCCGCGACCTCGCGCGCCACCTTCAGGAACAGCCCCGAGGTCGACTTGAGGATGTTGGCCTTGTGCACCACGGTGACCTTCTTGCGGCCGGTGGTCCGGGCCAGGTCGAAGGCGTAGCGCACGATGCGCTCGGAGCCGGTGCGGGTGATCTTCTGCAGCAGGGTGGCGGTTTCGCCGTCGGCGGTGATCGACTGGCCCTCGCCGATGTAGGCGCCCTCGGTGTTCTCGCGCACCGTGATCAGGTCGACGCCGCTGGCGAAGCGCGACTTGGTGTTGGGGAACGACTTGGCCGGACGCACGTTGGCGTACAGGTCGAAGCGCTTGCGCAGTTCGACGTTGATCGAGGAGAAGCCCTCGCCCACCGGGGTGGTCAGCGGGCTCTTGAGCGCGATGCGGTTGCGGCGGATCGAGTCCATCGTGGACTGGGGCAGCAGTTCGCCGTGCTTCTCGAGCGCGGCCAGGCCTGCATCGGCCTCTTCATAGTTCAGGCCGAGGCCCATGCCGTCGAGCACGTGCAGGGTGGCGTCCATGATCTCCGGGCCGATGCCGTCGCCGCGGATGACCGTGATGGTCTGGGTCATTTGGGGGATTTCCATGCGAAAGACGCCACGCGGAAGGCGCGGCGGGGAAAATGGTTCAATCGGAAATTATGCCCGAAAGCCGGTCCCGACCCCAAACCGACCAGAAGTCGCAGCCGCGGCCAACCGCGGCTATCCGGGCTCAGGCGTGGTCGTGGGCCGGCGGCGTGGCGGCATCGCCCTGCTCCAGCCGGTCGAGGAAATCCACGGCGCGGCGCAGGTGCGGGATCACGATGCTGCCACCGACCACCAGGCCCACGGAGAACGTCTCGAACAGCTCCTCGCGACTGGCCCCGGCCTCGCGGCACTGGGCGACGTGATAGCTGATGCAGTCGTCGCAGCGCAGCACCAGCGAGGCCACCAGACCCAGCAGCTCCTTGGTCTTGCCGTCGAGCGCGCCGGGCTGGTAGGTCTGCGTATCGAGCGCGAAGAAGCGCCGCACCACCTGGTTGGGTTCGGCCAGGATGCGCTCGTTCATCCGCTTGCGGAACGCGGTGAACTCCTTGACCCGGTCTGCTTCGCTCATCTGCACTGGTCCTAGCGCTGGCCGTCGTGGAAATCGACCGGCGCGATGATGCACGCAGGCACGCTGCGACGCGAGCCTGCCCGTGCCTAAGCCACTCAGCCGCGCAGCAGGGCCTCGAAGCGCCCGTCGCGCTGCATCGCCATCATGTCGTCGTAGCCGCCGACGTGGACGTCGCCGACGAAGATCTGCGGCACCGAGGTGCGCTTGGCCAGTTCGACCATGCGCTGGCGCTGTGCCGGGTCCAGGTCCACGCGCACCTCGTCCCATTCCAGGCCGCGGCTGCGCAGGAAGTTCTTGGCTGCGGTGCAGTAGCCGCAGATCGCGCTGGTGTAGAGGGTGATCGGCGGATGGCCCTGGGTGTTGTCGGCCTGGTCGTTCATGGCGGGAACCTGTTCGGCGGGATCATGTCGAATGTTGGGTGCGAAGGGCGCGCTTTTCCACCTCCGCCGGCGGAACGCCGCGGTCGATTAACATCGGATTCACTCCTTGCGCGGGACGTCCCGGCATGCTTGCCGCAGGCGGCCTCCGTCCGCCTCACCAGCCTGGAACCCCATGAGCCCCAGTCCCGCCGGCCGTTTCCGCACACTGCTGACCACCCTGCTGCTGGTGCTGGTCGGCGCCGCCGGGGCCTCGGCCCAGGAGAACCGGCTGCCCGACATCGGATCGTCGGCGGGCACCCTGCTCGGCCCGGTGCAGCAGGCCGAGTACGGCCGGATGATGCTCTCGCAGCTGCGCCATTACGGCTACGTGCTGGAGGACCCGCTGACCGAGGCCTGGCTGCAGTCCACCGGCAACCGCCTGGCCGCGGTCAGCGACGATCCCGAACAGCGCTTCACGTTCTTCATGATGAAGGACCGCAGCATCAACGCCTTCGCCACCCTGGGCGGCTACATCGGCATGAACGCCGGCCTGGTGCTGGCGGCCGACACCGAGGACGAGGTGGCGGCGGTGCTGGGCCACGAGATCGCCCACGTCACCCAGGCCCACGTGCTCCGCAGCGTGGAGCGCGCGCAGCGCGACAGCATCCCGATCCTGCTGGCGATGCTCGGCGCGATCGCGATCGCGCAGTCGGCGGGCGGCAATTCCTCCGACGATGCGGCAATGGCCGCGATCGCCAGCGCGCAGGGCCTGGCCGCGCAGCGCCAGATCAACTACACCCGGTCCAACGAGTCCGAGGCCGACCGCATCGGCATCCGCACCCTGGCCCGCGGCGGCTACGAGCCGGCGGCGATGGCCAGCATGTTCGAACGGATGCAGGCGGCCTCGCGCACCAACCAGGGCGGCGAACGCGAGCGCCTGCCCGACTACCTGCGGACCCACCCGGTCACCACCACCCGCATCAGCGAGGCCAAGGACCGCGCCGAGCGGCTGGGCGGGCGGGTCGTGACCGGCTCGGTCTCCACGCCCGACGTCACTCGCACCGAGCGCGTGCGTATCGACGCCCCCTCCCCGCCCAACGCCCTGCGGCTGAGCGACAACCCGCTGCTGCCGGCCTCGCTGACCCTGCCGGGGGGCCTTGAGACCGCGGCCAGCCGCGAGTTCGGCTGGGCGCGCGAACGCCTGCGGGTGCTGAGCGCCAACACGCCGGACGCGGCGATGCGCGAGTACGACCGCATGTCCCGCGCCGCGCCGCTGGACGACGCGCAGCAGTACGGGCTGGCGGTGGCGCAGCTGCGCGCCGGCCGTGGCGAGGAGGCCGCGACCTCGCTGTCGGCCCTGCTCGACCGGCACCCGGGCGATGTGTGGATCAGCCTGGCGCTGGCCGAGGCCGACGCGCATGCCGGGCGCGCCGACGCGGCCGACCGTCGCTTCGAGGCCCTGCTCGAGCGCATGCCGCGCAACCCGGCGGTTGCCCTGACCTATGCCGACGTGCTGGTGGCGCGCGACACGCCCGAGGCCGGCCGCCGGGCGCAGGCCGTGCTGCGGCCCCTGCTCAATTCCAGCAACGACGATCCGGCCTTCCATCGCACCTTCGCCCGCGCCAGCGAAATCGCCGGCGACCCGGTACGCGCCGGCGAGTCCTGGGCCGAGGCCGCCTTCCTCAGCGGCCGCGAGGAGCAGGCGCTGGTCCAGCTCAACACGCTCAAGCGCCGCGAGGACATGGACTACTACGCCCGCGCCCGGATCGACGCGCGGATCGCGCGCATCACCCCGGTGGTGCTGGAACTGCGCCGCCAGGGGCTGCGCGATCCCGACCTGCGGCGGCGCTGAGGCGGTCCGGGCGCGGTCATGAATGCGTCACAGAACTGTCGTCTAATGCGCCGCGAAGGCCTCCCAGGCGGGCCAGGACAGACCGGGACGTGCAAAAACGCATTCTGATCGTCGACGACGAACCCGCGATCCGCGAGATGGTCGCCTTCGCCCTGCGCAAGGGCGACTTCGAACCGGCCCACGCCGGCGACGCGCGCGAGGCGCAGTCGGCCATCGTCGACCGTGTTCCCGACCTGATCCTGCTGGACTGGATGCTGCCCGGCACCAGCGGCCTGGATCTCGCCCGCCGCTGGCGCAAGGATGCGCTGACGCGCGAGGTACCGATCATCATGCTCACCGCGCGCGGGGAGGAGAACGATCGCGTCGGCGGGCTGGAAGCCGGCGTCGACGACTACGTGGTCAAGCCGTTCTCCGCGCGCGAGCTGCTCGCCCGCATCCGCGCGGTGATGCGCCGCTCGCGCGAGGACGACGAGGACGGCAGCGTGCGCGTCGGCGGCCTGCGCATCGACGGCGCGGCGCACCGCGTCTTCGCCCACGATGCGCCGGTCGCCATCGGCCCCACCGAGTACCGGCTGCTGCACTTCTTCATGACCCATCCCGAGCGCGTGTACAGCCGCACCCAGTTGCTGGATCACGTCTGGGGCGGCAGCGTCTATGTCGAGGAACGCACCGTCGACGTGCATATCCGCCGCCTGCGCAAGACGCTCGAAGCCTCGGGTCTCGACAGCATGGTGCAGACCGTGCGCGGCGCCGGCTACCGCTTCTCGGCGGCGGCCTGAGCCTGGATGGCCGCGGCGGGCCGGCGCGCTTGCCACTACCATCGGGCTCCCGCCCCCGTGCCCTGCCCATGACGCCCGACGTCCGCAACGCCTGGATCCGCACCCTCGCCCAGCTCGCGCTGGCGCTGGCGGCCGGCCTCCTGGTGGGCGCGGCCCTGGGCCAGCCGGCGCTGGGGCTGGCGGCGGCTGCGCTGGCGGTGCTGGCCTGGCATTACTGGCGTCTTTGGCGCCTGCTCGGCTGGCTGGGGGCGCGGCGGCGCGCGCCGGCACCGGCCTCGGGCGCCGGCGTCTGGCACGAACTCGAGCGCCAGCTGCGCGCCCGGCAGACCAGCCTGCGCGCCCGCAAGCGCCGCCTGGTGGGCATGCTGCGCGCCTACCGCGCGATCGCCGCGGCGCTGCCCGACGCGGTGGTCGTGGTCGACCGCAACAGCCAGCGGGTGGAGTGGTTCAACGCCGCCGCCACCGGCCTGCTCGGCCTGCGCTACCCGGCCGACCTCGGGCAGCCGCTCGGCCAGCGCCTGGCGCCGCTGCGCATCTCGCGCTGGCTGGCCGCCGGGCGCAACGCCGAGCCGCTGCTGGACGTGCCCTCGCCGGTCGCGCCCGAGCAGCGCCTGACCCTGCGCCTGATCCCCTATTCGGAGGAGTTGTGGCTGGTGGTGGCGCGCGACGTGACCAAGATGATGCGGCTGGAACGGATGCGCCGCGATTTCGTCGCCAACGTCTCGCACGAACTGCGCACGCCGCTGACCGTGGTGCACGGCTACCTGGACATGCTCGATCCGGCCGACCAGCCCGAGTGGGCGCCGATGCTGGCCGAGATGCGCCAACAGTCTCAGCGCATGACCCAACTGGTGGAGGACCTGCTCACGCTGTCGCGGCTGGAGGCCCAGGAAGGCCTGGACAGCGAGCCGGTGGCGATGGCGGGGATGCTGGCCGCGCTGCGCCGCGAGGCCCAGGCGCTCAGCCAGGGCCGCCACGAGATCAGCGTGCACGACCGTGCCGGCGTGGACCTGGAAGGTTCGACGCACGAGCTCCACAGCGCGTTCTCCAACCTGGTGAGCAATGCGGTGCGCTACACCCCCGCCGGCGGCGCGATCGAGATCGCGTTCGAACACGAAGACGACGGCGACGGGGTGGTACTGTCGGTGCGCGACAGTGGCTACGGCATCCCGCCCGCGCACCTGCCGCGACTGACCGAACGCTTCTACCGGGTCTCGACCAGCCGGTCGCGGGGATCCGGAGGCACCGGCCTGGGGCTGGCCATCGTCAAGCACGTGCTCAACCTGCACCAGGCGCGGCTCGACATCGCCAGCGAGGTCGGCCGGGGAAGCGTGTTTTCATGCCATTTCGGCGCCGACCGCGTGCTGCCGCGCGAAGGCGCCACTGCTGGAGCTGCGATGTGAAAGGAGCCGGCAAGACGCCGACCGCCAAGCCACGCAAGCGCGCGGCCGCCGCGGCCGCGCCCCTGCCCGAGGCGGGCAACGACCCCCTGCGCGACCCCTCGCTGTACTTCAACCGCGAGCTGTCGCAGCTGGACTTCAATTTCCGGGTGCTGGACCAGGCGCTGGACGAATCGGTGCCACTGCTGGAACGGCTCCGCTACCTCTGCATTTCCTGCACCAACCTCGACGAGTTCTTCGAGATCCGCGCCGCGACCGTGCGCCACGCGCAGGACTTCGGCACCGTGCCCACCCCGCCGGACGGGCTGGCGCCCGCCACCGTGCTCAAGCGCATCCACGACCGCGCCGCCGAACTGGTCGAGGCCCAATACCGCTGCTGGAACCAGGTGCTGCGCCCTGCGCTCAACGACAACGGCGTGCGCCTGCTCGGCCGCGGCCAGTGGACCTCGCGCCAGACCCGCTGGCTGCGAGCCTACTTCCGCGACGAGATCATGCCGGTGCTCTCGCCGCTAGGCCTGGACCCGGCGCATCCGTTCCCGAAGATCCTCAACAAGTCGCTCAACATCGTCGTCGTGCTCAAGGGCAAGGACGCGTTCGGGCGGGTGGGCAACCTCGCCATCGTGCGCGCGCCGCGATCGCTGCCGCGCATCATCCAGCTGCCGGAGAAGGCCTCGGGCGGCGAGCACGATTTCGTGTTCCTGTCGGCGGTGCTGTCGGAGTTCGTGCACGAACTGTTCCCGGGGATGGAGGTCAAGGGCGCCTACCAGTTCCGGGTCACCCGCAACTCCGAGTTGATCGTCGACGAGGACGAGGTCGAGAACCTCGCGCTGGCGCTGCGCGACGAACTGCAGGGGCGCGGCTACCTGCGCGCGATGCGCCTGGAGATCGCCGCCAACTGCCCAAAGCCGATCGTGCGCACGCTGCTGCAGAACTTCGAGCTGCCAGACAATGCCGTGTACCGCATCGACGGGCCGGTCAACCTCAACCGGGTGATCCAGGTCTACGACCTGGTGCAGCGCCCCGACCTGAAGTTCCCGCCGTTCCAGCCGCGCACGCTCAAGCAGGGCGACGCGATGTTCGACCTGGTCGCCGACGGCGACGTGCTGCTGCACCATCCCTTCGACGCGTTCTCGCCGGTGCTGGAGCTGATCAAGCAGGCGGCCGAGGACCCGAATGTGCTGGCGATCAAGCAGACCCTGTACCGCACCGGGACAGACTCGCCGATCGTCGAGCACCTGGTCCAGGCCGCGCGCAACGGCAAGGACGTGACCGTGGTGGTCGAGCTGCGCGCACGCTTCGACGAGGAAGCCAACCTCGGCCTGGCCGACCGCCTGCAGCAGGCGGGCGTGCAGGTCGTCTACGGCGTGGTCGGCTACAAGACCCACGCCAAGATGCTGCTGGTGGTGCGCCGCGAGGGCCGCAAGCTGCGCCGCTACGTGCACCTGAGCACCGGCAACTACCATTCCGGGACCGCCCGCGTGTACACCGACATCGGCCTGATCACCGCCGATGCGGACATCGGCAACGACGTGCACCTGATTTTCCAGCAGCTGTCGGGGCTGGCACCTGCGATCTCGCTCAAGCGCCTGCTGCAGTCGCCCTTCACCCTGCACCAGGGCATCCTCGACCGGATCGAGCGCGAGGCCGCGCACGCCCGCGCCGGGCGCCCGGCGCGCATCATCGCCAAGATGAACGCGCTCAACGAGCCGCAGGTGATGCGCGCGCTGTACGCCGCCTCGCAGGCGGGCGTATCGGTCGACCTGATCGTGCGCGGCGCCTGCTCGCTGCGGCCGGGAGTGCCGGGCGTGTCCGAGAACATCCGCGTGCGCTCGATCGTGGGCCGCTTCCTCGAGCACCACCGAGTGTACTGGTTCGCCAACGACGGCCAGCCGGACCTGCTGTGCTCCAGCGCCGACTGGCTGGAGCGCAACCTGTTGCGCCGGGTCGAGACCTGCTTCCCGATCCTCGATCCGGAACTGGCGGCGCGGGTCAAGGAAGAGGTGCTGGACAACTACCTGGCCGACAATCTCAACGCCTGGGAATTGCGCGAAGACGGCACTTACCGCAAGCTTTCGCCCGACGGGAACTCGCCACCGCATTCGGCGCAATCATTCCTCCTGGCCAAGATCTGCGGATGATGGATGCGCTTGCCCGTGCCGGCTCCCTGGCCTCGCCCCTGCGCGACGGCGACATGCTGGCCGCGATCGACCTGGGGTCCAACAGCTTCCACATGGTGGTGGCGACCTACACGCTCGGCCAGCTGCGCATCGTCGACCGCCTGCGCGAGACCGTGCGCATGGCCGAAGGGCTGGACGGCAAGGGCGGCCTGTCGGCCGAGGTGCGCATGCGCGCGCTGGCGTGCCTGGCGCGGTTCGGGCAGCGCATCCGCGACATCCCGCCGCAGCGGGTGCGCGCGCTGGCCACCAACACCGTGCGCCTGCTGTCTTCGCCGCAGTCGTTCCTGGTGCCGGCCGAGACCGCGCTCGGCCACGGCATCGAGGTGATCTCCGGCCGCGAGGAGGCGCGCCTGATCTACCTGGGCGTGGCCCACGCGCAGCGCCCCAAGCCCGGCAACCTGCGCCTGGTGGTGGACATCGGCGGCGGCTCCACCGAATTCATCATCGGCCGCGACTTCCAGACGGTCGAGCGCGAGAGCGTGCAGGTCGGCTGCATCGCCACCACGCGCCGCTTCTTCGGCAACGGCCGCCTGTCGCGGAAGAAGTGGCGCGACGCGTTGATCGAGGTGGAGGCGGAGTTCCAGCAGTTCGCCACCGGATACCGCGCACTGGGCTGGAACGAGGCGATCGGCGCCTCCGGCACCAACAAGGCCATCGGCGAGATCTGCGCGGCGATGAAGCTCACCAAGGGCGCGATCACCGCCGAAGCCCTTCCGCAGGTGCGCGACCGGCTGCTGCAGGCGACGCATATCGACCAGATCGACCTGCCCGGCCTGTCGGCCGAGCGGCGCCCGATCATCGCCGGCGGGATCCTCGTGCTGGAGGCGGCCTTCGCCGCGCTGGGCCTGGGCCGCATGGCGGTGAGCAAGGCGGCGATGCGCGAGGGCGTGCTGTACGACATGCTCGGCCGTGGCGGCGAGCACGATCCGCGCGAGGCCTCGATCGCCGCGCTCAGCCGCCGCTACGGCATCGACGTCGAGCAGGCCGAGCGCGTGGAAGCCACAGCGATCCGCATGTTCGAGCAGGCGGCCCCCGCATGGCGGCTGGATGCCGACGACCTGCTGATGCTGTCCTGGGGCGCGCGCCTGCACGAGCTGGGGCTGGTCATCGCCCACAGCCAGTACCAGGTGCACGGCGCCTACGTGATCGAACACTCCGACATCGCCGGCTTCTCGCGCCAGGAGCAGCAGTTCCTTGCCGCGCTGGTGCGCACGCACCGCAGGCGCATCCCCAAGTCCGCCTTCGACGCCCTGCCCGACCGCCTGCTCGACGCCGCGCGCCGCAGCGCGGCGCTGCTGCGCGTGGCCGCACTGCTCCATCGCGCCCGCGACACCGACGCGATCCCGCGCCTGGACCTGGACGTCGACGGCCCGCGCATGAGCCTGCGCCTGGACCGGCGCTGGCTGGATGCCCGCCCGCTGCTGCGGGCCGACCTGGAAGGCGAGCCGGCCGACATCGCCCAGCTCGGCATCCGGCTCGAGATCCTCGCCGACTGAGCCGGCGTGTGCCGGCCTAGCCGGGCCGCTCCACCCGCGCCGCGGTCAGCAGCGGCAACGACTGCGCCGGCCAGTCGCGGTCGTTGGCCACCTGCGCGCGGTCGCGCGAGGCCTCCAGCGCGCCCAGGTCGATCTCGGCCATGGCCCAGGCCGCCCCGCCTGCGCTGCGCGCCAGCACCCCGTCGGCCGGGAATCCGGCGTCCATCGGCGCGTAGATCGCGGCCTGGCCGGTATTGGTGTCCAGCGCCGGACTCCAGGGCGCATCCCCGGCCGTGACCGCCTGCACGACGAAGCAGCGGTTCTCCAGCGCCCGCGCCAGGCAACCCACGCGCACGCGGGTGGCGCCGGCCTCGGTGTCGGTGCAGCTGGGCACCAGCAGCAGGCGCGCGCCCGCCTCGTACTGCGCGCGCACCGGCAGCGGGAACTCGATGTCGTAGCACACGGCCAGACCGAGCCGGGTGCCGCCCGACTCGAACACCTTGAGCGCGTCGCCGCCGTCGATCAGCCCCGTGGCCTTCTCGAAGCCGGTCAGCTGCAGCTTGTCCTGCCAGGCATGCGTGCCGTCGGGCAGGAACAGGTCGGCGCGGTTGCGGTAACGCCCCGCGCCCGTATCGAGCAGGAAACTGCCGGCGGCGATGATCAGCCCCGTCTCGCGCGCGATCTCCCGGAACAGCGCCAGCCAGCGCGCGCGGTAGGCCTGGGTCGCGGCCAGCGAGGCGGCGAGGTCGCTGGCGACCCCGGCCGGGAAGCTGGCGGCCAGTTCCAGCGACAGGTATTCGGGCAGCACCGCCAGCTGCGCGCCCTCGGCCGCCACGCCGGTCAGCAGCCGCCGCTGGCGCCGGGCGAAGGCCTCGAAGCTGGCCGGCGCCTCGATCGTGTACCGCGCCGCGGCCACCTTCATGGCGCCTGCTCCAGCGGCCGGGTCCAGAACACCAGGGCGTGGCTGCAGTCGCCCCTGCCGGTCTCGGCCCAGTCCAGCTGCATCCGCAGTCCGGGCTGGCGCGTGTAGCCGCGCGCCTGCCACAGCCGCTCGGGGCCGCGATGGCCTTGCGGGCGGCGCGGATCGGCCGCATCGCGCTCGACCGCGGCGAACGCGGTCCAGGCAAAGCCGCCCAGCGCGCGCGCATGCGCCTCGCGCCGGTCGAAGAAGGCGCGGCCGATGCCGCGTCCGCGATAGGCCGGCAGAAGGACCGATTCGCCGAAGTAGAACACCTGCGCCGGGTCCGGGCCGCCGGCCTCGAATGGCGCCCGGAACGCCGGCTCGTCGTCGGCCAGCGGCAGCCCGGTCGCGGCGCCCACCACTTCGCCGCCGTCGGTGGCCAGCACGAACACGCTGCCCGGCGAGGCCGCGTAGGCGGCCAGGTAGGCGCGCTCGTAGGCCATGTCGCCCGCATAGAGATAGGGCCACTCGCGGAACACCGCCATGCGCAGGTGCGCGACATCGTCCAGGTGGCCGCGCGCGTCGGCGCCACGGAGGCTGCGGATCGAGAGCTGCGGCGCGTGTTGCATGCGCCGATTCTACCGGCCGCCGCGCGGCCCCGAAGCCGCGCGGCCGGTCGCCGGAGCGCACACCCGCGCCGCCGGCGCCGGAAACATTTAGGCTGTCGGGCCCCCGTCACCGATGCCGCCATGAACTACCGCCACGCCTTCCACGCCGGCAACCACGCCGACGTCCTCAAGCACACGGTGCTGCTGGCGCTGTGCGAGGCGCTGGTGGCGAAGCCGGCCGCCTGCTTCGCCCTGGATACCCATGCCGGGCGCGGCCTGTACCGGCTGGACGAGGAGCGCTCCCGCCGCACCGGCGAGGCAGCCGCGGGCGTGGGCGCGGTGCTGGCGGCGAAGCCGACCCCCGCGCTGGCGTCCTACCGCGCGGCCATCGAGGCCTGCCGCGCCGAGCATGGCGAGCAGGCCTATCCCGGCTCGCCCTGGCTGCTGGCGCACGCGCTGCGCGAGCAGGACCGCATCGCCTGCTGCGAACTGCAGCCCGAGGAAGCGGCCGCGCTCAGGCAAAACCTGGGCGGCGATCCCCGGGTCGGCGTGCACCAGCGCGACGGCTACGCGGCCATCGACGCCCTGCTCCCGCCGCGGGCGGGTGGCAGCCGCATCGGCCGCGGCCTGGTACTGGTCGATCCGCCCTACGAGGCGCAGCGGGCGGAGTTCGATCCGATCCTGGCCGCGCTGCGCTCGGGCCTGCAGCGCTGGCCGCAGGGCATGTTCGTGCTGTGGTACCCGGTCAAGCAGCGCGCCACGCTGCAGCCGTTCCTGCGCCGCGCCGCGCACCTGCCGGCCAAGTCGGTACTGGTCGCCGAACTGATGGTGCGGCCGGAGGAGTCGGCGCTGCGCATGAACGGCAGCGGCCTGCTGCTGTGCAACCCGCCCTGGCGCTTCGAGCAGGTGCTGAAGCGGCTGCTGCCGACCCTGCAGGCGGCGATGGCCCCGGACGGCGGCACGCACCGGCTGCAGTGGCTGCGCCAGGACGCGGGCTGAGGCCGGCGTCCCCGCCCGCCCGGCCGCCGCGCCAGCCGCCGGCGCCCCTGGCGTTAAAATGGCCACTTCGCACGCTGGCAACGCCGTTGCCGGCGCGTCGTGCTTTTTTCCGGACCCCCCGATGCCCGCTCCAGACAGCCTCCCGTCCTTCCTGCCGCGCGCCGGCCAGCGCGCCTGGTGGCGCGTGCCGTCCAGCCGCAGCGCGCTGGCCTGGCATGCCGCGCGCGCGGCGCGCGCGCATTCGGCGCCGCTGCTGCTGATCGCCCGCGACAATCACGCGGCCAACCAGCTCGAGTCCGATCTGCACACCCTGCTGGGCGAGGACCCTGCCCTGCCGGTGGTGCCGTTCCCGGACTGGGAGACCCTGCCCTGGGACCGCTTCAGCCCGCACCCGGACATCGTCTCGCAGCGCCTGTCGACCCTGCTGCGCCTGCCGTCCCTGCGCCGCCAGGCGCTCGTGATCGTGCCGGTGCAGACCCTGCTGCAGCGCCTGCCGCCACTGCGCTACGCCGTGGGCAGCGCCTTCGACGTGCGCGTTGGGCAACAGCTGGACATGGACGCGGAAAAGCGCAGGCTGGAGAGCGCCGGCTACCGCAACGTGCCGCAGGTGTTCGACCCGGGCGATTTCGCCGTGCGCGGCGGCCTGCTGGATGTGTATCCGATGGGCGCGTCCGAGCCCTACCGGATCGAACTGCTGGACGACAGCATCGAGACCATCCGCGCCTTCGACCCGGAAAGCCAGCGCTCGCTGGACAAGGTCGAGGCGGTGCGCATGCTGCCCGGCCGCGAGGTGCCGACCGACGCGGACGCGCTGGGCGACGTGCTCGACGCGCTGCGCGAAAGGTTCGACGTCGACAGCCGGCGCAGCGCGCTGATGCAGGACCTCAAGGCCGGCATCGCGCCGGCCGGCATCGAGTACTACCTGCCGCTGTTCTTCGACGCCACCGCGACCCTGTTCGACTACCTCGCGCCCGGCACCCTGCCGCTGGTGGACGAAGGCGCCCTGGAGGCGGCCGACCACTTCTGGCAGCAGACCGGCAACCGCTACGAGCAGCTGCGCCACGACATCGAACGCCCGATCCTGCCGCCCGATGCGCTGTGGATGTCGCCGCAGTCGCTGCGCGAACGGCTCAACGAAGGCGAGCGCATCGAGCTGTGCCCGCCCGCGCATCCGCGCCATGCCCAGGCCCTGGCGCTGGGCGACCAGCCGGCGCCTTCGCTGCCGCTGGCGCTGCGCGACAGCGAGCCCGGCGCGCCGCTCAAGCAGTTCCTGTCGAGCTACCCCGGCCGTGTGCTGGTCGCCGCCGACTCGGCCGGCCGCCGCGAGGCGCTGCTGGAACTGCTCGATGCCGCAGCGCTCAAGCCCACGGTGCTGCCCGATTTCCCGGCCTTCATCCGCGCCGCGGAGCAGGCGCCGGGCGAGGCGCTGTCCATCGCCATCGCCCCGCTGGAGGACGGCTTCGCGCTCGACCAGCCGCAGGTGGCGATCCTCACCGAGCGCCAGCTGTTCCCCGAGCGCGCCTCGCAACCGCGCCGTCGCAAGCGCGCCGGGCGCGAGCCGGAAGCCATCATCCGCGACCTGGGCGAACTGGCCGAAGGCGCGCCGATCGTGCACGAGGACCACGGCGTGGGCCGCTACCGCGGCCTGGTCACGCTGGAAGCCGGTGGGCAGCCGGGCGAATACCTCGACATCGAATACGCCAAGGGCGACCGCCTGTACGTACCGGTCGCGCAGCTGCACCTGGTCAGCCGCTACTCGGGCGCTTCGCCGGAAACCGCGCCGCTGCACAACCTCGGCGGCGAGCAGTGGACCCGCGCCAAGCGCAAGGCGCAGGAAAAGGTGCGCGACGTCGCCGCCGAACTGCTCGAGATCCAGGCCAAGCGCCAGGCCCGTGCCGGCCTGGCGCTGCAGCTGGACCGGGCGATGTACGAGCCGTTCGCCGCGGCCTTCCCGTTCGAGGAAACGCCCGACCAGCATGCCGCGATCGAGGCGGTGATCCGCGACCTGGGTTCCAGCCAGCCCATGGACCGCGTGGTCTGCGGCGATGTCGGCTTCGGCAAGACCGAGGTCGCGGTGCGCGCGGCCTTCGTCGCCGCCGCGGCCGGCAAGCAGGTCGCGGTGCTGGTGCCGACCACCCTGCTGGCCGAGCAGCACTACCGCAACTTCCGCGACCGCTTCGCCGACTGGCCGCTCAAGGTGGAGGTGCTGTCGCGCTTCAAGAGCACCAAGGAGATCAAGGCCGAGCTGGCCAAGCTGGCCGAGGGCAAGATCGACGTCATCGTCGGCACCCACCGCCTGCTGCAGAAGGACGTGAAGTTCAAGGATCTGGGCCTGGTGATCGTCGACGAGGAGCAACGCTTCGGCGTACGCCAGAAGGAGGCGCTCAAGGCCCTGCGCGCCAACGTGCACCTGCTCACGCTCACCGCCACGCCGATCCCGCGCACGCTCAACATGGCCATGGCCGGCCTGCGCGACCTGTCGATCATCGCCACCCCGCCCGCGCACCGACTGGCGGTGCAGACCTTCGTCCACGCCTGGGACGACGCGATGCTGCGCGAAGCCTTCCAGCGCGAGCTCGCGCGCGGTGGCCAGGCCTACTTCCTGCACAACGACGTGGAGAGCATCGGCCGCATGCAGCGCCAGCTGCAGGAACTCGTGCCCGATGCGCGCATCGGCATCGCCCACGGCCAGATGCCCGAGCGCGAGCTGGAACGCGTGATGCTGGACTTCCACAAGCAGCGCTTCAACGTGCTGCTGTGCTCGACCATCATCGAGTCGGGCATCGACATCCCCAACGCCAACACCATCATCATCAACCGCGCCGACAAGTTCGGCCTGGCCCAGTTGCACCAGCTGCGCGGCCGCGTCGGCCGCTCGCACCATCGCGCCTACGCCTACCTGGTCGTGCCCGACCAGCGCTCGATCACGTCGGACGCGCAGAAGCGGCTGGACGCCATCGCCTCGATGGACGAACTCGGCGCCGGCTTCACCCTGGCCACGCACGACCTGGAGATCCGCGGCGCCGGCGAACTGCTGGGCGAGGACCAGAGCGGGCAGATGGCCGAGGTCGGCTTCAGCCTGTACACCGAACTGCTCGAGCGCGCGGTGCGTTCGATCCGCCAGGGCAAGCTGCCGGACGTGGACGAACCGGCCTATCGCGGCGCGGACGTGCAGCTGCACGCGCCCGCGCTGATCCCGGACGACTACCTGCCCGACGTGCACACGCGCCTGACGCTGTACAAGCGCATCAGCTCGGCGCGCGATGCCGATGAGCTGCGCGAGCTGCAGGTGGAGATGATCGACCGCTTCGGCCTGCTGCCCGATCCGGCCAAGCACCTGTTCGCCGTGGCCGAACTCAAGCTGCGCGCCACCACGCTCGGGATCCGCAAGCTCGAACTGGGCCCGGAAGGAGGACGGCTGCAGTTCGTCGAACAGCCCGCGGTCGATCCGATGGGCGTGATCCGGCTGATCCAGGGCCAGCCGAAGCACTACCGCATGGACGGCCCCGACAAGCTGCGCATCACCCTGGACCTGCCCGACTTCGACACCCGCGCCAAGGCCGCGCGCGGCCTGCTGCTGGCGCTGGCGCCCAGCGGCGCGACGGGCGCACCCCGGCAGTGAGGCCGCCGCCGCGCGCAACCCGCTGGCGCGCCGCGGCGCTGGCGCTGCTGGCCGCCGGCCTGGCTGCCTGCGCCGGCACGCGGGCGCCCGCGACGGCGCCCGCGCAGGAGATGGTGTTCGTCGTCGTGCGGCATGCGGAGAAAGCCGATGCCGGTCCGGATCCCGGGCTGAGCGAGGCCGGGCAGCGACGCGCCGCGCGGCTGGCCACGCGCCTGGCCGATGCGCCGCTGCTCGCGGTCCATGCCACCGGCCTGCGCCGCACCCGCGACACCGTGGCGCCCACCGCCCTGGCGCATGGCCTGCCGATCGCAAGGTACGAGGCCCACGAATCCCCAGCCGCGTTCGCGGCACGGCTGACCGCGGCGCATCGCCCGGGCGTGGTCCTGGTCGCCGGGCACAGCAACACCGTGCCGCGGATCGTGGCGGCGCTGTGCCACTGCGCGGTGCCTGCGATGCCCGAGCACGAGTTCGACCGCATCAGCACGGTGTCCATCGATACCGCCGGGCGCGCCCGGCTGCGGGTCGACCGCGACTGAACTCGGCGCTCGCGATGCGCGCGCGGGAATTCTGAAAAGGAGACGCAGTTCCAGTTTGGTGCATTGCATCATTGTTCAGGCCATGGCAAGGTCGGTCGGCCCCTCGCCTGGATCGCGCCGATGATGCACCGCCGATGGATCGCCCTCGCCTTGCTGCTGCCGCTGCAGGCCTTCGCCCAGTCGGGCAGTTGCCCGCAACTTCCGGCGGCCAGCGGGCTGTCCTGGGAGGTCTCCGAAGGCGGTGGCTTCCTGTACTGCCGGGCGCTGCGCCCGGACGATGGCTGGCAGGCGTTCTCGGTGATGCTGCGCGAGGACTCCCCGATGCGCGCGCGCATGTCGCTGCGCGAGAACCGCGGCGAGATCGACGGACACGAGGTGCGCTGGTACCGCGGCGATGTCGCCGACAGCAGCACCCTGGTCCGCGAAACCGCGGTCGAACTCGACGACGACCTGGTCGCCCACATCGTGCTGCGCGCGCAGGACGAAGAGCAGTTGGCCGAAAGCCGGCGCCTGGCCGAAAGCCTGCGTTTCGCCGACACGCGGCTGGGCGGCAACTGACGGCCATGCCATGCCGTCGCGCCGGCCCACGGGCGCGGCGCGCGATACAGTCCGCCCGCGTCCGCGCGTTTCAGTCCCCGCCCACGGCCGCCTGATCGAAGCGCAGGGCCTCGGCGAGTTCGCGGTTGCGCGCCAGCATCGCCTCCGAGTCCGCCCGCACCACGACGTGCGCATTGCGGCGCCGCCCCAGCGGGACCAGGGTCTCGCGCACGTGCAGTTCGCGCTGCGTGGCCACGTCGCCGCGGTACCAGCGCACCCTGTGCCCGTCGATCGTGGCCGCGTCGTCGCGCAGGCCGCGCTCGGGGCGGAACACCGGATCCGGGCCGATCATCACCGACAGCGCCTGGCGGCCGTCGCCGGGGTCGAGCGCCTTGCAGAACACGAAGTCCGGGCCCTGGACCAGTTCCCAGACCAGGCCCGCGCCCGGCGGCAGTTGCGGGCAGGCGTCATCGGCGGACTGCGCCACCGCCGGGCCGACCCAGAGCAGGCCGACCAGCAGCAAGGACATACCTCTCATCGCGTTGGCTCCATGTAGCGAAGGGCCGCGCAGCGACGCCACAAGGGCGCACCACCGCGCGGGGGGACCGTCGTGCATGGGGGACGCAGACTGTGTCTGCGCGCGGTGACTATAGCCGCCACCGCGCAGGATGCCTGCTGCAATGCCGCATGGGGCCGCCGGCGGCGGGGACCGGCGGCCGCGTGCTCAGAAGCGGCCTTCCTGGTAGTCGACGAAGGCCTGCATCAGCTCCTGGCGCGTGTTCATCACGAACGGGCCGTGCCGTGCCACCGGCTCGCGCAGCGGCCGCCCGGCCACCAGGATCAGCCGCGCGCCGGCATCGCCCGCACGCAGCGATAGCGCGGTCGACGCTTCCACCGGGGAGCCGCTCCCGCCCAGCACGCCGAGCTCCTGCGCGGCCAGCGCGCGCGCGTCCTCGCCTTCGCCCACGCTGACCCCGCCCTCGTAGGGATAGGCGAACGCGTTGTGGCCGGCCGGCAGCGTGGTGCGCCACTGCGCCCCCGGCGCGAGCGCGATGTCCAGGTACAGCGGATCGGTCGCCGGCTGCGAGATCGGCCCCTGCACGCCATCGACCCGCCCGGCGATCACCTTGACTCTCACGCCCTCGGCCGGCTCCACCACCGGCAGCCGGTCCGGCGCGAATTCCTGGTAGCGCGGCGCGGTCATCTTGTCCTTGGCCGGCAGGTTCACCCAGAGCTGGAAACCGCGCATGCGGCCGGCCTCCTGCTCGGGCATCTCCGAATGCACCAGGCCGCGTCCCGCGGTCATCCACTGCACGCTGCCGGGCACCAGCAGGCCTTCGTGGCCGTGGTTGTCGCGATGGCGCATGCGCCCGTCGAGCATGTAGGTCACCGTCTCGAAGCCGCGATGCGGATGGCTGGGGAAGCCCGCCAGGTAATCCTCGGGGCGGTCGGTGCCGAACTCGTCCAGCAGCAGGAACGGATCGAGGTCGGGCAGTCCGCCGCCGCCGATCACGCGGGTCAGCCGGACCCCCGCCCCGTCGGAGGCGGGCGTGCCGCGGATCTTGCGGATGACGCGGGCGGAGGCGGTCGAATCGGTGGCGTTCATGGCGGGCCCCTCGGTGGACTGCCGCCACTATGCACCGCGCAGGTCGCGGCGATTACCGCAAAAACGGAACGATACTTGCCAGATCAGCGCATTGCGCGCCGCGGGACGCGCTCAGCGCGCCCGCAGTCGCCAGCTGCGATGGATGCGTGGATTGCGGGCGAAATCCGCGCCGATGGTCGCGGCGCTGATGTCCTCCACCTCGGCGAACGCCGACACCGCCTCGGTGTCCATGCGGAAGCGGCGGAAGTTGTTGGAGAAGTACAGCACCCCGCCGTAGGACAGGCGCGCGACCGCGAGCCGCAGCAGTTCCACGTGCGAGCGCTGCACGTCGAAATCGTCCGCGCGCGCGGAGTTGGAGAAGGTGGGCGGATCGCAGAACACCAGGTCGTACTCGCCTCGATCGGCGCGCAGCCAGGCCATGGCGTCGGCCTGGACGATGCGGTGGCGGGTGCCTCCGATCGCGTTCTCGCGCAGGTTGTCGGCCAGCCACTCCAGGTAGGTCGCCGACAGGTCCACGCTGGTGGTCTGAGCGGCGCCGCCCACCGCCGCCTGCACGGTGGCCGCGCCGGTGTAGCAGAACAGGTTGAGGAAGCGCTTGTCGCGCGCCTGCCCGGCGATGTCCAGGCGCAGGGGGCGGTGGTCGAGGAACAGCCCGGTATCGAGGTAGTCGAACAGGTTGACGCGCAGGCGCGCCGCGCCCTCGCGCACCGTGAGGAACTCGCCGCGATGGGCGAGATGGCCGTATTTGCTGCCGCCCTTGCCCTTGGCGCGCGTCTTCACCGCGATGCGCTCGCGCGGCACCTCCAGCGCCTCCGCGGCGCCGGCCAGCAGTTCGCCGAAGCGCCTGCGGGTCACCGCCTCGGGAATCTCGGCCGGCGCGGCGTATTCCTGCACGTGCAGCCAGCGCGTGCCCGTGTCGGCCTCGGCATAGACGTCGATGGCCGCCGCGTATTCGGGCAGGTCCGCATCGTAGGCGCGGAAGCAGTCCACGCCTTCGCGCGTGCGCCAGGACCTGGAGGCCTTGAGCGTCTTGCGCAGGCGGTTGGCGACCATGCGCGCGCCGTCGGAAAGCTCGCGCGGCTCGGCCTGCGCGCGCGCCGCCGGCCGCACCGGATCGCAGACGATCAGCGTGCACTCCAGCGCGCCGTTGAACATCTGGTAGCTCTTCTTCGCGCGCAGTCCGCTGGCGAAGGCCAGTTCGCGGTCGCCGCACAGCAGGCTGGCGCGCCAGTCGGGCACCGACCGCGCCAGCGCGTTGCCGAGGCTGCGGTACAGCCCGGGGTCCGCCGCCAGGCGCGCGTCGTAGGGCGGGTTGCACACCACCAGTCCACGCGCCATCGGCTGCGCTGGCAGGGCGGCGATGTCCCCGACCTCGAAGCGGATCGCGTCGCGCAGGCCCGCCGCGGTGGCGTTGGCGCGCGCATTGGCGATCGCCTGCGGATCCAGGTCGCGACCGTCGAACACGGGACGCAGCGCGGCGCGCCCGGCGCGCTCGCGTGCGGTCGCCTCGGCCACCAGTTCCTCCCAGGCCGCCATGTCGAAGCCGCGCCAGCGGCTCGGCGCGCGCCCGCCGTGGCGCAGCAGGCCGGGCGCGACGTCGGCGGCCATCAGCGCGCCTTCGATCAGCAACGTGCCGCTGCCGCACATCGGGTCGAGCAGGCCGCCGCCCTCGGCATACAGCGCCGGCCAGCCGCCGCGCAGCAGCACCGCGGCCGCCAGGTTCTCCTTCAGCGGCGCGTCGCCCTGCGCCTGCCGCCAGCCGCGACGGTGCATGGGGCCACCGCCCAGGTCCACCGAGACGATCGCCCTGCCCTTGCGCACCACCAGGCTCAGGCGCAGGTCGGGCGCCTCGACATCCACGTCCGGACGCGCGCCGGTGGCCTCGCGCAGGGTGTCGACCACCGCGTCCTTGAGACGCTGCGCGGCATAGCGCGCGTGGGTGATCGCGCTGCCGGAGACATGCGCGTCCACCGCCAGGGTCATGCCGGCATCCAGTTGCGCGGTCCAGTCCAGCGCACGCGCGCCGGCATAGAGCGCCTGCTCGTCGGCGCAGTCGTACTCGCCCAGCGGCCACAGCACGCGGCTGGCCAAGCGGGAGAACAGCACGGCGCGCTGCGCGTCGCGCAGCGTGCCTTCGACATTGGCGCCGGCCACCGCGGCCGTGGCCTGTGCGCAACCGAGCGCAAGCAGCTCGTCCACGAGCAGGTACTCGAGGCCTTTGGCGCACGAAACGAAGAATTTCAAGGGATTGCCTGCCAACCGGCGCGATCGCCGCAGGCGTCATTCTGCCGCAACGCGCGCACCGCCACACCCGGCGCATTCATCCGGACGGCCCGTGAGGCGCCGGAAATCGCCCGGCCCGGCCGGCTCAGGTGGCCTTGCGGGTGGCGGTCAGAGCCGCGACAGCAGCGCGCGAAAGGCTTCCGCCGTGGCCTCGACGCTGTCGGCCAGGCGATGCGCGTCGTCGACCAGCAGCAGGGTGGCGTTGCGCGCGCCGGCCCAGCGCACCACCTCGTCGGCGGCGATCAGCTCGTCGTGCCAGCCATGGACGATGCTGGTCGGCACGTCGGCACCCTGCAGCGGCGGCGCGTCGCCCAGCCGCACCGGTGGCGCCATCAGGAACAGGCCGCGTACCGGCACGCGCAGCGAGACCTGGCCGGAAATCCACGCGCCCAGGCTCGAACCGGCCAGCACCAGCGGGCCGCGCGCGGCGGCCGCGGCGGCGAGGCCGGCCAGGCGCTCCACGCGTCCGAGCACGTCGCCCACCCGGCTGACTTCGAGCCTGGCATCGAGGTCGGTGTAGTCCGGCCGCTCGTGGCTCCAGCCCAGGCGCTCGGCCACTTCGGCCAGCGCGGTCACCTTGGTCGCTTCCGGCCCGCTTTCAAAACCGTGCGAGAGGATGCAGTGCCCACGCAGGCTCATGCCGCTACCCATTCCACGCGGTCGCCCACGCGGATCGCGCCGCCCTCGAGGATGCGTGCGCACAGCCCGCCCATGCCGCGCATGGCGTTGTAGCCGCCCCGCCCGAGCGCGGTCTCCATGCGCGAGCACGGATCGCAGGCATCGGTGCCTTCGAGCACGGTTTCGCCAACGCGGAAGCGCAGGCCCTTGAGCGCGAGCAGCGGCAGCCCCGAGACCACCAGGTTGCGCCGCAGCGTCGCCGGCGCAACCGCCGCATGGCCCGACAGCGCCGCGATCACCGGCAGGTGTTCGGCCTGGATCAGGGTCACGCCACGCTTGCCGCTGCCGCCGCCATAGCGGTCGCCCGCGAGGCCGCCGCCCGCCTCCGCCTCGACCTCGTCCGCCTCGCGCATGGGCACGTCGCGAGCAGGACGCAGCCCGATCCACTCGACCCGTCCCGCGCGCGGGAACTGCGTCATCAACTGGTACAACTCCGTTCCAGGCGGCGGCATTTTCATGCCCCAATGCTAGCATCGGGCGATGCACCCACCCGCGCCTCGGCCAGGCATCGACATCCAGCACCTGCCCTATGTCGAACGGCTCGACCGGCGCGAACTGGAGACCATCGGACTGGTGGTGATCCACTGCACCGAGCTGCCCGACCTGGCCATGGCGCGCGAGTACGGCGCGCGCGTGCTGTACGACAGCGGCACCGGCAACAGCGGCCACTGGTACATCGATCGCGACGGCCGCATCGTCGAGTACGTGCCCGCCACGCGCATCGCCCACCACGTGCGCGGGCGCAACGCCGGGTCGGTGGGCATTGAGCTGGTCAACCGCGGACGCTGGCCGCACTGGCTCGGCGCCGCCTACCAGGCGATGGACGAGCGATACCCGGAGCCGCAGCTGCAGGCGCTGCTCGCGCTGCTGGCCACCCTGCGCGAGCGGCTGCCGGGGCTGCGCCACATCGCGGGCCACGAGGACCTGGACACCGAGCAGGTGCCGGCCAGCGACGATCCGTCGGTACTGGTGCCGCGCAAGCGCGATCCTGGCCCGCTGTTCCCGTGGCAGCGCGTGCTGGCCGCCTGCGGCCTGCAGCGCCTGCCCTGACGCGCGGCGGGGGCCCGCCGCGGCCTCGGGCCGGCGCGGCCTGCCCGTATAATCGCCGGCATGAATTCCACCGTATCCGAACTGATCGAGCTGCTGTCCCTGGAGCGGCTGGAGGACAACCTGTTCCGCGGCCAGAGCCGCGACATCGGCACCCGTTACGTCTTCGGCGGCCAGGTCGTGGGCCAGGCGCTGTCGGCCGCGCAGGCCACCATGCCCGAGCCGCGCCCGGCGCATTCGCTGCACGCCTACTTCCTGCGCGCCGGCGATGTCGAGCATCCGATCGTCTACCACGTCGACCGCACCCGCGACGGCGGCAGCTTCTCCGTGCGGCGGGTGACCGCGATCCAGCACGGCAAGGTGATCTTCTTCTGCGCCGCGTCCTTCCAGGAAGAGGAAGGGGGGGCCGAGCACCAGCCGCCGATGCCGCAGGTGCCGGACCCGGACGACATCCGGGCCCCCGATCCGCTGCCGGCCGATGTGCTGGCCACGCTGCCGAGCAAGGTGCGGCGCTGGCTGGACCGCGCCGGTCCGTTCGAGTTCCGGCCGGTGCATCCGCGCAACGACCTCCAGCCCGAGCGCCAGCCGCCGTTCAACCACGTCTGGTTCCGCCTGACCGAGCGCGTCGGCGACGGCCCCGAGCTGCATCGCGCCCTGCTCGCGTACGCCTCGGACTTCCACCTGCTGGGCACCGCCACCTATCCGCACGGCATCAGCTATTACCAGCCGAACGTGCAGATGGCCTCGCTCGACCATGCGCTGTGGTTCCACCGGCCGTTCCGCGCGGACGAGTGGCTGCTGTACGCCATCGACAGCCCCACCGCCCAGGGTTCGCGCGGCCTGGCCCGTGGCCAGATCTTCAGCCGCCAGGGCCGGCTGGTGGCCAGCACCGCGCAGGAAGGCCTGATCCGGGTCGTGGGCGCGCCCAAGGGCGGGGCGGAGTGATGCCTGCAGCCCGCGCGGCGCGGCGCTCCTGACATGCGCCAGGTCTTCAGCAGCGCACGCATCGAGAACGTGCAGGCGGTGGCCAAGCTGCTGGCCGACGAAGGCATCGAGGTGCGCGTCGAGGACGGTCAGCGCTACCGGCGCTCGATCCGCGGCGGCTTCAGCTATCGCGAGGGCGGAAGCACGGCGCGCGCCTCGGTCTGGGTGGTGCGCTCGGACGACCAGACCCGCGCGCGCCAGCTGCTGCACGCCGCCGGCCTGCTCGAATCGGCCGCGCCCTCGGCCACGCGCTATCTGCCGCCCAGCGCCCACGCCGCGCGCCAGCAGTCGCCCAGGCGACGCACCCGCCTGCGCCTGGGCCTGCTGATCGCGGCCACGGTGGCGCTGGCGATGTGGCTCAACCAGTTCCGCAATCCCGGCTGGGACCTGCCCGCTCCCGCGCCCGGCCGCGCTGCGCCGGTTGCGATCGATCCCTCGCTGCAGGCGATCAGCACGGTCGAGGCGGTCCACCGTGTTCCGGTGCCGCCGGCACTGGCGGCGACCCTGGCCTCGGCGCGCGCCGCCGAGGCTTCGACGGCGCGGCTGTGCCTGTCGGTCGATGGTGCCGATCCGGGCGAAGCCGCCCTGGACGCGGCGCGCGCAACCGGGCTGGAGGCCGTGCCGGCTTCCGCCTGCCCCGGCGAGGCCGGCCTGCTGCGGGTGTCGGTGTCCGATTACCGCACCGACGGCTCCGGCGAGGGCACGGTCGAGGTCGAGGTCGAGGTCGACACGGTGCCCGGCGACGGGCCGCCCGCCAGCGAGCGGCTGGCGGTGCGCCGCGACGGCGACCACTGGCAGCTCGTGCAGGATCCCTGACGGTCACATCGGCCGCCCTCGCCCGTCATCCCATGAGGCCTTACGAGCGAGCCGCATGCCCAACGACGCCATCGACCTGCTGATCAAGCGCGAACTGCCCGCCGCCGTGCGCGGCGACCGCGACGCCTACGGCCGCATCGTGCTGGCCAGCCAGAACGCGGTCACCGCGGTGGCGCTGGCCATCACCCGGGACGTGCCGACCAGCGAGGACATCGCCCAGGAGGCGTTCCTGTCGGCCTGGCACCACCTTCCGCGGCTGAAGAACCCCTCGAGTTTCCTGCCCTGGCTGCGGCAGATCACCCGCAACCTGGCCTACGACCACCTGCGCAACCGCCGCAACCGCATGCTCGACGGCGAGGCGGCGGACCTTGCGATCCAGCACGCCGCCGACCCGGACGGCTGCCCGCTCGAGCGCAGCCTGGACCACGAGCGCGAGACGGTGGCGGCGGACCTGATCTCCGAACTGCCCGAGGAGAGCCGCGAGGCGCTGCTGCTGTACTACCGCGAGGGCCAGAGTTCGCGGCAGGTCGCCACGCTGCTGGGGCTGTCGGACGCGGCGGTGCGCAAGCGGCTGTCGCGCGCGCGGCAGAGCGTGCGCGAGGACCTGCTCAAACGCTTCGGCGAATTCGCCCGCAGCAGCGCGCCTTCGGCGGCGTTCGCGGTGGGCGTCGGCGCGGCGCTGGGCATCAGCAAGCCGGCCGCGGCGGCGGGACTGGGCCTGGCGACCCGTTCGGTGGCCGGTGGACTGGTCGCACGCTTCGCCCTGGGCTTCGCCGGCGCGGCCGCCGGTGGCCTGCTGGGTGGCCTGGTCGCGGCCTGGTTCGCGCGCGGCATCCTGTTCGACTACGCGCAGGACGCGCAGGAACGGCGGATGCTCGAGCGCTTCGTGCACCGCTACATCGTGCTGTCGCTGGCGATGGTCGCGGCCATCATCGCCACCCACCTGGCCTCGCAGGATCCGGCGCATACCTTCATCGCCATCGCGCTGGCCCTGCTGGCGATGAACTGGCAGTTGCTGGTGATGCTGCCGCGGCGCGCCGATCCGCTGCTCGCGCGCGACGCGCGCCACGATCCGATCGGCGCGCGGCAGCGCCTGCTCGCCTACCGCCTGACCTGGGGCCGCAGCGGCGTGCTGATCAGCAATCTGGTCGTGATCGGCTCGCTGGCCATCGCCCACCTGCATTTCGCCTGAGCGCGCGACGCCCGGACATGCGAAGGCCCGCGTCGGGGGACGCGGGCCCTCGCGACACCAAACGACTCAGCGCTTGCGCGGCTGCAGTTCCTCCCGGCTGAGGAAGCCGTCGCGGTTGTCGTCCATCCATGCGAAACGGCTGGCCAGGCGCGGCATCTTCTCCTGCACCTCGACCCGGCTGAGCTTGCCGTCGCCATTGAGATCCGCGGCGGCGAACCGCTCATCGAAGCGCTTGCGCATCCGCGCCTCGTGCTGCGGGCGCTGGCGCTCGTGCCAGGCACGCACCTCGGGGCGGGTCAGGTAGCCGTCGCGGTTGCCATCGATCGCGTCGAACTGCGCGGCCAGCGGATGCGGCCGGTCGCCGCGCGCGGCAGCCTCGATCTCGGCCTTGCTCAGCCGGCCGTCGCCGTCGGTATCCAGGCGGGCGGGATCGGCGTAGCCGCCGTGGCCGCCGCCGCGATGCGGGCCGTGGCCACCGGGCCGGCCCTTGCCGCCACGACGACCGTCTCGTCGCTGCGGACGCTCGCTGGCGTCGAGCTTGCCGTCGCCATTGCGGTCGAGCTTGTCGAAACGCTCGGCCAGGCGCGGGAATTTCGCGGCCTCGGCGCGGTCGATCACACCGTCGCCGTTGGCATCGAGGGTCGCCATGCCGGCGCGCTGGGCGGGGGCGGAGGTTTGCGCGGCGGCGGTACCGGCCGCAGCCGCAGTGGCCAGGGCGACCGCGGCGAACAGGATCCTGTGCTTCATGGAGAATTCCTCGGGGGACTGCGGCATCAGCGCCGCGTGCCTCCATCAACGCCGGGGTGGCGCGGCCGTTGACCGACCCGCGGCGCGGTTCAGCTGGCGGATATGCGGTCGCGACCGCTGCGACGCCGGCGCAGTATGCTGGCGCGGCAATGGGCGAGAACGACAACCTGCGGCTGTTCCACACTGGCGAGCACGCCTGCGGCTACTGGCCCGAACGCGTTGCGCGGGACCTGGTGTTCGATCCGCACGATGCGCGCCTGCCGGCCTTCTACGCGCAGGCGCTGCACTGGGGCTTCCGCCGCTCCGGCGACATCGTCTACCGCCCGCACTGCCGCGGCTGCCGCGCCTGCGTGGCGGTGCGCATCCCGGTCGAGCGTTTCCGCCCCGACCGCAGCCAGCGCCGCTGCCTGGCACGCAATACCGGCGTGGAGGCGCGCGTGCTGCCCGCGGGCCGCGACGACGAGCGGCTGGCGCTGTACCGGCGCTACCTGGCCTCGCGCCATCGCGGCGGCGGCATGGACGGGCATGGCGCGCACGAGTTCGACCAGTTCCTGGTGGGCAGCTGGGCCAACACGCGCTTCCTGGAACTGCGCGAACACGGCCACCTGCTGGCGGTCGCGGTCACCGACATCGAGGCGCACGCGATGTCGGCCGTCTACACTTTCTACGATCCCGACCACGCCGCGCGTGGGCTGGGCACGCTGGCGATCCTGCGCCAGATCGAATGGGCGCTGCGCGAGGGGCGTCGCCACCTCTACCTTGGTTACTGGATCGCGGGTCACGACAAGATGGACTACAAACGCAGGTTCCGGCCGCTGGAAGGCTTCGATGGCAGGGCGTGGCGCCCGTTCGAGGCGCTGACCGCGGCATGAGCATTCCGAAGTCGGCCCTGTGCCTTGCGCTGGTCCTGTCCGCGGTCGCCCTGGCCGCCTGCGTGCGCGTCAACATCCACGGCACGCCGCCGCCGTCCGCGCCTCCCGCGCCCGACCCGGGAGCGCTGCGCGTGGCCAGCTACAACGTCTCGCTCTACGACGAGGAGGCCGGCGGCCTGGTCCGTCGGCTCGAGGCGGACGACGACCAGGCGCGGCGCATCGCCGCCGTGCTGCAGACGCTGCGGCCGGACATCGTGCTGCTCAACGAGTTCGACTACGACCCGGACGCGCGCGCGGCCGACCTGTTCCAGCGCGACTACCTGGAACGGCCGCAACCCGGCGGCGGCGCGGCGCTGCGCTATCCCTACCGCTACCTGGCCCCGGTCAACACCGGCGTGCCCAGCGGCCTGGACCTGGACCGCAACGGCCGCGTCGGCGGCGAGGGCCGCGACCGCGGCAACGACGCCTGGGGCTACGGCCTGCACCCGGGCCAGTACGGCATGCTGCTGCTGTCGAAGTATCCGATCGACACCGCGCAGGCGCGCAGCTTCCAGCTGCTGAAATGGAGCGCCATGCCCGGCGCGCGCCGCCCGGTCGATCCCGCTACGGGCCACCCCTGGCACGACGATGCGACCTGGAAGGCGCTGCGGCTGTCGTCCAAGTCGCACTGGGACGTGCCGGTGGACACGCCGCTGGGCACCGTCCACGTGCTGGCCTCGCACCCCACCCCGCCCGCCTTCGATGGAGCCGAGCGCCGCAACGTGGCGCGCAACCACGACGAGATCCGGCTCTGGTCCGAATACCTGTCCCAGGACGTCCCGCCGGGTCCGGCCGGTGCCTGGCTCTGCGATGACGCCGGCCGCTGCGGCGGTCTGGCCGCGGACGCGCGGTTCGTGATCCTGGGCGACCTCAACAACGATCCGGTGGACGGCAATGGCGACCACGCGGCCATCGCCTCGCTGCTCGAACACCCGCGGGTGCTGCGCCATGCCACGCCGCGCAGCGAGGGCGCGGTGCTGGCGGCGCAGGCCGACGGCGGCGCCAATGCCGCGCATCGCGGCTCGCCGGCGCACGACACCGGCCGCTTCGGGCCGCGCGTGGGCGGCCTGCGGCTGGACTACGCGCTGCCGTCGACCGGCTTCACCCTGGTGGACTCGGGCGTTTACTGGCCGCTGCCGGGGCAGCCGGGCGCCGACCTGGTCGAGGCCAGCGACCACCGGCCGGTCTGGGTGGACTTGGCGCGCTGACAGACGCCGGCGCCTGCGTGCGCGGGCGCCGGCCGGCGGCTACTGCAGTTCGATGGCGATCGCGGCGGTGGCGTCGCGGGCGACCTGGCGCGCCTGTTCGATCGAGCCGGCCAGGGCGAGGGTGACACCGACCCGGCGCTGCCCCTCCACCCGCGGCTTGCCGAACAGCCGCAGCGCGCTGCCCGGCTCGCGCAGCGCGGCCTCCAGATGGTCGAACACCGGCACCCCGCTGCCCTGCGCCAGCAGCGCGCTGGACGCCGACGGACCACGCTGCGGCACGAAGCCGCCGTCCTCCGCGCCCACCGGCAGGCCGAGGATCGCCCGCGCATGCAGCGCGAACTGGCTGAGATCCTGGGACACCAGGGTGACCAGGCCCGTGTCGTGCGGGCGCGGCGAGACCTCGCTGAACCACACCTCGTCGCCCTTCACGAACAGCTCGACGCCGAACACGCCCCAGCCGCCGAGGTCCCCGGTGATCGCCCGCGCGATCTGCATCGACCGCTCCAGCGCGGCCTGCGACATCGGCTGCGGCTGCCAGCTCTCGCGGTAGTCGCCATCGCGCTGCAGGTGGCCGATCGGCAGGCAGAACGAGGTGCCGCCGGCATGGCGCACGGTGAGCAGGGTGATCTCGTAGTCGAATTCGATGAAGCCCTCGACGATGCAGCGGCCGGCGCCGGCGCGGCCGCCGGTCTGCGCGTACTCCCAGGCCGGGCCGATGTCGGACTCGCTGCGCAGGGTGCTCTGGCCCTTGCCCGAGGACGACATCACCGGCTTGACCACGCAGGGCAGGCCGATGGCCGCCACCGCCTCGCGGTACTCGGGCTCGGTCTCGACGAAGCGGTAGGGGGAGGTCGGCAGCCCAAGGGTCTCGGCCGCCAGGCGGCGGATGCCCTCGCGGTCCATGGTCAGCCAGGCCGCGCGCGCGGTCGGCACCACGCGCTGGCCGTGGTCGCGCTCCAGCGCCACCAGGGTCGGGGTATGGATGGCCTCGATCTCGGGTACCACCAGGTGCGGCCGCTCCTGCGCGATCAGGGCCGCCAGCGCGTCCGGATCGAGCATGTCCAGTACATGGCTGCGGTGCGCGACCTGCATGGCCGGCGCGTCGGCGTAGCGGTCGGCGGCGATCACTTCCACGCCCAGTCGCTGCAGTTCGATGGCGACTTCCTTGCCCAGTTCCCCCGAACCAAGCAGCAGCACGCGGGTGGCCGAGGGCGAGAGCGGAGTTCCGAGACGGGGCATGGATCGATCCAGCAAGGCGGGACGCCATTCTAGCCGCGCACCCGCACCCACCTTGCGACTTGATATCAATCTGATATCTTCTGTGAGATCAAAGGGGAAGGAGACAGGCATGAAAGAGAATCCGATGCGTTCGCTACCCGGCATACCGATGCTGCTCGGGCTGCTGCTGGGGGCCATCGCCGCCGGCGTGATGTTCGCCAACGGCACCGCGCCGCTGCAGCAGGCCATTGCCGCGGTCATCGCGCTCGTCGCGCTGCTGTGCCTGGCCGGCCTGCACATGATCGAACCCAACCAGGCCGCCGTGCTGAGCCTGTTCGGCAAGTACGTGGGCACGGTCAAGGACAACGGCCTGCGCTGGAACAATCCCTTCCTCAGCAAGAAGAAGGTGTCGCTGCGCGTGCGCAACTTCGAGAGCGGCAAGCTCAAGGTCAACGAACTGGACGGCTCGCCGATCGAGATCGCGGCGGTGATCGTGTGGCGCGTGGTCGATTCGGCCGAGGCGGTGTTCAACGTCGACGACTACGAGAGCTTCGTCCACATCCAGTCCGAGGCGGCGCTGCGGGCCATGGCCACCAGCTATCCCTACGACCAGCACGAGGACGGCGACATCTCGCTGCGCAGCCATCCGGCCGAGATCTCCGACCGGCTCAAGGAACAGCTCGACGAGCGCCTGACCTCGGCCGGCGTGGACGTGCTGGAGGCGCGCATCAGCCACCTGGCCTATGCGCCCGAGATCGCCCACGCGATGCTGCAGCGGCAGCAGGCCAACGCGGTGATCGCGGCACGCACGCGCATCGTCGCCGGCGCGGTCGGCATGGTCGAGATGGCCCTGGCCGAGCTGGAGAAGAGCGGCACGCTGAAGCTGGACGAGGAGCGCCGCGCGGCGATGGTCAGCAACCTGCTGGTGGTGCTGTGCGGCGACCGCAGCACCCAGCCCATCGTCAACGCCGGCTCGCTGTACTGACCATCATGGACGCACTCGCCCCCCTGCTGGTCGCGCTGACCGCCCTGCCCGCCCTCGGCATCGCCGCCTGGCAGGCGCGCGCGGTCGCGACCGACCCCAAGGCGCGCGGCCTGGCCCTGCGCTGGGCCGGCATCGCCCTGGCCATGCTCCTGGGCGCGGCCGGCCTGTACTTCGCCGGCGCCGACCGCGGCCGCGCGACCGTGGTCGGCCTGGTCATGGTGGTCGCGGTGAACGTGCTGCTGGTGTCGATGATCCTGCACCTGCGGCGCCGGGGCGGCCGCTGATGGCCGAGCGCAAGGCCTATGCCCTGCGGATCAGCGCCGAGGTGATGGCGGCGGCGCAGAAGTGGGCCGACGACGAGCTGCGCAGCCTCAACGCGCAGATCGAGTACGTGCTGCGCGATGCCCTGCGCAAGGCCGGGCGCCTGCCACCGGCCGATCCGCCCACGGAGCCCGAAGAAGGCGCATGATGGCCTGGCCCGGCCGGGCCCCACGGCCCCGGCCCACATCCCACCGCCACGCAGCGCAGGGAGACGACCATGGAAGATTCCAGGGACCTGGACGGCAGTGACGCGGCGCCGGGCCGCGAGTTCCCGGTGGCGCCGCTGAAGCCCCTGGCCTGGCTGCTGCTGCCGGCGATCGCGGTGCCGGCGGTGCTGGTATCGATGCTGCCGCCGCATGGCACGCCCCGCCCTTCCCCGCTGTGGCTGGTCTTCATCGCCGTGCTGCTCGGCGCCCTCGCACTGGCGATGCGCCGGCGCCGCATCCGCGTCGAGGATGGCGCGCTCGCGATCGACGCGACCCTGTACGGCCAGCGCGTGCCGGTCGCCGCGCTCGACCTGGCGCAGGCGCGGATCGTGTCGCTGCGCGAGGATCCCGAGCTGATGCCGGTGCTGGGCATCAACCGGTTCGGTCCGCCCGGCCTGCGCGCGGGCTACTACCGGCTGCGCAACGGCCAGCGCGCCTTCTGCCTGCTCACCTCGCTCGACCGGGTGCTGGTGCTGCCGCAGCGCGACGGACGCGCGCTGCTGCTCAGTCCGCAGGACCCCGGGGCCCTGCTCGAACGCCTGCGCGGCATGGCGGCGATGGCGGCACGCGGTTAGGCTGGCCGGATGCGAATCCCGCCCCGGACCCTGTTCAACACCCCCGACATCGAGTTGTGGCCGGCCTGGCTGTTGCGCGCACGCAGCAATGCCGACGCGCGGATCCTGTCCCGCGCCAGCCTGGTGCTGCGGCGCAAATGCGACGGTGCCTACCTTGCCGCCGTGCTGCCCGAAGGCCTGATGCCGCTGCGCCCGCGGCTGTCCCGCGAGCCGGGCCTGGACGAGGCGCTGGACCTGCTCGACGCCCTGCCGCCGCAGGCCGGGGCCGATCCGGCCCCGCTGCCCCTGCATCGCCTGGACGAACGGCTGCAGGCGCTCGACCTCGATGCCGACGGCTATGCCGCCAGCACCGGGCTGGGCCTGGTCGCCGAGCCGGCCGCCCTGGCCCTGGCCGGCTTCGACCGCTATCGCCGCCCGCTGTGGCTGGTGCCGCGCGCCGCGCGCGCCTGGCAGCGCATGCGCGAGGCGGCGGCGCGCGAGGCGGTGGTGCTGGAGGCGATCTCGGGCTACCGCAGCCACGACTACCAGCTCGGCATCGTCGAGCGCAAGCGCGCGCGCGGGCTGGAGCTGCCGCGCATCCTCGAGGTCAACGCCGCGCCGGGCTTCAGCGAGCACCACGCCGGCGACGCGCTCGACATCGGCACGCCGGGGCAACCGGCGGCCGAGGAATCGTTCGAGCAGACTGCGGCCTTCGCCTGGCTGCGGCGCAATGCCCCGGACTGGGGCTTCACCATGAGCTATCCGCGCGACAACCCGCACGGCATCGTGTTCGAACCCTGGCACTGGCGCCACGCGCCGTCGCCCGCCACGCCGTAAGCCCGCGCGACGGCCGGCGCCCGCGCGCCCCCTGCCCGCTCGGCGCCGGGGCACGGCACGCGCCGCACTCCCGCAGTCAGCCCCGCTCGCGCAGCGCCGCGACCGCGTACAGCAGCCAGCCCAGGATCATGACCATGCCCCCGAACGGGGCCGGCGCGGACGAGGCGCCAAACAGCGAACGGGCCACCAGCGACCCGCAGAACACCAGCGCGCCCACGAGCAGCATCCCCAGGGCAGGCAGCGCCAGCCGCGACAGGGGGCCCCGCGCCAGCGTCGCCAGCGCCAGGCCGTGGCCGAAGGCGAACAGCGCCGCGGTCTGCAGGTTGCCCCGCACCAGGGGGTCGGCGCCATGCGAGGCATAGGCGGCCAGGGCCACGGCGGCGGCGGCCATCACCGCACCGGCGGCGCGCAGCAGGCGCGAGGCGGAATCGACGGATCGGGACATCGAACGGGTCTCCCAAACGCAGCGCGCCGCATCCCGAAGGATGCGGCGCGCGACGGACTACAGGCGAAGAGCAGCGATTACTGCTTCACCCTCCAGTACACCTCGAACTCGCCGTTCTCGGTGAAGGCCTCGTCGACGCCGTTCTTGTAGAGCTCGAACGGACGGTCGGTGACCTCGTAGCCGTTGGTCAGCGCCCAGGCGCGGACCGCATTGCGCACGTTCTCCAGCTCGGCCATGTAGCCGCGGTAGTTGCCGCGCGCGGCCGGCCCGGCTTCGACGCGGATGTACTCGACAGGCGCGCCGGCGGGGATCGTGACTTCCAGTTCGCCCTCGTCGGCCATCGGGGCCTGCGGCGCGGCAGCCTGCGTTTCCTCGCCCTCGGCCGCCTCGTCGGCCGCCGGAGCGGCGCCGTTGCCCTTGCGGCGGACCGCCTGGACCACGTCGAAGGTGTAGTTCTCGCGGCCCAGCTCGGTGGACACGATGCGCAGCGGACCAACCGGTTCGAGGTTGTTGGCGTCCATCGTGCGCTTGATCCACTCGCTGTTGGCCTTCATCGACTGCTTGATCGTCTCGTTGTTGCGCTCGACGGCGCCAGCGAACACGGACAGCAGGTTCTCGGCCGGCAGCTCGACCACCATCAGGTCGGTCAGCGGCACGCCATCGGCGCGGTAGTCGACGTTCGGCACGCCGGCCAGCATGCTCGACAGCTTGCCCAGGCTCAGCTTCATGTCCTCGCCGACATGGCCGCGCACGTACAGGCCGGCGTAGCGGCCCAGCAGGTTCCAGCCGTACTCGACGTCATAGCGCTGGGTGATCTGCAGGTTGCGGCCACCGCGACCCGACGGCTTGAGGTTGAACTCCATCCGCTTGTTGTGGCCGCGGTCGTGGTTCTCGAGGCTGTACAGCACGCGGCTGTCCGGATCGGACTCGACGATCTCCCAGCTGCCGTCGCCCAGCGCGCGGACATCGGAGCTGTAGTTCATGCGGGCGCCAACGCCCGACTCGGGACCGGCCAGCTCGATCTTGAGGGCCGGATCGCGCATCGCCAGCGCATTCCAGTCAGCGAAGCGCTTGAAGCTGTTGAGCGTGTCGAACACGATGGACTGGCGGCGGTTGGTCTCGACCGATTCGGTGATCGTGCGGCTGGAAGGCAGGAACAGCGCAACGATCACGAACAGCGCGGCAACGATCGCCGTCGAAATCAGGATCTCTTTTAGCAAGCGGGTCATTCAGGGTTCTCCGGGACCAATCCGTGCCGTGGTCAGGCGCAAGTGACCAATCCTATCAAGAACCCCGCGCGCGGGGCGAGTCACGGCGACATCGAAGATCGCTGCGTGCACCCCCCCGGGTCGGGCACTCGCCTCCCGCCCGCGGCCGGCCGCGGGGCGGATTTCACAGGTTCCGCGATCCGGCCTGCCAACCGCCTTCACATCCGCCCCCCGGACGGGTGCCGGCTGCACAGGGAAGTCGACGCGCAGCGAAGCGATCCGGGTCCCGGCCAGGCCACCCGGCCTCCGGCGCCGCCGCGCGCGGTCGCCCGCAGCGCGACTGGCGGGCATCCCGCCTCAGACCAGCTGCAGTTCGAAAGCCTTGAGCACGGCGCGGGTCCGGTCGCGCACGCCCAGCTTGGAGAGGATATTGGACACGTGGTTCTTGATCGTGCCCTCGGCCACGCCCAGCGAGTTGGCGATCTCCTTGTTGGAGAAGCCGCCGGCCATCAGGCGCAGGATCTCGGTCTCGCGGTCGGTCAGCGGATCGGGCCGGTCCAGGCTGACGAAGTCGTTGCGCATGTGCTCCAGGCCCGAGAGGAGGCGCTGGGTCACCGCCGGCTGCACCAGCGAGCCGCCTTCGGCCACGACCCGGATCGCGCCGACCAGCTGCTCCAGCGACACGTCCTTGAGCAGGTAGCCCTTGGCCCCGGCCTTCATGCCGGCCAGCACCAGCTGGTCGTCGTCGAAGGTGGTGAGGATGATGGTCGGCGGCAGCTGGCCGCTGCGCGAAAGCGCCTGCAGCGCCTCCAGGCCCGACATCACCGGCATGCGCATGTCCATCAGCACCACGTCCGGCCGGACCTGCGGGATCAGCTCCACCGCCTGCTTGCCGTCGCCGGCCTCGGCGACCACCTCGATGCCACCATCGAGCGCGAGCAGCGAACGGATGCCTTGCCTGACAAGGGTCTGGTCGTCGACCAGGCAGACACGGATCATGGAACCTCCAGGGGTCGGGGCTGGTTGGACGGGCCGGGAGCCGCCGTCGCGGCGGCCGGACCGATGGGATCGATGACCACCACGCCGCCGTCCATGGGCAGGCGCAGGCGGATGGTGAAGCCGGTGCCCGGCGCGGTCTCGACCTGCAGGCTGCCGCCGTGCGCGGCGAGCCGCTCTCGCATGCCCAGCATCCCGTTGCCGGGCGTGGCGCGTTCGGCGCCGCGCCCGTCGTCGCGCGCCTCCAGCACCACCGTGTCGCCGTCGAGGCGGTAGCGCAGCCGCAGCAGGCTGGCCTCGGCATGGCGCACGGCGTTCGTGATGATTTCCTGGGTGCAGCGCAGCAGGACGTGGGCCCGCTCGGGATCGTCGACCAGGAAGGTCTGGGGCATGTCCAGGTCGATGCGCAGGCCCGGGACGTTGTCGGCCAGGGGCAGCAGGGTGGCGCGCATGTCGATGGCGTCGTCGTCGCGCAGCCGGCTGACCGCCTCGCGCACGTCGCTGAGCAGCAGCTTGGCCAGGGTATGCGCCTGGGTGACATGCTCCTGGGCCTGGCCGCTGACCAGGTGGTGGGCCACCTCCAGGTTCAGGCTCAGCGCGGTGAGGTGGTGGCCGAGCAGGTCGTGCAGTTCGCGGGAGATGCGGGTGCGCTCGTTCACGCGCACGCTCTCGGCCAGCAGCGCGCGGGTGGCCCGCAGTTCCGCATTCAGGCGGCGCTGCTCGTCCCGGGCCAGCACCTGCTGTCGGGCCACGTACCCGGTCGCGAACACGAAGCAGTTGAAGCCGACGTACAGCATCGACTGCATCACCGCCTCGAGCAGCGAGAAGCCGATCGCGCGCACGTACACCGGCACCACCAGCAGCACGCTGACCACCAGGGCGACGATGCTCACCGGCAGCGGCAGCAGCCAGGGCAGCACGCAGGCGGCCACCATCAGCAGCAGGACGCCCAGGCCGGTGTTGCTGTAATAGCTCAGCGCGACCGCGCTGCCGATCATCAGCACCAGCAGCAGGTAATCGGGCACGCTCACCCGGCGCGAGTCCAGGGCCCGGGTCAGCCAGGCGAAGCTGAACCCGAACAGCGCCCAGGCCAGCCAGGCATTCCAGCCCGCGCCGACGCTGGACAGCGGCTCGGCCTCGTCGACCGGCCCGGAGATCACCCACAGCGGCAGCACCATGACCGCCCACGTGAACAGGCCGGCATAGCGCAGGAGGCTGGCATGGTCGAGGCGCGACAGCATGGCCCATGGTAGGCCCATTCCGGCGTCCGGCGACCCCCTCGGAAGTCATGCGGCCGCCGCGCCGGCGTTCGCGGGGTCGCGGCGGCCATGCGATAATCCGCGATGGTCGCCGCATGGCGCGCCGGCTAGCCGACCTGCGGCCCTGCAGTACCCCGCAGTCTTCTGGAGTCAGGAATGTCGATCGTCATCCGCGACGTGCGCGAGCACGAGCTGGATTCCATCCTCGCCCTCAACAATGCCGCTGGCCCGACGATCCTGCCCCTGGACGCCGGTCGCGTCCGCAGGTTCTACGAAACCGCCGAATACTTCCGCGTCGCCGAGCGCGACGGGACCATGGCCGGGTTCCTGGTCGGGCTGGGCTCCGATGCCCGGCACGACAGCAGCAATTTCCACTGGTTCCGGGCGCATTGCGACCGGTTCTTCTACATCGACCGCATCGTGGTCGCCAGCCGCCGCCGCGGTGGCGGCGTGGGCCGCGCCTTCTACGCCGACGCGCAGAGCTACGCGGAACTGCGCTATCCGCTGCTCACCTGCGAGGTGTTCCTGGAACACGACGCCGACCCGGTGCGCCTGTTCCACGGCAGCTTCGGCTTCCGCGAGATCGGCCAGCACGTCATGCCCGAGAGCGGCATCCGCGCCTCGATGATGGCCAAGGACATGGCCAGCCACGAGTGGGTCCGCCGCACCTATGGCGACCAGCTGCCCGACGAGCCATGGCTGTTGCGGCCGCGCGTGGACGTCACCGAGTCCTCCCCCGCATGAGCGCCATGCCCGATTACGAACAGGCCGGCGAGCTGAAGATCGGCCAGGTCGGCATTGCCAACCTGCGGGTGCGGACGCTGGACGTGGCGCGGCTGGCCGACGAGATGCGCAGCCGCGTCACCCGCGCGCCCAAGCTGTTCGCCCGCGCGGCGGTGATCCTGGACTTTGGCGGCCTGCCCGCCACGCCGGACGCGGCGACCGCCCGCGCCCTGGTAGAGGCCCTGCGCGAGGCGGGCGTCCTGCCGGTGGCCCTGGCCTGGGGCAGCAGCGACAACGAGCGCCTGGCCATCGAGCTCGGACTGCCGGTACTGGCTCGCTTCCGTGCCCAGTACGAGTCCGTCTCCGAGAGTTCCGAGACAGCTCCCGTCCCGGCCCCCGCTCCGCAGCGCCAGCCCCCGCCCGCTCCGGCGCCTGTCCCCGCCCCGGCCCCGGCACCGCGTGCCGACGAGGCCGCGCCCGGCCTGGTCCAGACCGCGCCGGTGCGCTCGGGCCAGCAGCTGTACGCGGAGAACCGCGACCTGACCGTGCTCTCGCAGGTCGGCGCCGGCGCCGAGGTGATCGCCGACGGCTCGATCCACATCTACGGCCCGCTGCGCGGCCGCGCCCTGGCCGGCGCGCAGGGCAATGCCAAGGCGCGCATCTTCTGCCGCGCCTTCCATGCCGAGCTGGTCGCCGTGGCCGGACACTACAAAGTGCTGGAAGATATTCCCAAGGACCTGCACGGCAAGGCCGTCCAGGTCTGGCTCGACGACGAAGAACTCAAGATCGCCGCACTCGATTGACGGCGACCCACACAGGAGACGTGTTTTGGCAGAAATCATCGTGGTCACCTCGGGCAAGGGAGGCGTCGGCAAGACCACCAGCAGCGCCAGCCTGGCCAATGGCCTGGCGCGCCGCGGCAAGAAGGTCGCGGTCATCGACTTCGACGTGGGCCTGCGCAACCTCGACCTGATCATGGGCTGCGAGCGCCGGGTGGTGTACGACTTCGTCAACGTCGTGCAGGGCGAAGCCTCGCTGCGCCAGGCGCTGATCAAGGACAAGCGCTTCGACAACCTGTTCGTGCTGGCCGCCTCGCAGACGCGCGACAAGGACGCGCTGACGCTCGAGGGCGTGGAGAAGGTCCTCAAGGACCTGGCCGACGACGGCTTCGACTACATCCTGTGCGACTCCCCCGCCGGCATCGAGAAGGGCGCGTTCCTGGCGATGTACTTCGCCGACCGGGCGGTCGTGGTGGTCAACCCCGAGGTGTCCTCGGTGCGCGACTCCGACCGCATCCTCGGCCTGCTCTCGTCCAAGACCCGCAAGGCCGAGAGCGGCGGCCGGGTGCAGGAGTACCTGCTGCTGACCCGCTACAACCCGGCGCGCGTGGAAAAGGGCGAGATGCTGTCGATCGCCGACGTCGAGGAGGTGCTGGGCATCAAGACCCTCGGCGTGATCCCCGAATCGCCCGACGTGCTCGACGCCTCCAACAAGGGCGAGCCGGTCATCCTCGTGGACGAATCCCTGGCCGGCCAGGCCTACGATGACGCGGTGGCCCGCCTGCTCGGCGAAGACCGGCCGATGCGCTTTACCCAGGCCGAGAAGAAGGGCTTCTTCAGCAAGCTCTTCGGGAGCTGACATGGGACTGTTCGACTTCCTCAAGCCCAAGCAGAACACCGCCGCCATCGCCAAGGACCGCCTGCGCATCATCGTCGCGCAGGAGCGCACCAGCCGTGGCGCCCCCGACTACCTGCCGCTGCTCCAGCGCGAGCTGCTGGAAGTGATCCGCAAGTACGTCAGCGTGGACGTGGAAGCGGTGAAGGTCGACCTGGTCAAGGACGGCGAACACGACGTGCTGGACATCTCCGTGGCCCTGCCCGAAGACCGTCCGACCACCGCCTGACCCCAGCGCCGCGCCCGCCCCGCGCGGGCGGGCCGGCCCGCCCCCCCGCCCCAGCATGAGCATCGCCCCGGCCGCGCCGGACCCCGAGACCGTCCTGCGGCTGCAGGACATCGCCTTCGCGCCCGTGGCCGACACGCTGGCGCGCTACGGCCTGTGCCTGCACCTGCTGGAGGACGGCGCGCCGATCCCCGGCAGCTACTGGGGCGAACCCGAAGCGGGCATCGTCGCCAGCAACGTGTACGCGCGCGGCGACACCCCCGTGCACTCGCTGCTGCACGAGGCCTGCCACCTGATCGTCCTGCCCGAGGAACGGCGCCAGGCGGTGCATACCGACGCCACCGATTCGATCGCCGAAGAGGACGCGGTCTGCGTGCTGCAGGCGCTGATCGGGGACGTGCTGCCCGGCGTGGGCCGCGAGCGCATCCTCGAGGACATGGACGCCTGGGGCTACACCTTCCGCCTGGGCAGCGCCCGCGCGTATTTCGATCACGACGCCGCACCGGCCTTCGAATGGCTGCGCGAGCGCGGCCTCATCGACGATCGGCACCAGCTCGTGGTGCCAGGCCGCTCCTCCACCTGACGGCAGCGCCCCGGCCCGCGCACCGGCCGGGCACCTCGGGATCGGCCCGCGACCTTGCGCACTTGCAGGCGCTCCGGGCGCCCTCTAGCCTGCCGGCACCGCTTCATGCGCTGCATCCGGATACCCCGTGAACCCACGCCACGCCCTGCTCGCCCTGGCCATCGGCGCCAGCCTCGCCCTCGCCGCCTGCACCCGCGAACCCAGCCCGCCCGCCGAGTCCGGCGCCGCGACCACGGCCGGCAGCGCCCCTGCGGACGAGACCGCCGATGCCTTCGTGGCGCGGGTCAACGCCGAACTCAAGGCGATGTACCCGGAGCTGACCGCGGCGCAGTGGATCTCCAGCACCTACATCACCGACGACAGCGAACTGCTGGCCGCCAAGGCCAACGAGCAGTTCCTGACCACGCTCAACGGCTGGATCGAGCAGTCCAGGAAGTTCGAGGGGCAGCCGATGTCGCCGGAGACCGCGCGCGCGATCACCCTGCTCAAGCTCGGCACCGCGATGCCCGCGCCGCGCGATCCCGCGCGCCTGGCCGAACTGACCCGCATCGCCACCCGCATGGAGGGCCAGTACGGCAAGGGCACCTACTGCAAGGCCGCCGGCGACAGCCAGGAGTGCCGCCAGCTGGGCCAGCTGGAGGAAGTGCTGGCCAAGAGCCGCGACTACGACGCGCAGCTCGACGCCTGGCAGGGCTGGCACAGCATCGCCCAGCCGATGCGCGGCGACTACACGCGCTTCGTCGAACTGGTGAACGAGGGCTCGCGCGAGCTTGGCTACGCCGACGCCGGCGAGATGTGGCGCGCCGGCTACGACATGTCGCCGGTGGAACTGGCCGCCGAGACCGACCGGTTGTGGGGCCAGGTCAAACCGCTGTACGAACAGCTGCACTGCTATGCGCGCGCGCGTCTCGAGGCGCAGTACCCCGGCCAGGGCTCGGTCAACGGCCTGCTTCCCGCGCACCTGATGGGCAACATGTGGCAGCAGGACTGGGGCAACCTGTGGGACGTGCTGGCGCCCTACAGCGGGCAGCAGGCCGGCAGCCTGGACGTCAACGGCGCGCTGGAGCGCCAGTACCAGGTACTGCTCAACGAGCAGCTTTCGCAGGAGAACGCGCTGATCGACAGCGACCGCCGCGTCGACGTGGTGCGCAAGGCCCAACTCGAACAGGCGCGGCGCATGACCCGCCAGGCCGAGCAGTTCTACACCTCCCTGGGCATGCCCACGCTGCCGGAGAGCTACTGGACCAAGACCCAGTTCATCAAGCCGCGCGACCGCGAGGTGGTGTGCCACGCCAGCGCCTGGGACATGAACATGGGCGGCCCGGACGGCAGCGCGCCCGACGTGCGCACGAAGATGTGCATCCGGCCGAATGAAGAGGATTTCTTCACCATCTACCACGAGCTGGGCCACGTGTATTACTACCTGGCCTACAACAGGCAGCCGCCGCTGTTCCAGGGCGGCGCGCACGACGGCTTCCACGAGGCCATCGGCGACACGATCGAACTGGCGATGACCCCCGCCTACCTCAAGTCGATCGGCCTGGTCGGCGACCAGCAGCCCAGCCAGGAGGCGCTGATCAACGCGCAGATGCGCATGGCCCTGGCCAAGGTCGCCTTCATGCCCTTCGGGCTGATGATCGACCGCTGGCGCTGGGGCGTGTTCGATGGATCGATCACCCCGGACAACTACAACGGCGCGTGGTGGGAGCTCAAGGCGAAGTACCAGGGCGTCGCCCCGGTGACGCCGCGCGGCGAGGAGTTCTTCGATGCGGGCGCGAAGTACCACGTCCCGGGCAACACGCCCTATACGCGCTACTTCCTCTCGCACGTGCTGCAGTTCCAGTTCTACAAGGCGCTGTGCGACGCCGCCGGCCACCAGGGGCCGCTGTACGAATGCAGCTTCGCCGGCAGCAAGCCCGCGGGCGAGAAGTTCTGGGCGATGCTCTCGCGCGGCAACAGCCAGCCCTGGCAGCAGACCATGAAGGAACTCACCGGCACCGAGCAGATGGACGCCTCGGCGGTGCTGGAGTACTTCGCCCCCCTGCAGGACTGGCTCAAGCAGCAGAACGAAGGCCGCAGCTGCGGCTGGCAGGCGCCCGCCACCACCACGCCTGCGCCCGCGGCGACGGCCCCGGCCCCGGCCCCGGCACCAGCCCAGGGCTGAGGGGCTACCCTCTGGCCGTGCTGGCAGGGGCCGGCGCGGCCGCCTTCGATCGGGCCACCAGGGAACAGGGGGCTGATCTTGGGCAGGATGACCATGCTTTCGCTGTACCTCGCCGCTGCCTGCGGCGCGGCCAGCGCCGCCGATGCACCGCGCGTCGCAAGTGAACCCAGCCGCACGCCCGCGACCAAATCCGCCGTCGGCTGGCGTTTCCCGGATGCCCCGGCAGTCCGGATGGACTACGCCGGAATGTCCGCCCAGCGGATCCACAAGCTGCAGCAGGACAATGCCTCGCGCACCGGCAAACCCCTGCAGATCGGCATCGCCCGGCGCGCCGCAGGCGAGGCTTCACGGGCGTCACTGCCGGCCCTGCAATGGGTTGTCCTGCCAGACGGCAGCATGGCGGCGAGGATCGAACTGTTCTCCCCCCTGGCCTACGGCGTGCGCGCAGGTCTGGCGATCGAGGGGCTGGGTCCACGCGCGGAACTGCGCTTCAGCGGCTCGGCGCGCACCGGCCATGTGGTCGCGGTGATTCGTGGCGACCAAGTACGCGACCTGACGGGCGACGACGGCCTGTACTGGACGCCGGCGACCGAAGGCGAACGCCAGACCATCGAGATCTGGCTGCCGGCGGGCGTTTCCGCAGGCCCGGTCAGGATCGATGCACCACGCCTGAGCCATCTGATGGCCAATGCGGTGGACGATTTCCGCATCCTCAAGAACCTCGGCGCGTCCGCCAGTTGCAACGTCAACGCCATCTGCCGGATCGACGAGCTGGGGCGAGGCTATACGACGGCGAAGAACGCGGTGGCACGCATGACCTTCGTGAAGGACGCGGGCACCTACCTGTGCACGGGCACCCTCCTCAACGACACCGACACGACCACGCAGATTCCGTGGTTCCACACCGCCCACCACTGCATCTCCTCCGGGCAGGTGGCGGCCACGCTGAACACCTACTGGAACTACGAATCCTCCTCGTGCAGCCCCGACACGCTGGGCCAGTACGTGCAGCTCAGCGGCGGAGCCGACTTCCTGTATTCGAGCCAGGATACCGATGGCGCCCTCCTCCGCCTGCGCGACGGCGCGCCGGCCGGGGCGGCGTTCGCCGGTTGGGACGCCAATGCCCTCTCTCCGGCGACAGACGTGTACGCGATCCACCACCCGGCCGGCGACCTGAAGAAGGTCTCGTCCGGACAGCATGTCGTCGCCCGGAGCGATGCCTCCAGCCACGCCGTGCGCTGGTTGCGGGGCAGCACCGAGGGCGGCAGCAGCGGTTCCGGCCTGTTCACCGCAAGCGGGGGCCATTTTCACCTGCGGGGCGGGCTGCACGGGGGTTCCGCGTCCTGCCCGAACTCAGGGTCGACCGACGCCGCGAACACCGACTGGTACTCCCGCTTCGACATCGATTTTCCTGCCTTCCGCCCCTACCTCGCCCCGCCGCAGCCGGCCGCCCCGATCCGCGCCCGGGGTTCGCAGCCGCTGCGCCCCCGCTGAGCGCGCGCGCAAGCACCGCGTTTGCCCGATCACAGCTGCCCGGTCGGCTCCAGCGGTGCCGGGGGTGGCGGACTGTCGGGCGGCGTGCGGCCGCGGCCGGTCTCCCAGCGCCAGAAGGCCCAGCCCGAGAGCATGAAAGCCGCCGCCAGCGCCGCCAGGTAGCGCGCGTCGTGGCTGACCAGCGGCGAGATCACGCCGGCCAGCACCGCATTGAGCACCAGGCCGACGAAGGCCTGCAGCGATGAGGCCGAACCGCGCTGGCGCGGGTACATGTCGAGGATCGCCAGGGTCACGATCGGGAAGACCAGGGCGATGCCGAAGGCGTTGAACACCATCGGCAGCACCGCCCACGGCACCGTCGGGGTCTCGACCAGCACGCTGTAGGCCAGGTTGGCCAGCATCGCCACCGCGCTGACGGCGAAGCCGATGCCCGCCAGCCGCGTGCCGCTGATCCGCCCCGCCGCCCGCCCGGAGACGAAGGCGCCAAGGGTCATGCCGCTGATCATCGGGATGAAGAACCAGCCGAACTGGCGCTCGTCCAGGCCCAGCAGGTCCAGCACGAAGGCCGGCGCCGACGCGATGTAGAGGAACAGCGCGGCGAAGTTGAGCGCGCCGGCGAGCGCCAGGCGCAGGAAGCGCCTGTTCATGGCGATCCAGGCGTAGTCGCGCAGCAGGCGGCGTGGCGACGACGTCAGCCGCGCCGCAGGCGGCAGCGTCTCCGGCAGCCAGCGCCAGGTCGCCAGCAGCAGCACGACGGAGAAGGCCACCAGGAACCAGAAGATCAGCGTCCAGCGCCCCCAGCCCAGCAGGATGCCCCCCACCACCGGCGCGATCGCCGGCGCCACGCTGAAGATCATCGAGACCTGGCTCATCAGCCGCTGCGCATCGTCGCCATGCAGCACGTCGCGGATCACCGCGCGCCCGACGATCAGGCCCACGCCCGCCGACAGCCCCTGCAACGCGCGGAACGCCAGCAGGGTCGGCAGGTCCGTGGACAGCGCGCAGCCGACCGAAGCGAGCACGAACACCGCCAGCCCGGACAGGATCACGCGGCGGCGACCCAGCATGTCCGACAGCGGCCCGTGCACCAGGCTCATCAGCGCGTAGGCGATGAGGTACACGCTGATGGTCTGCTGCATCGCCAGCTTGTCGGCGCCCAGGTCGGCGCCCATCGCCGGGAACGCCGGGAAGATGGTGTCGATCGAGAACGGGCCGAACATCGCCAGTCCGGCCAGCAGCAAGGCCAGGCGGCGCAGCCCCGGCACGCGCGGCGCGGCGCCGGCGCTCATCGGGGCGCCCCCGCTGGCGGGCGTCCGGCGCCCTGGCTGATGGCGGCGGAGGGCGTGGCGGCGGCCCGGCCCGGTAGGGCGGGCGCGCGGGAAACGCGTGGGTGCAGGGACATGGAGATCGAGCCGGGGGAAGCGCTCAGGTTAGCAACTCCGGGCTGTCCGGGGCACCGGCACCGCGCTGCCGGGCGCTGCGCTGGAGATATAATCGCCAGGCAATGGTGGGAGAAGCACCGGGCCGTGCGGCCGGTGCTGCCGAAGGCGCAACGCCCGTAATCGCTCAGGCCCGATACCACCGGACGCGGCAAACACTCTGGAGAGACCGCCCGGCCTGGCCGGAACCGGCGCCGAAGGGGCACGAAGCGCAGCCCTTGCGCTTCCAAACTCTCAGGCGAAAGGACAGAGGGGCACCACCGCCACGGAATGTCCGCCGTCGTTCCAGCGCAAGCTGGAACCCGCCTGCTGCGCTGGACGCAGTGGCGGAACGCCCCGCCTCCCGGGACGACGCGTGGCCTTCAGCGGCGGCACCCTCCACTCCCGGTGCCCTGCCATGTCCAAGCCCAGCCTGCGCGAACTCGAACACCACCACGCCTTCGTCGAACGCCACATCGGCCCCAACGACGCCGAGGTCGCGCACATGCTCCGCGCGGTCGGCCACGACTCGCTGGAGTCGATGACCGACGCGATCGTCCCGGCCAGCATCCAGCCCGACGCCGCCCTCGATCCCGCCGCCAGCCCCGGCCTGGCCCTGCCCGGCTCGCTGACCGAAGTCGAGGCGCTGGCGAAGATCCGCGCCATCGCGCAGAAGAACGACGTCTTCCGCAGCTTCATCGGCCAGGGCTACTACGGCACCCACACGCCCAACGTCATCCTGCGCAACATCCTCGAGAACCCCGCTTGGTACACGGCCTACACGCCCTACCAGGCCGAGATCTCGCAGGGCCGCATGGAGGCGCTGATCAACTTCCAGCAGATGTGCGCCGACCTCACCGGCATGGACATCGCCAACGCCTCGCTGCTGGACGAGGCGACCGCCGCGGCCGAGGCCATGACCCTGGCCAAGCGCTCGGCCAAGTCGAAGTCCAACCTGTTCTACGTCGCCGACGACGTGCATCCGCAGACGCTCGAAGTGGTGCGCACGCGCGCCGACGGCCTGGGCATCGAGCTGCAGGTGGGCCCGGCCGCCGACGCCGCCGGCGTGGACAGCTTCGGCGTGCTGCTGCAGTACCCCAACACCTTCGGCCGCATCGACGACCACGCCGCCCTGGCCGAGGCCGTGCACGCGCGCGGCGGCCTGGTCGCGGTCGCCAGCGACCTGCTCGCCCTCACCCTGATCAAGGCGCCGGGCGAATGGGGCGCCGACATCGTGGTCGGCAACTCCCAGCGCTTCGGCGTGCCGTTCGGCTTCGGCGGCCCGCACGCCGGCTTCATGGCCTGCCGCGACGCGTTCAAGCGCTCGATGCCGGGCCGGCTGATCGGCGTGTCGGTGGACTCGGCCGGCAAGCCGGCCTACCGCCTCACCCTGCAGACCCGCGAGCAGCACATCCGCCGCGAGAAGGCGACCTCCAACATCTGCACCGCGCAGGTGCTGCTGGCGGTGATGGCTTCGATGTACGCCGTCTACCACGGCCCCGAGGGCCTGGTGCGCATCGCCCGGCGCGTGCACCGCCAGGCCGCGATCCTGGCCGCTGCGCTGCGCCGCGCCGGCATCGAGGTCGGCGGCGGTTTCTTCGACACGCTGCACGTGACCGGCGTGGACGCCGAGACCATCCACAACTACGCCAGCCACCAGCGCATCAACCTGCGCAAGATCGATGCCGGCAGCGTCGGCATCAGCCTGGACGAGACCGCCACCCGGGCCGACCTGGTCGCGCTGGCGAAGATCTTCGGTGCCGACCTCGACGGCGGCGCGATCGACGCGCTGGATGCCGAGGTCGATGACGCCCTGCCCGCCAGCCTGCTGCGCGAGTCGGAGTTCCTGCAGCACCCGGTGTTCAACACGCACCACAGCGAGCACGAGATGCTGCGCTACCTGCGGGCGCTGGCCGACAAGGACCTGGCCATGGACCGCACGATGATCCCGCTGGGCTCGTGCACCATGAAGCTCAATGCCACGGCCGAGATGATCCCGATCACCTGGCCGGAGTTCGCCAACATCCATCCGCTGGCGCCGGCCTCGCAGACCCGCGGCTACCGCGAGCTGATCGACTCGCTGGAGGCGATGCTGGTGGAGATCACCGGCTACGACGCGGTGAGCTTCCAGCCCAACTCCGGCGCGCAGGGCGAGTACGCCGGCCTGCTGGCGATCCGGGCCTACCACGCCTCGCGCGGCGAAGGCCATCGCAACATCTGCCTGATCCCCGAATCCGCGCACGGCACCAACCCGGCCTCGGCGCAGATGTGCGGCATGAAGGTCGTGGTGACCAAGTGCGACGCCAACGGCAACATCGACGTCGAGGACATCCGCGCCCAGGCCGAGAAGCATTCGGCCAACCTGGCCGCGATCATGATGACCTACCCCTCCACCCACGGCGTCTTCGAGGAGGACGTGGTGGAGATCTGCGAGATCGTCCATCGCCACGGCGGCCAGGTGTACACCGACGGCGCCAACATGAATGCGCTGGTCGGCCTGGCCAGGCCCGGCAAGTGGGGCTCGGACGTGTCCCACCTCAACCTGCACAAGACCTTCTGCATCCCGCACGGCGGCGGCGGCCCGGGCGTGGGCCCGTGCGCGGTCAAGGCGCACCTGGCGCCGTTCCTGCCGCGCGGGCACAAGGACGCCGAAGGCGGCGTCGGCATGGTGTCGGCCGCGGCCCATGGCAGCGCCTCGATCCTGCCGATCAGCTGGATGTACATCGCAATGATGGGCGCCGCCGGCCTGCGCCGCGCCACCCAGGTCGCGCTGCTCAACGCCAACTACGTCTCGCGCCGCCTCGCGCCGCACTACCGCACGCTCTACACAGGACGCAATGGCCTGGTGGCGCACGAATGCATCCTCGACCTGCGCCCGCTGGAGAAGGCCACCGGGGTGACCGCCGAGGACGTGGCCAAGCGCCTGGTGGACTTCGGCTTCCACGCGCCGACGTTGAGCTTCCCGGTCGCCGGCACGCTGATGGTCGAACCGACCGAGAGCGAGTCGCTGCACGAACTCGACCGCTTCATCGACGCGATGATCCAGATCCGCGAGGAGATCCGTGCGATCGAGGACGGCCGCCTGGACCGCCAGGACAACCCGCTGAAGAACGCGCCGCATACCGCGGACGCGGTGGCCGCAAGCGAATGGAGCCACGCCTACCCGCGCGAGCTCGCCGCGTTCCCGCTGGCCAGCCTGCGCGAGCAGAAGTACTGGCCGCCGGTGGGCCGCGTGGACAACGTGCACGGCGACAAGAACGTGTTCTGCGCCTGCATCCCGGTGGATGCGTACAAGGAGGAAGACGCGAGGGCCTGACGCCCGCGCATCTCCCGCCATGCACGTTCGCGACCGCCCCGCAAGGGGCGGTTCGCGTTTCGGGCGGTGGCGCGGTTTTCGCCAAACCGTCTCCAGCCCAGTCGCCAGGCGGGCTGCAGCCCATTGTTCAATGGCCCCTCCACAAGCTTGTCCACAAGCATCGTGGATAAGTGGCGCTTACGTATCGCATGCCGCCGCGGCGACGGACCACGCGGCATCTCCGGCACCGATTTCGATCCGCGAATCACGCCATCGCGGTCAAACTTTCGCCACTCCGGCAAGCACACCGGAACACGCCATGCAAGGCCGGAGCCGCGTCGGCCGCATTGGCGTTGTTTTCGCCAAACAGTCGCGAGCCGAGACGCCACGCGGGCTGCCGACGGTTGTTCAATCGCCCTTCCACAACGTTGTCCACAAGCAACGTGGATAAGTCGCGTCGGGCCCCGCGGGCAGGTTCTGCACGCGATGCGCAATGCAAGCCCCGCGTGCGATTTTTCCCCAGGAATCATCGCGCGCGCTCGCCACCAAAGCGCTTGCATTCGCCGACAGATCGTGCGCCCTGGCATTGCGCCTTCGTGCTTGACAGCGTGGCGATGGCGTGACGCGTCTCCCCTTCGAGTTCATCAACTTGAAGCGCGTAAAGCCGGAAACACACGACCCGTTAACCCCCCCGGGAACAGGATCGCGCCACTCGACAGACCGCTCGAGTTCACGGAGACCGTCATGGCTAACCAGAACGACCGCAACACGCAGACCGACAAGCAGCAGTCCGGCAAGCAGCAGCAGCACCAGCAGGGTGCGCAGCACGGCCAGACGGGGCAGCAGGAACGCGACCCGCAGAGCAACCAGCGCCAGCAGGAACAGCGCCGCTGATCCAGTTACCGTTGTATGGCAGGGAGTCCAGGGATGGGCTCCCTGTTTTTATTTGCGCGTTCTGTGCGCGTTCTGTTCCAGCGCTGCCGCACTGCAGCGGGGTTCAGGCCGGCGTGTAGCCCGCGGACGAGGCCGGAGGCTCGGCCCGCAGGGTCTCCAGCACATCCTCCAGCGAGACCGGACGGCCGGACAGATAACCCTGCGCCTCGTCGCAGGCGTGCGCACGCAGCCAGGCCAGCTCTTCGGGCTGCTCGACGCCCTCGGCAATGGTGCGCAGCCCGAGGCCGTGCGCCAGTTCGATCACCGCCGAGCAGATCGAGGCGTTGCGCGCGTCCTTGTGCACGGCGCGGACGAAGCCGCGGTCGATCTTGAGGTAGTCCAGCGGCAGGTTGCGCAGGTAGGCCATGCTGGAGAAGCCCGTGCCGAAATCGTCGATCGAGATCGGCACCCCCGCCGCCTGCAGCTGCAGCATGCGTCCGCGCGCGGCCTGCGGCTGGTGCAGGACGACGCTTTCGGTCAGCTCCACGTGCAGCGCGCCACGCGCCAGCGCGTAGCGTTGCTGCAGTTCGCGGACCGCGTCGGCGATGTTGTCGCCCAGCAGCTGCACCGCCGAGATGTTGACGGCGATGGCGACCCCGCCCAGGCCGCATCCTGCCAGGCGCCCATGAGCGCGGGCGGCCTGCTCCAGCACCCAGCGCCCGATCGGCACGATCAGCCCCGAGGCCTCGGCCAGCGGCATGAAGTCCGACGGCGGCACGAACTGCCCGTCCTTGCGCCAGCGCAGCAGCGCCTCGAGCGCGGTCAGGCGCCCGTCGCCGACGCGCCGGATGGGCTGGTAATGCACTTCGAACTCGTCGCTGCCGAGCGCGCCGTGCAGGCGCTGCGCCAGCGCGATGTGTTCGGCGGCGCGCTCGCCCATCGAGCGGTCGTAACGCATCATGGGCACAAGCTCGCGGCTGGCCTGCAGCGCCGCCAGTGCCGCCTGCGCCACCACCCGTCCCGCCGGCTCCTCCGGTTCCGGACCATCGGCGACGCCGATCCAGGCATCGACCGGATGCGCGCCGCCATGCGTCTGCACCGGCGTGGACGTGGCCGCCTCCACCGCCGCGAGCAGCTCCGCCTCGCGCGAGGCGTCGAAGGCCACGACAACGAACGAATCGCCCGGCCAGAAGCCGGCTGCTCCGAACTCGCGCCCGATCAGCGAGATGCGCGCGGCCATCTCGCGCAGCAGCAGTTCGCTGGTCTCCGCGCCGAGCGTGGGCGCCACCAGTTCCAGCCCGCGCAGGCGCACGAACGCCGCGAGGTAGCGCGCGCCGCGCCGGGACTGCGCATTCAGTTCCTCGATCACCACCGGCAGGCGCTTGAGCCCGGTGACGCTGTCGTGGGTCGCGCGCCATGCCAGGTCGCGCTCGTACGCCACGCGTTCGCTGATGTCCTCGGCCAGCACCAGGCGCGCGGCCCTGCCGGCGAACTCGATGGAACTGCTGAACACGCGCACGTCCAGGCAGGTGCCGTCGCGGCGCTGGTGCACCCAGATGCCCTCGACGTCCGCCGTCCGCGCCTGCTCGCGCCGCTGGTTCAGCGCGGCCTCCACCGCCGGCCGCTGCTCCGGCGGGCGGATGTCGAACACGCTCATGGCCAGGAACTCTTCGCGGCTGTAGCCATAGGCGGCGATCGCCGCTTCGTTGACGGCCAGGAAGCGCAGCGTGGCCTCGTCGAACACCCAGAACGGCAGCGGGTTGCGCTCGAACAGCGCGCGGAACTGCGCCTCGGCCCGCCGGATGCGTTCCTGCGCCTGGTGCCTGGCGGTGACATCGACCACCGTGCCGGTGAAGCGCTGCTGGCCGCGGCTGTCGGCGACCAGGCCGCCGGTGGACTGGATCCAGCGCTCCACGCCATCGGTGGTGGCGATGCGGTATTCGGAGTTGTACGGGACTCCCGTGGCCAGTGCGTCGGCGAACAGTGCCTCCACGCGCGGACGGTCCTCGGCGTGCATGCGGGCATAGAAGTCGCGCAGCAGCATCGTTCCGGCGCGCGGCTCGAATCCGAACATCGCCGCGGTGTGCGCCGACACCCGCACATGCTCGCCATCGGGTTCCAGCCGCCAGACGCCGGTGCGCGATGCACGCTGCGCCTGGTCCAGCCATTCGGCCTGTTCCTCCAGCTCGTCGACCAGGGTCTGCCGAACGCGCTCGCCGCGCGTCAGGTGGTACAGGAAATAGGCCAGGCCCAGCCAGTAGAACAGCACGAAGCCTGCGGCGATCGCCAGGTTGCGATACCAGGGCAACAGCGCCTCGTGGCGTCCCAGCCCGGCCGCGGTCACCACGTCGTAACCGCTGTTGGCGCTGAAACCGGCGATGCGCTCGACCCCGTCGACCGGGCTGACGCGCGTGCCCGTGGCGATGCCCCTGCTCTCCCGCAGTTCCGGCGGCAGCTGCGTGCGCAGGCCGACCACCTGGCTGTCGTCGCCCGGCTGGCGCGCCAGCACCACGCCATTGCGGTCGAGCACCGTGACATGGCCGTTGCTGCCCACGTCCAGGTCGTGGATCATCCGGCCGATGGCGCTGGTGCGCAGACGTCCCAGCAGCCAGCGGCCATCGCCGAGCGGCCAGGCCACCTGCAGCAGCCACTGTCCATCGTCGCCGCGCTGCAGCGGGCCGACGGCGAGATGATCGCCGCGCCCTGACTTCGCCCATTCGGGCAGGCGGGCATCGCCCTGGCCCGGGCCCAGCGGGCGGCCCTGCGCATCGACGACGGTGATCGAATCGAGTTCGGCGCGGCGATCCACCACGCCGGCGATCGCCCCGCGCAACATCTCGTCCGCATCGCCCTGCACCATGCCCGAATAGGCGGCGGTATCGGCGGTGATGCCCGCCATGGCGCGCTCCAGGCTGCCGAATTCCTGTCGCAGCTGCCGGGCCACGCCAGACGACAGGGCCAGCGCCTGGCGCTGCGCCGAAGCCAGGCGGACGGTGCGGTCCTGCAGCAGCAACGCCGCCAGGCCGAACATCACGATCAGGCCGACGACGACACCCAGCACCAGCACCTTCGTCACCGAACCGGGAAGCCGCCTGTGCGGTGTCGAAGGCATTGGATCGGCTCTGTTCCGCCCAGGCTGTCGCTACGATGCCAACCCCCGCCTGTGCACGCAAGCACACAACGCTCCGGTCGGCTGTTGCTGCGGCGCCACGGGCGGCTGCGCGCTGCGAGGATGTTCGGGCGCCGTCTCAGCGACGCGCGCGCCGGCGCCCCGGCGGCTTCGCTTCACCGCCGCCCGTGTAGGCCGGCGGCGAGTAGAAGTTGAGCGTTCGCAGCAGTTCGCTGCCGGTATTGCGGATCTCGTGGCGTTCGCCGCGCTCGATCACCATCAGGCTGCCCGGCCTGAGCTTGCGGCGCACGCCGTCCACGATCGCCAACCCGCTTCCGGCGACCACGAACAGCCACTGCTCGGCGCCGCGATGGTAGTTGTCCGGGTCGCCCTCGCTGTCGCCCGGGGCGATCACCATTTCCGCGGCCTGCACGCCGCGCACCGCGAACGCTGGCCGGAACCCCTTGCCGAACCGCAGGTGCTTGGACTGCATGCCCCTCTCCGCGTGGACCACCCACACCTTGGGACCGGGTGCGTCAATGACACGCGAATGGCGCGGCGCAAACGCCGATTTCACGGCGCCGGCCGCATCTTGCCCCGGCCACCGGCAGTCCACCTGGGATGTCGGCGCGTTCTCGAGGAGCCCCCATGCCACTGACCATCGCCGTGATCGTCGGCAGCCTGCGCAAGGATTCGTTCAATGCGCACCTGGCCGACGCGCTGGTGACGCTTGCCCCCGACGACGTCGAGTTCCGCCGCCTGCGCATCGACGACCTGCCGCTCTACAACCAGGACGACGACGCCTCGCCGCCGCCGCCGGTGCTTCGCCTCAAGCAGGGAATCCGCGAGGCCGACGGCCTGCTGTTCGTCACCCCCGAGTACAACCGCTCGATCCCCGGCGTACTGAAGAACGCGCTGGACCACGCGTCGCGCCCCTATGGCGACAGCGCCTTCCCGGACAAGCCGGCCGGCATCATCGGCGTGTCGATCGGCACCATCGGCACGGCCGCCGCGCAGCAGCACCTGCGCACGATCCTCGCCTACCTCGACATGCCCACCCTCGGCCAGCCCGAGGCCTTCCTCAAGGCCGACAAGGTGCTCAACCCCGACGGCGGCATCGCCGAGGACAGCCGCGAGTTCCTGCAGGGCTGGATGGACGCCTACCTGCGCTGGGTCCGGCGCCACGGCTGAGGCGTTTCACGCACGGCGCGTGCGCCGTTTCGCCCCCACAGGCAGTGCGTCCGGTCCGCGGCCGGCCCTGCGCAGGCGCCGCGCCAGTCCGCGCAGGTGCTCGCGCAACGCCTCCGGCTCGATCACGGTGAAGTCCACGCCCAGCATCGCGAGGTGGTAGCCGAGCATGTCCGGACGCTGCGCGCCGGTTTCCAGCACGCAGCGCGCCCCGTCCAGCGCGGAGAGGTGGCCGACCGAGGGCGGGATGCGCTCGCGCATCCGCGCCAGCGGCGCGTGCAGTTCGATGCGTGCACGCAGCGCGTAGGGCTGCACCGAAATCGCGCGCGAGACGAAGGCGGCCGCGTCGCCGCCGGGCACGCGGCGCGGCAGGAAACGTTCGCCGGCGCGCGGCAGCCCGGCGATGCGGTCGACGCGGAATGTGCGCCAGTCGCCGCGCAGCAGGTCCCAGGCCAGCAGGTACCAGCGTGCTTCGGTGCACACGAGCGCATGCGGCTCGGCCTCGCGCCGGCTGGCACGGCCATCCTGGTCGATGTAGTCGAACTGCTGGCGCTGCAGCGATCGGCAGGCCTGGGCGAGCGCCACCAGGCGGTCATAGGGAACGCCGGGCCCCTCCGGCCCCAGCGGCAGCACCGCCGCGTGCAGGTTGCGGACCCGCGTGCGCAGGCGCGCCGGCATGACCTGCTCGAGCTTTGCGAAGGCGCGCAGCGCCGACTCTTCCATGCCCTGCACCGTGCCGCCGGTGGCCAGGCGCAGGCCCAGCGACACCGCCAGCGCCTCGTCGTCCTCCAGCAGCAGCGGCGGCAGGTTGCCGCCGGCGGCGAGCTGGTAGCCGCCGGCGGTCCCTGCGCTGGCGTCGACCGGATAGCCCAGGCTGCGCAGCCGCTCGATGTCGCGGCGCACGGTGCGTCCGGTCACCTCCATGCGCGCGGCCAGCTCCCTCCCCCGCCAGAACGGGCGCGACTGCAGCAGGGACAGCAGGCGGAGCAGGCGCACGGAGGTCTGGTGCATGGCGGCAGCATGCCACGCGATCGCGGACCGGATCTGTCCGCAAGGCCGGCGCAGCCTGTCCGGGCCGGCACCGCTGCCGGCATTCCTTATCCGCTCCGGAGCCCGCCATGTCGCTGACACTCTTCGCCGCCCCCCTCTCCAGCGCCACGCCCGTGGTGCAGGCCATCGCCGAACTCGGCGTGGACTGCGAGACCGTGATGCTCGACCTCGCCCGGGGCGAGCAGAAGGCGCCTGCCTATCTCGCGCTCAACCCGCACGGCGTGGTCCCCACCCTGGTGGTGGACGGCGCCCCCCTGTTCGAGGCGGTGGCCATCCTGCAGTGGCTGGGCGATCGCCATGGCGTGGAGCGCGGGCTCTGGCCCGCCGCCGGCACGCCGGCGCGCCTGGCGGCGCTGTCGTGGACCAGCTGGGCCTATGCCAGCTACGGGCCGCTCGTGCAGCTGCTCAATTACGCGCAGGGTCCGCAGGTGGCCGCCGCGCTGCACCATGCGCCGCTGGCCGCGGAAGCGCTGGCGCGCCTCGACGCCGCGCTGGGCCGGCTGGACGCGCAGCTGGCCGGCTCGCCCTGGCTGCTGGGCGAGGCGTTCTCGCTCGCCGACCTCACGGTCGCCAGCGTGGTCACCTACAGCGCCCACTGCGGCGTGGACACCGCGGGCCATCCCCACCTGCAGCGCTGGCTGCAGGCCTTCCAGGCGCGCCCGAGCTTCCGCAGCGCCTGGCTGGGCGAGGCGCAGGCGGCCTGAAGGCGCGTGATCGCCGCGGGCACCCCGCATGCGCTCAGCCCGCGGCCTTGGCCCGGAACACCACGCTGATGCGCGGCCCGGCCTGCCGCACCTTGGGCACGCCGTGCTCGTGGGTGGTCTGCATCGCGTGGCTCATCGCCAGCAGGCTGCCCGGCATCAGTTCGATGGCGACGCGGTCGGCATGGTCGCGCACCGAGCGGATCAGCATCCGCCGCGGCGCGCCCAGCGAGAACACCACCACCGGATGTCCGTCGCCCAGCAGGTGCAGCTTGTCGCCGTGCATGGCCACGCTGTCGTGGCCGTCGCGGTAGTAGTTCATGCCGATCGAGGTGAATGGCGCGGGCACGTGGCGTTGCACGCATTCGTGGATGGCCGCCAGCGGCAGCTCCGGCGGCAGCGCGTCGATGGCGCAGGAAGCCAGCAGCCGCGGCACGTCCACCATGCGGTCGTACATCGGGCGGCGCAGGTGACGCCACTGGGCGCGCTCCACCAACTGTTCGAACCAGCGCTGCGCGGTGTCCTGGTCCACCACGCCGGGCCAGTAGCGCGCGCCGCCCTGCGCGTCCTCCACCAGCTGCAGCATCGACGGCGCGAACAGGTCGCCGGCGAACGAGGCGGTACGCATCGGCTTCATCAGCGGAAATCCCGCGAACTGGTCTGCAGGTCGCCCAGCAGCGGGGTCAGGTCGCGCAGGTCGCGGGCGATCAGGTGGCGCACGCCGTCGACCTGTTCCCAGCGTCCGCGCGCGCCCAGCAGGCGTGCACCCAGCAGCGCCTTGCGCCGCCGCAACGCCAGGTGCGGCCAGACCACCAGGTTGACCATGCCGTGCTCGTCCTCCAGCGTGACGAAGACCGTGCCCTTGGCCGTGCCCGGGCGCTGGCGCTGGGTGACGATGCCGGCCACGAAGGCGCCGCGCCCGTGCGGCAGTTCGAGCAACTGCCGCGAATCGAGCACGCCCTGCGCGCGCAGGCGATCGCGCACCAGCGACAGCGGATGCGCGCCCAGGGTCAGGCCGACGCTGCGGTAGTCGGAGACCACGTCCTCGCCCGTGGACGGGGGCGGCAGCAGGATCGGCGCCTCGTCCGGACTTCCCGGCAGCAGTGGTCGCGCGCGCTCGATGCCGGCCACCGCCCAGCGCGCGGCATGCCGGTGTCCGGCCAGCGAGGCCAGCGCCCCCGCTTCGGCCAGGGCGCCGCGCGCCTTCTCGTCGAGTCCGGCGCGCAGGCACAGGTCGCGCACGTCGCGGAACGGCGCCTGCGCACGCGCGCGGACGATGGCCTCGGCGCTGGCCTGCGACAGCCCCCTGACCTGGCGCAGGCCAAGGCGGATCGCCGGCTGCGGGCCGCCCACCTCGCCGCCCTCGAGGGTGCAGTCCCAGTCGCTGCGGCCCACGTCCACCGGCCGCATTTCCACGCTGGCGCGGGCGCTGCGGCTGCGCCGCGCGTCCTGCACGATCTCGCTGGGCGAGTAGAAACCCATCGGCTGGGAGTTGAGCAGCGCGCAGGCGAAGGCCGCCGGTTCGTGGCACTTGAGCCAGCTGCTGATGTAGACCAGCTTGGCGAACGAGGCGGCGTGGCTCTGCGGGAACCCGTAGGAACCGAATCCCTTGATCTGCTGGAAGATCTGGTCGATGAATCCGCTGGCATAGCCCTTGTCCTCCATCAGCTGGCGGATGCGCACCCGGTGCGGCTCCATGTCGCCGCCGCGGCCCCACGCCGCCATCGACCGGCGCAGCTGGTCGGCCTCGTGCGGCTCGTAGCCGGCATGGATCACCAGCTCCATCACCTGCTCCTGGAACAGCGGGATGCCCAGGGTCTTCTCCAGGATCTGCCTGACGCCCTCGGAGGGATAGCTCACCTCCTCCTTGCCCTGGCGGCGGCGCAGGTAGGGATGCACCATGTCGCCCTGGATCGGTCCGGGGCGCACGATCGCCACTTCCACCACCAGGTCGTAGTACTCCCTGGGCTTGAGCCGCGGCAGCATGCTCATCTGCGCGCGCGACTCGATCTGGAACACGCCGACGGTGTCGGCGGCCTGGATCATGCGGTAGGTATCCGCATCGTCGGTGGGCAGGGCCGCGATGTCGGGCGTGTAGCCGCGATGCCGGGTCACCAGGTCCAGCGCCTTGCGGATGCAGGTGAGCATGCCCAGCGCCAGGCAATCGACCTTGAGCATGCGCATCGTCTCCAGGTCGTCCTTGTCCCACTGGATGATGGTGCGCTCGGGCATCGAGGCGTTCTCCACCGGCACCACCGTCGACAGCGGCGCGTCGGCGATGACGAAGCCGCCCACGTGCTGCGACAGGTGGCGCGGATGCCCGCGCAGCTGCATGGTCACCGCCAGCACGCGCTGGATCAGGGGGTTGTCCGGATCGAAGCCCGCCTCGCGCAGGCGCTGCTCCATCGGCGACTCGCCATTGCCCCAGCCGAAGCAGTCGGCCAGCAGCGAGACCTGGTCCTGCGGCAGGCCGAAGGCCTTGGCCACGTCGCGCACCGCGCTCTTGCCGCGGTAGCGGATCACCGTCGCGGCCAGGGCCGCGCGCCGGCGACCATACTTTCCGTAGACGTACTGCAGCACTTCCTCGCGCCGCTCGTGCTCGAAATCCACGTCGATGTCCGGCGGCTCGTTGCGTTCCTTCGACAGGAAGCGCGCCATCAGCAGGCGGCTCTCGGCGGGATTGACCACGGTGATGCCGAGCGCGTAGCAGACCGCGGAATTGGCCGAGGACCCGCGGCCCTGGCAGAGGATGTTGCGCGAGCGGGCGAAGCGCACGATGTCCTCGACCGTGAGGAAGAACGCCTCGTAGCGGAGTTCGGCGATCAGCACCAGTTCGTCCTCGATCTGTCGCGTCACGTCCGGCGGCGCGCCGTCGGGCCAGCGCTCGCGCATGCCGCGCAGGGTCAACTCGCGCAGCCAGGTGGTCGGGGTGTGGCCCTCGGGCACCAGTTCGACCGGGTAGTCGTAGCGCACGTCCCGGCCCAGGTCGAAGCTGCAGCGCCGCGCCAGCGCCACGGTGTTGTCGAGCAGCGCGCGGCCGCCCTCCACCGCCCCGTGGATGTTGGCCAGTGCGCGCCGCGTGCGCAGGTGGCGCTCGCCGTTGCGGAACAGCCGCGCGCCGCATTCGCCCAGGGTGGCGTTGAAGCGGATGGCGGTCATCGTGTCCTGCAGCATCCGCCGCCGGCGCACGTCCATGTGCACGTCGCCGGCCGCCACCGGCGTCAACTCCAGCCGCGTGGCGACGTCGAGCAGCTGCCGCAGCCGCGCGATGTCGTCCTGCTCGCGGTGGAGCTCCACCGCCAGGAAGGCGCGTGCGGCGAAGGTGGCGCGCAGCCAGCGCCCCTGCTCCAGGTCCACTTCCCGGCCCGGGATCCACAGCGCGAACAGGCCGCACACCGCCGGGTCCACGTCGCCGACGCAGCGCGCCACGTCCTCGCGGGTGAGCCGGTAGCCCTTGCCGGAGACGGCGCGGCGCGCGGTGGTGATCAGTTCGCACAGCCGCGTGTAGCCGGCCGGGGTTTCCACCAGCAGCACGCACTTGAGGCCGCACTCGAGGCTGAACTCGCTGCCGACGATCAGCTTCACCCCGGTCGCGCTGGAGGCCTCCAGCCCGCGCACGATCCCGGCCAGCGAACATTCGTCGGTGATCGCCAGCGCCTCGTAGCCGCACTGCGCCGCGCGGGTGAACAGTTCCTCGGCGCTGGCCGCGCCGCGCAGGAAGGAAAAGTCCGACAGGCAGTGCAGTTCGGCATAGGCCGGCAACGCGTCCTCGCCGGGCGCGGCATCGTCGTTGGCCGCCTCCAGCGACAGGCGCAGGCGCTGCGTCGTTTCCCAGGCGCGCGGAGGCCGGCCGCCGGGAGTATCGCGCCCGATGCCGTCGTCTTCGTCGCTCATGGTTCTGCCGCTCCCGGCTGCGGGCGCGCGCCAGCGGCGGATGGATGCGCGGTGGCGGCCATCGCACTCATGCGAACCAGCCGTGCAGCATCCACCCGCCCTGCTCGCCTGCCGGGGCGAACGCCCAGGCACGCTGCCCGCGGGAGGTTTCGATGACGTAGTAGTCGCGGCGGGCGTCCTGCCCGTCCCACCAGCCGCTCTCCAGGCGTTCGGGACCGGCGACGATGCGCGGCCGCGGATCGCGCAGCGGCACCGGGCGCGGCAACAGCCAGCCCGGTCGCGGCGGCCGCTCGGGGGCCGCATCGATGTGCCCGGGCTCGTCCTCGACCCGCCGCCAGGCGCGCTCGGGACGCGGATCGCCCGCGGGCGCCACGGCATACACCGCCTCGTCGCCCAGGCGCGCGCGCAGGCGTTCGCGCAGCTGCGGCCAGGGCAGCTGCTGCTGGCTGCGCACGTCGAACAGGTCGCGCGAGGCGGGAGTGAACGGGGGCAGTTCGCGCGCCAGCAGGCGCAGTGCGACCACCGGCCTTGCGATGCGCACGCGTTCGAGCCGGGTGCGGGTCACCTCGAAGAGCATCGTCGCCTCGCGCTCGGCCGACAGCAGGCCCACCTCGACATCGGTATGGCCCTCGCCGTGCTCGAGCCGCAGCACGAACCGCTGCACGCCGCCATCGCGCATCGACAGGCAGATGCACAGGTCGCCGATCAGCCGCCGCAGCGGGAACAGCAGCGGCATGTGGCTTTCGACCTCGTAGCCCATCTCGATGCGCGCATCGAAATGCTCGGGCGGCGCGTAGCACTCCAGCGGATCGTCGGCCTGGCCGTAGAGCCGGTCGAGATGGTCCAGCAGGTCCAGGCCGAAACGGCGGCGCAGCGCGTCGCGCGGCAGCGCGCGCAGGGTCCGCAGCTCGCGCACGCCCATGCGCTGCAGCCGCTCGCCGCTGTCGCCGGGCAGGCAGGCGCGGCGGACCGGGACGCGGTCGAGCAGTCCGGCCATCTCCGCGGCCGTGGGCACGGCCTGGCCGTCGCGCAGCCCCGCCAGCACGCGCGCCGCGCGCGGCGTGGGCGCCATCGCGATGCGGTGGGCGAAGCCCAGCGCCGCCAGTTCCTCGCGCAGGCGCTGCTCGATCCGCGGCCAGGGCCCGAGCAGGCGGAAGCTGCCCCGGACCTCCAGCAGGATGCAAGCGGGCCATTGCGCACTGACCAGGGAACTGTGGCGATAGGCCCAGGCCGCGAGGAAGCGCTGCCAGTGGGCTTCGGCCTGCGGCTCGTACTCGACCATCGCGAAATCTCGCAGCAGCGCATGCGCGGCGGTCAGGCGCATGCCCGGACGCAGGCCGGCCGCGGCTGCGGCGGCGTTCACCGCACGCAGGCTGCGCAGCTGCGCCGGACCTTCGACCAGCGCCAGCGGCGCGTCAGGATCGGGCAGACGGCGGAGGACGCCATCGAGCGCCAGCTGCGGCAACAGGACACAGGCCCAGAGCATCGCCGTCAGTCACGCGCAAGCGGCGCTGGGGCGAAGGCCAGTTCATGCTGGCGCGCGGGCAGCGCGCCGCGCGCGCCGGCCAGGGACCCGGCTTTGGGCGCACGCATGCCGGCCCAGGCGGGAGGCGCCACGTCACGGATTGCGCGCCCGACCGCAGCCGGCGCGGGGATGGCGATCGCGCCGCCGTCCACGGCTGCCGCCCCCGGCTGGCGGGAGACCACCGCGGAGGAGGAAGCGGCCCGCGCCGTGCGCGCGCCCAGGGCCAGGCCCCAGTCCGCCTGCCCCGCCCCGCCCGCGGCCACGGCAACCGCCTCGCGAGGCGGCTGTTGTTCCGGCTGTCGGGGAACGGCCTCCACCCCGTTGTCCCGAGGCCCGGGCCCGGCGGCGCGGACGCTGGTCAAGACCGATGGAGAGGCCGGCCCCATCACGAACGGCCGCGCCGGTGCCGGACCACCGCGGCACTTGCGCACCTGCCAGGCGACCGCGCCGTCGCTCTCCACCGCTTCGATCCGCAGCGCCGCAGGCGAGGCATTAGCCAGGTGCCGGCGCTCGCGCAGGGCGAAGCCCAGGCACTGGCCGCTGTCGGCGGCAACCTGCAGGCGTCGCAGCGCGCGCGCATCGGCCTGCTGCGGCCAGCCCAGCACCGCGGCGCAGGCGCCGCTGCGCAGGCACTGCTCGAACGCCCACAGCGCATCGCGCGGCCCGGCCTGGACGATGCGCAGCTGCGCCAGGTCCACGCCTGCGGCCTGCCAGGCCGGCGCATACGGCACGAAGGGCGGCGCCACCAGCACCACGCGTTCGCCGGCCCGGGTGCAGCGGGCCAGGGTCGGCAGCAGCAGCGACAGCTCGCCCATGCCGTCGGCCGGCAGCAGCAGTTCGGTCAGCGCACGGCGCGGCCAGCCGCCCTGCGGCAGCAGCGCGTCGAGCCCGGCATGGCCGGTCGGCTCGCCATCGGCGGCGATGGCGGCACTGCGCCCCGCGTGCCACAGCGTGCGCGCGGCGAGCAGGGTTTCGAGCGGGGCCAACGCCGACATGACTAGCTCCTGCGTACCAGGCCGCAGTACACGCCCTCGATGGCGAAGTCCTGGCCCGGCGCCACCTCGATCGGCCGGTGCTCGGGATTGCGCGGCAGCAGGCGGATGCGCGTCCGTCCGCGTTCCAGCCGCTTGATGGTGATCTCGCCGTCGATGCGCGCCACCACCACCTGGCCGTTGCGCGCCTCGCTGCTGCGCCGGACCGCGACCAGGTCGCCGTCGAAGATGCCGTCGTCGCGCATCGACTCGCCCTTGACCCTCAGCAGGTAGTCGGGCTTGTCGGCGAACAGGGCGCGGTCGAGCAGCAGCAGTTCGTCGCTGCCGATGTCGGCGCCGATCGGAGTGCCAGCCGCCACCTGGCCCAGCACCGGCAGGGGCAGCTGGTCGGGCCGTCCGGGCAGGCGCAGGCCGCGCTTGCGCCCGGCCTCCTGCTCCAGCAGCCCGTCGGCCACCAGCGCCTGCACATGCTTCTGCGCGGCATTGCGCGAGGCGAAACCGAAGGCCTCGGCGATCTCGGCCAGGCTCGGGGCGCGGCCGGCGGCCAGTTCCTGGCGCAGGAAGGCCAGCACGGCGGCGCGTTGCGGCGGCAGGGAGGGGATCGGACTCATGGTGTACATTTGTACACCCATCCGGCGCAGGAGGCGAGACTGGACAGGCGCCCCGGATTCAGGTTCCGCGCCAGGCCCGGCCCCCGCCCGGACCCGCCCGAAGCGCCTAGCCGGCCGCGCTCCCGGCCGGCTGCCGGCACGTAGCGCCGCTCAGCCCCGGCTGCGGCGCGTGTCGATCCGGTGCATGAAGGTCCCCGCCACCGCCACGCCCACCGCGACCGCACTGATGATCAGGGTCGCCAGTGCATTGATCTCCGGCGTCACCCCGAGCTTGACCTTGGAATAGATCAGCATCGGCAGGGTGCTCGAGCCCGGTCCGGAGGTGAAGCTGGCGATCACCAGGTCGTCCAGCGACAGGGTGAAGGCCAGCAGCCAGCCGGCCAGCAGGGCCGGGGCGATCAGCGGCAGGGTGATCAGGAAGAACACCCGCCACGGCCGCGCGCCCAGGTCCATCGCCGCCTCTTCCAGGCTGCGGTCGAGCGAGGTCAGCCGCGAGCGCACCACCACCGTCACGTAGCAGGTGGTCAGGGTGATGTGCGCCAGCATGATCGTGGACATGCCGCGCTGCGGCCAGCCGGTCATCTGCTGCAGCGAGACGAACAGCAGCAGCGACGACAGCCCCAGCATCACGTCGGGCATCACCATCGGCGCGGAGTTCATCAGGCTCAGCACGCCGCGCCCCGGGAAGCGGCCGAAGCGCGAGAGCGCCATGCCGCTGGCCGTGCCGAGGAACACCGCCGCGGTGGCGGCCGTGGCCGAGATGGTGAGGCTGCGGCCCAGCGCATCGAGGATCTGCTGGTTCTCGAACAGCGCGCCGTACCAGCGCAGCGAGAAACCGCCCCACACCGTCGCCAGACGCGAGGCGCTGAACGAATACACGATCACCGAGATGATCGGGATGTAGAGGAAGGCATAGCCGCCGACGATCACCGCCCACAGCCACCACGAGCGCCGCTTCATGCCTCGGCCTCGCGCTCTTCGCGCTTGTTCTCGATGTATTCGAACACCAGGGTGGGGATCACGATCAGCAGCAGCATCGCCACCGCCACCGCCGAGGCCAGCGGCCAGTCGCGGTTGGTGAAGAACTCGGTCCACAGCACGCGGCCGATGGTCAGCGCGTCGGGCCCGCCGAGCAGGTCGGGGATCACGAACTCGCCCACCGCCGGGATGAACACCAGCAGGCAGCCGGCGATGATGCCCGGCATCGACAGCGGCACCGTGACCCGCAGGAACGCCTGCGCCGGCCGGGCGCCCAGGTCCTCGGCCGCTTCCAGCAGGGTGAAGTCCAGCCGCATCAGGGTGGCCGCCAGCGGCAGCACCATGAACGGCAGGTAGTTGTAGACGATGCCGATGTACACCGCGAGGTTGGTGTGCAGCACCGCCTCGCCCGGCTCCAGCACGCCGATCGCGGCCAGCGCGGTGGACAGCCAGCCGTTGGCCTTGAACAGGCCGATCATCGCGTAGGTGCGCAGCAGCGAACTGGTCCAGAACGGCAGCACCACCAGCATCATCAGCACCAGCCGCATCACCGGCCTGGCCCGCGCGATGCCGTAGGCCATCGGATAGCCGATCAGCAGGCAGAACAGGGTCGAGACCCCGGCGAACAGCAGCGAGCGCAGGTAGGCGGCCACGTACAGCGGATCCTGCAGCAGCAGCGCGTAGCTGGAGATGTGCAGGTGCAGCGACACCGCGCCGTCGCCGACCTGCTCCAGCAGCGGCGTGTAAGGCGGCACCTGGCCGAATACCGCCTCGGCGAAGCTGATCCGGGCCACGATCAGGAACGGCACGGCGAAGAACAGGCCCAGCCACAGCATCGGCACCAGCTTGACCAGCAGCCGCCCGCGGCGCGTGCGGAACTCGTCGCGCACCACCCGGAAGAAGCCGAAGAGGTTGCGCACCACCTCGGCCCAGAAGCCCCAGCCGACGTCGCGTTGCGCGCTCACGAGGCCAGCACCACCGCGCCGGTCGCCGGCCAGCTCAGCCACAGCGTGTCGTCCCAGTCGTAGTGCGGCTCGGAGCTGCGCTCGACGTGGGTCTCCTGCACCTGGATCACCGCGCCTTCCTCGGTCTGCACGTGGTAGATCGACACATCGCCCAGGTAGGCGATGTCGCGCACCTTGCCCACCGCGACGTTGTCGGCGTCCGGGCGCTGCTCGTGCACGTCGATCTTCTCGGGCCGCACCGCCACGCTTACCGCCGTGCCCTCGGGCAGGTAGTCCGGGTGCCGCGCCAGCACCGGCTCGGCCAATGTGTCGCACTGCACCCGCACCAGCCCGGCCTCCAGGTCCTGCGAGAGCACGCGGCCCTCGAACAGGTTGATGCCGCCGATGAACTCGGCCACGAACCGCGTCGCCGGGAACTCGTACAGCGCCGCCGGCGTGGACACCTGCACGATGCGCCCGGCATCCATCACCGCGATGCGCGAGGACATCGTCATCGCCTCCTCCTGGTCGTGGGTGACCATGATGAAGGTGGTGCCGACCTGCTCCTGGATGTTGACCAGCTCGAACTGGGTGCGCTCGCGCAGGCGCTTGTCCAGCGCGCCCAGCGGCTCGTCCAGCAGCAGCAGCTTGGGCTGCTTGGCCAGCGCGCGGGCCAGCGCCACGCGCTGGCGCTGCCCGCCCGAGAGCTGGTCGGGCCGGCGGTTGCCCAGCTTGGGCATCTGCACCAGCTCCAGCATCGCCTGCACGCGGTCGCGGATCTCGGCCGCCGGCAGCCGGTCCTGGCGCAGGCCGAAGGCGATGTTCTGCGCCACCGTCATGTGCGGGAACAGCGCGTAGTTCTGGAACATCATGTTGACCGGGCGCTGGTAGGGCGGCAGCGCGGTCACGTCCACGCCGTCGATCAGCACGCGTCCGCGGTCGGGCGTCTCGAACCCGGCCAGCACCCGCAGCAGGGTGCTCTTGCCCGAGCCGGAGCCGCCGAGCAGGGCGAAGAATTCGCCGCGGTAGATGTCCAGGGAGATGTCGTCGCAGGCGTAGAGCTTGCCGAAGGTCTTGGTGACCCCCTCGATGCGAACGAACGGTTGCGCGTCCGCATCCCGCCACGGTTCTACCGCGAAGGATGCGCGTGCAGGTGCTGCCATGTTGCCGGTCTCCGGGCTGGACCTGGTCCAGGCGCGCACCCGGGCACGTCGCACAAGACCGATTGAACGCGGGCCGGCGGACGCCGTCCCAGAAGCGCGCATGGTACGGCCTGCGACCGCACCTGTGGAGCCGCCACCGCGGTGGAACGTCCCCTCATCGCCGTGGCTCCGCCGCGCTGCGCAGCAGCCGGCGCGCCACCGGCCGCCCGGCATGGCCGAGCACGAGCAGGACCGCGCCGCCCACCAGGGTGTCGAACAGGCGGTCGGCGAGCAGCGGCCGCAACGGCGAGGCCTCGGCCAGATGGCCGACCACCAGCGCCAGCGGGGTGATGAACACCGTCCCCAGCCAGTACAGGCGGCCCACGAACAGTTCGGTGGCGAACTGGAACGCGCCCACCGCGGCCACCAGCGCCCATGGCGGCGGCGCCGCGCCCAGGACCAGCCCGGCCACCACCACGCCCAGCGCGGTGCCGACCACGCGATGGCCGATCTTCGGCACGAAACCGCTGCTGTGCGGTCGCGGGATGCAGGCGGCCACCGTCACCGCCGCCCAGTAGGCATGGCCCAGGCCGAGCGCCTCGGCCACCGCGATCGCCACGACCACCCCGAGCGCGACCTCGCCGGCGGTCCACCACACCATCGCGTCGCGCCAGGCGCCGGGCCGGCGCTGCACCGCGCGCAGCGGCGGCAGCGCCCGCAGCAGCCATGCAGGCCGCACGCGGCGCAGCCACAAGCCGGCCATGGCCACCGCCCAGCACAGGGCGACCGTCGCCACGGCCAGCCCCAGCCGGGCCGCAACCTGCGCCGGCGTCACCGGCACCGAGGCCACCACCGCGAAGGCGAACACGAGGAAGGTCGCGCCGAAGGGAATCCACTGCATCCGCTCCGACAGCAGCACCCCGCCCGCGGCCAGGCCCGCCAGCAGGAGGGCCTGGGCCCAGCCGGGCAACGCCACGATCGAGGCCAGCATCGCCAGCCCGACCACCGACACGAAGGCCGCGCCCGCCACCAGCAGGGTCACGGCGCGCTGGCGGTAGCGCTCGCCGCGGCCGTAGAGCGAGGTGAACGCCGGAAAGGCGACGTAGACGATCAGGTCCTGGCGGCCGACCGCCAGCAGCAGCGCCAGCGGCACGACGCCGCAGAGCGCGGCCCGGACCGCCGCCCCGATCTCGACCGGGCCCGGCGGCCCGGGCCAGATCCATGCCGGCAGCGCGCGCGATCGCACGCGGCCGCTAGCGCCCCGCCGTCGCGGCCGACGGCGCGTCGTTCCGCCGATCCATCGCCTGCTCAGCGCCCGCTCTTGATCGCGGTCCAGGCGCGCACGCGCTGGCGCTGCACGTCCTGCGGCAGGCTGGCCGGGTCCACCAGGGTGGCGCGCACCTCGGGCGAGGGGTACACGCCCGGATCGGCGGCGATCTCCGGATCGACCAGGCTGGTCGCGTCCCTGTTGGCGTTGGCGTAGGCCACGTGGTCGGTGACCTTGGCGATCACTTCCGGCTGCAGCAGGTAGTCGATGAAGGCGTGGGCGTTGTCCGGGTGCGGCGCGTCCTTGGGCACGGCGATCACGTCCACCCAGCGGATCGCGCCTTCCTTCGGGATCACGTAGCGGATATCCGGCGCGGCCGCGCCGGTCGCCTCGGCCGCCTCGACGGCCACGTCGCGGGCCTGGCCGATGTCGCCCGAATAGCCCATCACCAGGCAGGCGTCGCCATTGGCCAGCGCGTCCTTGTAGGCGGCGTTGTTGAAGGTGCGCACGTAGGGGCGGATCGCGCCGTAGGCCTGCTTCACCAGCTCGATGTCGCCCGGGTCGCCAGCGTTGGGATCCTTGCCCAGCCAGATCAGCGCGGCGCCGAAGGCCTCCTGCTCGTCGTCGAGCACGTCGATGCCGCAGGACGCCAGCTTCCCGGCGTTGCGCGGATCGAACAGCAGCGCCCAGCTGTCCAGCGGCGCGTCCTCGCCCAGCGCCGCGCGGACCTTGTCCACGTTGATGCCCAGCCCCGTGGTGCCCCACATGTAGGGCACGACGTAGGCGTTGCCCGGGTCGATGTCGGCAAGCCCCTCCAGCACGTCGGGGTCCAGGTGCGACCAGTTCGGCAGCTTGCTCCTGTCCAGCGCGGCCAGCTGGCCGGACTTGATCTGGCGCTGGGCGAAGGGACGCGCCGACGGGAACACCACGTCGTAGCCCGAACTGCCGGTGGTCAGCTTGGTCTCGAGCGTCTCGTTCTCCGAGTAGACGTCGTAGTTGACCTTGATCCCGGTGGCCTTCTCGAAGTCGGCGATGGTGTCCTCGGCCACGTAGTCGGACCAGTTGTAGACGTTGAGCTCCTTCGCCTGGCCGCCGCCGGCCGTCCCCTCGCCACCGCCGCCACAGGCGGCGAGCATCAGGGCGCAGGCGAGCGGAGCGAGGCGTGGGAGGATCTTGCGCATCTTGGGGAAATTCCTGAACGAATAAAGGGGGCGCCGGCGCGGCCGGTCGCCATCGCGCATTTTACGCCGCGCATGCAGCCCGGGCAGGCCCGCTGTATCGTATGCGCCCCATTTTTCAAGCAGTTCCGACATGCGCAGCATTTCCACCGCCCTCGTCCTGGCCCTCGCGGCCGCCCCCGGCCTTGCCCTCGCCCAGGATGCGGGCGGCGAGCCGGCCTGGTCCGTCGAGGGCGGCGTCACCGCGTTCAGCGACTACGTCTGGCGCGGCGTCACCCAGACCGACGGCGACCCCGCCCTGCAGGCCGAGGCCACCGTCTCCCATGCCAGCGGCTTCTATGCCGGCGCCTGGGCCTCGACCGTCGACTTCGGCGACCCGGACGACGGCATCGACCACGAGATCGACTTCTACGCCGGCTGGGCAGGCGCGCTGGGCGAGGACGCCGAGCTGGACCTGTCGGTCACGCGCGTGACCTACCCGGGCGCCAGCGAAGGCTACGGCATGGACTACACCGAGTTCGCCGCCGGCCTGTCCTTCGCCGGGTACTACAGCCTGGGCGTGGCCTACTCGCCCGACTTCCTGCAGCTGGGCGGCAAGGGCATCTACTACAGTGCCGGGGCCGAGTACCCGCTGGGCGACAGCGGCTTCGGCCTGCACCTGGCCGCGGGCTGGTACGACCTGGACGACGCGGCCGGCGACAGCTACGGCGACTGGCTGGTCGGGCTGACCCGCAGCTTCGGCCCGATCGACGCCGAACTGCACTACACCGACACGGTCAGCTACGGGCCGGAGCTGGACGAGAACCTGGACGAGGCGCGCAAGGCCGACGGCCGCCTCGCCCTGCAGCTGAGCTGGAAGTTCTAACCCGCGCCCCCGGACGCCCGGCCCCGCTCAGCGGCGGCCGGGCGTCCGCAGCAGGGCCGGGACCGCCGCGGCGATCTCGCGGGCCAGCAGGCCCGGCGCGCCGCGCGCCTGCAGCCGCGCCGCGGCGCGCGCATGCAGCCAGACCGCCCAGCACGCCGCCTGCGCGGGACTCGCGCCGCGCGCGCACAGCCCGCCGAGCAGCCCGGCCAGGACATCGCCAGACCCCGACGTGCCCAGCCCCTCCGGACCATCCCGGTGCGACCACAGTCCACCGCCCGGCTCGGCGATCCAGGTGCAGGCGTCCTTGAGCACGACCACCACGCCCCATTGCCGGGCGAAGGCCCGCGCCAGCTCCGGCGCGTGCGCGGCCACCTCGTCGGCCATGCAGCCCATCAGCGCCGCCATTTCGCCGTGATGCGGGGTCAGCACCGCCGCCGGTCGGGCCTCCAGCCGGTGCCAGGCGCGCAGCAGCGTCAGGTCCAGCGCGCCCGCGTCGAGCACCACCGGCCCTTGCAGGCGCGGCAGCAGGCGCCGGGCCAGCGCGCGCACGGCCGGACCGCGTTCCAGCCCCGGCCCCAGCACCAGGGCATCGGCCCTGGCGGCGGTGGCCGCCAGGGCGGGCCCGCTCCCGGCGATGCCGCCGCGCGGGGTTTCGGCCAGGGCCAGCACCCGCGCCTCGGGCACGGCCACAGCCAGCGCCGGCGCCACACTGGCGGCCACGGCGATCTGCAGCTTGCCCGCGCCGGCGCGCAGCGCGGCCTCCCCGGCCAGCCGCACCGCGCCGGCGAGTTCGCGTTCGCCCCCGACCACCAGGATCCGGCCACGCGCTTCCTTGTCGCCGCCGTCGGCCTGTTCGGGCAGCGGCCAGGCCCGCAGCGCGGCGGCGCCGAGCGACCTCGCGCGGGCGGGGGGCGCGGCGCTCACCGCGGACCCGCGGGGACGTCGGCGGCCTCGGTCACCGGCGCCCCGGCCTCGTGCAGCGGCAGTTCCAGGTTGGCCATTTCCAGACGGAAGCGCGCGTCGGGCGCGTCGCGGTCGATGGCATAGCCGGTGACCGCGCAGTTGGGCACGTCGGCGCGGCGGTCGATGGCCAGGATCTCGGCCTCGTCCATGCATTCGAGCAGGTAGCGGAAGCAGTTCACGATCACCTGGTGGGCGACGATCAGCACCCGCTCGCCGACGTAATCGCGCCGCAGCACCTCGGTCACGCTGCGCAGGCGCAGGATCACGTCGCACCAGCTCTCCCCGCCGGGAGGGCGGAAATAGAACTTGCCGACGCTGGCGCGCTGCGCGGCCAGTTCGGGGAAACGCGCGCGGATGCCGGCGGTGGTGTAGCCGTCGAGCACGCCGAACTCCTTCTCGCGCAGGCGCTCGTCCACCAGCACGTCCTCGGACGGCGTGCCCAGCGCGCGCGCCACCGCCTCCATGGTCTGGCGCGAGCGCACGAAGGGCGAACTCATCAGCGTGGTCGGCCGCATCTGCGGCGGCAGCCGCGCGAACCACTGCCCCAGCGCGTGCGCCTGCTCCTGGCCCAGCGCCGACAGCGGCGTGTCCGCATCGCGCGTCTGCAGCTCGATCAGGTGGTCCTGGGCCAGTTCGGCGCGATCGCGCGCCACGTTGCCGGCGCTCTGCCCGTGCCGGACGATCCAGAGGCGGTCGGGCCAGTCGGTGTGTCGGAGTCTTGCCATCGGTCTTGGCGCGGTCGGTGTTCCAGCCTTACCGCCGCGCCGTCAACGATGCGCGAACGACGGCGCCGTCTCGCGCCATGCTCAGGCCGCCGCCCCGTCGTCGACCAGGGCGCGCTGCAGTGGCTCCAGGTCGGCAGCGTCGACCGGGCGCACCACCCGCGCCAGTTCCTTGCCGGCGCGCAGCAGCACCAGCGTCGGCCACAGCTTGACCGCGAACGCGCGGCCCAGCGGTTGTCCGCGGCCGTCGGCCACCTTGACGTGGATCGTGTCCGCGCGCCCGTCCAGCAGCTCGCGGATCGCCGGCTGCGCGGCCTGGCAATGGCCGCACCAGGACGCGCCGAATTCCAGCAGCAGCGTGCCCGGCGCGGCGTCGAGGTCGGCGCGCGCGGGCTCCACCACCTCGTACTCGGCGCGATAGGGATTCACAGTGGCGCCCGCAGCGCCCGCTCGATGTCCTGCACCGGCGCGTTGGTCAGCGTCTTGGGGATCTCGGTGATGATCCGCGCCTGCACCTGCTTGTGCAGCAGCGGACGCATGCGCCCGAGCGTGGTCGGATCGGCGATCAGCACCAGCTGTTCGTACTGCTGCTTGACCGCGCCATCGTTGAGCGCGTGCGCCAGCTGCTTGGCGAAGGTGGCCTCGTCGATCTGCTGGCCGGTGGACTCGCCCGGCATGCTGCCGGCGGGGCCGTCGTCGTCCATGTTCACCAGTTCGCGCAGCTCCACCTGGTGCAGTGACACCTCGCGCTCGTCGCCGCGGTTGCGGAACAGGCGCGCGCCGGTGCCGTCGGCGACCACGACCAGGGTGTGGGCGGGGATCAGGGTCATGCGTACTCCAGTGTCGGGACCAGCCCACACCTTCGGCCAGTCCTCATCAAGGCCGCGTGACCCGCCCCCTACAGCGGCATACCACCTTGCTCGTCGTCCGCTTCGGGATCGGGCGGCGCATGGCGCTGCGCCCCGCCCTCGTGGACCGGCATGCGGTCCTTGCCGAAGGGCGAGAAGCTGTTGCGGTCGCCGCTGCCGTGGGGATATTCGCGCTGTTCGCGCATGGCCGGATCCGGCCGGGGACTGTCCTGGCGCTTGCTGCTCATCGCACCCTCCTGCCTCTTGTTCGTGTCGTCTTGCGTCGTGCCGCCCCTACACCTGCTGCGGGCGCCGGTCGGGTTCGCGATCCGGGCCGGAACCGGGGTCCTGCCGGGGCTGCTCGCCCGGCCGCTGGCCCGGCGCCTGCTGCCCGGGGTTGGCCGGGTGCGGCGGATCTTCCTGCCGCGGATGCGGCTCCTGCTCGAGCCCGTTGTCCTGCCTGTCGCCCAGTGGCCTGTTGCCCATCGGGTTGTCCCTGCGTCGCAATGGGCGCACCAAGGTGCGACCGGCGGCATGCAGGTCGCGTGAGGGAACCGTCATCAGGCCTGCGGACGCGCCTCCACCTTGGGCTCGGTGACTTCGCGCCCGGCCACCGCGCGCCCGGACACTTCGGCGCCCGCGTCGGGCGCCAGCCGGCGCATCTGCAGCACCGAGGCCAGCGAGATCAGGCCCACGGTCAGGAAGGCGAAGGTGAAGTTGATCGGCGCCTCCGCGCCCGCCCCGCTGAGCCGGTCGGCCACGCTCAGCGCGAAGCCGCCGATGGTCACGCCCAGGGCGAGCGACAGCTGCTGCACCATCGCCGCCAGGCTGCTGGCCTGGCTCATCCGCGGCTGGTCGATGTCGGCATAGGCGATGGCGTTGATGCTGGTGAACTGCAGCGAGCGCAGGAATCCGCTGGTCAGCAGCACCCCCACCATCAGCGGGTAGGGGGTGTCGGCGCGGAACAGGCCGAAGCCACACAGCAGCAGCGAAGCCACCAGTCCGTTCCACACCAGCACCGGGCGGAAGCCGAAGCGACGCAGGATGCGCGGGGCCACCACCTTCATCACCATGGCGCCGGCGGTCGAGGTGAACGTGACCAGGCCCGATTCCAGCGGATCCAGGCCGAAGCCCAGCTGCAGCATCAGCGGCAGCAGGAAGGGCGTGGCGCCGATCCCGATCCGGAACAGCGAACCGCCCAGCACGCCGGCGCGGTAGGTCGGCACCCGCAGCAGGTCCAGCTGCAACAGCGGATGCGGGTGGCGTCGGGCATGGCGCACGTAGGCGGCCAGCAGTCCGGCGCCGGCGAGCATCGCCGCGGCCAGCGCGGCGCCTGGCACCAGGCCGCGGCCGATGGCCGAGAAGCCGAACATGGCCAGCGCCAGGCCTCCGGCCGAGAGCAGGAAGCCGCGCCGGTCCAGCGGCTTCACCGGCTGGCGCAGCATGGGGATGTGCCGCCAGGCCAGCCAGATGCCGAGCAGGCCCATCGGGATGTTGATCAGGAAGATGTAGCGCCAGTCGGCGTAGGTGGTGATCGCCCCGCCCAGCACCGGCCCGAGGATCGGCCCCAGCATCGCCGGCACCGTCAGCCAGCTGAGCGCGCGCACCAGTTCGGATTTTTCCACGCTGCGCAGCAGGACCAGCCGCCCCACCGGGACCATCATCGCCCCGCCCACGCCCTGCACGAAACGTCCCGCCACCAGTTGCCCCAGGCCGTCGCTGGCCGCGCAGCCCAGCGAACCGAGCAGGAACACGCCGATCGCGCCCATGAACACCGGCTTGGCGCCGAAGCGGTCGGCGACCCAGCCGCTGACCGGGATGAAGATCGCCAGCGCCAGCATGTAGGTGGTCAGGGCCAGTTTCAGCGCCACCGGCTCCACGCCGAGGTCGGCGGCGATCTGCGGCAGCGAGGTGGAAATCGCGGTGGAGTCCATGTTCTCGATGAACAGGGCCGTGGCGATGATCAGCGGGAGCAGGCGTTGCGGAGACAAGGTCGCTCGCTGGATGGACGGACCGCCATTGTGCCGGTCGCGGGTCGCGCGGCGGCGTGAGCGCGTTCTTCACAAAGCGCGCAACACTCCGTTCGTTACAGTGCGCGCAAGCACAACGCGCGGAGAGCGCTTGGACACTCCGCTCAAACCACTCGCCGAGCTGGCAGAAGGGGCGAAACTGCGACTGTACGAAGCGATCCTCCAGGCCGTCCCCGACCTGGTGTACGTGTTCGACCGCGAGCACCGCTTCATCTACGCCAACCAGGCCCTGCTCGACATGTGGGGGCTGGAGTGGTCGCAGGCCTGCGGGCGCACCTTACTGGAACTGGGCTACGAGCCCTGGCACGCGGCCATGCACGACGAGGAGATCGAACGCGTCATCGCCACGCGCGCGCCGATCCGCAACGACGTTCCCTTCCACCACAGCACCCTGGGCTGGCGGATCTACGACTACATCTTCATCCCGGTGCTCGGCCCGGATGGCACGGTGGAGGCGGTGTCCGGCACCACCCGCGACGTCACCGACCGCAAGCGCCAGGAAGAGGCGCTGCGCCGCAGCGAGCAGCGCCTGGGCGCGATGGTCGATGCCAGCTCGGACGTGATCTACCGGCTCTCGCCCGACTGGCGGCAGGTGGAAGTGCTGGGCGGGCGTGCGGTCAGCGACCTGCCGCGCGGAGCGGCAATGGAATGGTCGCGCCAGCGCATCCATCCCAACGACCGCGAGCGCGTGCTGTCCGCGATCGACCAGGCCCGCGAGACCCTGACCCCGTACCAGTCCCAGCATCGCGTGGCCCTGCGCGGCCGCGAATGGACCTGGATCGAGTCGCGCGCGGTGCCGGTGCGCGACGACGGGGGCGGGGTCTCCGAATGGTTCGGCTCGGCCACCGACATCACCGAGCGGATGCGTCACGAGGAGCACCTGCGGCTGCTGGTGGACGAACTCAACCACCGGGTCAAGAACACGCTGGCGGTGGTGCAGGCGATCGTCGCGCAGAGCCTGCGTGCCTGCCGCGAGATGGACCACGCCATGCCGGTGATCGAGGCGCGCCTGCGCACCCTGGCGGTCACCCACGACGTGCTGACCCGGGAAAAGTGGACCGGCGCGGAAGTCGGCGAGATCGTGCGGCTGGCGATGGGCCACTGCATGGACGAAGGCCGGCGCTTCGACGTGGAAGGCCCGCGGGTGCAGCTCGATCCGCGGCGCGCGATCGCGCTGTCGATGGCGCTGCACGAACTGTGCACCAACGCGCTCAAGCACGGCGCGCTGTCGGCGCCGGATGGCCGGGTGCGCCTGCGCTGGACGGTGCCGCAGCAGGCGCCGCCCAAGCGGCTGGTGCTGGACTGGGTCGAATCGGGCGGACCACCGGTGCGCGCGCCCGCTCACGGCGGCTTCGGTACCCGCCTGCTGCAGCGCGGCCTGCAGCACGACCTCGGCGGCAGCGTCCGCCTGGACTTCCTGCCGCACGGCGTACACTGCCACATCGACGCCCCCCTTCCCGCCTTCGAGGAGGTCGCTTGAACCGCCGTGTGTTCATCGTCGAGGACGAGTCGCTGCTGGTGATGGTCCTCGAGGACATGCTTCCCGAGCTCGGCTACGAGGTCGCCGCGTCCGCCGCCTCGGTCTCCTCGGCGCTGCATGCGCTGGGCTCGGAGGATCCCGACCTGGCCATTCTCGACGTCAACCTCGCCGGCAGCCGCTCGTTCCCGGTCGCGGACGTGCTGGTCGAGCGCGGCATCCCGTTCCTGTTCGCCTCCGGATACGGCGAATCGATCCTGCCCGAGCGCTACGCCCACATCCCGCTGGTCGCCAAGCCCTACGGCCGGCCGGAACTCGAAGCCGCGCTCGCGGCACTGCCGCCGCGCGCGCGCACCGGCACTTCCTAGCCGGCTGCGGCAAGGCGCCCGCGCAGCGCCTGCGCGTCGAACGGCGCATGCACCTTGGCGTCGTTGTCGAAGTAGCAGTACACATCGCGCGGCGTGCGCTCCAACGGCCTGTCCGTGATCCGGCGCGCATCCCGCGGCTGCCGGCCCCGCCGCCAGGCGCGCACACGCCGCGCCCAGGCGTCCAGCGCCGCCTCGCCATAGCCGCTGACGTACAGCTCGGCATCGCCATGCAGCCGCAGGTACATGAAGTCGGCGGTGACCTCCTCCACCCACGGCCAGCGCCCGGCCGTGTCGGCCACCACCAGCGCCATGCCGCGCGCGCGCAGCATGTCCAGGAATGCGGGATCGAGGAAGCTCGGGTGACGCACCTCGAGGGCGTGGCGCAGGGGCCCGTGCTCGCGCGGGGCCAGCACCGCCCGGCCCTTGAGCCGCGCCGGATCGCGCCTGCGCGCGAGGCGCGCGGCGGCGTCGGTATCGGCCGGCAGCAGGTCGAGGAAGGCTTCCATGCGCTCGGGGTCGAAGGCCATGCGCTCGGGAAACTGCCACAGCAGGGGGCCAAGCTTCGCGCCCAGCGCCAGCAGCCCCTGGGCGAGGAACGTGCCCAGCGCCTGCTCCACGCCGCGCAGGCGCAGCATGTGGGTGATGTAGCGGCTGCCCTTCACCGCGAACACGAAGTCGTCCGGCGTCTCGTCGTGCCAGCGACGGAAGCTGTCGGGATGCTGCAGCGAGTAGAAGCTGCCGTTGAGTTCGATGCTGTCGAAGCAGCGCGAGGCGTACTCGAGCTCGCGCCGCTGCGCCAGGCCGGCGGGATAGAAATCGCCGCGCCAGCGCGGATAGCGCCAGCCCGAGATCCCGATGCGCACGCGCCCGCGGCCGGGCGCTCCGGTCGTGCCGGCGGCGCGGCGCAGCGGGGTCTCAGCCGCCGGCAAGGCCGCCGCCGGCGCGGCCCGGCAAGGCGCCGTCCTCATCGGCATCCGGGTCTTCGAGATCGCCGACTTCGCGTGCCAGCCCGGCCTCCGCATCCGGTTCCCAGTGCTGCGGCCCCCCCGCCGCCGGCGTGTCGTCCGCGGGCGCCTCGCCCTGCTTCGTCTGGTCCTTGTGGTCGGGCTGCATGGCGCGCTCCACGAAAAACGGGAGCGCGACCCTATCGCGCAGGGCGTGAAGGCGCGGCCATCGAAGCGGCACCCCGCGCCTTCCCGGCGCAGAGCGCACACGCGAGAATGGCGCCATCGCATCCGCTGGAGTCCGCGCATGACCCCGCTCGACAAACCCCTGCGCCGCGAAGTGCTGGTCGAAGGCCAGCCCTACACCCTCACCCTCGATCCGGACGGACTCAAGCTGGTGGCCAAGGGCAAGCGCAAGGGCCTGGAGCTGCGCTGGGCCGACCTGGTCAACGGCGATGCCGCGCTCGCCGCCGCGCTGCAGGCCTCGGTGCAGGGCTGAACACTCGTCAGGCCGCCCGCCCGGCGTCGACCTCGCGCAGCAGCCGCCGGTAGGCCGGCGCCAGCGCCACCGCGCGCAGTACCACGAAGGCGACGAACGCGGCCCACAGCCCGGGGTTGCCCCAGGCCGCGGTCGCCGGCCAGGCGCACAGCACGAAGGCCAGCGCCGAGACGATGGCCGCGTTGCGCATCGCGCGCGTGCGCGTGGTGCCGATGAACACGCCATCGAGCTGGAACGCCGGCGCCGACAGCAGCACGTACAGCCCGACCCAGGGCAGGCAGGCTGTGGCGGCCGCCACCACGTCCGGCAGCGTCGTCAGCGCCGACACGAGGTGGCCGCCCAGCAGCCATACCGTGGCGGCCAGCAGCGCGGCCGTGGCCATCGCCAGTTCGCTCGACAGGCGCACGACGCGACGGAAGCGCCCGGCCTCGCGCGCGCCGGCCGCGCTGCCGGCCAGGGCCTCGACCACGAAGGCGTAGCCGTCGAGGAAGAACGCACTGAAGGAGACCAGTTGCAGCAGCAGGTGGTTGGCCGCCAGGGTGGCCTCGCCCAGGCGCGCGCCCTGGCTTGCGAACCAGCCGAAGCCGAACAGCAGGCACAGGGTGCGCACCATGATGTCGCCGTTGGCCGCGAACATGCGGCGCAGGCGCGCGCGATCGGCGATGCGCGGCCACGGCAGGAACGGCGCCTCGTCGCGGTGCCGCGCGCGCAGCAGCCGCCACAGCAGGGCCGCGGCGACCAGGCAGGCGATCCACTCCGCCAGCGCGGTGCCCAGGCCGATGCCGCGCGCGCCCAGGCCGAGGGTGCCGGCCAGGTACAGGTCGAGTCCGGCGTTGAGCCCGTTGAGCAGCAATTGCACCAGCAGCAGCAGGCGGCCCTGGCCCAGGCCGATCAGCGCTCCACCGAAGGCGTACAGCGCCAGCGCCGCCGGTGCGCCCCAGATGCGCGCCTGGAAATAGGCCATCCCGGCCTCATCCACTGCCGGACCCGCGTCCATCAGCGCGAAATAGGCCCTGGCCAGCGGCCACTGCAGCAGCATCACCGCCAGCCCCAGGGCCAGGCCGGTGGCCAGCGCGCGGGACAGGGTGGCGCGCACCTCGGCCTCGTCGCCCGCGCCGTCGGCCTGGGCGATGAAGCCGGTGGTGGACATGCGCAGGAAGCCGAAGCTCCAGTAGAGGAAGTTGAACAGCAGCGCGCCGAGCGCCAGCGCGGCCAGCTCGGCCGTGGTGCCGTAATGGCCGATCACCGCGGTGTCCACCAGCCCGAGGAGGGGGACGGCGGCATTGGCGAGGATGATCGGGGCGGCGCTGCTCGCGATCGCGGCGCGCGTCACGGGCGGGGTCGGCGTGCGCATGGCGCGCATGATGCCGCAGCCGCGGCGGGAGCCCGCGCGACTCAGGCGTCGGCGGCCACCGCCAGCACCTGCTGCAGGGCCAGGCGCAGTTCCTCGATGCCGTAGGGTTTGCGCAGCACGCCGATGCCCATGGCCCGGGCCTGCGCGGTGGAGGTCTCGGCGAGGGCGCTGGTCAGCAGCACCGGCAGGCCCTCGCGGCGGCGGTGGACCTCGCGCGCCAGGGCCAGGCCGTCCATGCCACCGGGCATCATGATGTCGGAGAACACCAGGTCGACCCGCTGCCCGCCGGCCAGCGCGCCCAGCGCGGCCTGCACGCTGCGGGCCTGCATCACCTCGTAGCCGAGGCTGTCGAGCATGTCGGCGACCAGGCCCGCCACCGACGGGTCGTCCTCCACCAGCAGCACGCAGGTGCCGGCCACCGTCGCCGGCCCCTCGACCGCGTCGGGGCCGGCCACCACGCCGTCCAGCGGCCGGGTCGAGCGCGGCAGCAGCAGGGTGATGGCGGTGCCTTTGCCCACCGCGGTCTCGATGTGCACGCGGCCCCCGGACTGCTTGGCGAAGCCGTATACCTGGGCCAGGCCCAGCCCCGAGCCCTTGCCCACGTCCTTGGTGGTGAAGAACGGCTCGAACACCCGCGCCAGCACCTCGTCGGACATGCCCGAGCCGGTATCCCGCACCACCAGCCGCACCATCTCGCGCGGCTGGCCGTCGACATCCTCGACCACGTTGTCGGCCGCGATCACGATGCAGCCGCCGCCGGCCATCGCGTCGCGCGCGTTGACCGCGAGGTTGAGGACCGCCAGCTCGAACTCGCCCGCGTCCACGAACACCGGCCACACGTCCGGCGCCAGCCGCACCTCGACCTCGACGTCGCCGCGCAGGCTGCGGTCGAGCAGTTCGTCCATGTTGCCGATCAACGCCGGCAGCAGCACCGTCTCGGCCTGCAGCGCGTGGCTGCGCGAGAAGGTGAGCAGCTGCCTTGTCAGCGCGGCGCCGCGCTCGGAGGCCTGGCGCATCGCCAGCATGAAGCGCTCGCGCCGCGCCGGGTCCGCAGTGCGCGCCAGCATGTCCAGGCCGGCCGAGATCACCATCAGCAGGTTGTTGAAATCGTGGGCGACGCCACCGGTGAGCTGGCCCAGCGCCTCCATCTTCTGCGCATGGCGCAGCGAATCCTGGACCCGCGCGCGCTCCTCCATCTCCTCGCGCAGCCGCGTGTTGAGCGCGCGCAGCTCGACGGTGCGCGCCTGCACCTCCCCCTCCAGACACGCCGCGGCCGCCTCGCGCGCCTCCAGCAGCGCGCGGATCTCCAGCTGCCGGCCGCGCGCGCGCAGCGCCGCGCGCACCACGCTCACCAGGTTGATCGGCTGCACCGGCCGCTCGATCAGCGAGACGTTGCCCAGGCGGGCGATCTGCTGCTGCCGCCAGGCGCGCAGGCGCGCGTCGTCGCGGCGGCCGGTGAGCATCACGAACGGCAGGTCCGACCAGGGTGGCTGCGCCGCGATCCAGGCGCCCAGCGCTTCGCGCGGGCCGACGAGCAGGCCCTCCTCCGCCACCAGCACGGCCGCCGCCGCGTCCAGGCCGTCGACCAGGGCGGCGTGGCTGGCGCAGACGCGGGCCGGGATCCCCGCCCGCCGCAGCAGGTGGTCGGCCGCGACCGCATCGCGCCCGGTGGGCGCATAGATCAGGACCGGATGCGCGCTGGCCTCAGTCCGGTCCACGGCCATTGCCTGGCAGCAGGGTCTCGCTACCGCCGAGGTAGGCGGGCGCGGCCGAGAGCAGGCCGCTGAACTCGCGCATCGGTTCTCCCAGCACCAGCCCCCTGGCGCCGAGCTGGAACTCGCGGATCGTGCGCTCGTGGTCGCCGCTGCGCTTCTTCACCACCGACAGCGCGCGCCGCATCCTGCCGCCGTGCTCGAAATAGCGCAGCAACAGCACCGCGTCGCTGAGGTAGTTGATGTCCAGGGGCGCCTCGGTCGGCCGCTCCATGCCGTCCTGGGCCACCAGCAGCGTCACCACGCCCTGCTGCCCCAGGTAGGTCAGCAACTCGTGCATCTGCAGGATCAGGAAGCGCCCATCGGGCATGGCGTTGAGATAGCCGTTGAGGCTGTCGATCACCACGACACGGGCCTGGTCGTTCTCCACGCGGCAGCACACGATCGAGGCGAACTCGCCCGGGGACATCTCGGCCGGGTCGATCCGCTGCAGCATCACCAGCCCGGCATCGAGCGCGCCGGCCAGGTCGAAACCCAGCGCGCGGGCGCGCGCCTCGATGGTGCCGCGCCCTTCGTCGAAGACGAAGATCGCCGACCGCTCGCCGCGCGCGGCCGCCGCCATCGCCCAGGCCAGGGCCAGCGAGGATTTGCCGACGCCGCCGGCGCCGCTGATCAGAGCGCTGGTACCGCGGTCCAGGCCGCCGCCGAGCAGCGCGTCGAGTTCGCGGTTGCCGCTGCCCGCGCGTTCGCCGCAGAACACGGCGTGGTGATCGGAGGCGACCAGGCGCGGATAGATCTCCAGCCCGCCGGCGACGATCTTCATGTCGTGGTAGCCGCCGCGGAAGCCGATCCCGCGCATCTTCATCACCCGCAGCCGCCGGCGTTCGGAGCCGTACCCGATCGCCAGCTGCTCGAGCAGCACCACGCCGTGCGAGATCGAGTGCAGCTGCAGGTCGTTGTCCTGCGAGGTCATGTCATCGAGCAGGATCACCGTGCAGTTGCGGTTGGCGAAGAACTGCTTGAGCGCCAGCACCTGGCGACGGTAGCGCAGCGGGCTCTGGGCCAGCAGGCGCAGTTCCGAGAGGCTGTCGATCACCACCCGCGTGGGGTCGATCGCGACCACCCGGTCCAGGATCATGCGCGTGGTCTCGCCCAGCTCGATCTCGGCCGGCTGCAGCAGGGTGATTTCCTGGCTTTCGTCCAGCACGCTCTCGGGCGGCATCAGCTCGGCCACCTCCACCCCGTCAAGGTCCCAGCCGTGGCGGCTGGCGACCAGGCGCAGCTCGCGCTCGGTCTCCGACAGGGTGATGTAGAGCACCCGTTCGTCGCGCCGCGCGCCCTCGCGCAGGAAATCCATGGCCAGGGTGGTCTTGCCCGTGCCGGGATGGCCTTCGTAGAGGTACAGGCTCTCGGCATCCAGCCCGCCACCGAGGATGTCGTCCAGACCGCGGTTGCCGGTGGATACGCGCTGGTCGACGGCGCCGGCCGCGCCCTCCTCCCATTCCCTGCCTGCCATCGAATCACCAGCGTTGGACGTTGCGCCTATGGTGGCGCAGTTGCGCTCCGGCGTGGTGCGCAACCCGTACAGCTTTGTGCAGGCCACATCAAAGCCCTCACGCCGGTCTCCAGACGCCGGCTCACAGCCGCTCGATCACCATGGCGCGGACCAGGATCTCGTCCTGGGCAAAGCGCTGTTCCAGCTGCTGGCGGTATCGCGCCCACCAGCCATGGTCGAGCTGGGCCACCATCACCTCCACCAGCACCACGTCGTCGCGCTGGACCATGCCGCCCTCGTCCTCCCACAGGCCGACGGCCGGCGCGCGCACGAAGGCGGTGACCCCGCCGAACACCTCGGCCAGCTCGGTCCTGACGGTCTCGAACCGCGCACCGGGGAAGGCCTGGCCGGCGTTGTCGTACAACGGCAGGAACAGCTGGATCAGGTGCATCGACCGGGGGCTGTGGCGCAAGGCGGTGGACGAGCGTCTCACGCGGCATGTTCGCGCGGCGTGGGGTCGTGGTGCCGCACTGCCGAGCGCGCGGGGAATGGCGGCGAAGTGACGGACCGTTCACCGCGCTGCGTTCATAAGGCCGCCATGACTCGCCTCGCCATCGCCGCGGCCGCCGCGCTCGCGCTCCTGCTCGGCCTCACCGCCTGCCACGACTATCCACGCGATGCCGACGACATGACCGCACAGGCGGCCGGGCGTGGCATGCGCGTGGGCGCCAGCCACGATCCGCCCTGGCTGGTGGTGCTGCCCGACGGCAGGGTCGGCGGGCCCGAGGCCGAACTGCTGCAGCGCTATGCCGACGCGCACGGCTACCGCCTGATCTGGCTGCCCGGCAGCCACGACGCGCTGATGGCCGAACTCGAGCGCGCGCACCTGCATGCCGTGGCCGGCGGCCACCATGCCGATTCGCCCTGGCAGGCGAAGGTCGGCTGGTCGCGCCCGCTGGTGCTGCGCGCCTCGCCCGACGGCCCCCTGCCCGAGCGGCGCATCGCGCTGCCGCCCGGCCAATCGGCCTGGCACCTGGCGTTCGACCGTTACCTGGCCGGACGCGGTGACGCGCAATGAGCGCCGACCGCCAGCGGCCGCCCCCCCGCGAACTGCCGCCCGCCCAGCGCGAGGCCCTGGCGCGCGCCGAGCGCCTGTGCGCCTGGACCCTGCTGTGGATGAGCCTGGTCGCGGCGATGATGTATTTCTCCATGGGCGGCTCGCAGGCGATGAAGACCGCCCTGATCGAGGACCTGCTGAGCCTGCTGCCTTCGGCCGCCTTCCTGGTGGCCAGCTGGTTCCGCCGCAAGGGCGTGGACGAGGAATACCTGTCCGGCCGCGAGCGCGCGTTCGACATCAATTTCCTGATCTCGGCGGTCGCCCTGACCGGCGTCGGCCTGGCCCTGGTCTACGACAGCCTGCGCACCCTGGCCACCGCGACACGCCCGGAGGTGGGCACGGTGATGGTGGCCGGGCACGTGATCTGGCAGGGCTGGGTGATGATCGCGGCGCTGGCGCTGTCGGCGGTGCCGCCGGTCATCCTGGGCCGCAGGAAGATGGCGCTGGCGCGCACGCTCTCGCTCAAGCCGCTGCACACCGACGCGGACGTGAGCAAGGCCGACTGGATGACCGCCGCGGCCGGCATCGTCGGCGTGGCCGGGATCGGCTTCGGCCTGTGGTGGGCCGATGCGGTGGCCGCGCTGGCGATCTCCGCGAGCATCCTGCACGACGGCGCCGCCAACCTGCGCGCGGCCGTGCGCGACCTGCACGACGCGCGTCCGCAGAAGCTCGACCGCAGCGAGCCCGATCCCCTGCCCGACCGCCTCTGCGCCGAGATCTCGGCCCTGCCGTGGATGGACGGCTGCGCGGTGCGCCTGCACGAGGAAGGCCTGCACCTGTCGGGCATCGTGCTGCTGCGCAACCGCACCCTCACCGCCGCGCAAGTCGAGGAGGTGCGGGCGATCGCGCGGGCGCTGGACTGGCGCCTGGACCGGGTGGACGTGTCGCTGGACCTGCGGGACGACTGAAGCCGCCGGCCGCACGCGGTCAGCGGAACTCGAACACCTCGTGCCGCAGCGCGCTGGTGGGGACACCGGTCTGGCGCATCAGTTCGCGCACCTCGGCCAGCAGGCCCTTGGGGCCGCAGGCGGCGACCCGCAGGTGGTCGGCCCCGGCCTGCCCGACCAGCCGCGCGAAATGCTCGCGGAACGAGGGCGTCGATGGCCCGGTGGTCACCTCCACCAGTTGCACGCCGCGGCGCGCCGCCAGCGCGGGCAGGTCCACCGCCGAGGGCAGTTCCCGGCCCGGCGTGGTGAAGTTGAACAGGGTCACCCGCTCCAGCCCGGTGGCGCCCGGGTCTTCCAGCCAGGCGATGAACGGGGTGATGCCCACGCCGCCGGCGATCCACACCTCGGGATTGCCGTCCGGCCTGCGCTCGAATCGCCCGAACGGCGCGTACACGTCCGCGAGCAGGCCGGGCTCGGCCTCCTTGACCAGGTTCGCGGTGTAGTCGCCCGACGCGCGCACCATGAAGGCGATGCGGCCGTCGGCACCGCCCGCGCTGGCGATGGTGTAGGGGTGCGGCTCGCGCAGGCCCTCGCGCTTGAACGAGACAAAGGCGAACTGGCCCGCCACGAAGGGAATCGTCCGCGCCACCGGCACCAGTTCCAGATAGGTCGAGGTGCGCGTGGTGGAGACCGTTGCCACCCGGTACTCGGCATGCTGCGACAGCGCCGGGTACAGCAGCAGCTTGTAGGCCGCGCCGGCCACGCCCATCACCGAGACCAGCGCAAGCCAGATGCCTGCGGGACTGGCCAGCGGTATCGGCGAACGGAAGCTCAGCCAGTGCGCGACGACCACCAGGAACAGCGGCCCGGAAAGCTTGTGCCACCAGCGCCAGACCCGGTAGGGAATCGCCCGGTTGAGCGCCAGCAGCACGATCACCATCAGCGCCACGAAGCTCAGCTGGCGCACCATCCGCGCCGCCGAGCCCGGGAACTGCACGATCGGGGCGACCTCCCAGGACGGATCGCCGCTCTTGAACACCAGGTGCACGCTGGCGAACACCAGCGCCCACACGCCCAGCCACTTGTGCACCGCATAGACCCGGTCGAGCCCGCCGAAGGCCGACTCCACCCAGCGCCAGCGCGCCGACAGCACCGCCGCAGCGCCCATCAGGGCGGTCGCGGTGATGCCCGAGCCGAGCGCGAACGTGCCCGGCACCCAGCGCCCCTGCGGCGGCAGCACCACCACCAGCGCGGCGAAGCTGACCAGCACCAGCAGGAAGATCAGGCTGAAGGCCCCGAGGGGGGGAACACGCGCTGTCGGCCGCGGACCGCTGTTCATGGCTTGCGCCTCGCGCCACAGGCCGCCGCGCGAGGGCGCGGGCGACGGGCGAGGCGACGGTAAAGCAGCGCGCCGGGGCTGCGGCGTGAAGGATCCTTGCACGCCGCTCTCCTACACGCCAGGCGAGGGCGCGCCGGGCCGGCTCAGCCGGAACTGGCGCGGACCGCGCGCCGCGGTCACCACATCAGGTCGTCCGGCACCTTGAACTGGGCGTAGTAGGCCGCGTCCTCGTCTTCCGGTGCGTCCTGCCGCGCGTCAGCCTGGCCGTGGTCCAGCACGATCATGGCCGGGTCGCGCTCGCGCACCTGCTCAGCGGCGGCGCGCGCCAGCAGTTCGTAGCCCTCGCCGCCATTGGCGATCACCAGCACGCCGTCGGCCAGCTTGCGGCGCAGGTCCTCGTTCACCAGCAGCGTGCGGATCGCGCCATCGGCGGTGAAGCGGTATTCGCTTTCGCCGCTGCGCGGCACGCGCTTGTCGCGGATGATCTGCCGCGCCTGCGCGCGCAGTTCGCGCAGCCGCGCCTCGGCCTTGCGTTCGGCTTCCAGCGCACGGTCGCGCTCGACCTTCCCGGCGCGGGCGCGCTGCGCTTCCAGCTCGGCCTCGCTCGGGCCGGTGGCGGCCTTGGCGTGGCGCGCCTTCAACTGTTCGCGGGCAACCGCCGAGACCTTGGACTTCTTGACCAGCCCGGCCTTGAGCAGCTGTTCCTGGAGCGGGTTGCCTTTGGCCATGTGCGTGGGCGTGCATGCGAGGGGGTGCGTACATGATACGGCGCGCGCGGCGACCGCCCGGCGCCATGTCGCCCACCCGGCCGGCGGTCGACGCCGTCCCCGCCAGCCCGCGCTCCGACCCCGCAGGCCTCGGCCGGCGTGCCGCCTCGAAAGCCCGCCGGCCCGCCGCTCAGGAGCGCAGGCGCAGGGTCGGCTGTTCGTCCAGCGTGCCGTCCTCGCGGATGACCACGAAGCGGGTGTCGTCCGCGTCGAACAGCACCGGAATCGCCGCCTGGAACAGCGGCCGCCGGACGAAGGCCAGGCGCCAGCGGAAGATCTCCAGCGCCTCCAGCGTGACCAGCTGCGCCGGGGTCAGGCCCTCGCGGCCTGGCGTCGGCGCGGAGGCCGGGAGCATCTTGCGGCGCTCCGCCGTACGCGCCGGCGGCACCGCGACGGACGGCCGCCACGGCCCCTGGATCACGGTGGATGGCATCTGTGACGTGTTCATGGCGATGGAACGGCCTCCGGCCTGGTCGCGGCACGCCCGCCCATCGGGACGCATCCGCACGCCGACCCGTGCAAGCGGCATGCCGGCCCTGCCCTGCCGCACGGGGCGCCGGTCAGGCGCCGCGCCGGGCGCGCGCGGAACCTGCCGCCTGCGCCTCGCCGGCCCCGATCCAGGGCGCCAACGGCCGCAGCCATCCGGGCCGCGCCGACAGCAGCATCGCCACCGCCAGGGCCGCGCCACTGAGGGCCATCAGCCAGACCAGTACGGCGATGCTGGCGTGGTCCACGCCCAGGCACAGCAGCAGCGAGGCGACCAGCGCCAACGCGCCTGCCGGCCGCAGCAGGCGCAGCCGCGCCGGCGCCGGGTCGCGGCCCCAGGCCTGGCGCGCATGCACGGGCATCGACAGCGCCAGCCAGGCCATGCCGGCGAAGGCGCAGGCGACCGCGCCGGCCAGCAGCCACGTCGCGACGGCCGGCTCATGCATGGCGCGGCTCCGCGGCGTGCGCCTGCGCCGCGCGCACCCGCGAGCGCTGGCCGAGCCGGTGCGCGGCCAGTCCGGCGATCGCCGATACGCACAGCAGGGCCAGGTCCACGCCGGCCACCGGCCAGTAGCCGCGCGCCAGCGTCCGCAGTAGATGGTCGCCGGTCGTGGCCCAGTTGAGCAGGGCCGCGGCGATGGCCAGGACCGAGATCGCCCAGGCCTGCTCGCGCCAGGCCGGATTGGGCAGCCCACGCGCCACCGGCGCGCTGCGCCAGGCCGCGT